>ENA-OQIP01000171-OQIP01000171.1-human-gut-metagenome-genome-assembly--contig:-NODE-171-length-13618-cov-3.590838_pt1 | contig 13618 bp, 10 predicted proteins | sample MGYA00242585_ERZ504750 | MGnify/ENA primary metagenome ERZ504750 (study PRJEB26092, sample SAMD00036441) | human gut metagenome | host: Homo sapiens | study: EMG produced TPA metagenomics assembly of...
GATAACAAAGCATATGTTAGCCACAGAGATGTTTCGACAAATGAAAATAGCGGATATATAGAGTTCTACTATAACATGGACAAATCATACGAACCGGAATATGCATATGATATCAAAACAGCAGTGGACAGCTTCGAGGATCGGCTGTCACAAAAAGCCGATACCAATCATTTGAAGGTGATATTAATAGGAAAAACGCTTAGAAATGATAAAGCAGCTTATTCAGACTTCATGGAATACTGCAAGACATCAAAAAAATTTCCGAGAAACACATATGTGTGCATAGCAGATGATATAAATGATATTTTTGATAACATGGGTGATTATTATGAGCAGAAAATAAATAAGGAGAATCATGAGGATGGTGAACCGATAATTACACTTGGCACATTGCTGGATGACTATACGAATGAAATTCATGAAATCCGGTAAAATTTTCAAAAAAGATGAATAAGCTCGTCAAATAAGGCAATACTTGTTTACATGAGAAAGAAAATAATAATAACAACCATAGCAATAATATCCATTACGGCAGCGATAGCTTCAAAAAATCATACACCTGCCGCAAACACCAATAGTATAGCGTGTACAGCCGACATGCAAAAATCCATCGCCGGCAAAATCCTGCGTTTTCACGTGCTGGCAAACAGCGACAGCGAAGCAGACCAGAATGTGAAAAAGCAGGTGCGCGATGCAGTAGGGGCTTACATAGAGCCATATCTGCTGGAGTGCGAAAATATCGAAGAAACCAGAGCCACCGTAAATGACCATATGGACGAAATAATAGCGGTATCAAAGGAGACGCTTGCAGCAAACGGTTTTACATATGGCGCATCGGCAGAGCTTACACACACCGATTTCCCGGAAAAGACGTATGGGGACTATACATTTCCTGAGGGAAATTACGAGGCGCTTGAAATAACACTGGGCGATGGAGCCGGTCATAACTGGTGGTGCGTGCTGTATCCAAACATGTGCTTTAGGGGCAGTGTGTACGAGGTGGTGGAGGATGAAGCAAAGGAAAATCTTAAGGAGGTACTCACTCCGGACGAGTATGAGAGCATATTTGACAGTGGAAAATATGAAATAAAACTAAAAATCCTTGATATTTTCAGATAAAACAGTTAGTATATTCATGCTGAAAAAATATATTAAAAGAAAATATGTGATGACAAATTATTAAAGCGTGAATTAATTTAGATATGCTAGAGGATAAGGAGAAAAAAATGACAAAGGATGTAGTAGTATCATTAAAGGGCCTGCAGCTCGCACCGGACCAGCAGTCGGATGCGGTAGAGGTGATTGCCCCGGGAGAGTATTATATAAGAAACAACAAACACTATGTGCTTTTTGAGGAGATAATGGAGGGTGAGACCCAGACACTCAAAAATATGCTTAAATTCAATGACAATTATCTTGAGTTCACCCGCAAGGGACCTATGAGTGTACATATGATATTTGAGAAGGGAAAGAAAAACCTGACATATTATTATACACCGTTTGGAAGTATCCAGATAGGTATTGATGCCACAAGCATAGAGGTAAAGGAGACTGAGGACGAGATAAGGGCAGAGGTAAAGTATGCACTTGATGTCAACTATGAATTTGTAGGCGACTGTCACATCAATATAGCTGTGAAGAAAAAAAGGCGCAGCAGTCAAAATTGCATAAAAGTCTGCCAAGCCTATGGGGTAAAAAATATATAAAGCATATATGGATAAAGCATATAAAAAACAGAGCATGTGAGGATGAAAGCCATCCCACATGCTCTGTTTATGTACATGAAAATTAAATCATGATATTATTTCTGCTTAGCCTTTTTGGCTGCCTCTTTAGCAGCTTTTCTTTCAGCCTTTGCAGCCTCTTCAGCCTTGAGCTGTTCGTTGGCCTTGCTGTAGTTTTCTGCCATTCTTGCACGGAAGCCTTTCTTCTTCTTAGGCTTCTCAAGAGGTCCTCTGATACCGCGGACAGCTGTGATGTAGATACCGCTGACAGAAGCCTTAACCTCTTTCTTTAAAGGAATCTCATCAAAGATCTGCTCGTCTGCGATAAGAGACATGACTCTTGGTCCGACCTTGGCCTTGACTACAGGAAGCTTTGAGCGGCGCATAAGCTTTGGTGTCTGCTCAATAATCTGCTGTGGGAGACCGGCATCCTTTAGCTTCATACGCTTTTTGTCAATGATTAGCATATTGACTGTCTGTGATGCAGCAGCTATCTGTTCGTCCTGTTCTTCCTTTCTTTTTTGTGCTTTTTTTACCGAGGATTGTTAATACTATAAATGCTACCACAAGCACTACTGCGATAACAATAAGTACGATTAATGCTGGATTCAAAACGTATCCCTCCTAAAAATTTGCTTATTTAAATTAATTCTATCAAATATGCTAAAAAAAATCAATCTTTATTGCAAGAATAGGTAAAACCGTAGTATAATAGAACTATATTTTGGAAAAGTCTTTAGAAGACGCAAAGGGGTATTTATTAATGAAGAAAATTGCTCTTTTGGCTGATGGCTGGAGAAGATATGTAATATATTCGTGGGTTGAGGGTATCATGGGAGGCTCTAAAGAGCTGGGACTGGATGTGTGCCTGTATTTTTACAACACCAACGGAACCTGGAGTCAGGATTCAAAGTTTAACAAAGGCGAGTATGCGCTGAACGATTTGCCTGATTTAAACAGTTTCGACGGAGTGGTATTTGACTGCACCAATACGACCAACCTGGATGAGATACAGTATATGGTCAGAAAGCTTCAGTCGGTAAATGTGCCGGTAGTGAGTATCGGGTATAAGGTTGATGGGTTTTACTATGTAGGCAACGATAATAAGAGGCTGTTTCGCAAGGTAATGGATCATATGTACTATGCGCATGGCTGCAAAAGCTTTGTGTTTGCAGGTGGTCCGCCGTATCATTATGAGAACAGAATGCGTTTTTGAGGCCTTCAAGGAGGCTTTAAGTGATTATGGCATACCACTTACAGCTGATATGTACATGTTTGGTGATTTTGATTATCAGACAGGTGTCAGGTATATGAGTGATTGGCACGAGAGCAAAAAGCCGTTACCGGATGTCTTTTTATGTGCAAATGACAATATAGCAGCAGGACTGTGTGCGACAGCAGAGGTTCTTGGATACAAGGTACCACAGGATTTTAAGGTCACAGGCTTTGACAATCTGGATAAGGCTGCGTATTTTAACCCACAGATTACAACAGTGGATAACAACAGGGGCAATATAGGCAGAAATGCTCTTGAGATATTTAAGGCGCTTTGGAATGGCACGGGCGATGCTTCTGATAAATACCTTGATTCTGAGTTTATACCGGCTGAGAGCTGCGGATGCCCTAATACCGGCAGAGTGGATTATCGTAATTACATAAAGAATATTATCAAAGGCTCCGTTGCAAGAGAGCAGGAGGAGGATGCAGTAATGATCCTCCAGAAAGAGCTCGAGGAGTGCAATGAATACTATGATTTGTTTGAGAGATACTCTGACTATATACAGAGCATGAAGTGTGACGGAGTGTATGTGGTCGGTGTTTCTGATCTGGCAGCTGCAAGGAACAATGCACACTTTAGGAAGCATGGCTATGATATTGACGACGAGGTTGTACTCTATGCGGATGACAAGGACAATGGAAAGCTTGAGTTTAAGAGTGTAAATGACCTTATGCAGTACATGCAGAGTGTAGATAAAAACACCTGCTATATGTATTGTTCGCTGCATTTCAGGGACGAGATAGTGGGCTATGTAATACTCAGGAATCCTGAGTTTTTGTACGACCATCCTGAGCAGTTTGATATACAGTCTGCCCTGCTCAAGAGGCTTGAGAATCTTTTTAAGCAAAAGGTACTTGAGAATACAAATAATGAGCTTAAGAATCTCTACAACCATGATGCGCTCACAGGCCTATACAATCGTGTGGCATGCAATGAGATGGTCATTCCTATGTTTGCTGAGCTTGAAGCTCAAAATGTCGGCTGCACCATAGTATTTCTCGATGTGGATGATTTCAAGGACATAAATGATACCTACGGACACCAGTACGGTGACGAGCTTTTAAAGACTGTGGCGAGGGTGCTTGATGAGCAAAAGCCTGAGGGAAGTATGGTATATAGATTCGGTGGAGATGAATTTATCGTGTTTATCCCTGGGGACAGACATGACACTGCTGAGAAGTATATAAAGCGCGTGTATGATATCATGGAGCAGCACAGCCTGTTTATCAGTCACGGCATCATATATACGAGGCCGGGCAGTGGTAAGAGTTTTGACGATTATCTCGTAAGTGCTGACACAAAGATGTATCAGCTTAAGCAGCAGCACAAGCAGAAAAAGGATAGCAATTTCTTAAAGGGAGTGGATATTTCATCCGTTCCTATGATGGTTGACAATAATATACAAATAATGGACAGGGAAGGTCATGTGTGCAGGGTATTTGATTTTTTAAAGCTGAATAATGTAAATTCAGTCCGTCTGCGCATATGGAATGAGCCTGATAAGGTGCCGGAGTCTAAGGGGTATTGCAGTCTTACATATGTTCTCGAGATGGCTCATGTCATTAAAAAATACAAAATGCATTTTCTGCTTGATTTTCATTATTCAGATTACTGGGCAGATCCGGGACAGCAGAATAAGCCTGATGCGTGGAAGAATTTAAGCTTTGATGAGCTGAAGGAGACAGTGCACAAGTACACATATGATGTGCTATACAGATTAAAAATCATGGATTGTGCGCCGGATATGGTTCAGATTGGTAATGAAATAAGGAGTGGTATGCTGTTTCCGGATGGTGCAGTGCCACAGTACAGGCAGCTGGCTGCGCTTGTAAATGAGGGAATCAGAGCTGTCAGGGAGCTGCTACCGGAGACAAAGGTCATGATTCATCTGGATCAGGGAGGCAGATATAACTCGTATTATGCCTTGGTTTGATTCTATGTTTAATGCGGGCATGCTGCCGATTGACGCGATTGGCCTTTCCTTTTATTCGTTCTGGCATGGTACATTCATGGATTTGAAGGATACTATGAGCAGGCTCATAAAATTATATAATCTGCCGGTTTATATTGTGGAGACAGCTCATCCGTGGAGGCATTGCAAGGGAGATCATATCCCGAAGGAACTCATGGAGACTGCAGGCCTTGATGCAGGCAGCGCAGAGCAGAAGAAGTCTCTTGAAATAATCATGCAGATAGCAGCAGAGGTGTCAAAGGATACCGGAAAGACAGGTGTATACTACTGGGAGCCTGTCGGTGTGCCTGGTAAAGGCATGGGAACCTGGTTTGAGAATATGGGTATGTTTGACGAGCATGGCAGGGCTTTGCCGGGCTGGGATGCAATCAGGGACTTTGATCCGAAAAATCCGCCGATTAAAGAGCTTGACAAGTATATTGAATCACTTTATGAGTATGAAGAAACACCGGAGGTGGAGGATTTCATGAAGCTTCTTATGATTCATGGAAATCTAATCTCAAATCCTGAATTTAAGGATGGATTTAATAATTGGCAGATTGAGACAAGCCTCGAAGAAGGACAGTATACACTGGGTAAGGATGGAGTGTTTATCTCTTCAGATGCCAATTTTGACTATTCGATAAGCCAGACGGTGGATATTGAATATACCGGTGAGTATATAGCAGCGGTTGACTATAGAGGAACCAATACAACAGGTGTCGAGGTCGAGCTGTTTATGGATGTGGAGGATGAAAGCGGCGTTCATACATATACAAGCGACATTTTCCCGGATGATATCAGGTTTGTGACACATCTGCTTAAGCCGGTAAGGCTGCAAAAGAATGCCAGGGTGACAGTAGGGCTTAGGATGCATACTTCTCCGGTGTTTGCAAAGATAAAGAAATTTTCACTCGTTGTAATTTAACCTGATATGTGATATTGTAGACAGGTATAGTGTTTTGCGGATGCGTTTTTGCCGTGGCAGGGCATTGTACATATAAATAACATGACTTACAGATTTCAGGAGGATTCCAATGAGTGAGAAGAAGAATACAGGTAAGAAGGCAGTCATAGCAGTGATTGTGATTGCACTTATCGTGGTAATTATTGCGCTTGTTGCTGTAATAAGCGGCAAGAGCAAAAAGGGTGGCTCAAAGAGCGCAACAGAGGCAGGCACCGAGGCCGGCAGCGAGACGATGCGAAGCGGACAGTTTGACATAGACTACGCAAAGCAGGTTACAAAGCTTGCAGACTATTCAGGTGTTGCAATTACAGTCTCAAACGATTATGAGATAAACGATACAGCAAAGCAGAAATATCTGACCAATGTGCTTCAGTCATATGGTGCAGATGCGTACAAGCAGGTTACAGATCGTGATACAGTTGCAGATGGCGATTATGTCAAGGTTGATTACACAGGATATAAGGATGGCAAAGCATTTGATGGTGGCTCAGCTACAGATGTGATGCTTGATGTGACAAATAATAGCCAGGTCGGCGGTTCATCCTTTATTGATGGATTTACAAAGCCTATAATCGGAGCCAAGGTGGGTGACAAGGTTAAGGGTGACGTGACATTTCCTGAGGATTATGGCAATGACGACTTAAACGGACAGACAGTTACATTTGAGTATACAGTAAAGGGTATTTACTCAGCAGATCCTGTTGCACTTGCTGATATGACAGACGAGCAGGTCAACACAGTGTTTGGAAAGGCCGGAGTGACAACAAATGCCCAGCTTACCACACAGATTGAGAAAGATTTGAAGCAGCAGCTCTACAGCGCTGAGGTGGACAAGATAAAGAGCTACATGATTGACAATAGCACAGTTGAGATTCCTGATGAGTATCTACAGGCCAGACTCAATGAGTATATTGCTTCATTTACCAAGGAAAATGTCAAGGATGGACAGACACTTAAGAAATATTTAAAGTCCAACTACAACATGACAGTGGATCAGGCCACAGAGAAGTGGAAGGAGAATCTGACAGACCAGATAAAGACAGAGTTCATCTTTGGGCTTATCGCTGAGAAGGAAAATATCAAGATGGATGATGATGCCTTCAACAGCTATGTGGATTACATCGTATCAGCCAGCAATGGCCAGTTCAGCAAGGCTTCTGAGGTATACAAGTATTTTGGAAGCGGACACAAGGATGAGGGAAAGACATACCTTAAGAACCAGTACCTTGTAAACAAGGCTATTGATACAGTCACAGAGAAAGCAAATGTGACATTTGAGGATGGCAGTGCAGCGCCGGATACTTCAAGTGGCAGCGCGGATGCCGAATAATAACGATAAATATGCTGTCTGTGGTGATGCGCAGGTAGCTTAAATGGAGGATTAGATAATGGAACTTACAAACATACGCGAGATTTTCCGCAACAAGGACAAATTCGCTGACAAAGAGGTGACTATCGGAGGATGGGTCAGAAGCAATCGTAATTCAAAGAATTTTGGATTTATCGTGGTAAACGACGGTACATTTTTTGAGCCAATCCAGGTTGTATACGGAAATGGCTTAGACAACTATGATGAGGTTGGCAAGATCAATGTCGGAGCTGCAATTATCGTAAGAGGTACACTTGTGCTTACTCCGGATGCAAAGCAGCCATTTGAGATTCAGGCCGCAGAGGTGACTGTTGAGGGTGCATCCACACCGGATTATCCTCTGCAGAAGAAGAGACATACATTTGAGTATCTTCGTACAATCTCACACTTAAGACCTCGTACCAATACTTTTGAGGCAGTTTTCAGAGTGCGCTCACTCTGCGCATATGCTATTCACAAATTCTTCCAGGAGAGGGATTTTGTGTACGTGCACACACCGCTTATCACAGGAAGTGACTGTGAGGGTGCAGGAGAGATGTTTCAGGTGACCACACTTGATTTGAACAATCTCCCTATGACAGAGGATGGAAAGGTGGATTTCTCAAAGGATTTCTTTAATAAGCCTACCAACCTTACTGTTTCAGGACAGTTAAACGGCGAGACATATGCTATGGCATTCAAGAATATCTACACCTTCGGACCTACCTTCCGTGCGGAGAATTCAAACACCACACGTCATGCGGCAGAGTTCTGGATGATTGAGCCTGAGATTGCTTTTGCAGACCTTGAGGATGATATGATGCTTGCAGAGAGCATGCTCAAGTATGTTATCAGCTATGTGCTTGAAAATGCACCTGAGGAGATGGCATTTTTCAACAATTTCGTGGACAAGGGACTCCTTGACAGATTAAGAAATGTTGTTGAAAATGATTTTGCCCGTGTGACATACACAGAGGCTATAGATATCCTTTCAAAACACAATGACAAGTTTGATTACAAGGTATCATGGGGCTGTGATTTGCAGACTGAGCATGAGAGATACCTCACAGAGCAGATTTATAAGCGCCCTGTATTTGTCACAGATTATCCGAAGGAGATAAAGGCCTTCTACATGAAGCTGAATGACGACGGAAAGACCGTTGCAGCAGTTGACTGTCTCGTGCCGGGAATCGGAGAAATCATCGGTGGAAGCCAGAGAGAGGATGACTACGACAAGCTTCTTGCCAGAATAAATGAGCTTGGACTTTCAGAGGATGACTACAAGTTCTACCTTGACTTAAGAAAATACGGTTCTGCAAGACACGCAGGCTTTGGATTGGGCTTTGAGAGATGCGTAATGTATCTTACCGGCATGGGCAATATCCGTGACGTTATCCCATTCCCTAGAACAGTTAATAACTGTGAGCTGTAATCACGAATGAATTTCATACATGAATAATTACCGCCCTTTGCACATATATATGATGTGTGGAGGGCGTTTTTATGTGGAGAAAAATCAAAGGTCCTGTGATAACAATATGTATCATGCATCTTACGGCGCTTTTGTGCCTTATCATACTTTCCATAGTACAGTGCTTTGTCGACATGGCGGAGTGGATAAAGTTTGCACTTGCCATGGCGGTCAATATAGTGGTGGGGCTCGTGTGCGGATTTTTGCTCAAATGCTGCTTTCACCGCAGACGTTTTATCAGGGTGACGGTCGTAGCATACTGGATAACGTATGTGATAGCAACAGTGGTCATAGATATAGGTGAATCCAAAAATATTTTCGAGCTTTTTGATAATACTCCTTCTGGTAATGTTTTCAGCGCTTGTTTTTCGCTAAAAAAGGACTTTTCATATTGATAATGCTGTGATATAATGTTGAAAGCAAATATGATGTGTCAATGAGACATCGTTAAATGAAAAGGAGATAAAAATGAAACACGTAAAGACATTAAATACAAGAAAATTACAGAACACAGTTAAAAAGGGCGGATGTGGCGAGTGCCAGACATCATGCCAGTCAGCTTGCAAGACATCTTGTACAGTTGGAAACCAGACTTGTGAGCAGTACAAATAGTCATAGGTGAAGCGGATTTAAAGAGTGTGCGCTGATAGGTGCACACTCTTTTCGCAGTGTAATTTTAAAATGTGTATAGAAAGAGAGGAATATTGTAGTGGTTCATCAGTACAAGAACAACGGCTATAATATTGTCTTAGATGTCAACAGTGGCGCAATCCATGTGGTGGATGATGTCACATATGACGTTATTGAGCTGTTTGAGGACAACTCAGCTAAGGAGATTATTGAAAAGCTTGTGGACAGGTATCCACAGACGGAGATAGAAGAAGCAATACAGGAAGTAAATGAGCTTAAGGATAATGAAGAGCTCTTCACAGAAGATACATACAAAGAGCGTATCATAGATTTCAAGAAGCGCCAGACAGTTGTAAAGGCACTTTGCCTTCACATCGCGCACGACTGCAACCTTGCCTGCAGATATTGTTTTGCAGAGGAGGGCGAGTATCACGGCAGACGAGCTCTCATGAGCTACGAGACAGGAAAACAGGCACTTGATTTCCTGATTGCCAATTCAGGCAGCAGAAGAAACTTAGAGGTAGACTTCTTTGGAGGAGAGCCTCTTATGAACTGGGATGTGGTGAAGCAGCTTGTGGCATATGGAAGAGAGCAGGAGAAGCTTCATGACAAGCATTTCAGGTTCACACTCACTACAAACGGTGTGCTCTTAAATGACGAGATTATGGAGTTCGCCAACAAAGAGATGGACAATGTAGTTCTTAGTATCGACGGACGCAAGGAGGTTCATGACCGCATGAGACCTTTCAGAAAGGGTGCCGGCAGTTATGACCTTATTGTTCCGAAATTCCAGAAGTTTGCGGAGAGCAGACATCAGGACAAGTACTATGTGAGAGGTACATACACACATTTCAATACTGATTTTTCAAAGGATGTGCTTCATCTGGCTGATTTAGGTTTCAAGCAGATTTCGGTTGAGCCTGTAGTGGCACAGCCTACAGATGAGTATGCACTTAAGGATTCTGATTTACCTGTGCTCTTTGATGAGTACGACAGACTTGCAGCAGAGATGGTAAAGAGAAACAAGGCAGGAAACGGCTTCAATTTCTTCCATTTTATGATAGATTTAGAGGGAGGACCTTGTGTATATAAGCGTCTTTCCGGTTGTGGCTCAGGAACTGAGTACCTGGCAGTGACTCCATGGGGAGATTTATATCCATGCCACCAGTTTGTGGGCAATGAGGACTTCCTTATGGGTAATGTCTGGGATGGCATCAAGGCCACTGACATCCAGGATGAGTTTAAGTGCTGTAATGTTTATGCCAAGGAAAAATGTCGCAACTGTTTTGCCAGATTCTATTGCAGCGGTGGCTGTGCCGCCAACTCATACAACTTCCACGGCACAATCACTGATGCCTATGATTTAGGCTGCGAGCTGCAGAAGAAGCGTATAGAGTGCGCTATCATGATTAAGGCAGCAGAGGCTGATATTGCAGATGATGCACAATAATTTGAATTTGTCACGGGAAACGGATAGCGGTATTTGTGACCCGTGTGCGAATATATTTGCCATCTGTATACCTATATGGATGGTAGCAAAATGACAGGAAGGTATAAGAAAATAGAAAAAAGGAAAGAGTTGGGTGATTATCCTTGTGGCAGTCATTTGTATCGGCTTGCTGGGCTGGTATTCCACTGCAGTAATCACCGACACAAAGCAAAAGCAGGAGGCAACTGCTAATGGTGAGAGCACCAAGGATAAGGATTATCAGAATATCAAGCTTGGTCTCGACCTCTCAGGTGGTGTTTCAATCACCTACCATATCAAGGACAAGAATCCTTCAGACAAGGATGTAAATGATACTATCGCAAAGCTCGAGGAGCGTGCAGAGAGCTACACAACAGAGTACTCTGTATACAAGAGCGGGGATGACCGTATCACTGTAGAGATTCCGGGTGTTGACGACCCTAACAAGGTACTCGAGGATCTTGGAAGTCCGGGATCACTGTACTTCATCGCCCAGTATGACAGTGACGGAAATGCCAACTATACACAGGACACATCGGTTGAGGGCGGCTACAAGCTCAACTATGATATTGACACCTTAAAGGCCAATGGTTCAGTCATCCTCGATGGTAACGATGTAAAGGATGCAAGCGCCCAGTATGACCAGTCATCATCTACATCAACCAAGGAGCCTGTTGTTTCATTAAAGCTCAAGGATAAGGCTATTGACACATGGGCAGATGCCACAAAGAAGGCAAAGGATGCAGGACAGTCAATCGGTATATACTATGATGATCATTTCATCAGCGTTCCTACAGTAAGCGCCGTTATCTCAGATGGTAACTGTGTAATCAACGGAATGAAGGATTACGACGAGGCAACAAGCCTTGCAACATTTATCCGTGTCGGAGCCATCAACCTCCAGCTCGAGGAGTTAGAGTCAAATGTTGTTGGCGCACAGCTCGGTGGAACAGCGCTCACAAATGCAGTAAAGGCTGCAATTATCGGAATTATCTTAATCATGATATTCATGATTGTGCTCTATGGTATACTCGGTGTGGTTGCATCTATCGGACTTGCACTCTACTCAATGCTTACAGTACTGTTTATTTACTGGTTTGAGATTACACTTACACTGCCGGGTATCGCGGGTATCATCCTTGGTATCGGTATGGCAGTAGATGCAAACGTTATCGTATTTGCCCGTATCCGTGAGGAAATCGCAGGTGGCAAATCAGTGCTTGCTGCAGTAAATGAGGGCTACAAGAAGGCTCTTTCAGCCATCCTCGATGGACAGGTTACTACATTTATCGCAGCACTTGTGCTTATGGTGCTCGGTTCAGGTACAGTAAAGGGCTTTGCATACACACTTATGATTTCAATTATTCTGTCACTGTTTACAGCTCTTTTTATTGCAAAATACCTTACAAGAGCATTTTACGGTGTCGGTGTCAGAGCTGAGAAGTTCTACGGCAAGGCAAAGAAGAGAAAGGTTATCAGATTTGTACAGAACAGAGTTAAATACTTTGTTATCTCAGGTGTAGTTATACTTGCAGGTATTGGCGGCATGATTTATTTCGGTGCTACAAGCGGCAATGCATTAAACTACAGTCTTGAGTTTGTAGGTGGTACATCAACCACTGCAGACTTTGGCAAGGATTATACAGCCGCAGAGGTTGAGAAGGACATCGTGCCTTCAGTATCAAAGCTCCTTGGCAATAGTGCAGTGCAGGTTACTACAGTCCAGGGCAGCCATGATGTCACATTAAAGACACGTACACTTTCACTCGATGAGAGACAGGATCTCGCAGCTCTTCTTGAGAAGGATTTCAATGTTGATGCATCAACTATAGAGACTCAGAGTATCAGCTCAACAATCAGTGGAGAGATGAGAACAAACGCTGTAAAGGCAGTTATTATTTCATGTATTTTCATGCTGTTATATATCTGGTTCAGATTCAAGGACATCAGATTTGCTTCAAGTGCTATCCTTGCGCTGGTACATGATGTGCTTGTTGTAGTCACAGCATATGCACTTATCAGAATCTCAGTCGGCAGTACGTTTATCGCATGTATACTTACAATCGTAGGTTACTCAGTCAACGATACAATCGTTATCTTTGACCGTATCCGTGAGAACCTTCACGGTATCAAGAAGTACTCAGCAGATGAGCTTGCTGATATAGCAAACGAGTCCCTTACACAGACACTTTCACGAAGCATCAATACTTCGCTTACTACATTTGTTATGGTATTGTTACTCTTTATCTTTGGTCATACATCAATCAGAGAGTTCTCATTACCACTCATGGTAGGTGTGCTTTGCGGAACATATTCTTCAATCTGCATCGCTACAGAGCTGTGGTATGTTATGAAGCTTTATCTGGGCAAGAGCGCCATCAAAAAGCAGGCGGCTGCACCGGCTAAGGTTTCTAAAAAAGCTAAGAATTAATAATTAATTTATGGCCCGGCCTTTAAAGGCTGGGCTATTGTTTTTTGTGGACTTATTAATATATGCAGATATGTTTATATATTTATAAATTTATGTGCGGAGTAATAGAATGGAGCATTATTTATATGAAAATTTTTCTGATTTATCTGCTTCTTATGAATATAGCAGGCTTTGCTGCGATGGGAATTGACAAGTGTAAGGCCAAGGCACACGCATGGCGCATCCCGGAGAAGACATTATTTGGGCTCAGCCTGCTGGGCGGAAGCGCCGGTACCTGGGCTGGGATGTATGCCTTCAGGCACAAGACAAAGCATTGGTATTTTGTAAAGGGGATGCCGCTTATTTTCTT
>ENA-OQIP01000172-OQIP01000172.1-human-gut-metagenome-genome-assembly--contig:-NODE-172-length-13576-cov-3.565544_pt1 | contig 13576 bp, 12 predicted proteins | sample MGYA00242585_ERZ504750 | MGnify/ENA primary metagenome ERZ504750 (study PRJEB26092, sample SAMD00036441) | human gut metagenome | host: Homo sapiens | study: EMG produced TPA metagenomics assembly of...
CGCTGATCAGACGTAATCTCATCCACACGGAACGCCATACACCAAACTACGCCACATACTTATGAAAATACCCTACCGGAACGGAACGCCTCAATCAACGCCTCATCACCAGAAAGATCAGCCATAATACGCAACTCAACCTGAGAATAATCCGAACTCAACAACGACTCAAAACCCTCACCGGGCACAAAAGCCGAACGAATCTCACGACCAGCAGGATCACGATTCGGAATATTCTGCAAATTCGGATCAACCGAACTCAACCGACCAGTCGCAGCCACAGTCTGCTCAAACGTCGTATGAATGCGACCATCAGACCTGTTCGTCGCATCAATCAACGTCTGCACAATCTGCTTAAGCTTATTCTTCTCACGATGCAACAACAACGCATCAAGAAACTGACAAGCCCTATCATTACCATACGAACGATCACGCAACACCTGCAAAGCAGCCGCATTCGTAGTATACGAACCAGTCTTAGTCTTCTTCGTAGGCTTCAAACCCATATCCTCAAACAGAATCTTCTGCAACTGCTTAGGACTTTGCAGATTCACGCGCTCGCCCGCATACTGCCATGCCGTTTCCTGCGCGTAATTCGCGTCGGCGGCAAGCTGTTCACGCATGCTCATCAGCCTGTTCATATCGACTTGCGCACCGGCATGCTCCATGCCATACAGCACACGGGATACTGGAATCTCCACAGATTCAAGCAATGAGAACTGCTCACGCTGATCCAATGAATCCGCCAGTTTACGCGCCAGCAAACCACAATCGCAGTATGGCGCGGAAGCTGGTTGTCATTCCGCTGCGCACTATCGTCCGGCTCGTCGAAATCAAGCGTGCCTTGCGTCGCGCCCTCGGACTGTTCCTCGATATGCAGGTCAAGGAAATGCGCCGCCGCCTGTTCCAGCGTGTCGGCATGGAAATCGGGATGGACCAGATACCCGGCAAGCTTGGTGTCGAACAGCGGCTTCGGCAACGCCACACCGACGCTTTCCAGCAGGTGGGATTGTTCCTTATACCCATGCACCACCATGGATTGGTGGTGTTCGTCAAGTACCGTTTGCAGCTGGGACGCCATGTCACGGTCAACACGATTGGTACGAATCGCTTTATCATGTGCAGCGATCATCAGCGACGCATAGGCCGCGTTCCCCGGCTTGCTTTCGCCTTCCACCTGCAACACCCACGAATGCGCCACGGACTGCGCACACTGCTTCGTATGATCAATGGCGAAGCCGGAGGGAGTCGTCTTCGGCGCGATTTCACGTTCGTCATGCAGATGCCCGTTCGGCATCGGCAGATTGTCTCGTACCCATGCTTCCAATGCTTCCGGCGAGTCAACCGTTTCATACTGAGGTATTTCGAGCTTGCCGGACTCGTCTTGCTGCACGGGATCGTTGGTGGGCTTCCCCGCATTGAATGTTCTCAGCACACGGTTTTTGGTGCGTATGCCGAATTCAAGTCTGGTGAACAGTTGGTTGAGCTGGTTGGCGTCCACCTGACCGAAAGTCAAATCCTCGATGGACACGCCAAGGTCAAGGTCACGCACCAAGGCATTCACGGAACGATTCAGTTTGACCTGATCGATATTGGCCCGCAACGCCTCGCCTTTTTTGCCGCCGATTTCGTCGGCATGCTCGATAATCTGGTCAAGTCCGCCATACAGGTTGATCCATTTGGCCGCGAATCCATCGCCCACGCCGGGAAGCCGGGGGATGTTGTCGGCGGGTTTTCGCCACGAAGCGCGGCAAGATCCGGATATTGCTCCGGCGTGACGTGGTATTTCTCCACCACCGCGTCGGGAGTCATGTGCTTCAAATCTTTGAAATGATGCCCCGGATACAACACGGTGATGTTGTCGTTGATGAGCTGGAACGCGTCACGATCGCCGGATAGCACCAGCGTGCGATAGCCTGCTTTGTCTCCCATGCTCGCCAACGTGCCGATCACATCATCGCCCTCGTATCCAGGTTTTTCGATGAACGTGACGCCAAGGGCCGTCAGCATCCGTTGAATCAACGGCAGCTGGGTCAATAGATCTTCCGGAGCCGCATCTCGCGTGCCTTTGTACTGCGGCAGCATCGTATTGCGGAAGGTACCGCCTTTGACATCGAAAGCGACGGCAAGATGATCCGGATGTTCCGCGTCGATCACCTGCGACAGCATGGTGGCGAAGCCCCAGACGGCGTTGGTCGCCTGACCTGCGGATGTACTGAAATTCTCTACGGGCAAGGCAAAAAAAGCGCGGAACGCCAAGGAATGGCCGTCAACGACCAATAGCGTCCCGCGCGTAGTGCCTTCCACAGTTGCTGTGTTAGCGCTCATCCTCTGCTTCCGACTTCTGATCACCGTACTTGGCGATGATGGCCATAGCCAGACGCTTCTTCGGGATGCGCTGGTCCATGGAGGTCTTCTGAATCCAACGGAACGCGCCCTGCTCGGAGAAGTCAGCCTTATCCATCAGCAGGCCCTTGGCACGGTCGACAAGCTTACGTTCCTCGAGGGTTTCCTCAGCCTTCTTCAGCTGCTCTTCGGCCTTCTTCAGCTGCTCTTCGGTTTCGTGCAGCTTGGATTCGCTGCGCTCCACATTGTCGAGCAGATCGTTGATTTCGGCGAAACGGCCCATGGCGACTTCCAAAGCCGGCAGCAGCTTGGATTCCTCATACGGCTTGGTGACGTATGCCATGGCACCTGCACCCGTGGCCTTCTTGACCAGATCGGACTGGGAGAATGCCGTAAGCATAACGACCGGAGCGATATTCTCATCACAGATGATGCCCGCCGCTTCGATGCCATCCATACGAGGCATCTTGACGTCCATGCATACCACGCTTGGACGGAACTTGCGGGTCAATTCGACTGCTTCCTCACCGTTAGCGGCTTCGCCCACAACCTCGTAGCCACTATCTTCCAGCATGGCAACCAAATCCATACGGTTCACGGATTCGTCTTCGGCCACGACGACGGTACGCTTGCGAGGTTTGTCATCTTCCTCGATGGACTGCTCAGGCGCTGCGGCAGCCTGAAGTTCATCGTCGGTGAGCACTTCGTCCGGTTCCGTGGTCTTCTCTGCAGCCATGTCGGTCTCTTTCCACTGTCACACCCAAAGCCGGCCTAACATGCCCCAACCCGGGCCTGGATTGATATTGATTTCTTACGTGCCCTCGGTGGGACTCGAACCCACACTGCGCAGATTTTGAGGCTGCTTCCTCTACCAATTGGGATACGAGGGCTTGCACGCAACTCTGGAAGAATACCACATGATTGCGATTTGCGCCAAATCTCGGCGTTGTCATCATTCGGGGACATCGCGTAAAAACAATAATCCTCCCATCGGGAACCAATGGGAGGATTATGGAATCAGCGTTTAACGCGACGATTCAAATCTCAGTCGCAGGCACCAACGGTGTGGACGTAGATGGAATCGGTGCGACCCGGCTGGTGTTCGCCCTGGGCGGAGCTCAGCACGACGATCTTGTCGCCATCGGAGACCTTGCCGGCGTCCTTGAGGACCTTGTCGGTGAAAACCATGAGGTCCTTGCGGGACTTGTCATGGTAATCCTCGTCGACCAGGAAGGACTCGGTGCCCCAAGACAGGGCCAGCCAGTGGAAGGTGTGCTCATTGTTGGTGATGCCGTAGATCGGGGTGGCCGGACGTTCACGGGACACGCGGTGCACGGTGGAACCGGTCTGGGTGTAGGCGACGATGGCCTTGGCGTTGAGCTTGTCGGCCAGGTCGACGGCGGCGGAAGAGACGGCACCTGTGGAGGACATATCCAGGTTCTTCAGCTCCGGGATGCGGTCGAAACCATGCTCGGTGGCGAAGGTGGAGATGCGGCTCATGGTGTTCACGGTGACTGCCGGGTACTTGCCGACGGCGGTCTCGTTGGAGGTCATGGTGGCGTCGGCACCGTCGAGGACGGCGTTGGCGCAGTCGGATGCCTCTGCACGGGTCGGGACCGGGGAGCTGACCATGGAGCCGAGGACTTCGGTGGCCACGATGACCGGCTTGGCGTACTGACGAGCCAGCTCGATGCAGCGCTTGGTGGCCAGCGGGACCTCTTCCAGCGGGCACTCGACGGCCATATCGCCACGTGCGACCATGATGCCGTCGAACGCCTTGACGATCTCCTCGAGGTTCTCGAGGGCCTGCGGCTTCTCGATTTTGGCGACGACCGGGATACGGCGGCCTTCCTCGTCCATGATCTCATGGGCGCGATCGATGTCGGTGGCGAAGCGCACGAAGGACATGGCAATGATGTCGGCGCCGGTGCGGATGGCCCAGCGCAGATCCTCTTCGTCCTTCTCGGTCAGAGCCGGCAGAGACACGGCGACGCCCGGAAGGTTGATGCCCTTGTGGCTGGAGACCGGTCCGGCAACGACAACCTTGGTGTACACGTTGTTGCCTTCGACCTTGGTGACCTCGAGGCGGACCTTGCCGTCGTCGATGAGGATCGGATCGCCTGCATGGCAGTCGCCCGGGAGACCCTTGAAGGTGGTGGAGGTGATGTGCTCGTCGCCTTCGATGTCATCAGTGGTGATGACGAACTCCTGGCCTTCGGTCAGCTGGACCTTGTCCTCGCCGTCGGCGTTCTTCTTGAACCAACCGCAGCGGATCTTCGGACCCTGCAGGTCAACCAGGGCTGCGACGTTGCGGCCAGTGGCCTTGGCGGCGGCACGGAGGTTGTTGTAGACCTTGAGGTGGTCTTCCGGAGTGCCGTGGGAGCGGTTCAGACGAGCGACGTCCATACCTGCTTCGACAAGGCTGGTGATGCCTTCCAGGGACTCGGTAGCGGGACCGATGGTATCTACGATCTTGGCTTTACGCATGAATGCCTGCCTATTCTTGTTGATATTGATTTTGGATCTGACGACCCTGTTTCCAATGGCATAGCTTACTAGCAAAAAGCGCCCACTTCCACCTCAGAACTAGGTGTGTTGTGAGCGCTCACAATTTCGTAGGAGAATAGAAAAGCTCTATTCTCCCAACGTTTGCCGGACTGTCACTTTTCGTTCGCTTTCATGGTGCGCATCTTAATAACACTTGCCAAAGCCGCACCACCAATCGCAAGAACGATCACGACAAGCGACAGCCATGTGGGCACTTCCGGAACCCAGGAAATCGGCTGGCCGCCATTGAGGAACGGCAGCGAATTGCCATGCAGGGCCTCCATGATGAGTTTGACGCCGATGAAGCCCAGCACCACGGACAGGCCCAGCGGAAGATAGACGAGCTTGTCAAGCAGCTCTCCGAGCAGGAAGTACAGCTGCTGCAGACCGAGCAATGCGAACACGTTGGACGTGAACACGATGAACGGATCTTTGGTCAGGCCGAAAATGGCGGGGATCGAATCGAAAGCGAACATCACGTCGGTGGTGCCGATGGTCAGGAACACGATGAGCATCGGGGTCCAATGCTTCACACCGTTCTTGATAGTACGCAGCTTTTCGCCGTCGTATTCATCGGTGATCTTGATGACCTTGCGCAGTGCGTGAATCAACGCGTTCTCATGGTATTCCTCGTCCTCGTCTCCCCCGGCGACGAGTTTGATGGCCGTGACGATGAGGAACGCGCCGAATAGGAAGAACACCCAAGTGAAGCGCGAGATGATGGCAGCGCCCACCAAAATGAACATGCCTCGCAGTACGAGCGCGACGGTGATGCCGACTGACAGCACGAATTTCTGTAGTTCCTTCGGCACCGCGAAATTCGACATGATAATGACAAACACGAACAGGTTGTCTATGCTCAGCGAATATTCGGTCAGCCAACCTGAGTAGAACTCGATGGCAGGCTTCGAGCCGGCGAAGAACCACATGAGTCCGCCGAAGATCAACGCCATGACCACGAAGAACGCGATATGCTGCACGCATTCCTTGGTGGAGGGCACATGCGGCTTGCGCCCGATGATGAACAGGTCCACCACGAAGAAGACGGCAAGCACCGCAAACGTGGCGATTTCAAAAACAAGTGGTGTTTCAGCCATAATCCACTATGGTACGGATGCCGTATGACCGGTCGAGAACTATTTGCTCGCCTCCGTCATCTGCCGAAGTTCCTTTTTCAGGTCACGGATCTCGTCACGCAAACGAGCCGCAAGCTCGAATTGCAGTTGTTCGGCGGCGGCATGCATCTGCTCGGACAGTTGTCGAATGAGATCAGCTAGATCCTGTGCGGGCAATCCGGCCTTGAGAATCTCCTCGTGCCGCCTGCCGGATTCCTCCTTGCTGGTATGTGGCACGCCGAGATGCGAATTGCCGGCTTTGTCCGCGTTTCGGTATCCGGTACCGAGCAATGTCTGGGTGTCGACGTCCTCCTTGGCGAGCATGTCGTTGACATCGGAGATCTTCTTGATGAGCGGCTTCGGATCGATGCCATGTTCCTTATTGTAGGCGATCTGGATGTCACGGCGGCGGTTGGTCTCGTCGATGGCCTTGCGCATGGCTTCGGTGATGTCGTCCGCATACATGACGACGGTGCCGGACACGTTTCGCGCCGCACGGCCGATGGTCTGGATGAGCGAACGGTAGGAACGCAGGAAGCCTTCCTTATCCGCGTCGAGGATTGCGACCAATGACACTTCCGGCAGATCGAGGCCCTCTCGTAGCAGGTTGATGCCGACGATGACGTCGATCTTGCCTTCACGCAGTTCACGCAGCAGTTCGACACGACGCAAGGTGTCCACATCGGAATGCAGATATTCGACTTTGATGCCGCGTTCCAGCAGATAGTCGGTCAGATCCTCGGCCATTTTCTTAGTGAGCGTGGTGACCAGCGCACGTTCGTTCCTTGCCACGCGGTCTTTGATTTCGGCAAGCAGGTCATCGATCTGCCCTTCCACCGGCCGCACGTCGATCTGCGGATCGACTAGTCCGGTCGGACGTATGATCTGTTCGACCACGCCGTCGCTCAAACCGAGTTCGTAATCGCCGGGCGTTGCCGACAGGTACACCGTCTGACCGACGCGTTCCTGGAACTCCGGCCATTTGAGCGGTCGATTGTCCATTGCCGACGGCAGGCGGAAACCGTGTTCGACCAGCGTGCGTTTGCGGCTCGCGTCGCCTTCGTACATGGCACCGGATCTGCGGCACGGTGACATGTGATTCGTCGATGACGAGCAGGAAATCATCGGGGAAAAAGTCAAGCAGCGTGTGCGGAGGCGTGCCCGGCGCGCGTCCGTCGAAATGCCGCGAATAGTTCTCCACGCCGGAGCATGTGCCGACCTGCGAGAGCATTTCCAGATCGTATGTGGTGCGCATGGTGAGACGCTGCGCTTCAAGTTCCTTGCCTTGCTTATGCAATTCGGCGGTACGCTCGTCAAGTTCCTGTTGGATGGTTTTGAGCGCCCGTTCCATACGTTCCGGTCCGGCAACGTAATGCGAGGCCGGGAAGATGTGCACCTGCGATTCGTGCGCGATCACGTCGCCGGTCAGCGGATGCAGCGTGGAGATGCGGTCGATTTCGTCGCCGAAGAATTCGATGCGGATGGCCAGTTCCTCGTATACGGGGATGATCTCAACGGTGTCGCCGCGCACGCGGAATGTGCCTCGCGTGAAGGCGATGTCGTTGCGCTTGTATTGCATGTCCACGAATTTGCGCAGTAAATCGTCACGGTCGATCTGCTGGCCTTCCTGGAGGAACAGCATACGGCCAGCGTATTCTTCCGGCGTTCCCAAACCGTAGATGCAGGAGACGGTGGCCACGACCACGCAATCGCGACGGGTCAGAAGGTTCGCGGTGGCGGCGTGGCGCAATCGCTCCACATCGTCGTTGATGTTGGAATCCTTCTCGATGTAGGTGTCGGTCTGGGGAATGTACGCTTCCGGCTGGTAGTAGTCGTAGTAGGAAACGAAGTAGCTCACCGCATTGTCCGGCATGAGTTCGCGGAATTCGGCGCACAACTGCGCGGCGAGCGTCTTGTTCGGCTCGATGATAAGCGTCGGTCGCTGCAGACGTTCGATCAGCCACGCTGTAGTGGCGGTTTTGCCGGTGCCGGTGGCGCCCATGAGCACCACGTCGTTCTCGCCATTCTCGATGCGCGTGGCCAGCTCCTCGATGGCCTTCGGCTGGTCGCCTGAAGGCTTATATGGAGATTTGACCACAAACGGCTTGTTCACTCGTTCAATGTTGAATCCCATGGTTCCGTCTCGCTTCCTTACGCCACTGTTCCATCAGCCTATCAACACAGTCGAACATGTGTTCTACATCCTGGGATGAGTCAATCACCGCATCGGCTATGGATTCTCGTGCCGCACGCGTGGGCTGATGCGCGATACGTGCCTTCGCCTGTGCCTCACTCATGCCACGGGTGCGCATCATACGTTCCACACGCGTCTGTTCCGGTGCTTCGACTGTTACGATATGGTCGAAACGCATGGGTATGTCATCGATTACTTCCGCCAAAAGCGGAATATCATGTACGACCACGGCATCCGGATTCTTTTCGACCGCCTGCCGTTCCTCCGACAATGCAAGATCGTAGATCAACGGATGTTCGATATCGTCAAGGATTCTACGTTCGGATTCGGCATTCGGATCGGAGAAGACGTGTTCGGACATCCATCGCCGATTAAGACCACCTTGCGCGTTCATCGCATCCGGCCCGAAATGTTCCACGATTCGTTGCAGGCCCACGCTTCCGGGTTCCACGACTTTTCGGGCGAGCACATCATAATCGACAAGCGTCGCGCCCAGTTCACGCAGATGCGTAGCGACCGTGCTTTTGCCGGCGGCGATGCCTCCGGTCAACCCAATTCGAATCATCACAACCGCCATTGTAATGTTTGACGGACTCGCAACATACGCAAATGGCCCCCACACCATCAGGTGCGGGGCCATTTATCAGCGGTTTACGCGAATCAGATTATTCTGATTCGTCGAAACTCACTTGCCGAGCAGCTGGTCGCGCAGAGCGGCGAGCTGGTCGGAATCGGCGAGGGTGCCGTTGGAGGTGTTGTCGGAGGAGTAGTTGGACACCTCTTCGACCTTCTCTTCCTTCGGAGCCTGGCCGTCTTCGGCTGCGGAAGCCTCGGCGTTCTCGAGTTCCTTGGCAACGAATTCCTTGTGCTGCTCCCACAGATCGTGAGCGGTGGCGTACTGGGACTCCCACTCCTCACGCTGCTTCTCGTAACCAGCGATCCACTCGTTGGTTGCCGGGTCGAAGCCTTCCGGATACTTGTAGTTGCCCTGCTCGTCGTACTCTGCCGGCATGCCGTACAGAGCCGGATCGAAGTCCTCGGAAGCCGGATCAACGGAGTCGTTGGCCTGCTTGAGGGACAGGGAGATGCGGCGACGGTCGAGATCGACGTCAATCACCTTGACGAAGACTTCCTCGCCCGGCTTGACGACGGTCTCCGGGTTCTCCACATGGCGGTTGGCCAGCTCGGAGATATGCACGAGGCCTTCGATGCCGTCTTCGACGGAGATGAAGACACCGAACTGAACGATCTTGGTGACCTTGCCCTTGACGATCTGGCCAGGAACGTGGGTGCGGGCGAAGCGCTGCCACGGATCTTCCTGGGTGGCCTTGAGGGACAGGGAGATGCGCTCACGATCGAGATCAACGTCAAGCACCTCGACGGTGACCTTGTCTCCGACCTTGACGACCTCGGACGGGTGATCGATGTGCTTCCAAGACAGCTCGGAAACGTGGATCAGGCCGTCAACACCGCCCAGATCGACGAACGCGCCGAAGTTGACGATGGAGGACACGACGCCTTCACGGATCTGGCCCTTCTTAAGCTGGGACAGGAAGGTCTCGCGCACTTCGGACTGGGTCTCCTCGAGGTACTGGCGACGGGAGAGGACCACGTTGTTGCGGTTCTTGTCGAGCTCGAGGATCTTGGCCTTGATCTTCTGGCCGATGTACGGGGACAGATCGCGGACACGACGCATCTCGACGAGAGATGCCGGCAGGAAGCCACGCAGACCGATGTCGACGATGAGGCCACCCTTGACAGCTTCGATGACAGTGCCTTCGACAACGCCATCGGCTTCCTTGATCTTCTCGATGTCGCCCCAAGCGCGCTCGTACTGTGCACGCTTCTTGGACAGAATCAGACGGCCTTCCTTGTCTTCCTTGGTGACGACAAGGGCCTCAATGGTGTCGCCGACCTCGACGACTTCGTCAGGATCAACGTCCTTCTTGATGGAAAGCTCGCGGGAGGGGATGACACCCTCGGTCTTGTAGCCGATGTCGAGCAGGACCTCGTCATGATCGACCTTGACGACGGTACCTTCGACCAGATCACCATCATCGAAGTTCTTGATGGTGGAATCGACTGCCTTGATGAAGTCCTCTTCGGTGCCGATGTCGTTGATGGCGACCTTGGCGACTTCGTTATTGTTCTCTGCCATTAATGTGGTTTCTTACAAAATAGTGGATGGATAAAATCGTTCTTCAGTTATACGTGTGCGCAAATACACACAAGGCGAAAGTCTACAAGAAGCCATGCACAAAAATCGGGCGTGTCGCATGTCACGACACGCCCGAAAGCACTATCGCGAAACTCACAACTGACGTTCGGCCATCTCCACGACATTCTGCAACAGCATGGCACGCGTCATCGGCCCTACGCCTCCAGGATTCGGCGTATATGCCAAAGCCTTCTCGTAACAGGCTTTATCGACATCACCCTTGACCTTGTATCGGCCGGATTCCTCGTCGAACACGCGGGATACTCCGACGTCGACGAGAATCGACCCTTCCTTGATGTCTTCCGGTTTGACGAAACCAGCCACTCCCATGGCTGCGACGATCACATCGGCCCGTCGCATGTGTTCACGCACATCCTTGGTTCCCGTATGGCACAGCGTGACAGTGGCGTTGACCGCCTTACGAGTCAACAACAGACCAATGGTACGGCCGATGGTGATGCCACGGCCCAGCACGCACACCTCCTTGCCATCCAAATCGATGTCGTAGGCGCGCAACAGCTCGATCACGCCGCGAGGCGTGCATGGCAACGGCGTGGCGATGTCTCCTCGGGCATGCAGCACAAGTTCGCCGAGATTATACGGATGCATCCCGTCGGCGTCCTTCTTGGGATCGATCAGATCGATGATGGCGTTCTCGTCGATTCCCCTTGGCAAGGGCAACTGCACGATATATCCGGTACAGGCGGGATCCGCATTGAGCTGGCGGACCGCATCGGCGACCTGATCGAACGTCGCATTCTCAGGCAGCTCGCGCTTGATGGAATTCACGCCGATTTCGGCGCAATCGGCATGTTTGCCGGCGACATATTTCACGGAGCCGGGGTCTGATCCGACCAAAATGGTACCCAACCCAGGTTGGATTCCCCTCGCCTTCAGCAGTTCCACGCGTTTGGCGAGGTCCGCCTTGGTCCGTGCCGCCACCTTTTTGCCATCAATCCTTGTTCCCATGTGGTCCACTTCCTCGCTAAGTCGCTTGTCGTATTGGCATTTGCAAGTATCGTAGGCTATCTTGGTTTCAGTCGTAAGTCGCGCATGTGCTATATGAGATGGACGCGACCGAAACGACGGACGACCCAAGAGGAAGGCAATCGACATGCGCTCTCACCAGCGTCCATTTTTCCGCATCCTTGCCGCGGGAATCACATTGTGCACGGTGCTGGGCACCGCTTCCTGCTTTGGCGCTTCTTCGGAGCCCGATCAACCAACGGCACCCGACACACCAAAGGAGCAGACCACCCCGATCAACGTGGTGGCGTCGGTCAACCAGTGGGGGGCTTTGGCGGAGCAGATCGGCGGCGTGCACGTCAAAGTCACCTCGATTCTGTCCTCCACAACAGAGGACGCCCACACGTTCGAACCGAAGACCACTGCTGTCGACACCCTGCAGAAGGCACAGGTCGTCGTGTCCAACGGAGCGGGATACGACTCCTGGGCCACAAAAAACCTGGAAAGAGACACCGTTTCCGTTTCGGCCGCGCAAATGGTCGGAGCCGTTGAGGGAGACAATCCCCATCTCTGGTTCTCCAGCGACGCACGCAACGCCATGGCGAAGGAGCTTGCCGACACCTACAGCCGCATCATGCCCAAGCAAAAGAAATACTTCACAAACAAACTCAAGGCGTGGAACAGACGCGAGACGGTAATCGAGAGAAGCATGAAAGAGTTCTCCGATACACATAGGAACGTCTCCTACGCAGCCACCGAGCCGGTCGCATATTATCTGCTCAGCGACATGGGCCTATCCGATAAGACTCCCGAAAGCTACACGCAGTCCATCTCGGAAGGCTCTCAGCCCTCGTCCAAGGAACTCCAGGACTTCCAGAAGATTCTGGAGGGGCATCAAGTGGATATGCTGATCAACAATGTTCAGAAGGCGGAGGATGCCACAAATATTCTGACCGGCACCGCACACAAATCCGATGTGCCGGTCATCGACGTCACGGAACAGATGCCGGCCGACAGCAAAAGCCTGATCTCATGGATCGCGCAGCTCATCAAGCAAATGAATGAGGCGGTTTCCTCCAAAGATGATGCGACATCATCAGATTCGGACGTCTCTCCCTCTGAATCGAATGGCAAGCAGCCGTCGAGCGACAATCCCGACTCCGATTCCGACGCCGCAACGCCGGACAACACAGGGCAGACGGACCCCGGTAAATAAAGCCACGGTCATCCTCCCTCCCCCGATTCGCCGATGTCGAGTAATTCCTCGACATCGGCGGACTCTTTTTTCCAGCAAAGGTTACGATCCAGGCGGATTCATCACGAGACTTTTCATCGTCCATGCATGCTTCTTATTGAGAACGATTGTCAACACCGTTTGTGAGAATACTATCGTTGACTTATCAAGGGAGCGAGCCATGCACGACAAGGCATCATTCTGTATCGAATTCGACGACGCAGGGGTCTCACGCGGCGGACACATCATCTGGCAGCATGGCACCTTCCGTATCCCGCAAGGCTCGGTGACAGCCATCGTCGGCACCAACGGAGCCGGGAAAACCACCATGATGAAGGCCGAACTCGGATTGATTCCCATCGCCCACGGCGGCATAACCGTGCTCGGCAAGCCGGCCGGCGCCATGAATCACCGTATAGGGTATGTGCCGCAGAGCTACGCATCCGACATCGAATCGAACATCACCGCCGAACAGTCGGTGCTGCTTGGCCTGACCGGGGCAAGGTTCGGCATTCATCCCATCACCCGCCTGCAAAAAGACAAAGTACGCAATGCGCTGGAATTCGTCGGCATGCAGGACAAGGCGAGATACCGGCTGTCGGAACTCTCAGGAGGCCTGCGGCAACGCGTCGCCATCGCCCAAGCGCTGGTGTCGGACCCCCAACTACTCATGTTGGATGAACCGCTCGCCAATCTTGATCTGGCCAGCCAACGCGCCACAGTGCACGTGCTCGCCAAACTCAACCGAGAACTCGGCATGTCCATTCAAGTAGTAGCGCACGATTTGAACATGCTTCTGCCGATTCTCACCGGAGCCGTATATCTGCTCGACGGGCATCCGCATTATGCGAAGATGAACGAGGTGCTGGATTCGAAGCTGCTCACCCATCTATATGGCACCACGGTGCAGGTGGTCACCACTCCCCAAGGAGATATGTTCGTCACTCCAAGCGAGG
>ENA-OQIP01000174-OQIP01000174.1-human-gut-metagenome-genome-assembly--contig:-NODE-174-length-13437-cov-3.027648_pt1 | contig 13437 bp, 14 predicted proteins | sample MGYA00242585_ERZ504750 | MGnify/ENA primary metagenome ERZ504750 (study PRJEB26092, sample SAMD00036441) | human gut metagenome | host: Homo sapiens | study: EMG produced TPA metagenomics assembly of...
TTTTTTGTGATTCCCCAGCTTAGGCCTCTTTTCTTTCCTCTACGGTTTGCCATTGCCCATGTTTTCTTCAATCTGCATACCTGCTGCCGTTCCCATCATTGGGTCCTGGAATACTCTTCCTAACATGTAGGCACGTTTGTATTCTGGAAGATCTGAGATATCCTTGCCATCTAGAATGATCGTTCCTTGATCGATCGGATAGACTCCTGCTACCATGTTGAGAGTTGTAGATTTTCCGGCCCCATTTCCTCCGATGATCGTTACGAAGTCCCCAGGATCTAAGTGAAGATTGACTCCATTTAATGCTTTTTTCTCATTGATCGTTCCTTTATTAAATGTTTTATGTACATTTTTAATTTCTAACATAACTTTGCCCCTCTTTCTATGCTGGTGTCCTGCGGTGTGAATATTTTGATTTGAGAGCAGGAATACCGAGTGCTAATGCTACGATGATCGCTGTGAATAATTTCATATCATCGGTACTTAATCCGAAATGTAAAACAAGTGAGATGATCATACGATATACCATTGCTCCTCCGATCAGTGATGCAAGGATATAAGCAAAGTTAAAACGTTTTCCAAAGATAACTTCTCCGATTACAATGGATGCAAGACCAATTACAATAGATCCTGTTCCCATTTTGATATCTCCGTATCCCTGGTTCTGGGCTACTAAAGCTCCAGATACTGAGATCAGTCCATTAGAAATCACCAGTCCTAAAACTTTGGATGTATCCGTATTTCCCCCTAAAGCACGTACCATAAATTCATTGTTTCCTGTTGCCCTAAGTGCACATCCGATCTCTGTTCCAAAAAACCAGTACAGAGCTGCGATCACAATGGCTCCAATAATGACTCCAACTACCAATGTTGCCAATGTCTGATCTACTCCTAACAGATCCATTACCTTTGTAAATGCAGTGTCTTCTCCAAGTAATGAAACATTTGGTCCTCCCATAACTCTGATATTAACGGACCATAATGCGATCATTGTTAAAATACCTGCTAAGATCGCAGGGATCATAAGTTTCGTGTGCAGCCAGCCTGTAACAAGTCCTGCTAACATTCCTCCTACAAGTGCAAATAATAATGTTACAAATGGATTGACTCCCCTTGTAATAAGGATTGCACTGATACATCCACCGAGTGCAAATGTTCCATCGCAGGATAAGTCTGCGATATCTAAGATCCTAAATGTAATATAAACTCCCAGTGCCATGATTCCCCATAATGTTCCTTGGGCTAATGCACTATAAAGATTTGTAATTAATGCCATTTTCTACCTCTTTTCTAAATGCACAGAAGTGCCTCCCGCAAATCGGAAGACACTTCCTGATCTTCTTGTAATCTTACATGCAAGAAAATCTTATTTATTATTCTTTTTCTGTGTTGTTACCATCTTAGCTTCTTTTTTTAACTTCTCTGGAATCTTAATTCCTAATGTCTTTACTGTGTCTTTATTGATGATCAGATCCGCATTTTCCTGATATTCAATTGGCATATCTTTTGGTTCAGCTTTTCCTTCTAAGATCTTTACTGCCTGCTTTGCTGTCTGCTGTCCTAACTTGTAGTAGTTAACTCCGTATGTTGCAAGTCCTCCACCTGTACACATTCCTTCTTCAGCTACGATAAATGGAATCTTAGCTTCATTTGCTACCATGGATACTGTATTGATTCCTGCTGCGATCATGTTGTCTGTTGGTGAATAGATTGCATCAACTTTACCTTTTAAGGATTCTACAACCTGACGGATCTCACTGGATTCTGATACCGTTGCATCGACTGTTGTTAATCCTAATTTCTTTGCTTCTTTCTTCGCAAGTCCTACCTGGAATTTGGAGTTTGCTTCTGCAGAACAATATAACATTGCAACTTTCTTTGCATTTGGAATTAATTCTTTTAATAGATTCATCTGTTTTGCTACTGGTGTTAAATCTGATGTTCCAGATACGTTTGTTCCTGGTTTTTTATTTGATTTCACTAGTTTGGCATCGGCTGGATCTGTAACAGCTGTTACTAAAATCGGAATATCTTTTGATTCATTGGCCATTGCCTGTGCTGCTGGTGTTGCGATCGCTAATACAAGATCGCACTTATCTGTGACAAATTGTTTGGCAATTGTCTGGCAATTTGACTGTTCATTCTGTGCGTTCTTATATTCAATCTTGATCTTGTCTCCGTCTTTATATCCAGCTTTCTCAAGACCATCCTTAAACCCTTTGTAAGATGCATCTAAAGCATCATGTTCTACTAACTGAACGACTCCGATCTTCTTCTGGTCTGAACTGTCTTTCTTGCTTGAGCAACCAACCATTGTGGATAATGCTAATGCAGCAACTAATCCTGTTGCCATGACTTTCTTTAATCTCATATTTTTCTCCTCCTTAATATCGTTCCCGATTGCATTCCTTGGCTTTAAACTTCTGAGCTTTAAAGCTTCAACGCTTTTATGTACTAAATTGTAACACTATGATTTTTGTGTCGTCAAGCTAATTTTATTGCTTTATATGGTACATCATATTCCATACAATCTAATATCAATTATTTTATACGCATATTTCTATGCAAAAAAGGATGAAAGATTTTCCAAATTCTTTCATCCTTTTTCTTCTATCAATTTCTTCTATTGCTGTGCTTCTTCGGCTGCTTTCTTCGCATTCTCTTCTGCAACTGTACGATATTTTATTGTCAGTGTTCTGATCAGTTCTTTTAACTCATCTGTTAACTGCTCTTCTTTCACTCTCCACTCCCAGTTACCACCTACCGTAGATGGTGTGTTAATCCTTGCTTCATTTCCTAATCCAAGATAATCCTGAAGTGGGATGATCACCATATCGCTTCGACTCTCTAATGCAAGAGAAATCAAGTCTAAATGTACAGTTCCTGTTCTCTCGATCGTACTGTATTTTAAATAATGCTCTAAGAATTTCTTATCATCTTCTGATAATGTTTCGTACCATCCAACAACCGTATCATTGTCATGTGTTCCTGTGTATACAACACTATTTTCTTTGTATTTATGTGGAAGATAGATGCTGTCATCATATGCTCCAAATGCAAATTCCAGAACATTCATTCCTGGGAATCCTGTATCATCTAGAAGTTTATGCACGCTGTCTGTTAAGAATCCTAAGTTCTCTGCGATAACTTTCTTCTCACCAAGTTCTTTCTTCATTGCTTCAAAGAAATCCATTCCTGGGCCTTTGACCCATTCTCCATTAACAGCTGTCTCGTCTTCTGCTGGAATCTCAAAGTATTCATCGAATCCTCTGAAATGATCTAATCTTAAAATATCATATAACATAAAATTATGACGTAAACGTTTCATCCACCATTCGTAATCTGTTTTCTTATGATATTCCCAGTCATATACAGGATTGGACCATACCTGTCCATCTTCTGCAAATGCATCTGGAGGACATCCACCTACAACCGTTGCCTTTCCTTCTTCATCGACTTTAAATAATTCTTTGTGGTATGTAAATGCTGTTCCATCTAAGGCTACATAAAATGGAAGATCTCCTACGATCCGAATTCCTTTGTCATTCGCATATTTCTTCAGCGCAAGCCACTGTTTATGGAAATAATACTGGCAGAAGCAGAAATAACTTTCTGGGAATTTACTTTTCTTCTCGCTCATATATTCTGCATATTCCCCGATCCAGTATTCATTGTCTTTGATAAATTTCTTATAATCTTCATCTGGATGAAATCTGAAATAAGCTTTTCTTAAAAGCTTTCTGTGATCTTCTCTGATTTTCTCATAGTCAACTTTGCCCTTGTTTTCTTCCTTAATTGATTCAAGTTCTTTTTTCTTAAGAAGTCCTTCTTCCAGTAACTGTTCTAAGTCGATATAATATGCACTTCCTGCAAAACTTGAAAACGAAAGATAAGGAGAATTTCCCGCACCGATCGTTCCTAATGGAAGGATCTGCCAGTACTTCTGGCCTGCTTCTTCTAAAAAATCTACAAATTTGTATGCTTCCTTTGAAAAGCATCCAATTCCGTAATCTGATGGTAAACTAAAAATTGGCAATAATATTCCGCTTGTTTTCATTGAATGAATTCTCCTAAAATCTCCTAAAATTTTCTCACAACTCAATATAGTATATCATAAAACATACTTCTTGAACAGAAGTGCTCTTGTACTTAATTTAATTCTATCATTTATTTCTGGCTTTCTTCTGCAACAGCTTTGGCTACTGCTTTGCAGACTCTTTCATCAAATGCACCTGGAATGATATACTCTTCATTTAACTCATCATCACTGATGATACTTGCGATCGCTCTTGCTGCTGCCATCTTCATCTCTTCTGTGATCTGCCCAGCTCTTGCATCCAGAGCTCCTCTGAAGATTCCTGGGAATACTAATACGTTATTGATCTGATTAGGGAAATCGGATCTTCCTGTTGCGATAACTCTTGCTCCACCTTTCTTCGCTTCATCTGGCATGATCTCTGGTGTTGGATTTGCCATGGCAAAAATGATCGCATCGTCTGCCATAGTAGATACCATTTCGGCTGTCACGATATTTGGTGCAGAAACTCCGATAAATACGTCTTTATCTTTGATGATCTCTGTTAATGTTCCAGTCTGTTTCTCTTTGTTTGTGATCTCTGCCATATCTTTCTGTGCTGGATTCATCCAGTCTTCTCCTGGACATAATGCACCTTTCTGGTCAACTAAGACAACATTTCCTGCGCCAAACTGTAATAATAGTTTACAGATAGAGATTCCAGCAGATCCTGCTCCATTGATCACAATGTTTGCATCTTCCATTTTCTTTCCGACAAATTTTAAGGCATTTAATAATCCTGCTGCTACAACGATGGCTGTTCCATGCTGATCATCATGGAATACTGGAATATCTAATTCTTCTTTTAAACGTTTTTCAATCTCAAAACATCTTGGTGCGGAAATATCTTCTAAATTGATACCACCGAAACATGGTGCGATATTCTTGACTGTTTTGATGATCTCTTCTGTATCTTTTGTATCAAGACAGATTGGGAATGCATCGATGTCTGCAAATTCTTTAAATAAAAGGGCTTTTCCTTCCATAACAGGCATTGCTGCTTCTGGTCCGATATCTCCAAGTCCTAATACAGCTGTTCCGTCAGATACGACAGCTACTAAATTACCTTTTGCTGTATAACGATATACTTCTTCTTTATTATCACGGATCTTACGACAAGGTTCTGCGACTCCTGGTGTATAAGCTGTACTTAAGTCATCTCTTGTCTTTACTGTTACTTTAGAACGTACTGCGATCTTACCTTTGTTTTGTTCGTGCATTTCTAATGCCAGTTTGTTGTAATCCATTTTTGTATCTCCTTTATGGTATGGTGTTTCAGATTTTTGTTCTTTTATCATTGTATCATAACATAATTCGATTGACTATGGTTGAAAAAAACGATACAATAAAAAATTACAACAAAAAAGAAGAATGCATAACATTCTTCTTAATAAAAGAGCGGGTGATGGGAATCGAACCCACGTGATCAGCTTGGAAGGCTGGAGTTCTACCATTGAACTACACCCGCATACAATGCCCAGAGCCGGAATCGAACCAGCGACACGAGGATTTTCAGTCCTCTGCTCTACCGACTGAGCTATCTGGGCAGTTAAGTTGTTGTCTCATTTCTGCGACTTCTATACTTTATCATATTCCTCGACTCTTGGCAAGCTTTTTTTTCTAAAAATTTTATTTATCAGCCAGATTCCTGTTTTTGTCTTAAAAATCTTGCCTTTTACGGACTCAATTGTCTCTCTGGAACTTTGTTCTTCTGCAAGATTTACTAAAAAAATCTGCTTCTACAAGAATCTGATAATCAATACCGTCAATCTGATCATATGTATGGTGATGTCCGATCAAATAGCAGACTCTGTCTGTTTTTGCTTTGTCATATTGCAAGTCTTCCAGCATCTGCTGTGCAACTGCCGGTCCTTCGATCTCTTGGTATTTTCCTGCACTGCTGTTGTATTTTTCTTCGCTTATTTTGATACCGATATCATGTGTTAATGCAGCCACTTCCAAGATGTCTAAAATTTCCTTATCTAATCCTTCCTGCTCTCCGATCAGCTTTGCATACGCGTGTACTTTCAGAAAATGCTGGATTCTCTTTGGCTGACCTTGATAGTAATCGATCATTGCTGTTGTCACTTTATTTATATCCATCTGTTAACTCTCCTTTAGTATTTTTTGAAAAAGCTGAATAATCTTTTCTTATTTAAAATCTTAATTGCTTTGTCTGCATCTTCTTCTCTTAATCCACCTGTACAAAAATCTGTCTTAACCAGATGTTTGTCAAATCCGTGTCTATGCCATTCATATGCACCATCATCTAATATGACAAAACCTTCAATCTTCTCTTCACACTTATCCAGCCAATCTTTGATCTCATCTTCTCTTCTTCCACTGCTTAGGTATTCTGTCTTATCTATGATCTTTAGGTCGTATTTCGCTAAGATGTCAACTAGAATCTGACACCAGTCCTGCACAGCATCACTGTGTTCTGCCCATCCGTATCTCCAGGATGATGATAATACGATCTTTGCTCCTGTTGCATCTACGATTGTTTTTAAATTCTTAATGTTATCCTCATCTACAGAAATCAGCTGATCATCTTCGCATTTCTCGAATAATTGCTGTGAATTCAATACTCCGTCTACGTCTAAAAAAATAACTTTCATGCCTTTGTTCCTCCTTTACCTTCACGGTAGTCAGACATGGTCTTTGATGAGTATTATACTCTCTTTTTTTTTAAACGTAAATGTATTTTAAGGTTTTTAATACTTTGTACATAAAATCCTTTTTTTTGTAAATACTATACTGGAATTCTTTACATTTCACATCAAGGAGGTTTGATTTTATTATGGGAAATAAATGTTTGGATTGTACAGCTTTAACGCTTACGATCATTGGTGCTATAAATTGGGGATTGATCGGATTCTTCCGATTTGATCTTGTTGCATTTTTGTTTGGAGATATGAGCTGGCTGTCACGAGTTGTGTATGCACTTGTTGGATTATGTGGATTGTATATGCTGGCATTTTACCGGCATTGTGGACGTGATATATAAAAGTTTCTTCTTATTAATTATACACGGAAAGAAAGGCCAGGCTATGGCATACGCCATAATCTGACCTTTTATAAATGGTGAATATACATTAAGTATAGAAACAAGCTATTTTAAAAATAGATATTTATTTACTGTGCATCCTTGATCTTCTTGATCTCTTCGATCATAACAGGAAGCACTTTCATAACGTCTCCAACGATTCCTACATTGGCTACGTCAAAGATTGGTGCATCTTCATCTTTGTTGATCGCTACAATGTATCCAGAATTCATGATTCCTGATACGTGCTGTGTAGCTCCAGAGATTCCGCATGCAATATATAATTTTGGTGCAACAATCTTTCCAGACTGTCCAACCTGATGAATCTTTGATACCCATCCGTCTTCAATGGCTGGTCTTGTTGCTCCTACAACTCCTCCTAAGAGTTTTGCAAGATCGTCAACTAATGCGAAGTTTTCTTTGCTTCCCATTCCACGTCCACCAGATACGATAACTTCTGCTTCTTCCAAGTTGATCATCTCTGCGATTTCTTTTACACTTTCTGTGACCTTTGCTTTGATCACATCATCAGCTACTTTTACTTCTTTGGCTACAACTTCACCCTCAGTTGGGTCTTCCACTTTCTGGAATGCTCCGGAACGTAATGTTGCTATCTGTGGTGTTGTCTTGATCTTTACATCTTCCAATACAGTTCCACCATAAAGTGGGCATGTATAGATAACTTCTCCATCTTCTGCTTTGATATCTAATACATCGGATGCACATCCTGTGTTACATTTTTGCTGCAACAACTGGTGCGATATCTTTTCCATCCTGTGTTCCACCTACAAATACAGCTTCTGGATTTTCTTCTTTTACTAATTCTACTAAAACCTGAGCATATGCATCGAGATTAAACTCTTTGTAATCTTCGCTGTCGACACAGATGACCTGATCGGCTCCGGCCTTTGCTACTTCTTTTGCTGCATCTGCTACTCCACCTCCAATAACAACTGCCGTAACTTTATCGGCAAGTTTCTTGGCTGGAGATAACATTTCCAATCCAACTTTGACTGGATTTCCTTCTGCAGTTTCTACATATACCATGATATTCTTACATTCTGCCATGTCCTTTGTTCTCCCTTCCTAGAATACTTTGGCATCTGCCATCATAGCGACTGCTTTTATTGCTGAATCTTCTGGTGTTTCTTCCTGAATCTTGATTCCGGCTTCTTTCTTCGCTGGTTCATATAATTTAACGATCTGAACCTTTGCATTAGATTCTCCGACTTTTTCTTTTTCAAGATCAGCAAGATCAGCTTCTTTAATATCGCCGATTGGTTTCTTTCTTGCTGCCATTTTATTCTTGATCGTTGGGTAACGTGGGTCATATTCTGGTTTTGTGACTGTTACAACACATGGTGCAGAAGCTTCTACTGTACGGTATCCTTCTTCTGTTTCCTGTTTTGCTGTCACTTTATCGCCATCTAAAGCGATTTCTGTAATATTTGTGATCACACTTGTTCCAAGTTCTTCAGCTAACATTAAGCCACCCTGTCCAAGTGCGGCATCTGTTGCTTCTTTTCCACAGAATACAAGATCAAATTTCTGACCATTGTCCGCTTCTAATTTTGCGATCACATTTTTTAGGATATTTGCGATTCCTGTTGTGTCAGATCCTTTGAATGCATCATCACTTACTAAAAATGCATGATCTGCACCAACTGCAAGTACAGTTTTTCAGAGAGTTCTTTGCACTATCTTCTCCGACACATACAACTGTTACTTCTCCTTCAGAGGATTCTTTTAATCGTGCTGCCATTTCGAGAGCATAGGTGTCAAATGCATTTACAACAGGTGTTACGTTTGCTAAATCCGGTGTTCCTTCTGCATTTAAATGGATTTCTACAGAATCATCCGGAACCTGTTTGATACATACTAAAATGTTCATAGTCTTACTCCTTCTTATGTTCTATCTTCCGATTGTGTTATTTGCTACGACGATTCTCTGAATTTCGTTACTTCCTTCGAAAATCTGGAAGATCTTAGCATCTCTTAATAATTTTTCAACTGGATATTCTCTGCTGTATCCATATCCACCGAACATCTGGATTGCTTCAGAAGCTACTTCCATTGCGATATCAGATGCATAGCATTTTGCGATCGCTGCTTCTTTGGAATGTGGTAATCCCATATCCATCTTTGTTAAAGCATGTGCAACCATCTGACGAGCTGTTTCTGTTTTGATTTCCATATCAGCTACTTTAAACTGCATTGCCTGATTTTTGATGACTGGTTTACCAAACTGAACTCTTTCTTTGGCATATGCAATACCTTCATTGATACCACGCTGTGCGATACCTGTTGCAACACATCCCATCCAAGCTCTTGCCTGGTCTAATGTCTTCATTGCGATTGAGAATCCTCTTCCTTCTTCTCCAACTAAGTTTGCAGCTGGAATACGACAGTCTTCTAATACAACATCACATGTGTTTGATGTACGGATACCCATTTTATTTTCTTCATTACCTGTGCTTAATCCTGGTGTTCCAGCATCAACTAAGAACATAGAGATTCCTTTAACACCTTTTGTTTTATCTGTCATAGCTGTGATACAGTAGAAAGAAGCGATTCCTCCATTTGTAATGAAGCATTTTCTTCCATTTAATACCCACTCATCTCCGTCTTTGACAGCTGTTGTTGTTCCTGCACTAGCATCAGATCCTGCTCCTGGTTCTGTTAAACAGAAAGCTCCAAATCCACCATCAATGATCTTCTGGCATACATGTTTTTTCTGTTCTTCATTTCCTGCGATCAGTACTGGTTTTGTTCCTAATCCACTGGCAGAAATTGTTGTTGCAAATCCTGCATCTGCGATAGCCATTTCTTCGATCAGTGCCGCAACGTCTACTCTTGATAATCCTGGTCCACCGTATTCTTCTGGTACTTCTAATGAATGTAACTGCATTTCAATGGCTTTGTCATAAATTTCTTTTGGCCATTCTCCACTGACGTCGTATGCTTTACACTGTTCTTTTACTTCATTTTCACAGAACTCGTGTACATCCTGTAATAAGTCTTTTGCTTCCTCTGAAATTAAATATGCCATCTTGATATCCTCCTAAAATAACCTTAAAAAGCTTTGTATATGTTTTATGTTACTTGTTTATGTTACTTGTTTATGTTTGATCGATCGTTTCCTAATTAATCTTATAATTTGTAGCAGATCTTACCTGGATTTAAGATCATATTTGGATCAAAGACTTCTTTGACACCTTCCATGATCCTCATCTGAACTGGTCCGAGAGACTCTGCTAGGTAGTCCATCTTTCCATGTCCGATTCCATGTTCTCCAGAGATCATTCCACCGAATTCTGTTGCTTTTGCATATACTTTATCCATAAAGACTGCAACCTGTTTCTTAAACTCTCCTTCTTCCATGTCATTACTGCATGTATAGATATGTAAGTTACCGTCTCCAGCATGTCCAAAGCTCTTCACTCTGAAATCAGCTTCTGCTTCTAATGATTTTGTATATGTCAGGAATTCTGCAATCTTATTTGTTGGAACTACAACATCACATTCATCTAACAGTACAGTATCTGCTTCAATTGCCTCAAGTAATGCTCCGCGGACAGCCCATGCATCTTTCTTTAAGGCTGGTGTATCAGCAACTAATACATCAATTGCTCCTGCTTCTAATACTACTTCAGATGCCTGTTCAATGATATCTTCCAGTTGTTCTTCAGAATTTCCATCAAATGTTGCTAATAAATATGCTCCAATCTCTGTTCCTTCTAATTCTTTTGGATATACCTGTTTTCCTAAGAACTTCTCAGTATCCATAACAACTTCTTTTTCCATAAATTCCAGAGCCTGTGGTGCCAGATGATGCATAAAGAACTGTGGTACTGTTGCAATACAATCCTCTAAATTTTCATAAGGAATGATCAGACTGATCACTGATTTTGGTGCTGGAATTACTTTTAATGTAAGTTCTGTGATAATACCCAAAGTACCTTCAGAACCGATCATTAAGTTTAATAAGCTGTATCCTGAACTTGTCTTTGATACAGTAGCTCCAAGTTTTACAATCTCACCTGTTGGTAATACAACTGTCATGGCACGTACATAATCTCTTGTACATCCGTACTTAACAGCTCTCATACCACCAGCGTTGGTTGCTACGTTTCCACCGACTGTTGCGAATTTCTCACCTGGATCTGGTGGATATAATAATCCTTGTTTTTCTGCATCCTGTGCAAGATCATTTAAAAGGACTCCTGATTGAATCTTCACTACAAAGTTTTCTTTGTCATATCCAAGGATCTTGTTCATCTTTGTAAGAGAGATCATAACACCGCCACCGATACTTACGGCTCCTCCTACTAATCCTGTTCTTGCACCACTTGGTGTTACAGGAACCTTGTTTTCATTACAAAGTTTAACGACAGCTGCAACTTCTTCTGTTGATGTTGCTTCTACTAAAACTTCTGGTCTAGCTTTTCCGTAGATTGCCATCTCATCATGGGTGAAATCCTCATTGATTTCATCACCCACTAAGACACGTTTTGGAGCGATCTCTTTGAATTTCTCGATCATCTCTGGTGTCACTTTGTTATACTGATACTCACTCATTTATCTTCCTCCTTAAAAGTTTATAGCTTTTTAATATCTTTTATCTTTATCATTTTCAGATCAATTTGACTCCAAAGTAGCAAACTAATCCATAGATGATAACGAATAATACGAAATATTTGATAACCTTTGTTAAGATTTCACTTTCTTTTCCTACCGTTGCTGTTGCCGCTGTCGCTACTGCGATACTCTGTGGAGAAATAATCTTTCCTGCGGTACTACCAACTGTATTTGCAGCTACCAGCCAGATCTGGTTGATATTTAATTCTGCTCCTGTACTTGCCTGTAACTTGGAGAATAGTACGCTGCTTGATGTAGAACTTCCTGTTACGAATGTTCCGATAGATCCGATCAGTGGTGCAACTAATGGATAAAAGCTTCCTGTTACACGTACGATAAAATCTGCGATAGACTGTGTCATTCCGCTGTATCCCATGATCTTAGCTGTCGCAAGCACTGCCATGATCGTAATGATCGTCTTAAACATCTGAATCACTGTCTTGCCTAAAACAACAAAGATCTCACCAACTGGACATCCCTGAATCAGTCCTCCAATAAATGCTGCGATCAAGATCAGCACTCCTGGTGTTGATACCCATGTAAATGTATATGGGCTTGCTCCCTCTCCACTATAAATTGGTACATTTGATTTGATCGCTGATAATGGATCATGAATCGCTGGTACTAATGTAGAAGTCAGAAGTAAGAACAGTAATACAAGAATGAATGGGCTCCATGCAACAAATGCATCTTTTACTGTCATCGTAGTATCATCATTATCTTCGATTTCTACATCAAATTTACTTGCCTTACCTTTCAGCATTACTTTTGCAAGGATGATCGTTACTGCCATACTGCATACAGATCCGATAACTGCTGGAAGTTCAGCTCCTACAAATTTTGCTGTCAGATATTGTGGTACTAAGAATGAAAGACCTGACATCAATGTAATAAATAAAATTTCTTTATAATCACCGATTCCTTTAGCTCCTTCATGTTTTCCTGTGATGAAAACAACAAGGAAAGGAACGAGAATTACCATGATCGCAAGTTGTAATACAACATAAGATGCTGTCATATGTGGACTAAATCCTGTTACATTTGCTGCTGTAACCGTTGGAATTCCGATGGATCCAAATGCTACTGGTGTCGTATTGGCTACCAGGCAAACAGTTGCTGCAAAGATTGGTTCAAATCCTAATCCGCAAAGGATTCCTGCTGGAATCGCTACAGCTGTTCCGAATCCTGCCATACCTTCCATAAATCCTCCAAATCCCCATGCGATGATCAGCACAAGAACTCGTTTATCTCTTGATACAGAAGTAAGCATTTTTTTAATAAGTTCCATGTTTTTCGTATGTACGACCAAGTTGTAAGTAAACACTGCTGCCACGATAACCAAACAGATTGGCCAGATTAAAGCCATTGCAAATCCTTCTAACCCTCCTGTGAGGACATCAATAATTTTCTGCTTCCATAAAAAAAAGTGCTTCAATGACTGTAATGATCAAAGCGATCGGACAGGCTACATGTCCTGCCATCTTTAATCCGCTTAATGCAATGATCAGCCAGATGATAGGAAGCATCGCTAATAAAAGTGAATGACATCTTAAGTTCTCTCCTTTCTTTTCAAATATGAGCGGGTTCCGATATCCTATTTTTCAGCGTATACGCGACATAGTAAGATTGGTCCTACCAGTTACTGTACTTATATGGTAGGACCAATCCGACAAAAAGT
>ENA-OQIP01000178-OQIP01000178.1-human-gut-metagenome-genome-assembly--contig:-NODE-178-length-13235-cov-2.402655_pt1 | contig 13235 bp, 12 predicted proteins | sample MGYA00242585_ERZ504750 | MGnify/ENA primary metagenome ERZ504750 (study PRJEB26092, sample SAMD00036441) | human gut metagenome | host: Homo sapiens | study: EMG produced TPA metagenomics assembly of...
GTCGCGGTCGCACTCGCCGTGGCGGATGCGGAAATGCTGTGCTTTTTCTGCTTTTTCGTCCATAATGTATTCCATTGGATTCATCATTTTCACAACTTCTGCTTCCGCACACGCGCCCTGTGCTTTCGTGTGTGCTGTGCTGTATTCCGTGAAGTGGCGGCAGTTTGTCGTCTCGTTTCCAAACAGATCATTCTCCGGGCTTTCCAGATCCAGCGCATCAAAAGCAGGTGCCGTTTTCATCCGGGTGATGTCTTTGACATAAGCGGTAAAATCCATGCCCTGCACTTTGCCGTTCTCGACGATCAGCCATGGTTTATCTGATAAATCCACACCCTGGTCAGATGCTCTCTGCGCAGATTCCATCACAACGCGTTTTACATATTCCTTCAGGGATCCTTCTCCGTCTGCATCAAGTGTCAGTGGATCTCCGTTTTCATCCTTCAATCCAAGGCTGTTTACATATGCCGGAAACATTGCTTTTTCCTCTGCTGAAACAAGGATCTGTTCTTTCGTCATCTCGCCATCCACTGGTGTGAAAACCGGGCGGCCGCCCTCATCCATTTTCATGTTGGCACGGTGAAAATCATTTACTCCGCAAAATTCCCATTCATACGCCATGTCTGCGTGTTCAAGGTTTGTGATCGGGCAGTAGCAGGAAGCCGCAAACACGTTATCTCCGGCATCCGCCGCGCCAAGTGCCTGCAGATACGGCTCATAGTCCGGGTGATTTCCCGTGCTTCCCATCAGGGATGACAGCGCACCTCCGGCACTCGTTCCATTGGTGATAATTTTGCTCGCATCGCCAGGCAACTCATCCGCGAAGAAGTGGAGATATCGCACGGCTGCTTTATAATCAACCACGCAGGATGGTGCTTTTCCGTTGTACCGGCCATCTGCCCCCTTCTGCACTCTGCCGCGGATTGCCGGGGATGCCACAACATAGCCGTGCTGCAGTGCACGAAAAATCGTGTTGGGTCTGCCCTGTAAAAATGGATTCGTTCCAGGCTCATCCGCCGGACCCGGCATGTAGCCGCCGACCGTATTCGGCATGAAAACCGGCGCGCTTCCTAAATCATAGCCATGCAGGGATGCTCCCTCATAATAGCATTCCGGCACAAAAAGATTCATCTTCTGAAACTCTTCATTAACCGGTTTTTCCACATAAATCAGGTCGCGGAACGCCCGAAACCGGATCGTCTCGCCACACAGTGTTACTTCTTCTATTGTATAATCGTTTTTCTCAAATTTCAGCATACCAGGCTACTCTCCTTTTTTGACAAAATTATACTTTTTAGAACACAATATAACATTTTTTTGCAAAACATGCTTTTATTCCTCGTCCAGCCAGTGTTTCGAATCAACTTCCAGAAACCTCGCCCGCACAAATCTTTTCTTCTGATCATACGGCACGGTACAGTCAAAAATTGTCTTGCATGCAATTCCGTGATCGCGGATCGATGGCGAACACGTCGGATCGTTTGACGGATCGAGCGGATGACACCGGACACCTGGGATCGTGATGATATCCGCATCGCCCTGGAATCGTGTGTTCATTGCCCAAAGGACATCGTTCATATCGAAGCAGTCCACGTCCTCATCCACGAGAAATACATGTTTCAGTTCACTGAATGCAGAAAAAGCCAGCAGCGCCGCCTGACGCTGTCTTCCCTCATCACTTGGACCAAGCTTTTTAAATTGAAGAACAGCCATATATTTTCCGCCGCCCGCAGAACCACAGTACACATTCCGGAGTCGTCCCGGCATTGCTTTTTCTACCATGCCATAGATACTCGCTTCCGTCGGAATGCCCGCCATGGAAACATGTTCCTCGCTTGGTCCGATGCAGGTCTGCATGATCGGATTTCGCCGGTGTGTTACCGCTTTTACTTTAATCAGGCGGCACTGATCGCTCGCCGGACCGGTATAACCCGGAAATTCCGGCATGGCGTAACCGGTGTGGCTGTTCTGATCTTCCTGCACACGCACGCCCGGGATAACCTCGCCCTCGATCACATACTCTGCATTCGCAATTGCCATCTCATTTACCGAAACGCAATGGCACAGTTCCACCGGCTCTTTCCGCAGCGCACCTGCAACCGAAAGCTCATCGTAACCAAGCGGTGTTGTCGGCGGCTCAAAGCAGGAACCGATCTCAATCGCAGGATCGACGCCGATGCTGATGGAAATCGGCAGTTTCTGGCCAAGCTCCTCCGCACGGTCTGCCATCGCGCCGATATGGCGTGCACCCGGCGTGAAGAAAATCGAAAGTTCGTCTTTTCCCTGAATACAGAGACGGTGAATCGTCACATCGTGCAGCCCGGTATCCGGGTGGGAAGCGTAACACATGCCAAGCGTGATGTACGGGCCTGCGTCATCCGGCGTGTTGGTCGGTGCCGGGACGAGGCGGTTCAGATCAAAATCGGGATCCGTCGCCAGATGCACAACCTCCTGACACGGCGGCGCACCCTGAAATTCCACCGGTGCAACCGGCTTTTCCACGCTGTGATACAGCATTTTCCCAAGATTCTCCGGCTCACAGTCCAGAAGTGCAGCCACACGCTTCCGGCTCGCCAGGACACCGATCGCAACACTTGCGTCCGGGTGGCCTTTGATATTGCGGAAAATCATTGCCGGTCCTTCTTTCGTCGGACGTTTTACCGTTCCGCCCGCGCCGACATAGCGGTAAACTCCGGCAAGCTCCGCCATCGGATCAACTGCAACATCCGTCTCGGCAAGCTGTCCCGGCATATTTTTCAATCGTTCCAGCGCACTGCGCAGATCTCTTACTTTTTCAGCCATAATCATTCTCCTTATTCCCCAAATCAAAACTGTCTCATAGAATGTTCTTTTTTGTACTCCATTCAGCCAGCAAATCCATCGGATCCTCTCCATCCACTTTCCCTGCTGCATGTTTTATCCTTTTTTATTTTAAAAAGAAACCTTTGTGGAATCAATTCGATCTGTGGTACAATTGTTTCCAGAATGGAATGAATGAAATGGAATGATTTTCAAAAGGAGGTTCTCTCTTATGACCATGGAACAGATCGACTTTTTTCTGATGACCGTCCGATGCGACACTTTTTTAGAAGCTGCAGAAAATCTTCATATCGCACAGTCCACGCTCTCGAAGCAGATCCAGAAGCTGGAATCCGAACTGAATCTCACCCTCTTCGACCGCACCCGCCGCCAGGCGGTTCTGACTCCGGCCGGCGAGCTGTTCTGCCAGGAAGCCTCAGAGCTCTCCCGCCAGTATCATCAGATGCTGCAGAAAATGCGCCACTTTAAAGAGTCGGAACGCCAGCCGCTCCGCGTCGGCTCTCTTCCGTTTCTGACGCAGTATCATCTCACCTCCCGCATCCGCGCTTTCGCACATACGCATCCGGAGGTTGAACTGATGCTGGAAGAGTGTGAAGAAAACGAGCTGATGGACGGTCTGCAGTCCGGTCGTTTTGATCTTGTCATTGCACGGGATTCCATGATTTCACCGCAGAAATATCACTTTGTACCTCTCGCAAAGGATCGTCTCTGTGTGATGCTCCCCATCGATCATCCGCTTGCAGAAAAATCTTCCCTGACAATCGCTGACATTGCCAGAGAACCTCTGATTCTTATGCATCCCTATACCTCGATTTATCAGCTCTGTATGCAACTATTTGAAAAGGCAGACCAAAAACCGCACATCCTGCGCACCGCCCGCCTGGAATCCATGATAAGCTCCGTGGAAGTCGGCGAAGCCTTAAGCCTGTTTGCCGGGAGTAACTTTGCATTGTTCCACCACCCAAACGTCACCGCCGTTCCTCTGCGCGACGCACCGCCTCTTGTGATCGGTGCCGCGTATCCGCTCAAAATGAAAGCATCAAAAAAGCCGGGAAATATCTCTGCACAGACGCTGAAATCATTTGTCTTTTTTATTCAAAATCCCGTATAAAAACACGCTTCTGGTGCTTTCAAACATGCCAGCGGCGTAACGCTGCCGCAGCATGAGACAGACCTATGGTTAATAGCAGGCAAAAACAAAAATAGCTGGTAAAATGTCTGACGATCGCCGGAACCGATATTTACCATCCGACCCAGGATGATCTGACCGGTGCGGAAATCGCGTTTGGCGGTGATATGATTCGTTCTCTGAAAAACGACAACTATCTTGTTATGGAAACCGAGGCACAGGGATTTCCAGGATGGACGCCATACAAGGGCCAGCTCCGCCAGCAGGCTTACAGCCATCTTGCCTCCGGTGCGAACAGCGTCATGTACTGGCACTGGCATTCGATTCATAATACGCTCTGGCATCATAATTTCCCATGCGGTTTATCTAAACCCAAAAAAGAAGCATGTTTGTTTTTCTAACACGCTTCTTTTTTTGTTATGCTTTTTATTATTCTCTTTTACTTTGTTATCCTTTTTACTTGAACTGCCTCAAATGCCTCATCCAGATCCTCGATGATATCGTCGATGTTCTCGGTACCGATGGAAAGACGGATGGTGTTTGGTTTGATTCCCTGATCCAGCAGTTCTTCCTCGGTGCACTGGCTGTGTGTAGTGGTTGCCGGATGGATCACCAGAGATTTTACGTCGGCAACGTTAGCCAGCAGGGAGAACAGCTCCAGATTGTCGATGAAATCTTTTGCTTTCTGTGCATCGCCTTTGATTTCGAAGGTGAAGATGGAACCGCCGCCGTTCGGGAGTATTTGCGTACAGTGCCTGCTGTGTTGGATCTTCGGATACAGACGGATGATGTACTTTTCTACCTGCGGCTGGCTCTCCAGATATTTTACAACCTTCAGCGCGTTCTCTACATGACGCTCTACACGGAGAGACAGTGTCTCAAGTCCCTGCAGAAGCAGGAAGGAATTGAACGGAGAAAGCGTAGCTCCGGTATCACGAAGAAGGATCGCACGTACTTTTGTAACGAATGCAGCAGGTCCAACTGCTTTTGTAAAGCTGATGCCGTGGTAGCTCGGGTTTGGCTCGGTCAGGGATGCGAATTTGCCGGATCCCTCCCAGTCGAATTTACCGCTGTCTACGATCACACCACCAAGGTAGTTCCGTGACCGCCGATAAATTTAGTTGCGGAATGAACAACGATGTCTGCGCCGTACTCGATCGGACGAACGAGGTATGGAGTTGCGAAGGTATTATCGACAACCAGCGGAATTTTGTTCTCATGTGCAATTTTTGCAAGTGCTTCGATATCGACAACATCAGAGTTCGGATTTCCGAGGGTCTCGATGTAGATGGCTTTTGTGTTCTCCTGAACGGCTGCGCGAACCTCATCCAGATCGAATACATCAACAAATGTGGTGCTGATGCCGTACTGTGGAAGGGTGTGTGCCAGAAGGTTGTAGGAACCACCGTAAATGTTCTTTGCAGATACGATATGGTCACCTTTCTGTGCCAGGTTGATGATGGTGTAGTTGATTGCTGCTGCTCCGGAAGCTACGGCAAGTGCTGCAACGCCGCCTTCAAGAGCTGCCATTCTCTGCTCGAAAACGTCCTCGGTCGGGTTGGTCAGACGACCGTAGATGTTTCCTGCATCCTGGAGTCCGAATCTTGCTGCTGCGTGATCGGAGTTATTGAATACGAAAGAAGATGTCTGATAAATCGGCACTGCTCTTGCTCCGGTTGCCGGATCCGGTATTTTCCTGTCCTACGTGAAGCTGTAAGGTTTCTAAATTTAAGTATTTCTTTCTGCTCTTTGTTTTTTTGCTCATGATTTTATTCTCCTGTTCTGTTTTTCGTTTTTCTATTTCTTTTCATGTTCGATTTTCTATTATTTATCGGAACCGGTTGCCATCTTGTTTTGTCCATGCTGCAATGCGGCTCCGTTTTCTTTCGGTTTTATCTGCTTACACTGCAACACATGACATCATAGATCACAATTCGATTCTCTGCGAAAACTGCTCTCATTCACTTCGCTTCCTCTCGTTTTGGTGATATTTCCTATCTGTTTACAAGGATTATTATAGCGACAGTCTTCTGCTTTGTCCAATATAGAAAATTGATGGCTGGTTATAGGGTTTTCCTATAGCTATTCTTTATCGCCAATATTTTTTCTTCTGAAATTTCTATATCCAATCATGCTACATAAAACAAGATAACAAATGCAATTCATCTCCCACAAGATGGGACTCGCAGCTTGCGAAAAGCCTTTTTCAAACACACTCCAGAGAGTCAAAGCGGATATTCGCAATCCGCTTCGCTACTTGCTCATAACCGAATAGCTGCTTCGCAGCTTATCAGGAGTGGCTTGTACCACTCCTGATACAAGCAAGTCCCCACCACTGCTTATTGCTTTTCGCAATGGAAGCAGGGGACTTACTTGATTCGGTTAAAGTCTTCTTGTTTCTCCTTTTTTACAGCACAAGCTCCTTATATTTCCGAATTTCTTCCAAATACTGCTGTCCCAGTGCGCTGATCGACATACCCTTCCTGGAAACATAACCGATCATCATGTTTTCCTCTGCATGAAGCGGCACCGCGCGGTAATCACTGCCGTTTAATTCCTCACAGATAATGCCGGAGCAGAGCGTATAGCCATTCAGTCCGACCATCAGATTCAGCATGGTCGCGCGGTCATTTGCCTTAATGATTCTCTTATATTCATACGTTGAAAGTACTTCCTCTGCCAGGAAGAACGAATTATTGCTTCCCTGATCAAAGGACAGGCACGGATATTCCTTCAGCTCCTCCATAGTGATCTCTGCCTGATCTGCAAGCGGATGATCCTTCCAGAGATAGACGTACGTTCCACAGGAAAACAGGTCGTGGAACTCAAGGTTATTGTCCTTCAGCAGCTTGTTCAGCACCTTCGCATTAAAGTCATTCCGATATAAGATCCCAAGCTCGCTCTTGAAGTTCTTTACATCCATCAGCACATCATACGTTCTCGTCTCATAAACCGCAAACTCGTACTCATCCATACCAAACTGCTTCACCAGCTCCACAAACGCCTTTACGGCAAAACTGTAATGCTGCATTGACACGCTGAATTTTTTCTTTCCCTTGGTGCGATAAATATAGCGGTTCTCGAGAAGCTGATACTGGTCTGTGACCTGACGTGCGTAACCCAGAAACTCCTCGCCCTCCGGGGTCAGTACTGTTCCGTGGCTGCTGCGCTTGAACAGCTCAATTCCAATCTCTTTTTCCAGCTCCTTGATTGCTCCGGAGAGACTCGGCTGTGAAATATAGAGTGCCTTTGCCGCCTCATTCATGGATCTGGAATCTGCGGCCCGAATTACGTAGCGAAGCTGTTGTAATGTCATAAGTAAAGTTCCCTTTCTGGTATAAATTAATATGCGAAACTGCCATTCGCGGTGGAGAGAAAATGCCGCGGATGGCAGTGTTCGCTGATATCTATTATTTTAAAATCTGAAGCTATTCCCTTTTATTTGGCAAACAGGGCTGTGGAATAGTATCTGTCTCCGTTATCCGGCAGGAGCACAACGATGGTTTTGCCTTTATTTTCCTCTCGTTTTGCGAGCTGGATCGCCGCATACAGAGCTGCTCCGGAGGAAATTCCTGCGAGAATCGCTTCCTCGGCTGCCAGATATCTTCCGGTCTCGAAAGCGTCCTCATTTTCTACTTTGATGATTTCATCGTAAATGCTGGTGTTCAGTGTATCCGGCACAAAGCCTGCGCCAATTCCCTGGATTTTGTGCGGTCCGGAAACGCCGTCGGACAGTACCGGGGAGGATGCCGGTTCTACTGCTACGATTTTTACTTCCGGTTTTTTCTCTTTTAAATATTCACCCGTTCCGGTGATGGTTCCGCCGGTGCCGACACCTGCAACAAAGATATCAACCTCTCCGTCGGTGTCTTCCCAGATCTCCGGTCCTGTTGTCTTTTTGTGGGTTGCCGGGTTTGCCGGGTTCACAAACTGGCCTGCGATAAAGCTGTTCGGAATCTCTTTGGCAAGCTCATCGGCTTTCTCGATTGCACCCTTCATTCCCTTCGTTCCATCGGTCAGAACAACTTCTGCGCCGTATGCTTTTACAATATTGCGGCGCTCCACACTCATTGTCTCCGGCATGGTAAGGATCATGCGATAGCCTTTTACGGTTGCTGCCGCTGCCAGTCCGATTCCAGTGTTTCCGGAGGTCGGCTCAATGATAACCGAGCCTTCTTTTAAGAGACCTTTTGCCTCAGCGTCCTCGATCATCGCTTTTGCAATACGGTCTTTTACGCTACCTGCCGGGTTAAAGGATTCTACCTTTGCGATCAGTTTCGCCTGCAGTCCTTCTTTTTCTTCAATTCTTTTCAACTCTACCAGCGGTGTCTTTCCCACAAGATCCAGAATGCTGTCATATACCTTTGCCATCGTTGATTTCCTCCTTACTTTTGCGCTCTTTTCTCTATTTCCTTATTTCCTATTGAGTTTGTATGTTTTAAGTTGGTTCCATCTTATTCCAGTTGGATGGAAATGTCAACACATTTCACTGGTATGATTAGAAAAAATCCTTACACTCCCTTTGCCAGGGCAATACTGACCGCCATTCCGACAAGAGAAGAGAACAAGGCGCCCGCCAAGTGTGTACCGTGTTTTTTTGATCTGCACCGCGCCAAAATAGACTGCCATGGTATAAAAAAACCGTCTCCGTGCACGACATCATAATCGATGCCGCCCGTCCGGCAAAGGAGTCACAGCCCGCCTCTTTGTAGAGATCCAGCAGAAGACCCACGCCGCGCTGTTGGAAAAGAGACGCACAACACCGAGCGGTACCAGCGCAGACGGGATTCCCGCCGGTTCCAGCACGGTTCCAAGCAGTTTTCCAAATTCCTCCAGAAATCCCGATGACCGCAGAACACCGACCGCTGCCATCAGCCCGATCAGAGTCGGCACAATACCGATCACTGTCCGCATGCCGTCCTTCGCCCCGTTCCAGAAAATACGCCGAACACATCCTGTTTCATCAAAAGCCCCAGTCCGACCACATAAAAAATACAGCACGGGAACCATCAGATCTGAAAGCGCCGAAAGAAAACGCAAAAAAATCCCCTCCCCAGAAAAATCCTATCAGATACACTCCGATACAATTTATTCCGCGGGCGGGGATTTATGTAATTTTATTTCACTTTAATCTGAAACAGACGCGCCATATACGTCTCCGGGAAGTGAATCTGCAGCGTCTTGCTGTAGTCATCGTAATGGAACACATCACCGCATGCTTTCGGGTAAATGCAGGAAAACTCCAGCTCTTTCCCTGGGAATGCCCGGTTCAGCGGAACTTCAAAATCAGCCTCTCCGCCGCGTCTCCACACACCAAGATAAATTACATCTCCCGGCACACGGATTCCGGCTGCGAGGTGTTTTTCTTCATTGTCTGCCCATCCCATCGGCCAGAACGGAACGCCGTCCTTGATGCCGCTGCGGATCTCTTTGTAGCAGTCAATTCCCTCTTTTACAAGTTCAAACCGCTCCGGCGAAATTTCTGCGAGATGGCCGCTTTGGTGAATACGAAGCAGCAGCGCATTGACCATATTGAAAATAACTTCCTCTTTTGTGCCGTCCCGCAGCGGATATGACCAGATCGCCGCCTGCTCCGGCGTCACGCCGATGGCTGCATTCGCCGAAATCGTCGCATAATTGCGGTAATCCTCCTGATCGCTCGTCGACTGAATGCTGTTTCGCGCCAGCATCGCATAGTCCATCCGAAGACCGCCGCTCGAGCAGTTCTCAATGACAAGATCCGGATACTTTTTGTAGATGCCATCCAGCCATGCCAGATACGCTCTCTCATGCTCCAGAAGACCGTCTCCAAAACTGTCTGCATCCACTTCCGTACCAATACCAGGCTCAATATTGTAGTCCATCTTGATATAGCCGACACCGTAGTCCCGTACCACACGGTCGATGACTTCGGTCACATGCTCAATCACAAGCGGATGACGGAAATCCAGCTGATAACGGCTTCTGTCATACACACGCTTGCCGTGGCGCAGGAAGAAGCACTCATCCGGCAGAATGGAAGCCTTCTTACAGTTGATACCCATAACCTCCAGCTCCAGCCAGACACCAGGAATCATGCCCTTCGAACGAATATAATCCGTCACCTCACGCACTCCATTCGGAAAGCGCTTTTTACTCTCCTGCCACTCACCGACACTGTCCCACCAGTTGCCGTCCGCATACCAGCCGGCATCAATGACAAAATACTCACATCCGGCCTTCTCTGCCGCATCCACCAACGGGAACTCTTTTTCTGTGGTCGGATCTCCAAACAGACAATTCATATAATCATTGAAAATAACCGGCAGATTTTCATTATCTTTGTTCGGACGGCGGATCTTTCTGCGGTACTTCGTCAAAGTACCAATCGCTTCCTCGAAATCATCATGACCTACGCCGACAGCCACCGGAACCGTTGTAAAGGAATCTCCCGGCTTCAGGTTCTTCGACCAGTGTGACTGAATCTCTGTCGGACCGCTCACCGCCAGATAAAAATGGCAGTTCTGATCTCCGATCTCATAATGCCAGGAACCACTGTGGTCAATCTCAAAAAACAGACTCGAATCTGCCGCACTGTTTCCAATATATCCCATCGGCACATATTCCTTCGCCGACCAGTTGCCCGTATTCGTAATCTCAATCGTCTTCGAAGTTCTCTGATAATTATGCGGCTGCGTCTGCGCCATGCCAAGATCTGCAAACCGGTACTTCTTCACCGTCAGCTCCTTCTGCCATCCATTGTGAACCACAACCATCGACATCTTGTCATCCGAGCTGACAAGCTCTGGAATTCCCTCTTTCTGTTCCTTCTCAATACCCCAGTAACTAAAACTCGAAATGTACTCCAGTGTCTGGTCTTCCTTTCCTTCGTTCGTCACTGTATTGTACATTCTCGCAACCGGAATCCCATCAAAAAACTGCATCACAGACTCCACCTTCGCGCCCGTCACATCGTCCGACTGCACAATCCGCAGCAGATCCCCGTTCTCATTTCTCTCCTCCGAAATCGAATCAAACTTCAGCATAAAGCCCGGAGCCGTCACAATATACTTATTTCCATGCTTCTCATACGGCCGGTTATACCCCGAAAAATTCACCTGCACCAGCTGGAAGCTCTCCTTAATCTGAGCTTCCCGCATTCCTTCCATCATCCACACTCCATCCGGCTTCCGGCAAAGATTCTCCGCGTCAAACGGTGCATGTGAAAAAATGAAACAGCTTCAGCTGATTCTCTTCCGTCACCCCAAACACAATATGAATTCCATTCACATCATAACAAATCAGCTCTGCCTTGATCGGGGTCTCAATCCTGCTCGTCCATTTCTGCATCTTAAAAACCCTCCTTTGGAAATTTTTCTCATATTTCCAGCATATAACTTGTCCCCTCTAAAGTCCAGCACATTCTTGCTTTTTCCATCCTATTCTTTTCAACCATCTTGCGCCGATCCGCCCTTCAGGCGGATCCAGACTTTCCTCCCGTTCTCACTCCCAGCTCACGCGCCAGCCGTTATTTCACAACCCCAAACGTCGCAATCTCAAACTCCCGGAGTGTCACATGATACACCCCGTTCTCATCCGGGCAAAGTACCTCACCCTTCTCTTCCACTACATTACTGCGGTAAACCTCTTTCATCCAGCTCTCCTTTCGGAAGGAAAGCACCTCATCCTGCGGCATATTGTTCACAAACCGCACAAACAGATCGTCCTTTGCAAGTCCCTTCTTAAACGCCGTCAGATGAATTCCTTCCCCTTCAAAGCGGAGGAAGCTCATTTCCAGCGGCATCTCGCCCGATACGAGTTCCGGTTTTACCTGACCCGGCTTTCTGAGCCATGCTTTCGAAAGACCGGCCTGTGCTGCTGTCAGATCCTGCTGGAATGCGTAACCCTCGGTAAATGCCTCGCCCGTCTTACCGGCTGCATACGGCACAACTTCAAACTCCAGGGTAAACGTTCCGATCTGCTGCGCCTTTGGCGTCGGGAAATAACCCCAGTCACCCATCTCCGCAACGGAGCGAAGCAGCGTTACCGCAATCGCATTCTCCTCATCCGCCAGAACCTCATATTCATACAATCCGCGGTTTGCCACAAGAAGACCATTTGTCTCATCTTCCATTGCAGCAAAACACTGCTGTCTTTCACATCCGCAGGGATTCGTCCAGGTATCATTATGACGGTTATTTCTCTTTACAACCTCAAAGGCAGAATCTGCCAAATGCGTAGACGTATTCAGACCCGTCGGCATTACAACGCGGACTCTGTGATCCTTTGCCTGATTACAGATCGTCGTTGCGACATGCAGACCTTTTCCCGATTTTTCCAGTGTCAGAACCGTCTTTACTTCCATCGGAACCAGTTCCTTCGAACGGTTTGCCACACGCGTATATGGGTCAATACACATCTCACGCTGTCTCTGCAGTTCCTCTCCCATACCGGACGGAATCATCATTTTCGTGACAGATCTCAACTACCGTGCGGAATGCATTTTTTCTCCACACAGCGAATCTCAGCTTTCATGCCTTTTCGTTGTGATTGTCTGTTTTCCAGAGTCCTGAATATAAATATATTCATTTCCCATATCTCCGGTATCTTCATAGAATCCCAGATTTTCATACGTTCTTCCGGTTTCCTTATTCAGAATCTGGTAGGAACCGTCCTCATTGACCGTAACTTTCAGGTTTTCATTTTCCAGAACGCGCTCATTCGCAAAATCTGCAGAGGTTTCCTGGTTCTGATCCGGCTCTGCCTGCTCCAGATAATATGTTGCATATCCCATCGCCGGAACTTCTGCCTCAAACGTTACCAGCACCTTCTTTGCCATATATGGCTGACGGAACCGGTCATCCGGCAGATCGTATCCGAAGGAAATTCCTGCATTTTCGATTTTTGCCGGAACTGCATTTCCGTTTGCATCGCAAAGCACCAGATTTGGCATTTCTACCGCCTCGGCCGCCTCATAACCATCCCATACAAACAGATTGTAATCGCGGAACAGGTGCAGTTCTTTTGCAATGACCTGTTTTTTCGCATTCCCGGAAGTATTCCATACAACGAATGGAATCTTTTCACTGTTTCCAGGAAGTGCCGCGGTATTCACCTGATCGGTCAGATATTCTACACTCTCATCGTAAATCGCATCCGCCACCTGTCTGCTCTTCGCAAAGCGGGTTTTCATTTCTTCATTTACTTCATCGACGCTGCAGCCGCAGATGCTGTCATGCGGATGATTCTGCATCAGCTTTTTCCAGCTGTAAATCATCTGGTCTTCCGGGTATGCTTTGCCAAGCACCTC
>ENA-OQIP01000179-OQIP01000179.1-human-gut-metagenome-genome-assembly--contig:-NODE-179-length-13233-cov-3.215321_pt1 | contig 13233 bp, 15 predicted proteins | sample MGYA00242585_ERZ504750 | MGnify/ENA primary metagenome ERZ504750 (study PRJEB26092, sample SAMD00036441) | human gut metagenome | host: Homo sapiens | study: EMG produced TPA metagenomics assembly of...
AGTAATTATTAATTATTTCTTTTTTATACTAAAGAAATAGACTTGTAATTAAGTATTTTTTGTTTACAACTTGACATTCATATGGTAGATTGTATTTTTGTTAAGATTTCTTTAATTTGCATGGAAGATTCTGTTTTTGTCAAATCTAAACTTTCAGCAAGTTTTGTAATTTGATACATTCCAATACCTACGGCTTCCCCATGAGAATATTTTTCATAGTGATAATATTGTTCAATGGCATGCGCATAGGTATGACCAAAATTAAGTAATAAACGATCACCAAAATCAAATTGATCTTTTTCAACAACTTCTCTTTTGATGTTGACACAATTATATATGATTTCATCAATAAATTCATAGAGTTCTTCAAAATTTTGATAAGAATTTAATTGATCAAATAATTTTTTATCTTTAATACATCCATATTTAATGACTTCTCCCATGCCATCACTAATAAAATGTGGGTCTAATGTCTTTAATGTACATGGATCAATCAAAACCATGGATGGATGATAGAAAGCTCCTACCAGGTTTTTCCCTTCAGGTAAATCAACCGCTACCTTTCCACCAACAGAACTATCCACTTGTGCAAGTAAAGAAGTAGGAATTTGGACAAGTTTTTACCCCTCTTAAATAACTACTTGCGACAAATCCTGCCATATCACCAATCACACCACCACCTAAAGCAATGATTAAATCCGTTCTTGTAAGTTTAAAATCTAAACATGCTTTATAAAGTGTTGGTAACATATCAAAAACGTTTTTGATTTTTTCTCCATGAGGAACAACGACATGATTGACTTTAAAATCTTTTTCAAGATTTAAAGTCAAATCATCGCCATATAAAGGATAAACTTGATCATCGGAAATGATCATAATTTTTCTTTCCTTTAAAGACTTCTTTTATTTTTTCATTTGCATGTTTTAAAATATTTTTTTCTATTTCACTTGCTTGTAGCATGATTTACTCTTTCTGTAGAGAGAAATACTTTCCTATGCAAACAGTCAGTAAAACAGAAAAATATGTTTCTATCATTTTAATAATACTGCTTTTTTTAAGGTTTCTGTTTTTGAAAAATTAAGTTATAGAAATACTTCTGTCTACAGTTGAAGCGGCTATCCTTTGAGATAGCCGCTTTTTTCGTAAAAAATCATTTATCATTATCTTTGTTCAGCCTATGAGAAAAATTCTCATGGGCTTTTTATTTTGATTCATCACTTTTACGTTCGTTTCAAAATTCACTCAAACAGATATGAAAAGTCATCAATATTGTAATCTCTAACTTCATAAACGATGTCATTCACTTTGACTTTATTATCCATAAAACATATTAGAGTAATTTCTCCCCCCTTTTTTTTTTAATCAAATACTGCCATCCTTTATATTTTTCATCTGTTATTTCTTTTAACGAATACGAATTAAGTTTACTTATCAAATCCTCATATTTTTCTTTTTCTATTATAACATCTTGTTTCTGTCCGGTAGTTTGAGTTGATACTGTAATCTGTTCTATCCCATCTATCTTTATGTTCATAGATTTTTCATCTCCTAAATCCTTCGAAATACAACCTACTAAAAGCACACCTGCCAATAATGCACTAAAGGTTAAACCAAATAATTTCCGAATAAACCGTTCCATATTTTCCTCCTTGTTTTTTGAAAATTCTACACACCACCTCAAAAATTAGCATCATAGTCTGCCAATTATCTATCTCCATTTTTGTACCTCTGAGGATTACTATAATACATAAAATCTCACCTCCCCGTTATGAAGTAATGGTATTTATAGTCCCTCACTATATTCCGATTTATATAACAGTAGTCTAACACATGTTGTTTAAAAATACTACAGCCAAGCTAATGTCTGTAATTTGCCCTAAAATTTCATTTTATGGAATTTGGACTACTTGATTTTCTAATTGCATACGCAATTCGTGAAATGTATAATTATACTGTTTATACATTAGACACACAAATGTAAATAAAGACTAAAACATTTGGCTTTGAATAGTTACAAAAAAAATCTAAAAAAAGTGGTTGACAGATGCTCCTCTATCGTGTATTATATAACACATGCTCGACACAAGAGAGCACACAACCTAATACATGCGATAGTGGCGTAGTTGGTAACGCGCGACCTTGCCAAGGTCGAGACCGCGGGTTCGAGCCCCGTCTATCGCTCTTTACGGAAAGCCTTGTAAACCCAGTGTTTACAAGGTTTTTTCTTTGTCTAGCCTTGGCACGGTTTGGTTAATTAACCACTTATTTGGTTAAGAAAATTTGCGTTTGTTTAAACACTCTAAGGCATCCTGCATATCAATTCCTGGAAAGTGATAGTTGTTTTAGTTCTCAACCTTTAATTTCTCCTAAATTGTGTTGGTTTTTATCAACGGATGCATCATTGATTATGTACCTAGTATAGCTTATACATTTGCATAAGGATTTCAGGATCCCCCCGGAAGCCGTGAAACGGTCGGCGCAGAACAGACGTCCCCCGGACGTCTTGCGCCAGTCTATCGCTCTTATAACATAAAGAGATATCCTTGATGGATATCTCTTTTTCGTTATAGACAGGAATATCTGTCATACTTTTGCATCCCCACACATATTATATATAAAACAACCACAGGAGGCGCATATGAGTGCAAAAAACAAAAATCGTTGTTGTAAAAATGAAGCATGTCATTCTGACCGGAGTGCTCCTTGGCATACTGCTTCTTCTGATAATTTTCGCTGCTACATATTATTTTTCAGGTGATGAACCAAAGCCCAAGGTGGAAGAAACCGGCATGTATACACCGGGTGTGTACAACACATCTGTAGCGCTGGGTGGGGCGGCTATCGATGTGTCTGTGGCGGTGGACAGCAATAATATTAACTCCATAAGCCTTGAAAACATGACTGATTCGGTGGAAACCATGTATCCGCTTGTTGAGCCTGCGATGAACGAGCTCGTATCGCAGATTGTGCAAAATCAATCCACCGATAATATTTCCTACGCAAACACAAGTCAGTACACCTCCAAAGTGCTGCTCAACGCAATTGATAACACACTCTCCAAAGCAAAAAAATCTGACACCTCAAATACCGAAGAAAATGCAAAGACTGTATCTGAATCCCAAAAAGAGCCCGGGGATTCTTCAAAAACTGAAAATACCTCGCAGTAACCTGCGAGGTATTTTAACTTAATCATATAAATCGTAAAATATATGTTATGTATCAAAAATATAATCTACTGCTCACTGTCTGCAGACAATCCCTGTAGATAATCGCTGACAGCACTGATATCCGCGTAATAGCAGTTCACCGGACGACTCTTCTCATAGTACTGATATCCGGAGTAACCGCCCCAGCCTACCAATGCGACTACAGCCGCAGCTGCAACAATTCGTGCTATAACACGCTTTACTTTATTTCTGGCATTTGTCTTTTTACGATTTGCCTTTTCATTCTTATATTTATCAACCTTTGCCTGACTCATTGCTTTTCTCCTTTAACTCAATGCAATAATTCTACTACATTTTGCGGGAGATATCAAGGCATTTCATCATAGCTTCAAAAACACTGCTTCTCATGCCCTTTTCCTCAAGCACACGCACAGCCTGGATAGTGGTTCCGGCAGGTGAGCACACCATATCCTTGAGCTCGCCCGGATGCTTTCCTGTCTCGAGAACCATTTTTGCGCTTCCAAGCACTGCCTGAGCTGCAAATGTATATGCCTGGCTCCTTGGCATGCCGCCTGCTACAGCTGCATCTGCCATAGCCTCGATAAACATAAACACATATGCCGGTGAGCTTCCGCTGACTGCTGTCACTACATCCATGAGCTTCTCGTCTATCATCTCAGCCTTTGAAAAGCCCGAGCACAAATCAAGCACTGTATCAAGCTCCGCCTGCGATACTCTTTCATTTGCACAGACTCCCATCATGCCCTCACCAACCATGGCAGGTGTATTTGGCATGGTACGTATAACCTTTAAGCTCTTTCCAAACATCTCGTCAAACCACGAAAGTGACTTGCCCGGTGCAATCGAAACAATGATTTCATCGTCACTAACAGTGTCCTTTATCTCTGCTATAACCTCCTCATAGTACTGTGGCTTTACTGCTAAAAACAGAATATCTGCAAACTCTGCTACGCTCTTATTGTCCGCTGTAAGCCTGATTCCAAGCTCCGCTGCATTCTTTTCTCTGGAGCTTTCGGTCTTTGCAGATGCAAGAATATCGCTTGCCTGTGCCTTGCCTGATGCAAGCACTCCGTGTATCATTGCCTTTCCCATGTTTCCACAACCTATGAAGCCTAATTTCTTACTCATATTATCCTCCTGCCGTAATCAATATATCTGACTATTCAAAGCATCCAAAATCATGTTTAACAGTCAGTATTTTTGCAAACTATTTTAGCACACTTCATTCAATCATGCAAAATATCTTTTAACTCTCATATCATCCTATGCATCAAAACCTGAATGTACAGGCAGGCCTCTGTGCTCAACAGGAGTGGAAAAAACTATCTGTGTACTTGTCTTGCCGAATTTCTGCAGAGTGTTGATAAATTCATCAAGCTCCTCCGTATCTAAAAACTTCACCTCTATGAGCATAGAATACTCTCCTGTCACACAATTGCACTCTATGACATTCTCCACACTCTCAATAAACGGATAAAACTCTTCCTTTTGTACAGGCTCCAGATCCAGATTGACAAAGGCCTTTATCTTATAGCCCAAATTAACCGAATCAACAGTGGCATGATAGCCCTTTATGATTCCCTTGCTCTCCAATCTCTCTATTCTGGCTGTTACAGCCGGTGATGACAAAAACACCTGTGCCGCTATCTCCTTTATCGCTATACGTGCATTTTCCTGTAGCAGCTCTACTATTTTCTCATCAATCATATCCAATGCATTCTTAGTCAAGTTACCGCCTCCTAATCTCTCCTTTGTAAATGTGATTTTTCCAACAAAAAAGAGGGCGCAGATAACCTAATATCTGAACGCCCTCGTTCGCTTTACTTTTTTAATTAATTACTTTAGAAAAATAATATCATTAATCAATATTACTTGTCAAGATTAAGATCTGTAATCTCCGTTAATTTTCACATAATCATATGTAAGATCACAACCCCATGCCTTGGCTGACACATCTCCCTGGTGTAAATCTATGTCGATGTAAATCTCGTCCTCATGCAGTATTTTTGCTGCCTCCTCCTCTGAGAAGTCAACTCCGGCACCGTTCTCGCACACCTTGATGCTTCCTGCTGTTGAGCGCAGGTGAAGCTCCACCTTGTCTATATCAAAATCAGCCTCCGCATAGCCTATAGCACAAAGGATTCGTCCCCAGTTGGCATCCTCGCCAAACATAGCACACTTTAAAAGTGGTGAACGGATAACGCTCTTTGCCACAATAATTGCTGTATCAAGATCAGGCGCACCTGCGCATGTGCACTCTAAAAGCTTTGAAGCACCCTCTCCATCCTTTGCAAGCATTCTTGTAAGATTTGAAAGCACCTCGTACAGTGCATCCTTAAAGATCTGATAATCATCATTCTCTGTAGTAATAGGTGTGTTTCCTGCAAGACCGTTTGCCATGATGCTTACCATATCATTGGTAGAGGTATCGCCGTCAATGCTTAAACAGTTGTAGGTAACCTTTACAATCTCGCTCAGGGCCTTCTGGATGAGTTCCGATGAGATGGCAACATCTGATGTGATAAAGTTTAAGGTAGTAGCCATGTTCGGGTGAATCATGCCGCTTCCCTTTGCCATACCGCCTACTGTACACTCACTGTCTCCAAGCATGAATTTTACCGCATACTGCTTTGGAACGGTATCTGTAGTCATGATAGCGTTTACAGCCTTGTCGTTGCCGTCTAGCCGAAAGTCCCTTTGCAAGCTCCTTTATATGGCTCTCGATAGGCTCAATAGGAAGCACCTGTCCAATAACTCCTGTAGATGCCACGATAACCTCGTTTGGATCAATCGAAAGCTCTGCTGCTGCAAGCTCGCACATTCTCTGAGCCTTCTCTACTCCGTCAGCATTGCAGGTGTTGGCGTTTTTGCTGTTGGCAATAACAGCCTTTGCCGTATGTCCTGATGCCTCAAGGTGTGCCTTTGTCACCTGAATAGGAGCGCCCTTCACCTTGTTTGTTGTGTAAACAGCCGCTGCCTGACACTGTGTTTCTGAATAAACTAAAGCCAGGTCATTTTTGTTTTTGTCACTGTTTAATCCACAGTTTAATCCGTTTGCAACAAAGCCCTTTGCTGCACAGACGCCCTTTTTTACCTTTGTAAAACTCATTTGTATAATACCTCGATTCTTTTAAATATGTCTAATCCCCAACATATCGTATTTTTGATATATGAACGATAGACTGTAACATCCTCTCGTTACTCTATCTCTTTCATGACGCTCTTGTAAGCCGGACGGATAATCTTGTTCATGCCAACAATCTCCTCAAGCCTGTGGGCACTCCAGCCAACGATTCGCGCAATGGCAAAAAGAGGTGTGTAAAGCTCCATAGGAATACCAAGCATCTCATAAACAAAGCCGCTGTAGAAATCGACATTCGGAGAAACACCCTTAAAGATATGGCGCTTTTCAGCGATAATCTCAGGAGCCACCTTCTCTATTGTATTATAGAGATTCATCTCATTATCTCTATTCTTTGCCACCGAAAGCTTCTCCACATAGCCTCTGAATATACGCTCCCTCGGGTCAGAAAGTGAATACACCGCATGTCCCATTCCATAGATGAGTCCCTTGTGGTCAAACACCTCACCATCCATCATTTTTCTGAGGTATGCTCTCACCTCATCCTCATCATCCCAGTGCTTCACATGCGAACGGATGTCCCGCATCATCTCCATCACCTTGATATTGGCACCGCCGTGCTTTGGTCCCTTAAGGGATGACATGGCTGCCGCGATAGCAGAGTATGTATCTGTACCTGCCGATGTAACCACACGGGTGGTAAATGTAGAGTTGTTTCCACCGCCGTGCTCCATATGAAGAATAAGTGCCATATCAAGCACCCTTGCTTCAAGCTCTGTATATTGATTGTCAGCTCTGAGCATCCTAAGGAAGTTTTCAGCTGTCGAAAGCTTTGGATCCGGCCTGTGAATATACATGCTCTGATCATTTTCATAATGATTATACGCATGATAACCGTAAACTGCAAGCATCGGGAATATTGCAACAAGTGATAAGCACTGTCTGATATTGTTGTCGATGCCCGCCTTTGCTACAAGAGGATCATATGAAGCCAGTGTCAGTATACTTCTCGTCATGGAATTCATGATATCCTTTGACGGAGCCTTCATGATGACATCCCTCGTAAAATTGGTAGGAAGGGTTCTGCTTCTTCCTAAAACCTCTGTAAACTCAGCCAATTCACTCTCAGATGGCAGCTGCCCGAAAAGCAGCAGATAAGCAATTTTTTCAAAACCAAACTCTCCGGGCCTTAAGTTATTTGTAAGTGTCTTTACATTGTAGCCTCTGTACCACAATTGTCCGTCACATGGCACGCTGCTGCCATCCTCGCCCGTCTTAAATGAAACAATCTCCGAAATATTCGTAAGACCTGTCAGAACTCCCTTTCCGTTTACATCCCTAAGTCCTCTGTTGACACCATATTACCCTAAAAAGACTATCTGAAATTGTGTCATTTTTAATACAGATATCCTGTTTTTTTGCAGCGTAATCCGCTAATAAATTATTGCTTTTTGTCATCCATTCACCCTTCCTTTTTATCTTTTAGAATATATTATATCCGTTTTCTTAGAAATTGGCAAACCCATTCATGAATCCGTAGCCAAAAATTTTATTTGGATAGTCGGTTTTTTCTTTTCTGCGGCAGTTTCTTACCATGACATTTTTTATATCCACTCCGTTTGCGAGCAAAAACATTGCCTCTCACTATCATCCACTCCATGATGAGAGCCGCCACCGCTGCAGTGATTGCAGCAGCCGCCGATGTGCCACTTAGTGCTATATACATTCCTCTTAGATTTGCCCCTGTGATATCCACAGCCGGTGCTACGAGATCCGGCTTTATTCCACCGTCTGCGTCAAACGCCCCTTCCCGACTACTAAAAATATTGCATCATTTAGGGAATTATAGCCTCCCGCCGTTATCACAAGCTTAGCATCCGAAGGCATGGTCAGCGTGGTATCAGGCTCCGAGACAATAAAGCTCACATCAGCATCAAGAAGTCCTGTCATCGGGAGCCACATATTAAAAACACCTCCAATAGTACTAAGTGGAAATACCTTGATGGTCCACACTCCCTTCACCACCTTTTCAAAGCGGATAAATATAAGCAAATCCCTCGTCTGTCTGCCGGTCTGCCTGTAGTCAATAGTCACCTGTGTTCCTTCAAGCAGAAATGAGTATTCACCGCTGTCTATTCGCATTGGTACCCCTGCCGGATTCGACTGACCACTCGGTGATATGACAGAAAGCGTAAATAGCTCAGGTGAAAGTGCCCAGCATTCCAGATAAAACCCATCCATATCCTGCTCAACATTTATCTCAATATCATCGACTGTATCTGTTATGCGCCCTTTATAATGATGCCTGCTGTTCGCCTCATTGCCCGCTGCCGCAACCACGGCCCTGCCTCTTTTTGCCGTGATATAGTCCAGATACTCTGAAAGATCCTCAGCTCCCGTGTGGCTTCCGTTATTGCAGCCAAGCGCCATGCAAAAGACAGCCGGTGCTCCCTTTTGACCTGCAAACTCATCTGCAAAATGCACTGCTCTCATCACATCAACCTCCGAGTACACTATTTTACGATCCGGAATAAAGTAGAAATCATACAGCTTTTGAGGTGCCCTTTTCAGCTTCACGACAATAAGCTTAGCCTGTGGTGCCACACCTGCAAAATCATCCTGCGGTCTGTCATTGCCACATATCACGCTCGCCACAAACGTACCATGCCCATCCTCATCGCCCGGTATGCTCTCATATGGATTTTCCGATAAAATAGCAGCATTTATCTCATCCTCAGAATAAACCGTATCCGTATTCTGATCCCACAGCACTGCAATCTTCGTCTTACCCTCAGGTGTCATAAAAGCCTCCTGCGCATAATTCACACCTGTGTCAATAACCACCACATACACACCATTTCCGTATAGTCCCGGAACAAACTCCCTTTGAAGCCTGAACACACCGCTTTTTACAAGTCCCTGCGTGGATAAAGGAGCAAGACACTTTGGAATAGCCGAATACGAATAAACTCCCACCAAAAGTGGTGGGAGTCTTTCGTAATCCTCATATGTCCATATCTCGTAATCATCGCCCAATGTCTCTATGATATCAGGAGCTATTACCGGTGGAATGAACTCCTTTTTTGATACTATGAACTGCATATTTTACCTCATATGATATAATATTTAGATATGAGGGTCAAAAGATATTTTGACCCTCATATAATTATATTCTATAAATAAAAATATGCTACTATATTTATCAATTAATATAAACAAAGCTTCGACCAAAATTTACTCGCGGCTTCCATGACATGTAAAATAGATCACCTGGTAATCCTGCGAAAGCACCGCAAGCAGCCTTCTGCCTCGAGCAAGCTTCTCATCATCCAGATTCACAAACGGATCGTCAAGTATGAGGAACGGTTTCTCGCCCAGATACATCGCATCCACAAGCGCAAAACGCATACATATGCCTATCAGGTCCTTGTAGCCTGCCGACATGGTTCTCACATCGCGAAGCTGCCCCTGCTCCTTCATCCTTATTGAAATATTGGCATCCACCTGCCAGTCTCTGTCTGTATTTTCTGTCAGGATACCGAAGTACTTCTGGAAGCCATTGGAAATAGGCGCCATGTATCTGGCAGTAAACTGCTCCCTTGCCCTGGTCAGATAGTCTGATGTAAGCCCAAGTATCTCGTACTTATGCTTTTCCTCAGCCTGTATCTGCTTGCAGTTGCGGTACTCCTGTTCCTTTTCATCCCTCATATCAAGCTGCTCCTGCAGATCATCCATCTGTCTGCCGTACTGCACTAAGGATGCCCTGATTTCATCGAGGCTGCCCTCAACCTTTGAAATCATCTCATTAAGCTCATCAAGTGTATACGGACACTCATTTGGTGCAAGAAGCTTGTCCATATCGTTGTCATTCTCAAACTGCGCTTTCTTCTGAAGAGCACTGTCCATATTTTCTTTTGCAAAGCCGGCCTCTGCGAGCTGCTTTTTCATCTGTGAAAGTGCCTGTGTATATTCTGCAGCACTGTCATATCCATAGAGACTTAAATACTCATCAAGCGAAGCCTTCGCCTTCTCATAGTCAGCCTTTGTCTTGGCACGCTTTCCTATCTGCTCGTTGAAACGACTGTAGTCATGAGCCTTTGTGCGAAGCTCATAAAGCTTCTCCTGATACTGCGATTCATCTGCTTCAATCGAAAAGCTGTCAAAAAACTGCGATACCTCATGCTCCATTGATGTAATGCCGCTTTGAATCTGCTCAAGCTGCTCCTTTAATTCCTGAATCGGTATCTCCTTCTGCTTTATATTTTCCTCACGCTCAGCCATAAGCCTGATGTATGCTCTCTGCTTTTTGTTGTTCAGACGGATTCCATAGACCATCATGACAACACCGCAAAGCGCCATAGCAACTCCAGCTATGCCTACCACAAGAAACATGATTTCCTTCACATTGTACTTCTCATTCAGACTGAATACCGTGGCAACAGCTGCTGCCAAAAGACCGATAACCATAAGCACAATACCCGCAGGTACAAGCTTAGTCTTCTCAGGTGTCTCCGGTTCCTCCTCATCATCTGCCATCTTTGCAAGTGAGGTCATCTGCGAGAGCTTGAGCTCCATGTGGCTGTACTCATTCTTGACGCTCTGGATGTTTGCAATCTTCTTTTGCATCTCATCAAGACCATCATCAGATGGCACACCATCCTTAAACATACCTGAAAGTGTATCTAAATACTGCTCCTCCTCAGGCGTAAAGCTCAGATTATCTTCTACAGCTTTTAAGCTTTCTAGCTCTCCGGCCTGCTTTGTCTTTTCCAAAAGCTCTGCCTCATCCGGTGCTTTATCTCCAAAGACTGCCGATGCAGCATTGTAAATGCTCTCTTTCTCCTTTGCAACAGCACAAAGCTGCTCGTAGTTTTCACGAAGTGCCTGCTTTCTGCTGTCCTCAGATGCCACCTGAAGCGCCCTGCCGTACTCGGCTCTGATACCGGTAAGCTCCTTCTTCTGGGCAGTTTTCTCATCTATTTTCTCTGAAAGCTGTGCTGCCGCCTCATCCGCTGCCTGATACTTCTTAAGCTCCTGTTCCAAGGCTGTGAGTGTATTTACACGCTTTTTGATAGAGCCTGTGATACGGTTTGGGGACATCTTGTTCATCATGTCCTTAATGTCCGCTGTCGCCGACTCGAAGTTGTTGATGTCATTTGTATTTTCCGCCATATTGCCAAGCTTTGCGCTGATGCTGTCTGATGACGAAAACATGCAGTCTGCCTGCGCTATGTATATCGTTCTCTTGAACGAGCTGCGGTCGAGGTCAAAAAGCTCCTCTCCAAGCAGTGGTGAAAAATCATCACACTCAACCATGGTTGCAAGCCTGTACAAATGAAAATCATCCTGCTTTTCTGTGAGGCCAAATGTCCTTACAAGTCTGTACTCCACTCCATCGGCCTCAAAATCAAGCTCTCCACCATAAGTGCCGCCCTGCCATGGCTTATAGAGCTTTCTTTCCCTCTCAAAGGCGCCCGGCTCCTTTTTCGTATCAAAGCCGTAAAGCATAGCCTTCAAAAAAGCCGCAAGTGTACTCTTTCCCCAGCCGTTTGGCTGGTTTATGACATTGACTCCATCATTGAAATTGATATTAAGATCGGACAGCTTTCCGAAGTTGTTTATGTGACAAGCTATTAATTTCAATTTCTAAATCTCCTCCCCGCTAAGCGCCGATATACCACACCTGATGACCTCAGACTTCTGCTCCTCGGTCATATCTGAGCCAAGCACCATCCGTATGAACTCACCCTTAAGTGATGCATCCTTTTCGTATTCACTGTAATTGATGAGAAGTCTTGTCTCATCATACACCTTTTCATAGTAGAAATATTCCTCGAACATATCCTTGAGGAAATCTGTGTTTATCTCACAATCCACGTCCACCTCACCTACAAGCACGAACTTTACCATGCTTCTCGATGAATATTCACTGTCCGAAATGGCTTTTTCCATCTTCACAGCCACATCCTGTGTGGTCATGGCTCCTGTCACATCCACATACAGCGTGTAGAGGCTCCTGTACGCAAACGGTACAAAGCTAAAGCCTGCCGTGAGCTTCTCATCATCTATATCAAGCACCACAAAGCCCTTTTGTCCACACTCATCAAAGCCTCTTCCCTCTAAGCAGCCGCTGTAGCAGTACATGCCACGGTTGTCAAGCTGTCCACTCTGATACTCATGCACATGACCGAGCGCGAGATAATCAATGCCCTTATTCTTAAGGTCGCCTGTGGAAATCTCATCACCGAGCTGTCCGTGGAGAGTGACAACGTTGTAATTGTCATTGTCGAGCACAAGAGAATTGTACATAACAGCCTGGTTAGACTTGTCTATCTCAAGACCTGTTATTGTGATATTTCCATAGCTGTATGAGGTCCACTGATTAGAAAAAAGCTTAAGGTTGTCAGGGATTTCATCGAGCTTTGATATGAAATTGTCCGAGTCGTGATTACCCTTAAGATAATGAAATCGATATCCGGATTTGACGTAATCGAATCCTTTACCAGATTTCTGGCAGTCGCTGACACATTTCTCGTATCAAATAAATCGCCTGCTATGATAATCGCCTTTACATCGTTATTTTTGGCGTACTCTATCATCCTTGAATATGTACGCAGTATTTCCATTTTTCTCTCTTTTGCCTGCTCCTTTGACAGATTCGAGGTCATCTTCGAATCCAGATGCAGGTCTGCACAGTGGATAATTTTCATTTTTCCAATTCCTCTTGATATATGAACGTTTATAAATCATTACAGACTACACATAGATTCATTACGCATAGCCTGGTTGCATCATTTACAGCCAATTCACAATTTCATAATCATTTAACAATTAAACGTGCTGACTGTCTGCAAGCTCAGGTGTACCTCTCATCTGAATGAGCGGGCCGCCCTTCTTCTCCACATAGTCCTTAGTGATTGTAACCGTGCCGATATTGTCATTCCTTTGGTATCTCATACATG
>ENA-OQIP01000180-OQIP01000180.1-human-gut-metagenome-genome-assembly--contig:-NODE-180-length-13212-cov-3.630875_pt1 | contig 13212 bp, 10 predicted proteins | sample MGYA00242585_ERZ504750 | MGnify/ENA primary metagenome ERZ504750 (study PRJEB26092, sample SAMD00036441) | human gut metagenome | host: Homo sapiens | study: EMG produced TPA metagenomics assembly of...
GATGGAATCACGCCAGAATGGCGTGAGCGCGAAGGAAACGGGCGTATAAGTGCCGGCGATCAGCAAAAAGATGTTCATATGGTCGATGCGACGGAGCACATCGGTAACCCGTGGTGACCAATCTCCCAGATGATAACAGGCGGAATTGCCGAACAGTACCAGCGAGCAGGTCATGAACACGGCGCACGCCCATTTGAGCCCGGTGCCATGAGCGAGGCAGATCAGCACGATGCCCGCGGCAAGAGCCAGGGGAGTGGCGATGGCGTGGATCCAGCCACGCAGGAGCGGCTTTGGCCTGCCATGCACGTCGAGTCTGATTTTGCGTTCGATTTCGGCGGGGACGATGCCTTCGATTTTTGCGGCATGGGCTTCGCCTTTGGCGATGGCACGTTTGGCTTTTGCATCCGCCTTGCGTCGAATGTTCTCGGCCTTATTGTGCGCCTTCACGCGAATGGTCTCAGCTTTCGCCTGCAGGGCCTGCTCGCGTGCTTCGGCGATGACCGCGCGTTTCGCCTCGATTTCTGCGTTTGTAGGTTTCGCCATCGGATGCCTCCACTATAAGTTACGGAACCGTAACCTACGTTAGCGTAACCGTCGGATATGTCAATCGGCGTTTCCGTATTATACGTGGGCATATGGTATGCAACCTCGCCATTGATGCGTATTATGGTTGCATGGCTGATTTCTCACATATCCTGATGACCCGTCCGGATTTCGGTGACGACGATCGTGAATGGTTGCACCAGTTGGTGGCCGATTGGCAGGTGATTGCCGATTTGAGTTTCGCCGACTTGCTGCTAATCCTGCAGAACGGCGAGGGCAAGTACATCATTGCCGAGCAATGCCGTCCGTCCACGGTGATGAGTCTGAGAGCCGAGGATGTGGTCGGCAACGTCGTCCCGGAATCCCTGTGCGCCGAGCTTGACGCGGCCATGGACTCCGAATCGGTGTTCCGCTCCTCGAAACTGCGTACGGTCGGCAAGGCCAAGGTCTGCAACGTGTACGCCCCGGTGCGTCATAATGGCAAGACGCTTGGCTTGGTGGTCCGCGAGACCAACATGGCCACACGCGAATCGAACGGCCGTTATGAGTCCGAAAGCATCAGCGCCGGCAAACAGCTGTATGAGATGATTCCGCGCGGCCAGTTCCCGTACCGTAACCCGGTTATGAACCAGCGCCATAACGCACGTGTGGCGGATGGCTTCATCGTGCTCACCGTCGACGGCATCGTCCGATACGCGTCTCCGAACGCCATCAGCTGTTTCCGTCGTTTGGGATCGGTCAGCACCATGCAGGGGGAGTATCTGAGCGAGATCGGCACCAAACTGCTGCATGAGAACGATCCGGTGCTGGAAACGCTGCCATTGGTACTGAGCGGCAAAGCCGCGGTGGATTCCGAATTGGACGCCAACAAAGCCGCGGTGTCCATGCGCTCTCTGCCGTTGATGGACGCCAATGGTCGCGTGGGTGGTATCGTGCTGTGCCGTGACGTCAGCGAATTGCGCCGCCGCGAGAAGGAATTGCAGACCAAGGACGCCACCATTTCCGAGATTCACCATCGTGTGAAGAACAATCTTCAGGCGGTATCCGCGTTGCTGCGCTTGCAGGCGCGCAAGACCAAGTCCGAAGAGGTCAAAAAGGAGCTCAAGGAAGCACAGCGCCGCGTGCAGACCATCGCCATGGTGCATGAGGGATTGAGCCAGACCGCCGATGAGATCGTCGACTATGACAAGGTCATTTCCAACCTGCTTAAGATGGCCGTCGATTTGGCTACGATGCGCGACCAGCACATCGATGTCGATTTCGTAGGCAAATTCGGCATGATGCCGGCACAGGATGCCACGCCGCTATCGTTGGTGCTTACCGAACTGATCACCAATTCGGTGGAACACGGTTTCGAAGGACGTAAGGAAGGACATATCACGATTTCCGTGGGCCGCGGTGGCAATAACCTCAACGTGGTGGTGGAGGATGATGGCACCGGCTTGGCGGATGAGGAGCATGATGGCATGGCTCGCTCTTCCGGATCAGGGCTTGGAACACAGATCATCAACACGTTCGTCACCAATGATTTTGGCGGAACGGTGCATTGGGAGCCACGTCGCGGTGGTGGTACCCGTGTGGTGCTCGACATGAAACTGCGTGCCGCGCAAGATAACTGACCTCTAGAACTGGAATGGCATATGGAAGGGCCGGTCGGATTCCATCGAATCCGACCGGCCCTTCCATATGCCCTGAAAAGAATCAGACCTGCATCTGCATGGCCTGCGAGCGACGTGCACGCATCGCGCGCCGCTTGAGCGCGCGCCGCTCGTCTTCGCTCAGACCGCCCCAAACGCCGTAGTCCTGATTGGTGTCGAGCGCGCATTTCAGACACGCGTCAATCACCTTGCAGGTACGGCAAACGGCCTTGGCTTCTTCGATTTGCTGATAGGCGGCACCGGTGTTGCCGACCGGGAAAAACAGTTCCGGATCCTTATCCCGGCACGCGGCCTTGGCTCGCCAATCGAAAGCACTGCTCATGTAATCGCCTTCCTCTTGCCATAAGTGGCGTTCTATCCGTTATTTAGATAACCACGAATCGGATGATTTTTCAAGACTTTTTCGCAAAAGAAGCCAGGTTTTTTTAGAATCCTTGGAATTCCGCGCATTGCACGGGACATGCCCGTGCTTGTTGGATGAAGACCCCACGCCCGGCAATGGCATAGTCATCGACGCCGAAACCGTCGAGAACCGCGCTGGGAATCCCCATCATCACATCGGTGGCTCTCTCTCCGCAAGGAAACGCAACACGTGTGAGGCAACGTTCAAGTAGGGTGCTTTGCGGCTTTTCCACAGCTGCGATTACCGTGACGGACGGATCGGCGAGTGCGGTCTTGAGCTTATCGGCTTCGGGCATGGCTGCGAAAGGGGAGAGCAATTCGTCGGCGTCATCCACGAACCATATGGTGCGTTCGTGCTGCGGCGATATTCTGCCGTCGTCGGTGGTCCATTCGCTGTTCGTCTTGCGTGTGAACCGGATGGTGCAGCGACCGGATTCATAGAGACGGCTGGCGCAGCAGAGCAGCAGATTGGTTTTGCCGCTTCCGCATGCGCCAATCACGGCGATGTTGCCGTGTCCTACGTCAAGGAATGCGGTGGAGATGAGTACACCGTCGTCGCTCAAAGCAAAAGGCACATGGTGCCATGCCTCTCGCTGTGGCGCCGTCAAATCGTCTTTGCCTGCATGTGGTGCGAGCGGCGCGGAGAACAAAGGGGAGGGATTGGTGGTGCCGCTGAATGCCGATGCGGTGTTGATGGCATGCACCAAGGAATCAATGTCATGGACCGCGCTGCAGCGGAAAGGAACAGTGCGTTGACCGTCATGACAGTAAGCGGCACCGGGGAAGGCCGGTGGAATCAAAGCTGCATCCTTGGTGCCGATCAGTTCATTCGATTGCATTTGGTCGGTGACGCGTAGGCAGATGCTCAGCGATATGTTGGCCTTCATATCGGCATGGACCTGACCCATGGGATTTTGCGTGCATACGATGAGATGCATACCCAAAGAGCGTCCGAGCGACGCCAATCGATTGAGTCGCTGCATATAGTCGGGTAGACGGTCGCGCAATGCATGGAATTCGTCAATGACCACCACGAGCCGTGCAGGGGGATGGGAAAGCTGGTCGAATCTGGAAACGCGTTCGGCACTTACCAAGGCCTCCCTGCGTGCCAATTCTTGTTCTATGGCGTTCAGCGCACGGACGGCATGGGCGAGGTCAAGATCGCAGACGTTGCCCACGGTATGCGGCAGACGCTCCAAAGCGTTGAAGGTCGATCCTCCTTTGAAATCCAGAAAGACGAAATGGAGGGTTTGAGGACTATGCCGAATCGCCAATGCCATGCACCAACTGATCAGCAGTTCGGATTTCCCCGAGCCTGTGGTCCCCGCGACCATGGCATGTGGTCCGGATGATGCCAGATCTATATGGAATATGCCATGTTCTGACATGCCGATGCCGTTCGTTGGGGAACGGACAAGCCAATTACGCACGATGGTGCGCCATATGAGCGGGTCGTTGTCCAGGCCATGCAGATGCTCAAAACTTATGGACGGCATGTCGGCGAAAAGCTGAGCATGGTCGATTTCGTTTCCGTTATGATGCGTTGGAACCGGCGAATCGCTTCCAGTAATGGTGTTGCTGTTCGTTTCTTCATGCCTGACGCGCATGATCATGGTGATGAGCATCAATGCGCTGCCGAGCAGACTCGGAGCGAGCATCGCCGCATAGAGCCAATGACGTTGCATACACATGACAATCAGCATGATGAGCTGCGCCAGCAAAGGCGCGCTCCAACTCAATACAGTGAGATGTTGTTCGCTTATACGGTGAGGGGCCTTTTTGTTCATACGGCCAGCATGGGCAAGAGCGGCGGCATGCCGCAAGCCAATATGAGGGTTGTGGTCGGAGAATGTGGGTTATCCACATCCTCCGGCGTGTCGTCAGTTTTGCTGTTCGGCCAGCGTGCCCACGGTTCCTGCGGAATGCGTGCCGTGTGAGAGTTCGGAGAAAAGCTGGATGTTCTTCGCGTCATCCAGCAGAACGCACGATCCGACCCCATCGACGTAATAGTCCGGATCGGTCCAATACACGCTTCCCGAAATGCCATCCTTGCCTGAGGCGCTTTTGAAAGCCAACGCCATCCGAAGCAGAGAGGAAGTCGATGCTTTCTCATCCACGGTTACGGAGCTCAACGCCGCTGCGGCGACCTTTTTGGTCTTGTTGAAATTCGTGAGCGTCTGTTTGGAAGCGCCCTTCTTGACGATGGCGTTGATCACCTGGCGCTGACGTGCGGCACGGCCGAAATCGCCTTGCACATCGGCATATCGCATACGGGAGAACGCCAAAGCGGTGTTGCCGTCCACGGTGTGGCATCCGGCGGTCCAGTTCATACCCGAATAAGGGTCATTCACATTCTGGTCGTAGCATAGGTCCACGCCTCCCAAGGCATCGACCACTTTGACGAGTCCGCCGAAGCGGACCATTGCCACATGGTTGATTTTCTGGCCGGTGATGTCCTCCACCTCGTTGACCAACTGTTTGCGGCTGTACAGCTGCGCCACGGCGTTGATCTTCATATAGCTCCCATCGATTTCCACCAGGGAATCGCGAGGAATGGAAATCAGCGAGGACGATCCTGTCTTCGGCTTGGTGAGTACAAGAATGGTGTCGGTTCTGAAACCTTCGACGTCGCCGGCGTCTCCGATGGTGCCCTCACGTTCGTCGGAGCCAAGAATAAGCCAGCTTTCGCCGGCGGTGTCCGCTTTGGATGTCAGCCAGGTCTGTTTGTTGAGCTGGTCATCGACCCAGTTCCAAGCGGAGAATACCCCTATTCCCAGTGCGAGAATCAGTACAAGGAAAATGGAAAGGACGATACGTCCGACGCGAGGTCTTCTTTTTGGCACGGAAGCCGTCGCTGGAGAGGATGGAACAGATCGGAGCGCCGTGGAGACGGAGGATGACCCCCGGAACTGCTGCGTTGGATTGGCCGTGCGGGTATGTTCTGGAGCGAAGGACACCGGAGATGATGAAGGGTTTCTTCTTGTCTCGCTCGTTGCCCGTGCCGCAGGCTGGAAGCTTTGCGGAACCGAGGAAGAAGGACGCGCCGTGCGTTTGGCCGGTTTTACAGATGATGCATGGTCAGAACGTTTCGCCGGTGCGAAACTCGCTGGCTGGCTCGGTGCGCTTTGCGAGCGGGAGGAATCCGTGGACGGCATGGTTTTTTTGCGTCCTGATGACGGAATGAAACTTGGTGGCACGCTCGTAGGCTCTTTTGCTCCTTTGCCTTCACTCATGGTTCCTCCAAAAAGATTCGTCCCTGCGTCATACGTTGAAAGGGGACGTGATTGCGTGGTCTACGTCAGTTCTTTGCCGGAACGGCACATACGGTCGCATTAAGGTATCGATCCGCAAGGCCGATATACTGGCCCGTGGTCGCGTCATGAATGGAGCCGTCATCCGGGTCGACGGTGCCGCCAGTGCTTGGATCGACCAACGTGCCGTCGGATTTGGTGATCAGTCCCGTGACGGGATCGGGAGTCTCGGCAGTGGTGTCCGACTGGTTGCTGTCGGTCGTGCCGGAATCGTCGGAGCTGGCTGAATTATCTGAACTGGTGTCGGAGGAGTCGCCCGAGTTTGAATCGGCGGTATCGAAAATCGGCTTGCCCGCTCGCATCTTCTCCCAGAGATTGTCGGCTTCGTCGGTCCAGACGGAACGGTTGGGGTCGGACGGTGCTGGGACCACGGGGACGGTCTGGGTCTGCAGGTTGGTCATGGTGAAATTCTTCAGGCTCATGGCAAGTCCCGCCAAAGCCGCGGTATCAGCCATGCCTTGGGATATGTTGAGCGATTTCAGCGCGGATTTCGCCAGCTGGTACAGCTGCGCGGTATCAGTGAACAGATTCTTGCTGAGCGCCTCGCTCATCAGCTGCTTGATGAGATACTGCTGACGTGTGGTACGCGAGGTGTCGGATCCGTCTCCTATGCCGTGACGGATCCGGGCGTACTGCGTCGCCGCAACGCCGTCAAGATGGTGCATGCCCTTGTCGAGATTGAGTCCGGTGTACGGGTCGTTGACGTTCTGCGGAATGCACAGGTCCACGCCGCCGACTGAATCAATCATCTTGACCAGGCCGGCGAAGTCCACGACGATGAAGTTCTGAATATTCAACCCGGTGAGACTGTTCACGGCGTTCAGCGTGCAGCTGGCCGCCGAGGAGAGATCTCCGCCGGTTTTGTAGGCACCTGCGAAGATGGAATTGAACATGACGTTATACTGTGCGGGAATCGTGCCCTTCGACGTTTCGCACTGAGGCACGTCCACCAGGGAATCTCGTGGAATGGAGACCAGGTTGATTTCCTTGCGGTCGGCGGAGATCTGCACAATCATGGCGGTGTCGGCCTGATGGTTGCCGATGACGTCATCGAAACTGCCTCCGATGGCTTGGTTCTCCGCGCCGTCACGGGAATCCTGTCCGATCAGCACGAACTCGATCGGCTTGCCGGAGTTCGGATCGATGATGGATGCGTCCGTATTCAGGGAACCCTGGCCGATCACGCCGACCGAATTGTTCTTGATGATGCCATTGACGTCCATCCAAGTAGCGGCAGCTGCAGTGCCGACGAACACCAGAGTCGCGGCGATTGCCGCGGCGACTGCGGTCCTGACGTGATGCTGCACGCGATATCCCAGGCTGTGACGTGGTTTCGCATCCTGAAGACCATTGATGTTAGGAAGCTTATTGCCGGTTGATGACGTTGCCACGGTGTTGCCTTCCTGATTGAGATGCGCGTTTGACGCAATGCTTTTAGAACCTACCACTATCCAAATGGGCAATTATAGGGTTAATGGCCGATTTTCACCGATTCTGCGACTGTAGACCCCAGATTGGGCTGAACTTTAGCATGGATTTTCTGAAATATAGGCATTGACACGGGGAAACTTGACAAAATTACATTGCGTGTGTGTAATTTGAAGCGGTGTGAAAGTATGCGCATAAAAGGTGCGCACACAATTATGGGAGGACTCATGTGGGGCGTGACTGATGAGTCTTCTGAGAATCCGCTTGCTGAACTGTGGGGTTTGTTCAAGCGGGATGATGACGTGTCTTGGCAGCACAAAGCGCTGTGCTCGCAGACCGATCCCGAAGCATTCTTCCCGGAAAAAGGCGGTTCCACCAGGGATGCGAAGAGGATTTGCGCCCAGTGTGAAGTCCGTGAACAGTGTCTGAAATGGGCCATCGACCATGATGAGCGTTTCGGCATCTGGGGCGGTATGAGCGAGCGTGAGCGTCGTCGCTACAAAAAAGAGCACAAGGAACGGGCTTGAAGGCATGGTGCGTCCCGTGCGTACACTTAAATTATGAATTCTAACGCCAGCAGCGATATCCAGACAATCGTGACCGATGTGCTGAACAGCAGACCGTATACGCATCGGCAGGACGTCGATATGTCCGTGGCTGCGGTGATCACCGCGCAGCATGACCTTCGATTCCTCGCTTCTACCGTTGGAGCGGTGCTTGCGCAGCGCATGCTTCCAGGAATGATCGTTATCGCCGATTGCACGGGGCAGATCGAGCAGCCCATGCAGATGACCTTCGATGTCATTCACTCATCACAGGATGTGCTTACGGAAGTGCCGGAAGCCAAAACGGTGAGGGTCATTCTGGTGGGAGTGAAGCAGGCGGCGTCCTTCATGACGCTGTAACGCGTGCGATGGATCAGATCGGCATTGATGCCGGCATCCGCGCGTTGTGGACCTTGCATGACGATTCGCGGCCGGCGGATGACCGGTGCTTCGAGACGTTGCTGGATGCGTGGAGAAACACGCCGACAGCCGCGCTGCTCGGTGCCAAGCAGTTGGATTGGCAGGCGAAGAACCTGCACAATGTGGGTTTGTATGCCGGGCACCATGATGTCGTTTCCTTGGTGGTCGACGGCGAGCCTGACCAGGAGCAATATGACGGGCGTCAGGATGTGCTGTCGGTCTCCCTATCGGGCGCGTTGGTGCCGTTGGCTACGTTGCGTGCGTTCGAAGGGGCTGACCCCTGGTTCGGCACCTTCGCGGAATCCACGGACCTGTGCCGCCGCATATGTCTTGGCGGTGGGCGTGTCGTAGTGGTTCCCCAGGCTCGCATCGCCCACAGAAGAGCCCGATTCGAAGGAATCCGTTCCAAGAACGGGCGCCCTGTGGAAGACGAGGACGGTCGCATCGATCCGTATCTTGCCGTACGCGAGGCGAATGCCAAATACGCGTACACTGACATGCACCGTTCATGGTGGCCGTTGCTTTGGCTGTGGTCCATCATCCAGTCGTTGGGATTGGCCGTGCTTTGCTTGGCGCGCAAACAGCCGTATCATGCATGCTGCGAGCTGGCGATGCCGTGGCGTGCGCTGCTGCGTCTGCGGGGTGCTTGGCGCGCCCATGCGCGGTTGCGCAGGCAAAGCAAGGTCACGCTTAAATCGCTATCCACGCTGTCTGCGAATCATCGGCAGGTCAGGGAATGGCTCGACCGTCGCCGTGCGTTGCGCGACCAGAGGGATGTCGTGCTGCTCAGTCCTCTTGAGAAGGACCATCTGCGTAAACGGTTGCTGCGTAGATGGGGATTGGCCTTCGGCGCGGCGCTGATTGCCGGCATATGGATAGTCGTGCTGTATTGGGACGTGCTTCGTTCCGTATGTTCGGGTGCGTCGATGTATTCCGCACAGCTGTTGCCCACGGGCGCGAGCTTCACCCAGTTGCTTCATACCGCGACCACGTCATGGTCGTATGCCTCAGGCACGGGCATCAGTGCGCCTAACGCGCCATGGCTGTTGGTGCTTGCGCTGGCGTCGGTGCTCACTGGTGGACATGTTGCCGGAGCTGTCGGACTGATGTTCTTCCTTGCAGCCCCGCTCACGGTGTTTTCCTTCTGGGCGCTGGCCGGCATCTTCACCCGCTCGGATGCGGTGCGCTGCGTGGTCGCGTTGGCGTGGTTCGCGTTGGCGTTGTCCATGGGACTTTATGATGACGCGGATGTCACGATGCTGACGGTCATGGTGTTTCTTCCGGCCGCTTTCGCCTTCTCGTTCCGTGCGGTCGGCATGTATCGGACGGAGGATCTGGTCAATCCCCACGCGTCGGTCCAGGCGGCGGCGGTTGCGGCGCTGTGTTTCATTCCGGTCGTCGCCGCGCAGCCGCAGTTGTTGCTGCCGCTGATGCTCACCTTCCTAGGATTCCTGCTGTTCGTCCGCTCCCATAAGCCCGCGTTGCTTCTGATTCCGCTTCCGGCGGCGTTCGTATGCGCGCCGACGTTGGTCAATGCCGTTCGTTTCGCTTCCGACGGTACATGGCGTCAGCTGTTCGGCAGCGTCATGCTGCCCTCCTCCGCGCATGATGGCAAACCGGTCGTCGCGAATCTGTCTGATCTGTTGCTGCGGGTGTTCGGCATCGGCGCCGACGGTGGCGCATGGCGGTATGTGGCGGTTTCCATGCTGGCGTTGATCGTATTGCTGGCCGCGGTGTCATTGGTGTTGCCTTTCGTGCTGCGCGTGTCCCGTATGATGTGGATCGCCGTGTTCGCGGGATTGGCGACGGCCTTGCTGTCCGCGGCGATTGCGGTGGCCGTCGATGTGGATGGTCCGGTCTCCGGTTCCATGCTTCCGGGAACCACATATGCGATGATGGGCTTGCTCGCCTGCATCTGCATGATGTCGGGCGGCGCGGTTCGACGTTTCGTCATGCTGAGACAGCATGAGAAGACCGGCGCCGTCGAAATCGAAGGACGCGGCTCGAAGGCAGTGTCGATTGCCTCGCATGTGGGTCGTGCCGTATTGGTTTGCCTGTTGGCCGTCTCCGTCGTGGCCTGTGCGGGATTCAACTATGTCGAATGCGATCACAGCCAGGTAAAGACCAGCGATGCTGGACTGCCGATGGTGGCGACCGATTTCCTTGGGCAGGATGATGCACGTCGCGTGCTTGCCTTGCGTGCCGATAGCGCCGAATCGGTCAGCTACAGTGTGATGCGTACCGGTCGTGGCGACTTGATTGACAGCTCTCCCGCGCAACGCGTCGAAGTGGTTTCGGGACGTTCCGACGGGTCCAGCAGAACCATTGCGCAGGATTGCGCCCAGTTGCTGGCCAATGCCGATTCCGATGCCATCAACGAGCTTGGCAAGTTGGGTTTCGGCGGCATTTACGTTATCAAGCAGAACGGCGACAAAGCGCAGCGAGAGGCCTCGAACCAGCTCAATTCGAACATTGGAGCCTCTGACGGGACACAGAATGTCGTCAGTCTGGATAATGGCACGTATTATCGTTTGACGGTTCAGGATCTATCCAAGCAGCATATCGATCGAAGCGGGCTTGATAAGGCCGGCTCAAGTGTGTGGCGTCGTTCATGGCTGTGGTGCATGGGCGTCGTTCTTGTAGCGTATTGCCTGGTGGCGCTTCCGCGCATTCGTCGTCAGGGTCTGGAGGAAGCATGAGCAGACATTCTCGTCCCAATACGCCTTTGCGTATTGCGCTTGCCGTAATCTCGGTGTTGCTCATCGTGGTCCTGATGGCCGTGACGCTCATATACCGGCCATCATGGCTGCATGCGGACACGCCCACGGTGGAACGCTCCTCGGTGGGTCGTACCGTCAGCCCCCGGCAGCGGCAGACGTACTGCCCGTCTCGCATGACCATTGCCGATACCGATGCCTATGGAGATAGCGAATACCAGGCATCCAACGGCAATATCGCGTCTTCCGCGAGATACGCCGCCTTCGGTTCGGTGTTCCATTCATCCGTCGCCTCGATGGGAGCCGACATGACGGCATCCGTGTCGATGCTGGACAAAAAAGACGACTCGTCCGATGACATCTTTGTGGCTTCCGGCAATGTCGATGACGGCTCCCGATTGCAAGACACGCGTCTGCTGACGGCTTCGAACGGTACCGGCGCGGTTTCCTCAGTGATGTCATGGGCCACGGACGGTGATTTGAAGGGCGTATCAGCAGCCTCCTGCGTCGTGCCGGCGCTGAAACAGGCGTTCCTGCTTTCCGGTACGAAGACCGGCTTGACGCAACAGCTTGTTGTGGCCAATCCCTCCGCCAAGGACACATCGGTGACCATCAGAATCTGGGGCTCCGACAAATCCGGCGCGCTGGCGCTCTCCACCGGATCGACGCTGACCGTGGCCTCAGGCAAAGAAACGGTACTGAATCTTTCCGCAGCTGCTTCCGGCCAAGACGCGCTGTATGCCACGGTGACTGGAACTGACACTCCTGTGGCCGCAATCGTCCGCACCGTCTCCATGGACGGATTGACCCCAAGGGGATCGGATTATGCGCTTCCGAATAACGCTTTCGCGAAATCTCTGGCCCTCTACGGCTTGAATGGCGGAGATCATGCGACACTGTACCTGTATACGTCCCGCAAAACGGATGTCACCGTATCCTGGATCGACTCCAAGGGGGCACAGCAGACCAATCAGCAGGAGCTGAAGGCGAACCGCGCGTCCGCCATCGATCTTGGAGACGTTCCAAAATCCGCTACCGGCATCGCCATAGCCGCTTCCGAACCGGTGTCTGCCACGGCGAAGATTTCAGACGATGGCCCCGATGGACAATCCGATTTCGCCCTAGTCAATGCGTCCGCTCCGGCGAAGATCTCCGCCATCGCGGTTCCTGACCAATCCACCGCGACGGTAGGCTTCGTCAACACCGCGGATGGGGATCGGACCGCGATCGTGACGGCTTACGACACGGACGGCAAACAAGTGGACAGGCGTGAAATCGCCATCCGTCCCTCGGCCTCGACGTCGGTGCGCATCGCCGATATTAATGATGGCGATGTCGCCGCCATCCGTTTGAAGGATCCCGCCCAAGCCGTGGTCTGGAATCTTCGTGTCGGACAGAAAGATGTGTCCGGTGCGAAACTCGCCGGACTTGCCATCATCGGCGCCGTCGATTTGAAGGAGGCCAGAGAGCAGGTCTGGGCGAATCAGGATATGACTGTTGTCCGTTGAAAGTCACATGCCCCAATCAGGATCTATTTCTTCCGGACGGCGTCCGTAGATTTCCGCCAGACGTGAGACCACCTCGTCCCTGATTGCGAATTGCAGGTCCATACGGTTACGGGCATGCGATTGCAGCGGCATGCGGTACAGCACGATACGGGGTGGAATGCCGTGCCCGGCGGGAAATGACTGCGATCCAAGATGCGGAACGTCCTCCCAAGGCGCGGGATCGGATGGCGGAACATCCTCCACAGCGAATTGGACCGGAGCTATGAGCTCAGGCCATGCCCCGTTGAGTCTGCGGATTTGCGCCACCAGCATATCGTCGAACATACCGCTTCTGGTACGGTACCGGGGCAGTCTGGTACCAAACATGGGCGTACGCGTGCCACGTCCATGGCGGTTGCGGTATATCGGGGTCTCCCAAGGCATCTGTTGCATGGTTTCTACCTTATCAGGGCTTATTCGAAACATGCGATACCATGGTATGGGCTGCTCGACAAGGGGAGAAATGATCATGGCGGATATTTCCGTACCTTATTGGAACATCGTTGATGTCAACATGCTGTGCGAAGGCGCGCGGCTGATTGGGTTTGACCTCGACAACACGTTGGCGCGGTCCAAGAAACCTATGAAAGCGGACATGGCCGAATGCTTCTCTGCATTGACATCATTGATTGACGTCGCGG
>ENA-OQIP01000181-OQIP01000181.1-human-gut-metagenome-genome-assembly--contig:-NODE-181-length-13168-cov-2.695269_pt1 | contig 13168 bp, 13 predicted proteins | sample MGYA00242585_ERZ504750 | MGnify/ENA primary metagenome ERZ504750 (study PRJEB26092, sample SAMD00036441) | human gut metagenome | host: Homo sapiens | study: EMG produced TPA metagenomics assembly of...
ACTCAACGCGCGCGAGCGTTCGGGTATCATGGAAGCGCTGGCGAGCGCGCGGACGCTCATGCGCGACGTGCTGCTGACGCTTCAGGATGAGGCGGCCGACGTCGTGAACGAGGATGTGCGCGACACGATCGGTCGGCTTGCCGCCGCGACCAATGTTGCGGGTGCCACCCAGGCGCTCGAAGCGGTCGCAACCGCCGAGCGCAACATCGCCAGAAACGTTACTCCCCAGCTGGCCATCGAGGTCATGCTGTTCGATATCAGGAAGGCACTGAAATGCCGTTAGTCGTACCCGTTAAGTTTACCTACGCCTCGCGCGACCTGTGGTTCGACCCGCAGGATTTGGATATCCTCGAGGCCGATTATGCCATCTGCTCCACCGAGCGCGGAACCGAGATCGGCCTGGTCACGGCCGATCCCTTCGAGGTACCGCAGGACGAGATCGGCCAGCCGCTCAAGCCCGTGCTGCGCGTGGCGAGCGACATCGACCTGCAGCTTGCCGATGATCTGGCCATCCAGGGCGACGAGGCCATGGTCGATTTCCGTCGCCTGGTCAAGGAGCTCGACCTCGAGATGAAGCCGGTCGGCGTGGAGTACCTGTTTGGCGGCGAGAAGGCCGTGTTCTACTTTGCGGCCGAGGAACGCGTCGATTTTCGCCAGCTCGTCAAGGATCTGTCCTCGACGCTGCACATTCGCGTCGACATGCGCCAGATCGGCGTGCGCGACGAGACTCGCCTGGTGGGCGGCTATGCCCAGTGCGGCCAGGAGCTCTGTTGCACGCGCTTTGGCGGACAGTTTGAGCCCGTCTCGATCCGCATGGCAAAAGAGCAGGACCTGCCGCTCAATTCCTCCAAGATCAGCGGCGTTTGCGGCCGCCTGATGTGCTGCCTGCGCTACGAGTTCGAGGCCTACAAGGACTTTAAGAGCCGCGCGCCCAAAAAGAAGACGCTTATCGATACGCCGCTCGGCAAGGCGCGTATTCAGGAATATGACACGCCGCGCGAGCAGCTGGTGCTGCGCCTGGAGAACGGCAAGGTCTTTAAGGTCAACCTGGCTGATATGACCTGCTCGGAGGGCTGCAAAAAGAAGGCCGCCGAGCAGGGCTGCAGCTGCCGCCCCGACTGCGTGACGCGCGACGTGCTCGAGCGCATCGAGTCGCCCGAGATGCGCCTGGCGCTCATGGAGCTCGACCGCGAGAACGGCGTCGACGTGGGCGATGGCCTGTCGAGCGCCGACCGTCTTGCTGGCACGTCGATGCCCAAGCGCCGTCGTCGCGATGCCGATTCCGATGCCCGCGCCGGTCAGGGGCAGGGCGAGGGTCGTGGCCGCGGAAAGGGCCGTGGCAATGCCGCAACGCCTGAGGCCGAGGAGGCCGCCGGTGGCCGTCGTCGTCGCAAGCGCGCGGGCTCGGGCGATGTCGGCGAGGCCGCTCCCGCAGGCAAGAATTCCCCCCGCGAGCGCGAAGCTCAGCAGCCTCAACAGCAAAATCGCGGCGGTGGCATGAATCCCACGCGCCGTCGCCGCCGCCATTTGTCGAGCGAGGAGCGCGAGGACGCCTTCCGCGCCGCAGCCGCTCGCGAAGCCGGTGCCGCCCCCAAGGGTGGTTCGGGTTCCGATACGCCTGCCGACAAGGGTAGCAAGCAGCGCAACGATGACGAGCGCGCCCCGCGTCCGCGTCGTCGCCATTCCTCGGGCACGCAGCAAAAGCCCTCGGTGCCCTCCGTTGCCGATCAGGTCTCGGATGGCGAGGTCAAGGTCACGCGTCGTCGCCCCGGAGATGGCGGAGGGGCGGCTGCCAAGGCCGCGCGCGGCGCTGCTCGCGACGAACGCGAGTCGCGCGAAGATCGTGGTGGCGAGGGTTCGGCCGACCAGGGCCAGAAGCGCCGTCGCCGTCGTCGTTCCCGCAAGCCGCGTCAAGATGGTGGCGAGGGTTCGACCCCGTCTTCGTCTGCACCACAACCGCCTACCGGCGAATAGCGCCCGCAAACGGATTTAACCTGCCTGACCCCAAACGCGTCGGGGTACCATAGCACTGAATCAACAACCCTCCCTGCGACCGAACGTAGGGAGGGTTGTGTCGTGAAGAGATATTTGAATGTGTTGGGATGCCTGCAAGGTGCCGGCATCCTGCCGTTTGCGGACGAATTGCTACCGTTTGCCGAGCTGGCGGCGTACGAGGCGCTTGAGGCGTTGTCGCCTACGCGATGCGCCGGCTGCGAGCGCTCCGGCGCGCTTATTTGCCAAGACTGCTTGGCGGCGCTTGCGCTCATCGACCCGCGGCATAGCTGCACTCGATGCGGCGCCCCGTTTGGAGACTTGCTGTGCACCGAGTGCTCGGTCGAGGGTTCGTCCTCGGCGATGGCCGAAGCACTCGACCGGTGCCTGGCATGTGCCGTTTACGCGCATCCGCTGCCGCGGATCATTAAAGCGTACAAAGACGCGGGCGAGCGACGCCTGGCGCCGTATCTGGCAGAGCTGCTATACGACACCGCCTTACATGCCCAGGTCGCGGCGCCCGAACGCTTAGGCGGTGTGTTGTCCGGCGCCGATGCGGTGGTGTTTGTGCCCGCGACTGCGGCGGCGTTTCGGCGACGCGGCTTCGATCATATGGAGGCCATCGCGCGCCCATTTTGCGAGCTGTCGGGTGTTCCGTTGCTCGACGCCCTCGTTAAATACGGCCATGGCGACCAGCGTGAACTCGGCCGTGAAGAACGCCGTGAACGCGTCCGAGGCATGTACGAGACCGTTGAGGACGTGCGGGGCCGCCGCCTGCTGCTTATCGACGACGTTATCACCACGGGTGCGACGATGGCAGCGGCTTCGGCGGAACTCAAGCGCGCCGGTGCCGCGGCCGTTGATGGCCTCGCTATCGCACGTGTTTGGTAGGGGTGGTTTTGTGGCAGTGAAGATTGAGCGGCGCAACGAGCCGACAGGCGAACAGCTAGCGGCTTCCGTAATCCTAACAGGCGCTTCAGCGCTGCGCATGATGCGCGCCGAGCGCCGGCAGATGGGCTATATCAGCTGGAAGGACCTCAATCCCGATGAAGAGCGCCGTGTGCTGCGCACGTCGTCGCCCTCGACCGAGGACATCTATCTTCCCGACTTGGTGCGAATTGGAGCCGCAAGCGGCGAGGTGCAAGAGGATTTGTGCTTGCTGGTGGGATCTGCGGCGCAGCGCCGCCGCATGCCTAGCGTAGGCTGGTCCGTGTGTTCCGGGTTGCCCGCCGGCTCGATTCTAGAGGTGGAACCGGGGGTGTACAGCTTGTCTCCCGAGGCCCTCTGCCTTGCCGTTGCGCGCGAACTTGGCTGTATCCAGGCATTTGCCCTGGCCCAGGAGCTGTGCTCTAAGATTTCACTGAGCGACCGCGGGAAGTATCTGCCTCCCTACACCTCGCCTGTTACGAATAAACTTGCAAAGGACAAGGACCAGCCAGCAGACGTGGGCTACTTTGAAGTCGAGCCGGCGCTGACGCCCGATCGCCTGGCAGATTACCTTGCGGCATGCAAGGGGAATGTGGCCAAACAGCTGCTGCGTCTGTGTCCCTACCTGTCAGAAAACCTGCTCTCGCCCATGGAGTGCATCATGCTCGCTCTGTTTTCGCTTCCGTTTTCCTATGGCGGATTTGACTGCGGTCCCTTTAAGACCGACTACAAGATCGAGTTCGATGACCGCGCGCAGGCAATCTCGGGGATGCCGCATGCAGTTTGCGATGCGTATCAGGAAGCAGCCCGGTTTGACCTTGAATACAACGGTGAGCTGGGCCATTCCTCCCGGAGGGGACGTATCCATGATGAAAAACGCAACACGGGCTTGATTACTATGGGAATCGAGGTCGCGACGGTCAACAACGAAATGCTCTGCGACATGGAAGCGATGGAAGCGCTCGCATGGCGCATCCACCAGCGTATGCGAAAGCGGTACCGGAATCGTGTCGATGCCCGCAGGAAGAAGCAAGAGGCGTTGCTTAACACGCTGCGGGCGTGTTTTGGGCTTAAGCCGGTCTAATTCACGTCGAAAATAGGGGGTTAATCATATGCCCTGGCCAAAATATGGCAAATATGAGTACTGTCACTAAATCAGTAACAGCAAAATCAAGGAATTTAGGACTCGGAGGCGGCATAAAGTAAGAAGATAATAAACAAATGTGGAATAACTAAGCATCAGGTTAGCGACATTGAGCGCAAAATCTGTCCGAGAGGCCAAAATTGCCTGTTACTAAATTGGTGACAGTACTCATATCTGCCATTTTTTGGCCACGGCACCCTAGGAAGGGTGCCCCGGAGCTCCCCATAGGGGAGCTCCGGGCTTCACAGAGGCACGAATAGCCCACTCCGACCTGCGAAATCTGTACTCGCGATGCGAATGACGCCCCTAACCTTAAACTTTAGCTTGAACTTAGCTATAATGCGCTACGTTCCTACCAGGCTGTGGTTGCGGACGGACGAAATGCCCGTCCTAGTCCAAGACAGACGCGGTCAAAGGGATCCACGTAAGCGACCGCGTGCGCGCGGCGCGATCATGGCGCGTCCTAGATGTAAGCCGCACCGTCCGTTCTACTTTCTTTGGGGCAATACCGCCTCGCGGGCGAGCGGGCCAGTCGTGAAGGTGGCTGCGGCTCCCGAGCAAACACCCCGGTGCGCAAGTGTGGGGTCAAATACCAGGTCAGCTGGTGGGAACAATCTGATATTTCGTGCAACGCACGGATCGTATACGACACAGAAGGCAGGGTAGTGGACATGGTGAGGGGCAGCTTGATGCACGCGGCTCGGTTAGGTGCTGGGACCGCAGCGGTCATCGCCGTTTTGGGCCTGAGCGGATGCGCGTTCAACCCGCTGTCTACGTTCACGACTCCCACGATCGACCAGATCGAGTACGAGACCGTCACGTCCGCGGTGTCGGATGATGCCCTGGTCACCCCCGGTACCCTGACGGTTGCCCTCGATACCTCCGATGCGCCGCAGGCCATGCAGGGCGCTGACGGCGAGCTCACGGGGTATGCAGTCGACGCTGCCCGCGCCCTCGCAAGCCGCATCGGGCCTTAAGGTCGCCTTTGTCGATGCGTCCTCGGCAGGTTCCGCGCTCGGTGACAAAAAGGCTGATATCTTTATCGGCGAGATCAACTCCACGGATGGGGACGTTAGCTCGCTCGGCACCTGCCTGTACGATGCCGCTTCCGTGTTCGGTAAAACCAGCGATGGTGGGTCGCTAAGCGTTTCCACCGATACCCTTAACACGTCTACTCTGGGTGTCCAGATGTCCTCGGCCTCGCAGGAGGCGCTTGCTAAGCAGAGCATCACCGCCAACCAAAAGACCTACTCCAACATCAACGAGTGCTTTGAGGCACTCGAGTCCGGCGAGGTCGACTATGTAATCTGCGACTCCACGGCCGGCGGCTACCTTGCACGCCTGATGAGCGAGGTCTCCTATGCCGGTTCGCTCGAGGCGCCCTCGACGCTTGGTGTTGCGGGCCTCTCGTCCAATGACGAACTGTGCCGTGCCGTGAGCGATGCCCTCGACGGTATTACGGCCGACGGCACGCTCGAGGCGGTCCACTCTGTCTGGTATGGCAGGATGCCCTACGACCTCACCACTAAGACGGTTTCGGGCGCTAACGTGCAGCCGGGCGACTCTGAGTCCAGTGAGACCGCATCCTCCGGCAGCGAGTCCTCCGATTCCAACAATGAGACCGCATCCTCCGAAGACAAATCGTCCAGCCAGGAAGACACTATCACCGACGACGACATTAACAAGCTCAATAGCTAGTTATTGCTAGGGGTGGCGTCTCCTACGCGCTAGGAGGGACGCCTCTTCACGGTTTCAACACGCATCGCCGGGCTCTCCCAACAGGGGAGCCCGGCTTTTTCGTTTCCAAAAAACCAGCAGGTCAAAGACATTTTTTAGGTGCAAAAGCAAAGTCGCCGTCGCTCTTCCATAGCGCACTTTGCCACAGAAAAGTGCGAGACTTCGGTATGCGGTATCAAGCAATCGTTATTCGGGTCTTTAGGAATCCGCGTGATTAAATGCACGGCAATGGGTACATAGCCAGTACAGTAAGTCCCCGAGGCAGATTGGAGCCACGTATGGATATCAAGGTTTCTGGACGCAAGACGACGGTAACCGATGCTCTGCGTGCGCATGTGGATGAGAAGATCGGCGAGGCGCTCAAGGTTTTCGATATCGAGCCCATGACAGTCGACGTCGTGCTTCGTTATGAGAAGAACCCCTCGAACCCCAACCCGGCAATCGTCGAGGTCACGGTTCGTGCCCGCGGCTCTGTGATTCGCGTTGCCGAGCACGGCGCAGATATGTATGCCGCCATCGACCTCTCCGCCGATAAGGTTACCCGCCAGCTGCGCAAGTTCAAGACTAAGGTCGTGGACAACCGCCAGGGTGGTGCCAGCGCCGCGGATGTCGCACCGGTCGAGCGCGTCGAGGATCTGGCCGACCTGCTGCTGCCCGAGGAGGAAGACGACCTGCTCGTCCGCGAGAAGGTTATCGACGTCACTCCGATGACTGAGGAGCAGGCGCTGGTGCAGACCGATCTGCTCGGTCACGACTTCTACGTGTTCGAGAACGCGACGACCGGCCTTATCAATGTGGTGTATCACCGTAAGAATGGTGGATATGGCATCATCAAGCCCCGCATCGAAACACTTGACGAGTAAAATACGTTAACTTGCATGAGTTAACGGCTGGCGGCCATCCCATGCGGGTGGCCGCCTTTTTACGTAAGGAGTCGCTTTGATGGACAAGGCCGCATCCGCCGGTCATTCGGACCGTTGCCGCATCGTCGTCGATACCTGCTGCGACTTTAGCCCCGAGGTCGCCGCGAGCCTCGATGTCGATATCCTGGGTTTCCCCTTCATTATCGATGGCGAGGAGCGTACGGACGACATCTGGTCGAGCATGAGCCCTAAGGAGTTCTACGACCGCATGCGCGCCGGTGCCCGCGTGTCCACCTCGGCTGTGTCGCTCGGTCGCTATATCGAGTTCTTTACCGAGTGCGCCAAAGAGGGCACGCCCACGGTCTACCTGTGCTTTACCTCGGCGCTGTCGTCGAGCTACAACTCCGCGTGCCAGGCGGCAGATGCCGTGCGCGCCGAGTATCCCAACTTTGAGCTCTACGTGGTCGACAACGCTCTGCCCTGCGCGACCGGCGCGCTCTTGGCGCTCGAGGCCGTGCGCCAGCGTTCGGCGGGACTGACCGCCAAGCAGCTGGTCGACTGGGTAAACGAGGCTAAGACCTATGTCCACGGTTACTTTACGCTCGAGAGCTTCGACGCACTGGCTGCTGGCGGCCGCATTCCGCCCGCGGCGGCGCAGCTCACGGCAAAACTCGACGTCAAGCCCGAGCTTTCCTACGACCTTGCCGGCTCGCTGTCGCTGATCGGCGTCAACCGCGGCCGCAAGAAGGCGCTCAAGTCCATCCTCAAGTCGTTCCGCGAGAACTATGTGCCCGATCGCACCATGCCCATCGCCATCATGACGGCCGATGCCGAGAAGGACGGCGACTGGCTCGAAGCTGCCATCCGCAAGGAGGAGGGTTGCGCCGACGTCACGATCATTCGCGGCTCCGTGGGTCCCACCATCGGCTCGCACGTGGGCCCCGGCATGGTGGGCTGCGCGTTTTGGGGTAAGAACCGCGCCGACAAGGCGTCGCTTTCCGACCGTATCGCCCGCCGCGTGCGCGGTCAGTAGGCAAGCGCTGCGTCCGTTATCGCCCTCGACTCACAGCCCAAACGCTGGCACCGAGTATTCAACCTGGTAACAACACCCAACCCAAAAGGAAAGGTTTCATGGCAAACAAGCTCTCCGTCGCATTTATCGGCACCGGAATCATGGGTGCCCCCATCGCCGGCCACATCCTGGATGCCGGCTATCCCGTCACGGTTAACAACCGCACCAAGTCCAAGGCTGCCGCGCTTATCGAGCGCGGTGCCGCTTGGGCCGATACGCCGGCCGATGCCGTGGCTAACGCCGATGTTGTCTTTACCATGGTGGGCTATCCCTCCGAGGTCGAGGAGCTCTACCTGGCGGGCGACGGCCTGCTCTCGTGCACTAAGCCCGGCGCGGTCCTGATCGACCTCACCACGAGCTCGCCCGAGCTGGCGCGCGACATTGCCGAGGCCGCCCAGGTTTCCGGTCGCATGGCGTTTGACTGCCCCGTCACCGGCGGCGAGTCGGGTGCTATCGCCGGCACGCTTACGGCTATCGTGGGCGCCACCGAGAACGACATCGCGCCGGTCCGCGACATCCTTGCCACCTTCGCGGCCAACATCTGCTGCTTCGATGGCGCCGGCAAGGGCCAGGCTGCCAAGCTCGCCAACCAGGTGTCGCTGGGCGCCTGCATGGTCGGCATGGCAGACGCCATGGCATTTGCCGAGCTGAGCGGCCTCGATCTGGAAAAGACCCGTCAGATGATCCTGGGCGGCACCGGCAAGTCCGGTGCTATGGAGAGCCTGGCGCCCAAGGCGCTCGACGGCGATTACAAGCCCGGCTTTATGGTCGAGCACTTCATCAAGGACCTGCGCTTGGCGCTCGCCTATGCCGACGACCGCGAGCTTGCGCTGCCCGGCGCCGACGTGGCCTTTACGCTCTACGACATGCTTGACGCCATCGGTGGTGCCAAGCTGGGCACCCAGGCCATTACGGTCCTCTATAAGGAGGAGGCCGACGCCATCGCCGCCGGTCTGGACTGGTCGCAGTATCGTCCCGAGGAGCATGGCGCTCACGAGGAAGGCTGCGGTTGCGGCGAGCATGGCGACGACCACGAGTGCGGTTGTGGCCACCACCATGGCGAGGACCACGAGTGCTGCGGCGGCCACGGCCATGATGACGGCCACGAGTGCTGCTGCGGCCATCATCACGAGGAGTAGCGCCCATGAGCTGGACGTTCGTGGTGCTCGCGCTGGTGCTCTTTATCTTTGCGATTTACATCGGCTTTTTGTGCGGCCAGTGGGCGTGCGAAAGCGCGTCATCACCAAGCGCGACTACTGGATTGCCAACTTTGCGGGAGCTGCGGCAGTCGTTCTGCTGACCTGGGTGTTCTCGCTGTTCCCGCTGGTGCAGTTTGCGCCGATCGGCTGGCTCGGCGGCTTTATCGCCGGCCTTAAGATGAGCTTTGGCGAGTCCGTCGGCCCGTGGCGCAAGCATGACGAGGTCTTTAACGTCAACAAGGCCCATCGCGCCGCCGCCGATGCGGGCGACGCCGAGGAGCGCCGCCGCGCGCGTCACAATGGTGCAGCCGACCGACAGCTCATCTCGGTCACCGATGACAGCAAGGGTGCTGGCAAGCACGCTAAGAAATAGTAAGAAGAGGTAACTATGGCAGAAAACAAGGAAGAACAGCTCACCGATGAGGAGCTGGCACAGCTTCAGCTGGCAGAGGAGAACGAGAACGCCGTCGACCGTCTGGTCAAGGAGCTCGGCTGCCCCACGCGTCGCATCCGCCAGTTTGCCGCCCGCGTGCTGCACCTGCTTGCCGAGCGCGATCCGCAGCGCGTCGTGCCCTGCGTGCCCGCGCTGATCGAGGCGCTCGACCGCCCCGAGGCTCAGACCCGCTGGGAGGCCCTCGATGCCCTGACGGCGCTCGCCACCACCTGTCCCGAGCAGCTGGGCGATGCCTTTGAGGGTGCCGAGACCGCGCTGTTCGACGAGATTTCCTCCACGCTGCGCTATGCCGCCTTCCGCCTGCTGTGCGTGTGGGGCGCCACGGGCGTCGAGCGTTCGCGCGAGGCTTGGCCCATCCTGGACGAGGCCATCCAGTGCTACCACGGCGACCTCGAGTATCGCGACATGCTCGGTTGCCTGTACGAGTTTGGCCAGGGCGAGATCGACGCCGAGGTCGCCGAGAAGCTCGCGTTGCGCCTTAAGTTCGATGCCGAGAACGGCAAGGGCAGCTATCTCAAAGCCCGTTCGAGCGAGATTTGCGAAATGCTTGTTAAACGCTTTGGCTTGGATCTCTCCAAAAAGAAGAAGCGTGCTAGCGTTAAAAAATCTGACGACGCCGAAAACGAGGAGTAACAGATTATGGCGCACGATGTAGTCCTGATTCCCGGTGACGGTATCGGTCCCGAGATTACGCAGGCCATGCGCCGCGTGGTCGAGGCCACCGGTGTCCAGATCAATTGGAATGTCCAGGAGGCCGGTGCCGGCGTCATGGACGAGTTTGGCACGCCGCTGCCCCAGCACGTGCTCGATGCGGTCGCCGAGACCAAGGTTGCCATCAAGGGCCCCATCACCACGCCGGTCGGTACGGGTTTCCGCAGCGTCAACGTGGCCCTGCGCAAGCACTTCGACCTGTATGCCTGCGTGCGCCCCTGCCTGTCGCAGCCGGGCGATGGCTCGCGCTTCCGCGACGTCGACCTGGTCATCGTGCGCGAGAACACCGAGGACCTCTACGCCGGCATCGAGTTCGATGAGGGCGCTGCCGAGGTCGAGGAGCTCTCGCAGCTTGTCGAGCGTTCGGGTCAGAAGACCTTCGCCGCCGATTCCGCTATCTCGATCAAGCCCATCTCCATCGCCAAGAGCCGCCGCATTGTGGAGTACGCCTTTGAGTATGCCCGCCGCTGCGGCCGCAAAAAGGTGACGGCCGTGCATAAGGCCAACATCATGAAGGCGACCGACGGCCTGTTCCTGCGCGTTGCACGCGAGGTGGCCGCCAACTATCCCGATATCGAGTTCAACGACAAGATCGTCGACGCCACCTGCATGGGTCTGGTCCAGAATCCCAACGACTTCGATGTCCTGGTGCTGCCCAACCTGTACGGCGACATCGTGAGCGACCTGTGCGCCGGCCTGGTGGGCGGCTTGGGCATGGCTCCGGGTTCCAACATTGGTGCCGGCTGCGCCATCTTCGAGGCAACGCATGGCTCCGCGCCCGATATCGCTGGCCAGGATATCGCCAACCCCACGGCCGAGATCCTCTCTGCTGCGATGATGCTCGATCACCTGGGCGAGAACGATGCGGCCAATCGCATCCGCGCTGCGGTGTCTGCCACACTCGACGAGGGCGAGCAGGTTACCGGCGACGTGCGTCGTGCCCAGACCGGCTCCGTTGAGGGCGCCGCGGGCACGCAGGCCTTTGCCGATGCCGTTATCGCGCACCTGGCCTAAGGCATGCGTGCTGCAAACGCCTAAATAGTACTTAAGTGTTTGCGTATAACCTAAGAATCAATACGCCCGGCGCTCCGTCGGGCGTATTCTATTGGGGACTATGTTTCCTAACAAGGAGTAACCGATATGGGTTTGATTCAAAAGAAGGACGAGAAGGACGAGATCGACGGCATCCAGATCATCGAGCGCGGCGAAGGCCCCGACGGTGACGAGACCGAGAAGATCGATCTGGTCGCCGGTACGTCTGCCGAGCACATTGCTGCTGGCACGACGGCCGAGGAAGAGGACGCCCGTCTGGAGGCTCAGATCGCCGCAGATGCCGCTGACGAGAATCTGATGCCCGAGGCCCAGGATGAGGATGATGACGCCCTAGGTTCCGATGGGGACGATCACGTATCCAAGCGCAAGAAGACGATGATTGCCGCCTTTGTGGTTGCAGTCGTGATCGCTGCGGTGGTCGGCTTCTTTATTGGCAATGGCGGCTTTGGCGGCAAGGGCGTCGGTTCGTCGACCCTGACCGAGGACCAGCTCGATTCGACCGTGGCAAGCTATAGTTATAACAGCAAGAAGAGCGACATCACCGCGCGCGAGGCCATCGAGAGCCAGTACAGCCTCGATACCGTCAAGGATAGCAACGGCAACTACACCGCCCCCTCTGCCGACGTCATCCTGTCTTACGTGCGCAACAAGATTCTGCTCGATGCTGCCGAGGACGAGGGCATTACCGTCTCCTCTAAGGAGATGAAGAAGTACGCCGAGGATTCTATCGGCACCTCCGACTACAAGACCATGGCCAAGCAGTATGGCGTGTCCAAGGACCAGGCCAAGCAGATCGTCCGTCAGTCCGCGACGCTGCAGAAGCTCTACAAGGAGAAGGTGGGCGATAGCTCCGCAAGCATGCCGACCGCCCCGACCGAGCCTGCTGACGGCAACGAGGAGACCGCGAGCAAGGACTACGCCGATTACATCATCAAACTTGCCGGCGACGAGTGGGATAGCGAAAAGGGCACCTGGAAGGACGCCGATAGCACCTACGCTAAGGCCTTCGCTGACGATGCCTTTACGGCTGATAGCGCTACCTACAAGCAGGCCATGACCGCCTATTACACCGCCTACCAGCAGTACTCTTCGCAGGCTTCGAGCGCCAGCTCCAAGTGGACCGAGTATGCTAACGGCCTGTATGCCAAGGCCAACATCAGCATCTATGGTCTGTTTGCATAAAGATCTGTCTGAGCCGCCGAGCGCGTAACCGAAATATCTGAATAAGCCCGCTAGAACGGATGTTGTTCTAGCGGGCTATTTGCGTTTAGGCGCTGGTGGCTAAATTATGCCTATCAATCTTTACGTCCAAAAAGGTTATCGGCTTCATCGTCAGGCATATATTCCAGTACATCGCCCGGTTGGCAGTCGAGTGCCCGACATATCGCGTCAAGAGTTGAAAAACGTATGGCAGAAACCTTGCCCGTCTTAATGCGTGACATATTGACCTGGGAGATGCCCACGCGTTCCGCAAGCTCTTTGGATGAGATCTTGCGTTCGGCGAGCATGCGGTCAAGCCGCAGAATAATCATGGATTCCTCCTAGAGCAACTCGTCATCTTGTTTTTGCAGGATACACCCGTACTGGAAGACGCTGGCAATCAGGCTAATAATCAGGCCTGCAAAGACCATAGAGAGGTCGAGGTGCTGGCCGCCAAGCGCATCCGTAAAGTTGCCGCCAAATCCTGAGAGTATCAGCCCCGTGACTATGGCACCAAGAAGCTTCACAGCAACGCCGCCAATAAGGAACAAATGTCCTACTTGACGTAGTATGCGGATGCATTCGAGGTCAAAGGGCCTGCCCGCCTTTTCAATGGCGGAGAAAAACCTGTATGCGCTTAGCACGATGGCAAACGCAAGGCATGCCATCATGGCGCTCCCTATGGCAGTATGACCGTCGTGCGCGACAAGCATAAGAGGGGTGTGTTCATCGGCGCCGACGAGAGCGAGAATTGGCCCTTCGCCAGCCTCAAGCTCTACGGATTGGAGACAGAACCCTTGGGAGAGGCTAGGCAAT
>ENA-OQIP01000183-OQIP01000183.1-human-gut-metagenome-genome-assembly--contig:-NODE-183-length-13132-cov-4.083660_pt1 | contig 13132 bp, 13 predicted proteins | sample MGYA00242585_ERZ504750 | MGnify/ENA primary metagenome ERZ504750 (study PRJEB26092, sample SAMD00036441) | human gut metagenome | host: Homo sapiens | study: EMG produced TPA metagenomics assembly of...
TACCTGATGATATAGACGTGGACAAGGTGTTTGAGCGCTTTTACAAGGCTGATGAAGCGAGGAGCATATCATCGAGCGGGCTTGGACTTTCGATTGCAAAGGAACTTGTGGAGAGAATGGGCGGGAGTATTGAAGCAAGGCTTGAGGGGAAGCGGTTTGTTGTGGAAATACAGTTTGAATGTGAATAGTTCACTTTTGTAATGTGATAAATAATATTGACACACCTGAAACAAAATGATATACTGTCAAAGTGTTTGCGGGCATGGCGGAATTCTTGACAATTGAACTGCTAACGTTCAATTGTAGGCAGATGCGCTACTGTACGCGGCATATATATGCGGGCATGGCGGAATTGGCAGACGCGCTAGATTTAGGTTCTAGTGGGAGACCGTGCAGGTTCAAGTCCTGTTGCCCGTACTGTTTACAAGGGTTTCAGAGGTTTTTATTACTTCTGAAATTCTTATTTTTTTATCATTTTTCCTATACGAAAGGATACCACAATGCAGGCTTACAAGGATTTAGTAAAAGCACTTCCCGGCTTAAAAGAGGATATGCCACGCGCATTTTACATGCTCGCAGAGCTCTTTGATTACGGTTCATTTGATATATGCAGAAGTGATGACAAATATATAATCCCATATATCATGAATGATGCGGTGGAATGCTACCTGACTTTGGAAAATGCAGTGTTAAAGGGCGATTATCATAGCGAGGAAGAAATCATTTTGGCATCGTTGGTTTTAGGAAGTGAAAAAGGTTATGGACTCATTCTGCACCAGCAGGACAATGTGATCACACTCTGGTTTGATAATTTGCATGTGCATGAGGCATGCTTTAAATACCATGAAATAGGACATTTCTGGGTAAAGGGACAGGAACAGTGGCGCATGCTCGTATATATGGTAGGAACAATCGCAGACAAGTATATGTACATGGGAAAGGAATACTGCAACGAGACAGAATGTTTTATCCAGAGCCTTATTTACTTTGCACCATTTCGCAGATGGACACCGGTACCCGGCGATTTGATGGAGTATCATTTTCCGGCGCGTGTAGAGGGAATAGACATTATGGAGGAGCTTTGCAGGGAGGTTTCGGACACTGATTATCTTAAGCTCATTGCACGCTACAGGGCAAATCCATGTGAAAAAACGGAAAAGCTTTTGAGCAGACATTTAGCCGATGCAAAAAGAGTACCGCTTTATCAGTATATTTATAAGCTTGTGATAAAGGCATCAAAGGATTATCCGGAGAGAAATTACGGAAATAAGATAAATGAACGCATAAAAGAAAAGCGTAAAGCGCTTGAAAAGGAGCTGCTTCAAAATGGATACACCGGAAAATACCCTGTGTTTTCAAAGAAAAATACGACTGTGCGTGTAATGGAGGAACAGCCCTACGTCACAGCAATTCTCGAGTGGGATGATTACAAATATAAGCAGCAGCTCATGGTTTCTGAGTGCAGTGCCAAAAAGTATGATGGAATAAATGCGGGATTTTTTAAAGGAATGGGCAGACACGGACGCATTGTGCAGGTGTAGATACACATAAAACAAAAGCCACGGAGCAATCCGTGGCTTTCATAATACGCTTATTACAAGGATGGGCTTGAGAAGACTCGAACTTCCGACCTCACGCTTATCAGGCGTGCGCTCTAACCGGCTGAGCTACAAGCCCTTGTGTTTTGCACAAAACGTATACTACAATATTTTTGGTGAGAAGTCAAGAGTTTTTTACTGGTTTTCTTTATTTCTTCACATCTTCCAAAAGCCGGCTAAATCTCCACTTTATATTCTAGAAATATCCCTCGACTCCCTGCACCAGTCCGTCTGCCAGATTTTCAAGTGTGGCATCGCTGTGGTCAGAACATGCGTTGCCAAGCTCTACATCCACTGACGGTACCGTGCTGTATGAGGTCTGTGTCAGGTCTATCGCCATTGAGCCATTACCGTTTATCTTTGCTCCATGAGCGCGCAGTCCTTCTATCAGGCTTGCCCCAAGTGCATCATGCTGCTGCCAGTGCGATGCAACAGGCTCCATACCCTTTATACCTCCCGGCACTGATATGTAAAAGCAGCCCTTATCGTAGCTTAGTCCGTCACCATCCCAGTGCAGAGCGATATGACAGTCTGCCGCATTATTGCAGATGACAGTACGTGCTACATTGTCAAGCTGTACATCGCTTCCGTCTCTTACCATAAGCACATCATAGCCTGCCGCAAGCAGCTTGTCCTTTAATATCTGCGCCATACGGAGTGTGACAGAGCTCTCCGGTGTACCGTCATTAAAGGACATACCGCCTGAAACTGCTACTGCTTTTGTTGCGCCTGCGCCTGTTGTACCACCTGTGGTCTTTGCCGAGCCGTCCGGATGACAAAGTGTCTTCACCGAAGTTCCTCCGCTTGTACCGTGTCCAGCATTGACACCTACTACTATGTTTTTGCGGTTTGCTGTAGCCTTGTACATGACCGCGCAGCCTGAATTTATCGCTGAATGGTCTGCATACTGCCATGAAGGATTTAGTGACACTGATTCTCCATTCTCATAGGATGCTCTTTCTACATACTGATAAGAGGAATTATTTTCACCTGAATTGTTCTTCTCCTCGTCCTGCTGTTCGGCAGTCTGTTCTTCCTGCTGTGCTTCTGTCTGCTGCGTGTCTTTTGCAGCCTCTGTTACCACCTCTGTCACGGCTTCCGTTTCCGTAGGCATCTCAACCTTCTCTGCAGCCTGTGTCTCTGTTGCAGCCTGTGTCTCTGTTGCAGGCTCTGTCGGTGTATCCTGTGCTTTTTTGCCGCATGATGCAAGGGTAAATATCATCACGCCTGTAAATAATATTGCTGTAAATCGTTTCATTTATTAAAACTCCATTTTCTTTTTACTACATTATAGACAACCCCATGATATTGTTCAAGTATTAGGCAACATTACTTTCATTTTTCTCCTTTTCTTAACTTTTTATCTATTTTTATTCTCTATAAACTATCAAGTGGTAAAAATGTTGAAAGCAAAACTTTCTAAAAATACTCTATAATAAACTCAATTACCTTCTTAAACTTTCCTTGAATAATCATTCCAATAATTCCCACTATAACAATAATTATTCCTATATAAAACATAACATATGAATCAATAAACCATGTTGTTATTTCCATTATTGCACATCCTATGACAAAAATCATTACTGACAAATTAGAAACTATTTTTTTCATTTATCCTCCTTATTTTGTCCGATAATTTTCATTAGAAAATAATCTCTATTTTTCTTTCTTAATCATAATTATCTTCATATCTCTTATAGTTATTTGTGGCAAATCTGGCCAACCATGTATCAGGCGGAAGTGTCCATAAAATCACCAAAATCCACACTATGATACCGATAGCCCTGTAAACACCACAAAGCTCCGTGCATGGTGCAATATCCAGACACGCAAATACAGAAAAAATACCACAAATAATAAATGCAATACCAAAATACACCAACCAAAAATTATTCTCCCAGCGATTCTCAAAGAAAAACCCTTTTATTTTTCTCCGCTGTAATATAAGCAATACCACACCGGCTATAGTCATCGCTATATTAGCCGCTTGATAAACATATATTCCCAATATAAATGCAAGTAGTATCGCAGAAATAAAGACTCCGCATATTCTTGCTCCGGCTATGCCATCACTTGACACTTCATCTTTGATATTACTCATAGCACCTTTAATCTGTATTATAAAAAATACCAAATAAAACATAAGACCTGCTATCACAAGTCCAAGCCATTTGGGCAAGCCGAAAACTGCTTCTCCGATAAAGCAGCCTATTGCCAAAACACATAATTGTATGAATAAAATTTTTAAATTCTTCTTCATATTCCCCCTTATTTTGTCACTCCTGTTTGCAACCGTTCCTGACTCCTCAACTGTTGTTAATTTCTTTATATCCTATAATCCATATATCTTCAACCATAAATACATGAATGACACGAATGGTACTCAACAAATTTAGCAGGCTTATTTCCAAGATAAAAATAACATGACAAAAACCATATTTCAATAATAACCCCGTGAACGATGCACTTAACTACTCAATACCTATTTTTATCATATTGTATTATACCTCTTGAAATTATCTATAGCTCAATTATAGACAGACTCACAGTATTTTTCAAACAAAATAATTATAACCATAAATGCCCTAAATTTTAATAAGATATTGCAAGAGCCAATACCAACCCGTAAGATAAAAAGGCTCTATAACGCTAAACGTTTAATATGTCTTAAATCCGCGATATCACAAGCTTTCCATCCTGCACATCAACCCTGACCTTATTAGACTCTATCCCCGCTGCCTCAAGCATCTCATCAGTGAGTTTTATCCTGTGTGCCTTATCCAATACCGTATATTCCATTGCAGGGTGTTTCTTCAATTTCTCCGTGCTTACCTTTCCGTCAGATATAAGCACTGTGCGGTCTACACGGCCTGCAAGTGCCATATCGTGTGTGACTATGATGATGGTTATACCAAGCTCTTTGTTCAGCTTATGAAACAGCTCATAGATTGTATCAGCAGTCCTTGTATCCACGGCTCCGGTCGGTTCATCCGCAAGCAGTATATCCGGCTTATTTGCCAGTGCCACCGCTATCGCTGCACGCTGCTGCTCTCCTCCCGATAGCTGAGCCGGAAGCTTATCCTTGTGCTCCTGTAATCCCACTGCATTTAACAGTTTAAGGGCATAGCTTTTATTATTATCCCTGCATCTATTTACATGTTCTCCTCTGCTCTCATCATGAGCGCCGTGTTTTAAATTACCGGTATTACCTGAATTTTCAAACATCATCACGGCCTCGACATTCTGCAGCACAGTCAGGTATGGGAACAGATTTTTGGCACTTTTCTGCCACACAAAGCCCACCTTGTCCCTGCGGTATCTCACCATTTCAGCTTCTGAATATGTGGAAATGTCTTTTCCGTCAATAGTGAGTACTCCCGCTGTGGGTGTTTCCAGTCCTCCTATCATATTTAAAAGGGTGGATTTTCCACTGCCGGATTTTCCTATTACCGCAAGCATCTCTCCTGTTTCCACCGTCAGGTCAAGTCCCTCCAGTGCCATCACCTTTTTATCGTCGGTCTCATATATTTTTACCAGTCCATCGCAGTTTATCATCTACTTTTCCCCCTTTTAATTTAAATTACTATGCCGTCACTAAGCTCAAACACTTCATCTCCCAGCTCCATCAGGTTCGGATCATGCGTGGTCATAACTATTGTAATGTCCTCATCGTCTATCAACTCACGGAACAATCGCATGACTTCAAATCCAGAAGCGGTATCGAGTGCTCCTGTCGGTTCATCCGCAAAGACCACCTTCGGGCGATGAACCACAGCGCGCGCTATCGCAACTCTCTGCTGCTCACCTCCCGATAGTTGTTCCGGCATATGATCCATGCGCTTTGAGAGTCCGACACGCTCCAGCAGCTCTGATACTTTGTCATGCATATTCTCATTTATCACATCGGTTTTTGCATCTCCAATGTCATTATCCATATCAGTCAAATTCTTTTGTATCTGTACGTTTATTTTTTGCAAGTCTAAGGGCAAATTCCACATTCTCATATGCCGTCATCGTGGGAATTAGTGCTATAGACTGGAATACAAATCCCATCTCATACCGCCTTAGCATTTCCCGGTCTTTCTCGGTCATCTGCTCGAGATTTTTATCCAGAAACTGCACACTTCCCTCTGTCGGCATATCAAGCGCACTAAGGATATTAAGAAGTGTGGTCTTTCCGGAGCCGGAACGCCCTTTTAAGATGGCAAGTGTTCCTTTTTTATCTCCATGGATACTCCGTCAAGTGCGTGGACTGTTGTACCATCTCCCGCCTTGAAATATCTTTTTATATTTTGAGCAATTATCGCATTTTCCATATGTCACGACCTCATTTACTATGCTATAAAAACTTTCTACCGACTACCACAAAATCATTTTTATCTGCTAACTATCTTCTCCAAGCCTCAGTGCCTGTGCTATCTTCATACTCTTAAGCAGTCTGCTGATAACCACATAGCATACGGCTACAGCCACGAAAAGTACTCCTGTAAGCTCCAGCATATCAGATGGATAAATATATACATTTACTCCGATATTGTGTTTCTGCGGCAGATATATGATCGATATGAGCCTTACAAACATCGCTGTTGCAGTTATACCTATGCCTGCTCCCGCAAGAAGCGGCAGAAATGATAAAAATATCTGCTCGTTTAAAAGCATTGCTTTTACCTCTCTCATTCTCATTCCCATTGCGCGGTATATACCAAACTGCAGCTCCCTCTGTTTTAGTGTCATAACCCAATACAGCAAAAATCCTACTGAGCACACTATCAGTGAAAGTATAAAACTTAATGTAAACATACCGTTTGTGATCTGCACTGTGGCTGAGTTTTTATTCTCGTCTATAAGCTGCTGCGCGGATGTTATATTCCTGTATATTTCACTCTGTACTTTTTCACTTTGAGTGTCTGTTAAATTGTCTGCTGTACTATCTGAATTTTCACTGTTCTCACCGCCCAGATATCCCACAATATCATCCACCGTTTTTCCTTTTGACAGGTTCATCCACACACTGTACGGTGTCATGCCGAACTTTTCCACAACCCTAGCATAATTTGCAACGATCAGGTATTTCTCCTGCTCGGTCACATTTTTGTCTGCATCTGTCTCATAGGTGTAACGCTCGTAGCCCGGAAAACCTTTTACTATGGCACATACCTTTACATTCTCGGATGCGTAGATCTGATCTTCATCGACAGCCTCCGGTACATACCTTGAGTAATTTAAGCTGTCACCAACTTTAAGTCCCAGATCTTTTGCCAGATTTGACGAAATGATGACTCCGTCCGGCTCTTTTGCCAGCTCATTCAGGTAATTGAACCAGTGAGCGTCATTAATATCATCATTTTGTCCACTCTGCAATTTCGCAGTCTCACCGAATTCTTTTGTGTTTATCGCCATAAGATATGCATCCGAAACCGAACCACTGCCTGCGGAAATGTCTACCCTCTCGTCCTCAAGCACACGCGTGACACCGTCACAGATGCCCTCATTTTTGAGCGACTCGTATTTACCGAAATCAGGCTCGTCATACATCCAGTTTACAGAGCCATTTTTATTGTACTGTATCCTGAGTCTGAAATCTTCGTTGTATATCGCATCACAGCCCACATTGTAGACGATACGCTGCTCCATATTGCTGTTCATGGTGCGCGCCATATTCGCGTCAAAAATACCGCCAGCCACTGTCATGATAAGAAATACTGCCAGAAATCCCTGATTGTATCTGGTTCGTTTTAGCTGTAAAAATGATGCATACATTGCCGGAGAAAAATGCTTTTTAAAGAGCCTGTCCACAAGCAGAATAATAAGTCCGGTAAGTCTTACGCACAAAAGTGCCGCTGCAAATATAAAAAGCGAATTGTCCAGTATCATGACAGGATCTATGCTCCTGTTCTCAAGAACAGATATCGCAAGCGTACTCTTCTGCTTGTTGTAATTGTAAAGCAGATATGCTGACAGAGCCAAAAGTATAACGTCTATAAAGCATTTCTCCCAAAGAGGCTTTTTCTTTGTTATTCGTCCCCTACTGCTGCGCTCTGATATGGCATCCTTTGATTTTTTCCACACCGGAACTGTGATAAACAGCACCATGATAACTGCCGCTGCCACCGCATAGACAAGCATCTGCCATACAAATTTGTAAGTGCTTATATCCTTTGCCGTAAATCTTAAAAATCCGTCTGTAGATGCGGCAGCCCGGCACATTATATATCCGAGTACTATTCCAAGTACACAGCCCGCAAACGCTATTATTCCTGACTGCTGCAGGTACAAAATAAATACCTGTAATTTTGTCGCACCGCGGCTTCTTAAAACAAGTATGTCATTTTCCTCGAGCGAAAGTATCTGTGCAGATATCATTCTTATAAATAAAATCAAAAGCACAAGACACGGCAGCTCCAACGCCCAAAGCATCAGCTTTATCGTCTTCTGCTGTGTAAAAAAGCGCTCCAGCGTATCACGGATGTTGTCATTGTAGAGCTTGTCAGCATCCTTAAACTGCTCCATATAACCGTCATAAAGTGAGGCATTTTCCGTGTTGATCTGCCTGTAATCCAGCATGAGGAAATCACTGTAGCTGATATTGTCCTCGCTGTAATACTGCATCATTTCGTCAAAAACATCCTGCGAAACAAATATCACATCGCCCATATCCGAAAGCGTCTTGGCCCAATATGGATTGTTTATATCTTTTTCACGGCAGATCTGTGATATGACGAAAGAAATTTCCTTTTTCCCACTGCCATCAGGTACATGTAAATAGATTTTTTCACCTGCTACAAGTCCGTAGTGATCCATTGTCTTTTCGCTTATGCTGCACTCGAATGTGGCTGTGTCAGACTGAGACTTTACAACATCCGCGTACTCCGAAAGTCCCGGCAGATATCCTATTGTAAAATAATTGTTAGGTCCTCCAAACTCTGTATCTGCGCGTCCTCCTGAGAGTGTGATAAGCAGCTGTGAGGAAACCTTGTTTATATCCACATATTCAGTCCACTTCTGCTCGTATCCTGACAGCTTATCAAGCACTGACTGCGAATCAGGATAATCTGCCACCGCATATGTTCCCTCGCGGCTCATCCGTGCTGGAAACTCATTCTGCTGTGTGGCATGATCCGTAAAAAGTCTGTCGAGTATCTGATTGCCCGCGCCCTTTTCAAACATAGGGTGGCACACAAAAAGTGCTATAAACAAAGCCACTCCCATAAGCAGACACAAATTTAACCATTTTCTGTTTTTTAATTTATTAATTACGAAGCCAAACATATTTCATCGCCCTCATCAATACCGTAAAGCACAAGTGTATTGCTGCCTGATGTATAATCGCTCAATATTACCGGCTGCTTTACCACGCTGTCCCCATCAATTTTCCACACATAGTAGGATATATCATCTTTGTCCATCGGATTGACCTGCTTGTGTATGATCGAAGTCGGCACCACTACCACCTTTTTAAAAGAAACATAAGAAAACTTTACAGCAGATGCCCTGGTCAGATCATCCGGTATTCCATTGTCAAGTTTTATATAAAATGCTGCATTTCCATATCCCGAATCTGTGATTCCGGTAATATGCACACCTTTATCATCCTGATTTATATATCCCTTTTGAGCTTCCCTGCCGTAACCGGCAAAACCGATACAGCTTCCGTAGATCGTTGTACCGTCCAGCTCAAGTGATACGCGCTCTCCCACATCTGCTATATTGTCCTTATATACTTTATAGCTATTGCTATCCTTTACCTGAACCAGCAGTACGTCCGTGGAATTTCCGGTTATCTGCAGGATATCTGAGCCTTCCTCCACATTACTCTCCTGCCTTGACACTCACCTTTGAAACTTTTCCGTCATTTTTGGCATATACTGAAATATTTCCTTTGCCGTCATTTCCTGAACTTATGCTGTCATATGCTGACTGTAGCCGGGAAAGTTGATAGGTGTGGTCTGCACCGGCAAGTTTTTTCTGCAGATCAAATAGCTGTAAGTTTAATTTCAACTGCTGCTCATCATATGCTGTATCCGGCTTTTCATCCTGCCGGTTATTTTCTTCTGCGCTGCTACCACCTTCAGATAAATCTTTTATCTGTTTATCGTAGTCAGCAATCTTCTGCGCATAGGATTCATTCTCCGAGTCGATCGCATTTTTCGCCTCTGTTATGGCAGCTTTGCCCTCTCCGGTATCCACCACGTAAAGCAGCATGCCCTTTTCTACCGTATCGTCCTGCTTCACATTGACCGATACGATCTGCCCTTCATAATCACAGGTTTCGGTTATCGTCCCTGCGTCAGATCTGCTGTAGCGCACACCGTAGTTTGCTATATCAAAGTCAGACCTTGTTACCGTATATTTGCTGTACTTTGTCGGAACCTGATCTGTAGAATTATAGTAGACCAGCTCCCCCTCTTTTAAGCCCTCTGTGACATGTGTATAGTTTTCATCAGACTCACCTGTTGTTATGATGCGTTTCTCGCGGCCACCTTCATTATTTTTCACATAGACATATCTGGTATCGCCATCCTTATAGATGGAATCTTTTCCCACGACAAGTACCTGATTTGCTTTTGTCTTTTCAAAATATACCGGATACATCTGCCCTGCCGTAAGAAACGGCTTTTCCCTGCTTTCCACGCACACATCCGGATAGCGGTTGTTTATCTTCGAAAGTACCAAAACCTCTGATGTATATTGAGACTCGGTGACATCATATTTTTCGCCATCGACTATCACATATTTCTTGTCATAATCGCTGTATTTGTACTCATTTATAGCTGTGCCCTTTATATCCAGCACAAGGTCATCCGTATCTGAGACAATGACTATATTCTCGTATGCCGCAGCAGACCTTCCATCTGTCAGCTTCTTAGTGTAAGTGACAAGACCGCTGTGGGCTGCCTTAAGCGTTCCATCATCAACAAGCTGCTGATATAAAGCCATCTGCTCATTGATCTTTTGCACGCGGTATTCGTGAAGCTGCTTATCGTACCGCTGATTTTCCTGTTCTGTAGCAATCTGCGTATTGTAATCATCTTCTGTGCTCTCTTTTTTCTCAATCTGTTCTGTTGAAAATTCGTCCGTATCTGCAGCCTGACTCTCCCATAATTTGATCTGCGTATCCGAGATCTGAGCGGATATCTCATATGTCTCATTCTCATGCACCAGCGCATCCTTACATTCCTGCAACTGTTTTTTTGCCTCATCCACATCACAGACAGCAAGCACATCCCCCGCATTTACTGTATCTCCCGGCTCCACATATATCTGTGAAATGTTTACGTTGGCACTGTAGTAATTGCAGTAATCCCTAGGAACTGCGGTAGCCATCAGCACCTGTATGGAGCCAATCGTACCGTATTCCACAGGTCTATAGGCTTCATTTAACGCTACAGGTTCTTCAAGCTCCGGGATGCTGCTTTCTGTCATTTTTCCACAGCCGCCTGCCAAAAACGACACACATATCCCCAATACTGCCAGCTTTTTTATTGATAAAAGGTTTCTGATCTTCACTGCAAAACCACCTCATCCCCGCTTTTAAGTCCTTCTGTGATGATCCGGTAATCTCCCACCTGATCTCCAACACTTATCCATACTGCCTGTCTGTATCCATTCTCACCCAGTGTGTATACAAAATACCTGCCATCCTTCTCATGTACTGCGTCCTTTTGCACATACACAGCATTTTCTATAGCGGGGCGCGTCACTTCCATGGAAAAAATCTGTGCATCCGATACTGCCGACATGTCCGATACCGGTTCAAAAACAAGCTTTTTATCGTCCACCTCTTTTACCTTAAGTTCAAACTCTATATCAGATGCAGTTGCCGTGTATACATCACCCACATTAAATTCATAGCCTTCCGGTCTGTCAGCCTCGTAATTGCCGTTTCCGCTGATTTCTGTTATAAGATTGCTGCCCGGTTCAAAAACTCCCGCCAAAAGTGAATTGTCCATTGCTGTGATCGTACCATCCTCTGATGCCGTGATCTGATATCTCGACAGTTTTTCCTTAGCCTCATCAAGATAAAGCTGCGCAACCTCTGTATCCTTATCAAGCTGGGCTATATCGCTTGAATAATCCTGAGTATCATCGATTTTCATAATAGCCCTGTAGTGCTCTGCTAAAAAGCTTATTCTGACTGATCTGCCAGCTGTAGTCCTCGATCTTTTTCTGTATCTCCCCGGATTTAAAAGCCACCAGTATATCGCCCTTTTTCACATGATCACCCACTGCCACATTTACCTTTTCGAGCGTAAGCTCCGTGTTTGTCGCACCATAGGAAAACCTGGTATAGCCCTGCGCGCTCAGACTGATGGTAGTCTGCGGTGTGAGTGAACCGCTCTGTACCGTAACTGTCTGGTATGATATTTTCTCGTAGGAAGCTCTGTCCGTCTGTGCAAGCTCCTTTTGTGCCGCCCCACATCCTGAAAATAAAATAGAGGTAATTGCAGTGGCAAGTGTCAAACGCCCTATATATTTTTCTTTTTATTAATCATATATTTTCCACATCTTTTCCAAATAAATATGAACCTGATCTATTATCTAAAAATGTAACTCCATGTATAAACTTTATTGCAGCCAATAACAGTATCTTATATTAGATCATCACTCCTTATGATCGTGCCGTCTATCGCATTCACATACACCGGATATCTGTCGTAGCCCTTATCCTGTTTTGACAGACACCATGCCGGAACATAAGTACATTTATCCTTGTCAGATGCATCCTTCAAACGGATATATCCGAGCTTTAGATTGTTGTAAGTGTGATTTTGTGTAAAATCATACTGATCTGAGTTTTTTGTCATGTCATCCTTGATGATCTCTTTAATAGTGTCCATTGACAAGAGTTCTACGTTTTTTGACTCATTTACAATATCAACCGGGTAAGAAACAGTAAATTCCGTCACTCCCTGATCCGTCACAATAAAGGAACTGCTGCCATATGGCATAAAATCATCATAGTTATCGAGTGTCTCCCATATATCCATATTCCGGGTGAAATCGAGTGACTTGCAAAACGCTATGCCATCCACACCCTCGCCATAATCTATGATATATCCCCAGGCTGTATCCTTTATGACGCTCTCTTTATCATCAGTTTTTACAGTATCATCACCATCCTCTATCACTCCTGCGCTCCACTCGTAGTCTGATGTTCCTATATATACCTGTGAAGCCCTGCCTAATTTATTTTGAAATTCTTCTGCCTTTTTTATAGCTTCGTCTTTTGATAATGCACACTCATTATCATATGAAGATGTAGTATCTCCACCTGTAGAGCCTCCGTTAAATCCCTCTACACCTTTCTCCTCTGCAAAGGATGGTGGTCCGTAATAGCCATACTCACTATCATCGTATAATGTCCCCTCACTTCCTGCCTTAAGAGGCTGTGCTGAAATATATTCAAGAGAGCCGTCCTCAGCAATTCCAAATCTAAGCTCACAGAAAACATTACCAATATATCCCAGATACTCATTACAATCCGTATAATCTGTAGCTTTTTCTACGCGTATCCAGTGCAGACGGTTCTG
>ENA-OQIP01000184-OQIP01000184.1-human-gut-metagenome-genome-assembly--contig:-NODE-184-length-13087-cov-3.166821_pt1 | contig 13087 bp, 10 predicted proteins | sample MGYA00242585_ERZ504750 | MGnify/ENA primary metagenome ERZ504750 (study PRJEB26092, sample SAMD00036441) | human gut metagenome | host: Homo sapiens | study: EMG produced TPA metagenomics assembly of...
GACGACCGTCAACACCGTAATCACGGCGATAGTCGCCCAAGTGAGCACATTCCACACGCGGCCATTGCGGTTGGCGCCCATAATGTGACGGTCGGCAGCGATAACCACCTGGAACACCAGAACCACGGGCAGTAGCACGCCATTGATGACCTGCGAGGTCATCATAATCTGGAACAAATCGACGCCGGGCATAAGCACCAGCACGGCAGAGATACCGATGATGGCCGTAATGATGCCGCGATAGACCGGGGCCTCGTCCCAGCTGCGGTCGGCACCGCGCTCCCAGCCAAATGCCTCGCAGATAGCGCTCGACGTAACGCCCGGCAGCACGCAGGCAGCCAAGAAGCTCGCCGCGACCAGGCCCGAGGCAAACAGCACCGTGGACCACTGGCCCGCGATGGGCTCCAGCGCGCGGGCAGCATCGGCGGCATCGCTAATCTGAATACCCGCCGGGAACAACACCGTACCGGTCGTGATGATAATAAAGCCGGCAATGACATCGGCAGCAAGCGAGCCGCTCACGGTATCGATGCGCTGCAGCACGATATCGTCCTCGCCCGCGTTCTTATCGACCACGTTGTTCTGCGCCAAGAAAATCATCCACGGCGCGATGGTGGTACCGATCGTTGCGACCACGAGCGACACGTAGCTGGGGTCATTTTGAATGTTGGGCACGACCAGGTCGACCGCGACCTCACCCCAGTTGGGGCCAGCCATAAACGCGGCGACAATATAGGTCACGAACACGCAGCTCACCAGCAGCAGAATCTTCTCGATGCGCTGGAAACTCCCCGACATGGTAAGCATCCACACCAGCAGCGCCACCAACGGCACCGAGATGCTCGCCGGCACGCCAAAGAGGGCAAGGCCGCTCGCAATACCCGCAAACTCCGAAATGGTCACAGCCGTGTTGGCGATCAACAGCGCCGCCATAGCAAGTACACTCTTGCGCACGCCAAAGCGCTCGCGAATGAGCGATGCCAGGCCCTTGCCCGTGACGCAGCCGCAGCGCGCCGCGGTCTCCTGCGTCACGATGAGCAGCACGGTCATGACAGGAAGCATCCACAGCATCTTGTAGCCATAGCTGGCGCCCGCGCTGGAATACGTTGCAATGCCGCCGGCGTCATTGCCCGAAAGCGCCGCCAGCAGACCGGGACCCATAGCGCCAAAGATGGCCGCGATGGTCAGCTTTTGCTTGGTGCCCGACTTTTGCTTGGTATTTTGCACGCGACCACCTAACCCATGACTGACATGGCGAGCAGCACCGCGGCGATGCAATACGCCACACACGAGATCATGACGGCAATGACGTTCATGGCGGTGCCCGACGTGTTGAGGTCATGCTCGTCACGCCAGAACAGCACCATCAGGTAAATCACGGCGCTCATGTTGCCAACCAGGCAAATGATGGCAGCGATATTAAAGCACCCGGTAAAGAGTTGCCCCTCAAACATGGGCGCATCGGGGAATGCAGCGGTGCGCACCAGCTGGGCGCACAGGTAGGTCACGAGTGACAGAATCAGGCCCATGCCCGTGCTCTGGAAGAAGAACCCCAGATACGGCTTGGGCTCGTCGTCGTGACCGTCATACTCCAGGAAGTAGTTCTTGACGAACGACACCATGCGCGAGGCCGCCAGCAGCACGAGCGGCATGGCGCACATGGGGAACACCACCAGATGCGCGGAGCCGAGCGCCGTTCCCAGCACGGTCGCCATGATGCACGACGCGATGCCCCATACAACAACCCAGTACTGGCGATGCACGAACCAGCTGAGCACGTTCGTCGAGTCGTCGGACGCGCTGTCACCCGAGCCGACACCGGCGATCTGCAGGTCCTCCTGATGCTCCTCGGCGATAACGTCCATGGCGTCGTCGAAGGTCACGATGCCCAGGATGTGGCGGTTCTCGTCGCAGACGGGGATAGCGACCAGGTCGTACTTGGTCATCTCGTCCGTCACGTCTTCCTGGTCCTCGTCGGGCGACACATAGACCAGGTCGCGATAGGCCAACTGACCCAGCGTGGCGTCGCGGTCGGCTACGATCAGCGTGCGCAGCGAAAGCACGCCGGTCAGCATGCCACTCGGATCCTCGGTATAGACGTAATAGACGCTCTCGAAGTCCTCGTCGAGCTCGCGAATCGCCTCGATGGCGTCACCGACCGTTGCCGTAGCGGGCAGGGAGACAAACTCCGAGGTCATAATGCGGCCGGCGGTGTTGTCCTCATACCCCAGCAGGTTACGAATCGCCTTCTCCTCCTTGACGCCCATCAGGCGCAGGAGCTTCTCGGCCTTCTCGTAATCAAGCTCGTCGATCAGGTCGGCAGCGTCGTCCGGGTCCATCATGGCCAGCATCGACGATGCGTCGGTGTCGGACAGGCCCTCGAGCATCTCGGTCATAAGCTCGTCGTCATCGAATTCCGAGATGGCCTCGGCGGCCTGGGCAGTATCGAGCTGCGCAAACACCTGCGCACGCAGGCGCGGGTCGAGCTGCTCGATAATGTCGGCGATGTCGGCAGGGTGCAGCTCGCCGAGCGTCTTGTGCGACACCGAGAGTTGAATGTTCTTGGTCGAGCGGTCGAGCAGGTCCATGTAGGACCAAGCGATGATGTCCTCACTGAGCGGCTTGCCCAGGTGCTTCATAAAGCCTTCGACGATATGCTCGAGCGCGGGGCTGATGGCGCGTAGCAGACCGCGGGCACCGACCTCGGCGCCCAGCAGGCGCAGCTGGTTTTCGCCCGACATGGAAAACTTGATGTCGTTGACGCGCACGACCTTCATGCCCTGCGTGTCGACAATCTGCTTGTTAAGCACGTCGCGGGCGAGCAAGAGTTCGGTCGGCTGCAGGTACGAAAAACGGATTTCGGTGGCCGACGTCTTAAGGTGTACACCCGTCTCGTCGATACGGTCGACCCATTTGCGCCAGCTGATCATGAACGGCGTCTTGCCGGGACCGCGGAACGCAAGCGACGTCACGTGCGGAAAAACTTCGCCGGTAGCAATGCCAAAATCGTTCACCACGCCGAGCTTTTCGCCGTCGACATCCAAGACCGGCAATTTGAGCATCTCACTCAGATAATTCAATGGTGCTCCCCATCATTATTCCTCCGAACGCGGCCGCGCGTGCGGCGTCCGGGGGCTTCTGGATATGTATACGCATGCGCGGGCGGCACGCCGCTCGACGCTTACACCCCGTGCATGCGCAAAAAGCACCTGCATGGGGTCACCGACTGTATGGTCGAGGTTTGGATTTCACCTGTAACCTTTCTCTTGACCCTCATTAACCGCAGTAACTATAGCATCAGCATCGCCCTGCGGCATCGAATTTATGCGCTGCACATTGCAGGCATACCAAACGCTGACGCATCCGTGACATAGCCATTGGGGACGTTCTTAAACGACTACCCAATGACTACTCTGTGGTGTCATCGCCCTCGGCAAGTTGGGGGTACACGGCGTCCTTGGGCATGGTGACCTTCGTCAGCGAGGTGAGCTTTTTGCTCAGCGACGTGTCCGTCTTGACCAGGTCGCTAAGCGTCACGATCTTGTAACCGTCGGCGACAAGGCCGTCGATAATCTGCGGCAGCGCCTCGAGCGTCTGCTCGGCGCATTCGTCTCTATCGGTGAGCAGCACGATATTGCCCGGCGTCACCGAATCGAGCACCGTTGAGACCTGCTCGTCGGCACCGTTGAGCAGCCAGTCGCCCGAGTCAATATTCCACGAGACCACGGCGGAGACCAGGTCCATCGCATCAATCCAGTTTTGCTCGTCAAAGGCAGCATAGGGAGCACGCAGCAGCATCGTCTTCACGCCGGTCGCCGACTTAATCGCATCGGTGCCTTTCGTGATCTGCTCGCGTACCGCCTCACGGTCCTGGCCCTTGAGCGAATCGTCGCTGTAGCTGTTGGATCCGATTTCGCACCCGGCATCGACAATCGCCTTGGCCGTGGCGGACGAGGCCTCGACCGCATCGCCCGACAGGAAGAACGTCGCGGTGACGCCCTTTTCCTTGAGTACCTGCAAGATCTGCTTGGTAGCGCCGCTCGGACCCTCGTCAAACGTCAGCGCCACGTACTTTTTGTTGCCCTTGGGCGCCACGCTGGCGCACGCAACGACGCAATCGGTGGCGGGCACAACCTCGCCGCGGTCTTGCGTCTTGCCCGACTGCTCACCAACCCACACCTCGGAGCGGCCCTGGACACCCCACGTCTGCACATACTCGATAGCGCCCGCACCCTCGACCTTGAGCTTGGGCTCGATAACCGTAGCCTGAACCTCGTGCTTCTCGTAGGTGTTACGGCCATCCTTGACCGTCACCTTCTCGCCGCCCTCAAGTTCGCGGCTATCCCATTTGCCCTGCTTCACGCGCTTGCCGTCGACCTTCACCGACAGCTTTTCGCCCCCATGGCGCTTGAGCACGCTGTCATCGACGGCCAGCAGGTCGCCTGCGTCGTAGGTGTCAGTCAACTCCTGGTCGTCGATGAGATTCTGCAGCGTAGAGCCCACACGCACCGCTGTCTTCTGGCCGTTGAGCTCCACGTCCACGCTGCGGTTGACGTAGCCCACGACGGCAGCGATAAACAGCACGAGCGCGCAACCCACGGCGATGAGCGCATAGGGCGAGACGGGACGGTCGGCGCGGCGAGCGCCCGTTGCCGATGCGCGCGCTGCGGTCGCTAAACCCGCGGCTATGGTTGAGGTACATCGCGCCGGGCTTACGGCGGCGACGGCGCTGACCGCTGGGCAGCTGCCCCAGGTCGCGGCGCGCCGTCGGACGCGCACCCGAACGCCCGTTTAAGTTGGATCCGTTTTGGCGCATGTGCCCTCCCCCATAAACACAGCAAGCCGGAGCAACAGGTCTCCGGCTTGCCTCCCATCATTTGGTACGTCGCTATTTTGTAGCTTTAGACGAGCCTCCGCTCGCCTTTTGGTATTCGTCCTTAAAGGCCTTGAACATGCCGCGCGTCTTGCCGAGTTGCTTGCCCAGTGCGCGACTGCCCTTGTCCACGGCAACCGACCCCTTGTCGTCGAGCACCTTGGCGCCCTTTTTGACCTTGTCGCCCACCACGACGCTGGCCTCGGCGGCCTTGGCGGCCGCACCGCCCGAATACCCGAGCGACTTGACCTCGTCCGAGACGACCATCGCGCCGTTCTCGTAGCCGCGCAGCATCGTCGGCGGCACCTGCGTGTCACCAACCAAAACACTCGAAGCAGCACCGGCGGTCACATAGAATGCCTGCACGATGCCCGAGCGCGGCTTGAACTCAACGTCCGAGCAATAGCCCACGACGTCGCCCGATTCCGTGCGCACGTCCATACCGACCCAGATGATGCAATCGTCCAGGTTGATGTCGAGGCGCTTGGCGGCGGCGGCATCGTACGTGTCCTTGACGTCATCGACCGCAATGGCGCCCTCGTAGACACCAATGGCGTCGAGCGCTACGAATCGATCGGGACGCTCGATCATGCCCGCGATATCGGACTGGCGGACCATAAAGCCGACCACGCGCGTACCGCCCGGGGTAAAGACCGGAAAGTGAATCTTTCCGAGCTTTTTTAGGGCTGCGCGGTGTGCCGTCCTTTTTGGTGCGCTTGTCCTCGGTAGGCTTGCGATAGATCTTGGCGCCGACAAAATCCCCAGCGCGCATTATGCCTCGGTCGAGGGCTCCGCAGCCTCGGTATCAGCCTCGACGGCGTTCTCGACCACGACGTCGGCGGCAGGCGTCACGTTGCCGCCCGAAATGGCGTCGTTGAGCTGCTCGCGCAGCTGGTCCATGCGCTCGCGGGCCAGGTCGACCTTGGCGCGCAGGTCGTCGGTCTTGGCGTCGACCATCGGGCCAAAGTCATTCACCGCGGCACGGGCCTCCTCGGCGCTGTGCTCGTAGGTGTCGCGCATATTGTCCCAGGCGTCGTTGGCGATATCGGCAGCCATGGCGCGGGTCTCGGCGCCCGAGCGCGGGGCCAGAGCAACACCGATAATAGCGCCAGCAGCAGCACCAAAAAGTGCGCCGGAGACAAAGCTGAAAGTCTTACCCATGATCATTCCTCTCCTGCGGGCACGTCGGTGCCCACCGTTTGAATGCTGTCCATTATACCCGCAGCGCATCACTTGCCGCTCCGCTCATCTGCGTACGGCAAAGGCGCAGGTACGTGATGGTGATAAACGCGTAGGCCTACTCCTGAGGCACAGCCGGCATGGCCACCGTGGCACCCGGGTCCTCGCCGGCGCCGTCCACGAGCGGCAGGCCGCCCTCATGCGCAGGTCCTGCCGGAACCGTCGCCGCACCGCCAAAGACGGCAGCGGAGGCCTCGTGGTTCTCGGCAACCCGCGCCCTCGGTATCAATCGCCACCTGGGGCTCGTCGTCAAAAGTTGGGGACGCCCTGGGGCTCGGTGGGAACGGGCTCGGCGGTCGCATCGGCAACGGGCTCGGCGTCGACCGGCACATCGCCCTCGTCAGCGCCCTCGTCCTCGGCAGCATCTTCGCCGTTCGCAGCAGCGACGGCCTCGTGAGGATCCTTGCCCTCGGCCTCGGCGCGCATGCCTAGCACCAGGTTGCGCAGGCCCGCGACCGTACCGTCCACATCGGGAGCCGGCTGGTCGGCGTGCAGATAGGCCCAGTCCATCATAAAGGTGGCCGAAGACAGCGCACCGATGGCCAGTGCGTCATCGGGGCACGAAAGCTCAACCTCAAAGACACGCTCATCGTGCTCGCTTACGCGCGTGCGGCCGCACGAGATGCTACCGGCAAGACCGGTCTCGTTCATGAGCTCGACCGTCACGTGCTCCAGCAGGTGGCAGAGCTCGGTCTGACCCATGCAGTCCTGGAACTCGCGGCCGGAATCGCCCAGGCACAGGTGCTTGGCAATCGCCGGCACCAGGTAGTACACGCGCGCCGTGGCCTCGATATCCTCCGAGGTCATGAGCGGCATGCCGGGGTTCACCAGCACATGCGCGCAGATCTTGTCCTCGCTGACGGTGACCTTAAGGATGTTGAACAGGCCTGCCATAACTCTCCCCTACTCTTCCTTGTCCTACTCGTCGCCGTCGTGCGGATTCGCGGAACCCGCACCCGACGTCGTCGGCTCGTCTACCGAAGACTCGGAATCCTTCTTATCGGTTTCGGCCGGAGCGATCACGCGAATGAGCGAGATGCGCTGGCCACGCATCGACTGCACTTTAAACTTGTACCCCGCGACCTCAAACACCTCTCCGATGTCGGGCACCGAGTCGCAAAGCTCCAAAATCCAGCCGGCGATGGTCTCATAATCATCGCTTTCCTCGAGCGGCCAACCAAGCTCAATCGCGTCATCGCACGAAAAACGCCCATCGACGAGCCACTCACGGCGCGAGAGGCGCGTGAGGTACTTGTTGTCGGGGTCGAACTCGTCCTCGATCTCGCCGACGATCTCCTCGACGATATCTTCGATGGTGATGATGCCGGCCGTGCCGCCGTACTCGTCCACGACGACCACGATCTGGTCGTGCGAGGTCTGCATCTCGGACAGCAGCGGCAGGATGTCCTTGGTATCGGGCACAAAGGTGGCATCGCGCAAATAGTTGGCAATGGGCTGGTCGCCCTTGCCGTCGAGCGCGGGCTGGATCAGGTCCTTGATGTGCGCGATGCCCGCGACGTTGTCGGGGTCCTCGTGATAGACGGGGATGCGGCTGAAGCCGGTCTGGCGCATGGTGGACAACACGTCGGCGACCGTCTCGTCGTCCTCGCACATGGTGGTGTCCACGCGCGGCACCATGACCTCGCGGGCAACGGTGTCGCCCAGGTCGAAGATCTCGTGGATCATGCGCTTTTCCTCGTCGAGCAGGTCGTCCTGCTCCGAGACCATGTACTTGATCTCTTCTTCCGAGACGTTCTGACGGTCGTCGGCACTCTTGATACGCAAGATGCGGGCCAGGCCATCGGAGCAAGCGCCAGTCAGCCACACGAGCGGACGGGCGATCTTTTGGAATACGGAGAGCGGTCCCACGACCTGCTTGGATACGCCCTCGGCGTTAGCAAGGCCGATGCGCTTGGGCACGAGCTCGCCGATCACGATGGACACAAAGGCGACGGCGACGGTGATGATGACCGGCGCCAGGCCGCGTGCGATGGCGGAAAGCGGCGCGACGCCAAAGCTCATGAGCCACGTGGCGAGCGGGTCGGACAGGCTCGTCGAGGCGACGGCGGACGAGGCGAAGCCCACGAGCGTGATGGCGACCTGGATGGTAGCCAACAGCTGATCGGAGTCGGCGGCGAGCTGGACGGCGCGCTCGGCGCGCTTGTCGCCCTCCTCGGCATCGTGCTCCAACACGGCACGCTTGGCCGTGGTGAGAGCCATCTCGGACATGGAGAAGTAGCCGTTGATAAGCGTCAGGACAAGCGTGGTAATAAGGGAGATGGTTATGTCCATCGGGAGTTTCTCGAACCTCCAAGATTCGGGACGTTGGGTAGTAAGCGTAGGTGACGGATAGGGCAATTGCGCCGGTCGCCCGTGCGAGCGGGGCCGTGGGCGTGGTCGCTAAATTACGAAGAGAATCACCGCCATGAACTGGAAGATGCTGCCGGCGAGCACCCACAAGTGGAAAACACTGTGCAGATAGCGCACGTTTTTGGCGATATAGAACGGCACGCCCACGGTATAGCACACGCCGCCGACGGCGAGCAGGGCAAGTGCCACGGGGTTGAGCAGCGACACGAGCTCGGGCAGCTTAAAGACGACGAGCCAGCCCATCAGCAGGTAGACCAGGCCACTTACCCAGTGCGGTTGACGCTCGCGCATAAAGCACTCGAGGGCGATGCCGATGATGGCGATGGCCCACACGGCAAAGAACAGCATGGGGCCGCCGTCGTTTGCGAGCGTGATGAGGCAAAACGGCGTATAGCTGCCGGCTATGAGCAGGTAGATGCAGCTGTGGTCGATGATGCGAAACACGCGCTTGGCGCGCGCAGGCTGAATCGCATGGTAGAGCGTGGAGGCTAGGTATTCGAGAATAATACTGGCGCCGTAGACGATTGCCGCGGCCATGTGGGCCGGGCCACCGCCGCGCAGTGCAGCGAATACGATCAGGAGCACCAGACCCGCGATACCCAGCAAGCAGCCGACACCATGGGTGACGGAGTTCATGATCTCCTCGCCCACCGTGTAGTGCGGAACGGCCGCGGCCTTGGGTCGCGGCTTGGAACTGTCGCTCGAATCGGACATGCCGGTTACATCCTCCAACGTAAAGAGTTCTCAACACTATAGCAAAGCGTCTGGGTGCGTGCGAAATTTGCACCATACGTGACCCTTTGTTTACCCATTCTTTGCCTGTTGACGCATCAACGGCGAACGTCCATAATGCGCTTGCATTAAATGTTGATGCATTAACATCTTATAGGAGAATACCGCATGGCTCAAAACGCACATTCCCATCGAAAGCTCAAGATAGCCTGCATCGTTGCACTGGTTGCTGTCGTTGCGCTGCTCGGATTTGCCGGCAACTTTCTGTTTGACTTCGCGCTGAATCCCCGCGCGCCATACACCATGAAGATGATGCAGGACGGCAAGGACGACAAAGAAAGTGAGCAGCCGGATGCCGAGGGAACCGAGGCGCGGGCATGGTTTAAAGAGAACCGCGAGAGCAGCAGCCTCACCGCAGATGACGGAACCGAACTTGCCGCTTGGTATTTTGCCGCCCCAGAGAGCACGCACAATTACGCTATCTGCCTACACGGATACACCGATGAGCCCATCGGCATGGCCCGATACGTCAAACGATTCCACGACCGCGGCATGAACGTACTCGCACCCGCCGCCCGCGCCCACGAGCGCTCCGGCGGCGACTATATCGGCATGGGCTGGCCCGAGCGCCTCGACATCGTCGCGTGGATCGGGCGAATTGTTCAGGCCGACCCCGAGGCGCGCATCCTGGTCTTTGGTGAGTCGATGGGTGCGGCAACCGCTATGAACGTCGCGGGGGAATCTCTGCCCGCAAATGTGAAATGCATTATCGAGGACTGCGGCTACACGAGCGTCTGGGACGAGTTTTCTCTGCAGCTCAAGGACGTGTTCGGCCTGCCCAGCTTTCCCTTGCTCGATGTAGCAAACTTGGTGTGCAACGTGCGCGCGGGCTACGACTTCCATAAGGCGAGCAGTGTGGAGCAACTCAAACACGCGACGGTTCCCATGCTGTTTATCCACGGCGACCAGGACACCTTTGTGCCGTACAGTATGCTCGACCAAAACTACGAGGCGTGCGCCAGCAAGGTTAAACAGAAGCTCACTATCCACGGCGCCACCCACGCCAAGAGCGCGCAAGTTGACCCCGAGCTCTACTGGAATACGGTCGACGACTTCCTCGACGAGAATTTTTAGGCAAATAGTACGGTTTACTGATCTATCTGACGCCCTAGCACTTCCGAAAAGCCGCCCGCGAGCTTTGTGCTCGCGGGCGGCTTTTGCTCAACTAACGCTACAAAAGCGCTTGATATGTCCAATAACTAGATGCTATTTGACCTCGATGAGCTCGTACTTGCTCGTGCCCAGGCCGATCTTCTCGGCATGAGCGATGCACGCGCGCCAGTCGGTGTCGGGATGCGTGATGCAGAAGGGATCCTTGGCCTGCTCGCCCTCCAGATGCTCGTGATTATGCTCCATCTTGGCCGCGCTGTCGGTAAGCTCGGTGTTAGGCAGCGGCTCGGATGCCAGGACGGCATCGGCACAGGCCTGATCGATGGCGACCGGGTCGAAGCTCGCGAACATGCCGATATCGTTGACGATAGGCGTGCTTTTTCGGGATGGCAGTCGCATTGGGGCTGATGTCCATGGCAAGCGAGATGTGGAAGCTGGGGCGATCCTGAACAATGGCCTTCGTGTACTCAGCGATCTTGTAGTTTGAGCACGTCGGCCGCGGCATCATATCGGGCTTTGATGCAGTCCTGGTTGCACGCCGCAATGCAACGGCCGCAGGCCACGCAGCGATCGTGGTCGATAGCGGCGACGTGAACCGTACGGGTTTTTGCCGTTGGCAAGCTCGCGCTCACGCGTACCGTCAAACGTGATGGCGCTGTGCGCGCATATCTTCTCGCAGGCACGGCAACCTACGCAGTTGGTGGTATCGACGCTCGGCTTGCCAGCGGCGTGCTGCTCCATCTTGCCGGCACGGCTACCGCCGCCCATACCCAGGTTCTTCATGGCACCGCCAAAGCCGGCCTGCTCATGGCCCTTAAAGTGGGTGAGGCTGATCACGATGTCGGCATCCATGAGCGCCTGACCGATCTTGGCCTCGCGCACGTACTCGCCACCCTCGACCGGGACGAGCGCCTCGTCGGTACCTTTGAGGCCGTCGGCGATGATGATCTGGCAACCCGTGGCATACGGGGTAAAGCCGTTCTGGTAGGCGGTATCGATGTGCTCGAGCGCGTTTTTGCGGCTACCGACGTAGAGCGTGTTGCAGTCGGTGAGGAAGGGCTTGCCGCCCAGCTCCTTCACGACGTCTGCGACGGCGCGGGCGTAGTTGGGGCGCAAAAAGCTCAGGTTGCCCAGCTCGCCAAAGTGAATCTTGATGGCGACAAACTTGTTCTCGAAGTCGATCTGCTCAATGCCGGCGCGGCGAATGAGGCGCTTAAGTTTGTCGAGCTGGCTCTCGCGAGCATGCGTGCGCAGGTTGGTGAAGTACACCTTTGCCGGTGCTGCGGGTGCGGTTGCGGTCATAGATCTATCCCCTCGGTCTATATGGCGTTACAGACATAGAGGATGGTACCCGGTGAAGTGGGGTTGAAGTCAAGCACGGCCACTCATTGGGGACAGACTTAGGCACTCATTGGGGACAGACTTAAATGACTGAAACCACTCATTGGGGACAGACTTAAATGAGCGCCTCGCCACCTGGCAGCTAGGGACGTTCCCTTCCGGCAGTTAGGGACAGTCCTTGCCAGCCCGGCCAGCGAGCCGGCGAATCGGCAAAGACCGTCCCCGATGACTAATAAGGGGCTACTCTTGGACTTTGAGAGCTTCGGCCAGGCTCACACGCTTGATGGAACGCATGTGTAGCAGCGCCACGACCAGGTAGGTCGCAAAGCCAATGCCGACGCATGCAGCCATGGACCAAGCGGGCACGTAGATCTCGATATTGCCGTTGTAGGCGAGCAGCATCGAGCGGAAGATGGCCGTGAGCGAGCCAATAATGACCGGCAGGCTCAGCACGAGCGACGCCGCCACGCACAGCGTGATCGAGCGGATGTACAGATGCGAGATCTCACTATCGCGATAGCCAAAGACTTTCATGTAGCTGATCGAACGGGCGCTGTGGTCGATCACCGCTTTGGTCAGCAGGTACATAAACAGCAGGAAGATAAACACCGCGAGCCCGATCATCATTCCAATCATTTTGCTCATCATGCCGATGAACTGGTCACCCACGGCGCGCATGTCGTCGGGCGTGGTGTCGCCGGCAAAGTAACGAGCATCGAGGTCGAGCTTCTCGTCGCTCACATAGCCGTTAAAGTAGGCGGCGTCGTTGTCGAACAGCTCGTTAAAGTCGTCGATACTCATATAGATGTTCATGTCCGACTTGGAGCCCCAGGCACAGTCCGTTGCCCGCGTACTCAAAGGAATAATGCTCGCCCTCGTACTTGTCGCTGAGCGTGACCTTCTGGCCCTCGCTCCAGCCAAAACTTATCGAGCAGACCGCCGCCAAAGACGACGCGCCCGTCGCCGACGTTGAGGCCTTCCAGTAGCGCGAATCGGACGAGATGCCGTAGACAGAAATCGTCTCCTCGCCATTACCGTCGCCACGGTCGTACTGCAGCTGGTAAACGGCATATTTCTCGGCCTGCGCGATTGCGCCCGCGCCGTTGTCGGTCGTGTTGATCGGGTGAATGTCGTCGTTGTCGGTGTCGATCTTAGAGGCCTTGTCGATCAGATCGATGGCCTCATCGCGGTTGCAGCCGAGGGCATCGGCAAGATCGTCGAGGCGTGCGTAGAGCGCATCCTTCTTGTCCTTGACCTTAGCAAGCGCATCCTGCGCTGCAGTCAGGCTCTCGGCAGACGGAGATGCGGTCGCGGCATCGGCTGCCGTCTGCGCGGCATCGGCCGCGTCGTCAAGCTCGTCAT
>ENA-OQIP01000187-OQIP01000187.1-human-gut-metagenome-genome-assembly--contig:-NODE-187-length-13021-cov-2.748022_pt1 | contig 13021 bp, 14 predicted proteins | sample MGYA00242585_ERZ504750 | MGnify/ENA primary metagenome ERZ504750 (study PRJEB26092, sample SAMD00036441) | human gut metagenome | host: Homo sapiens | study: EMG produced TPA metagenomics assembly of...
TAATCCAGCAGCGTCTAGCTTTTGAAATCCATGTATGACCATATGCTATCCTCTCTGACCGCAGGACTTCCGAACTTTCGTCGGCCCTGTCAACAGAAAAAAGCGGAACCATAAATGTCCGCTTTTTTCCATTTATCTTCTATTGGTAATTATTTGCCGTAACGCTCTGCCTGGGAACGGATCAGGTCCAGATCATCAAAATAGTTGATTTTCATGGCTGCTTTGACATCCGCCAGTGTCTGAGCGGCAACTTTTTCTGCCTCTTCGCTGCCTTTTTTCAGCATCTCATAGATCGCCGGAATGTCTTTTTCCAGCTCTTTTCTGCGGTTGCGGATCGGCTCTAAGGTCTCCTGCAGTACATTGTTCAGGAACTTCTTCACTTTGACATCGCCAAGGCCGCCTCTCTGGTAATGTGCTTTCAGCTCGTCGAGATTTGCGTAATCCGGCAGATAGCGCTCGAAGTGCTCCGGATGGCAGAATGCATCGAGATAGGTAAATACGGTATTTCCCTCGATCTTGCCCGGATCGGTGATCTTGATGTGATCCGGGTCGGTGTACATGCTCATGACTTTTTTCTTGATCTCATCCGGCTCCTCGGACAGGTAAATGCAGTTTCCGAGCGATTTACTCATCTTCGCTTTTCCATCGATACCCGGCAGACGTCTGCAGGAATCATTCTCCGGCAGCATAATCTTCGGCTGCACAAGTGCTTCGCCATAAACTGTATTGAATTTGTGGACGATCTCCTGTGTCTGCTCGATCATCGGCATCTGATCTCTCACCCGACGTCGTTGCCTTGAATGCAGTGATATCGGCTGCCTGGCTGATCGGGTAGGTGAAGAATCCAACCGGGATGCTCGCCTCAAAGTTTCTCATCTGGATCTCCGATTTTACGGTTGGGTTTCTCTGCAGTCTGGAAACCGTAACGAGATTCATATAATAGAAAGAAAGCTCGCACAGTTCCGGAATCTGAGACTGAATAAAGATGGTGCTCTTTTCCGGATCAAGTCCGCAGGAAAGGTAATCCAGTGCTACCTCCAGAATGTTCTGGCGCACCTTCTCCGGGTTGTCCGCATTGTCGGTCAGCGCCTGTGCGTCTGCAATCATGATGTAAATTTTATCGAATTCACCGGAGTTCTGCAGCTCCACGCGGCGGCGCAGTGAACCAACGTAATGTCCTACATGCAGCTTGCCGGTCGGTCGGTCGCCGGTCAGTATAATTTTTCCCATTTTTTCTTCCTGCCTTCCTGATACGTAATCTTCGCAGTCCGCTTCCGTCTGAAAATTCTCAGCCCTGCGGACCTTCTACATACCCTCTATAATACCGTCTTTTTACAAACACTGTCAATGGTCTTTTCCTGTAAAATCCCTACAAAATATCTATTATGAGACAAATCGTTCAACAGCCACGTACAGCCTTCCCTTTTTCGTCTGGTTCTGCACGCCAACATAGCGGAATTTTCCCATATGGCGCACGGTCACGAGATCGTCCTCTTTTAATGACGCACTCGGCGATGTCACCAGCTTTCCGTTGATAAACACCTGGCTGCCCTCGATCAGCGGCACCATTTTGCTCCGCGAACTGCTGAACGCCAGCGACAGCACCGCATCGAGCCGCACGGAAGCGACGGAGCCTTCTTTCCGCTCGGTTTTCGGCCCCGTCAGCTCCTCCGGCAGTCCCGCCTCGACTTCACAGTACACGCTCGTATGGCGCACTTTTTTCAGCTCCGCACAGATGTAGTCCGCCATATCCGCCATACAGATCAGATACGCCTGGTTTCCATCGATCAGAATGTCTCCCAGCTTATACCGCTCCACGCCGAGATTCATCAGTGATCCTAAGAAATCACGGTGTGACAGCGCATCCGCAAATTTTTCATTCAGCGGGCTGATGCGCACGACTGCGATCGGAAGCATCGACGCATCACCGTCCTCTGCATAGGATGGCAGAAACAGCGCCGCTTTCCGCTCTGCCGCCTCGTATCCGCCGGACAGCACGTAACGCACGCCCGGGATTTTATTTACCGTGCGGTAGAACAGATCCTGCTCCGCCAGCGTCAGAAACTCCGTGTGTGACGGAACATCCCTGTGATAACACTGCTCTGCCAGATCCTGAATCCGTCCTACCAGCACTTCTTCCTCATTCATGGTAATCCCCCTTTGATACACCGCGGGCTGCCCCTGTTTTCTTTCGGGCAGCCCACGTATCACACTTTATTTATCCAGCAGCATCGACAGCCCGATCCGCTTCTTCGCCAGATCAAGGCTGATGACCTTCACTTCCACGATATCGCCGACGCTCACAGCCTCCAGCGGATGCTTGATGAAGCGTTTCGTCATCTGGGAAATGTGGACGAGTCCGTCCTGATGCACGCCGATATCGACGAATGCACCGAAGTCAATGACGTTGCGCACGGTTCCCTTTAAGATCATGCCGACCTTCAGGTCCTTCATATCGAGCACGTCGGTGCGCAGGATCGGGCGCGGCATCTCGTCACGCGGGTCACGGCCAGGCTTCTGCAGCTCTTTGATGATATCGCGCAGCGTAATCTCGCCGACACCGATCTCCTCTGCCATCTTCTTGTAATCTTTGATGAAGAACGCCGTCGATCCCTCGCTGATCTGCTCTGTCTTCATATTTAACTTTGCAAACAGCTTCTCGACTGCCTCGTAGCTCTCCGGATGAACGCTTGTGCCGTCCAGCGGATTTTTGCCGCCGGTGATGCGCATAAAGCCCGCGCACTGCTCAAACGCCTTCGGTCCGAGTTTTGCCACTTTCAGGAGCTCTTTTCTGCTCTCGAAACGGCCGTTCTCCTCGCGGTATGCCACGATGTTTTTTGCAATCACCTTGCTGACACCGGAAATGTATTCCAGCAGCGACGCGGATGCCGTGTTCAGATCGACACCGACTTTATTCACGCAGTCCTCAACGACACCGCCGAGCGCCTCGCCGAGCTTCTTCTGGTTCATATCGTGCTGATACTGGCCGACACCGATGGATTTCGGATCGATTTTGACGAGCTCTGCCAGCGGATCCTGCACACGGCGTGCGATGGAAGCGGCACTTCGCTGTCCGACATCAAAGTTCGGGAATTCCTCGGTTGCCAGCTTGCTTGCAGAGTAAACGGATGCTCCTGCCTCGTTTGTGATCACATACGCAACCTTCTCCGGGATCTCTTTTAAGATCTCGACGATGATCTGCTCGGACTCACGGCTTGCAGTTCCGTTTCCGACAGAGATCAGGGTGACGCCGTATTTGTGGATCAGATCTTTTACGGTCGCTTTTGCTGCTGCAATCTTCTTCTCATTCGTCGGCGCGGTCGGATAAACCACGGTGGTATCGAGCACTTTTCCAGTCGCATCGACAACAGCCAGCTTGCATCCCGTACGGAACGCCGGGTCCCATCCAAGGACAACCTGGCCTGCGATCGGCGGCTGCATCAGAAGCTGCTCAAGATTCTTTCCAAAGACCTTGATCGCACCGTCCTCTGCCTTTTCGGTGAGCTGATTTCTGACCTCACGCTCGATGGCCGGAGCGATCAGACGGTTGTAGGCATCCTCGATGGTCGCCTGCAGAACCGGCTTTGTCTGCGGATTCTCTTTGGTGATGATTTTTTTCTCGAGATAACGCAGGATTTCTTCCGTCGGCGCCTCAATTTTGACGTTCAGGAATTTTTCTTTCTCACCGCGGTTCAGCGCCAGCACACGGTGTCCGGCAATTTTCGATACCGGCTCGGAAAACTCATAGTAATTCTCGTAAACGGACTCTGCTTTCTCATCCTTTGCTGTCGAGACGATTAAGCCCTTCGCCTCGGTTCTGCGGCGGATCTCCATACGGTAATCGGCCTCATCGGAAATGCTCTCGGCGATGATGTCGCAGGCACCAGCAATGGCGTCTTTTGCCGTTTTGACTTCCTTTTCTTCTGAAACAAAAGCCTCTGCCTCTTTTTCGAGCGGCTCTTTTGTCATCTGCAGAAGAATGATATTTGCCAGCGGCTCCAGTCCTTTTTCTTTTGCAATCGTCGCACGCGTCCGGCGTTTCGGACGGTACGGGCGGTATAAATCCTCTACGACCACGAGAGTTGCGGCCTCTTCGATGGATTTTTTCAGTTCTGCGGTCAGCTTGCCCTGCTCCTCGATGCTCGCAAGGACAACGGCCTTGCGGTCATTTAAACTGCGCAGGTACATCAGACGATCGTACAGATTTCGCAGTATCTCATCGTTTAAGGAACCTGTTGCTTCTTTTCGATATCGTGAAATAAAAGGGATCGTGTTTCCCTCGTCAATCAGTTTCACTGCAGCTTCTACCTGCCACGGTTTGACGTTCAGCTCAGCTGCCAATACCTGATTCATATCCATAGGTAAATTCCTCCTGTTGTCTCTTCCAAAACACGCTGTTCCTTCTCTGTTTTTCCCGCATAAAAAGCGGGACCCTTGGCGGAACAGCCACTCTATTACCTTATCAATAGGTCTTGTTTTTGTCAACCTTACATGATAAAATCTTTACTATAGCTTTTTTGACAGACTGCGTGTGAAACCGCGCTTTTTTGCAGAAGAAAGGACATTTTATGACACCAGAAAATTACGATCCAAACACCAATGAGTCCGGAGATTCCTATCAGTCCTCCCATCCGTACGGCGTGCCTGAGGGCCAGCGTCCCGGACCGTATCAGCATTACCAGCAGCAGCCTCCCGTACAGCCGCCGCGCAAGACGGGTTCGCAGGCCCTTGCGGCCGCTTCGATGGTCATGGCGATCTGCTCCTTTTTGTTCATGCTCAACATGGGTTCCCTGTTTTTCGGCTCGCTCGGCGTGATCTTCGCCCTTTTAAGCCGCGGCGCAGGACGCATGAGCGGCACGGCAAAAGCCGGTCTGGCGGGCTGTACCATCGGCATAATTGTCGGTATCTGCATGTATGCTTTCCTGCTTTTCAACATGGTCAGCGGCGGCAGCACCAACCTGCTTGAGCGGTATTACAATCAGTACATGCAGGAATACCAGATGACACCGGATAACGGAACAACCACCGACGGAAATACCATCTAGGTACCAGAAAGGATTTTTCATGAACGGACAAAAACAGAAATTTTCAGAACTGAAAAAGCAGGCCCGTGAGGCCATGGCAGGCCGATGCGGCACGCTGGTGGGCGCAACCGCGATCAACCTGTTTCTCACCTTCTCCTGCTCCCTCATCCCGACGCTGATTTTTTCAGGCACAACGCTGTACGATATCATTTTCCTGAATCTGACGCTGTTCCTGTTTTCCCTGCTCCTCAGTCTCTTTCAGGCGGGCTACTTAAAGATCTGCCTCTCAACGCTGCGCGGGGAACCGATTTCCGTCGGTGATATGCTCTACGCTTTCTATCACCACCCGGACCAGTACGTGCTGATGTTCCTTATCATCAACGGCATCAGCTCCGTGATCGCCCTGATTTCCAGCATTCCGGGCTTCCAGTATCTTTCCTCCCCGAGTGCGGAACTGACGCTTGGAACTGCACTTTCCATTGACGCCGAGCTTTCTTCGCTCATGAATGTTTACGTTTATAAGCTGATCGGCTCTCTCGTTTCCACGCTGGTGCTGGTTCCGTTTTCTCTTTCCACCTTCGTGATGAACGACGCTCCCGGCATCGGCCCGATCCAGGCGATCCGTCAGAGCTTTGTGCTGATGAAAAAGAATTTCTTCCGCTACATTCTGCTGCTCCTCAGCTTTTTAGGACTTGAGATCCTCGCATCCTGCTCCTGCGCCATCGGCTTCTTATGGGTGATGCCGTATATGCAGATCACGATGGCTGCGTTCTATCAGGAGCGGAAAGATGTCCTGTATCCTGCATCGGAACCGGTGGGATATGACAGGGATTCCTTTGGAAGCGGTACCGATCTTTAATTTCAAATCTTAAGATAACAAAAAGACGTTTCACACCTCCTTATTTTACGGCTGTGAAACGTCTTTCTTTTATTTATGTCTATTCCGGGATCTTAGATTCTCGCGCGGATTCTGCTCTGGATTCCGTCGAGTTTCTCTGCTTTTTCTCTGTACTTCTGCTCTGTGATTTCGCCTGTGATGAATGCAAATTCCTCGGACAGGCTTGGAACTGCTACGATTTCTACTTTTCCGAACAGCTCCTCGATCTCACTCTGGCGCTCTGCGGCGTGGCCGGATACGCGGACGAAGAAGCGGCTCTTCACATCGTCGATCTGCAGCAGGTTCAGTTTCTCCTCGCTCCAGCTCATCATGATGTTTCTGCCTTTGTTCTTTGCGCAGTCTACGACATCGGCTACAACGGCACTTGCGGTCGGAAGCTTTCCTGCTCCGCTTCCGTAGAACATCGCATCACCCAGTACATTTCCGTGGATGAAGATGGCGTTGAAGACACCGTTTACGCTGTACAGCGGGTTTTTCGCGTCAATCATCACCGGGCTTACCATGGCGTAATACTGATTACCCACCTTGCGGCTTGTTGCGAGCAGTTTGATTGCGGTTCCCATCGAGGTCGCATATTTGATATCCTCTGCGGTGATCTTTGTGATTCCCTCGGTGTAAACCTCTTCGTAATTGACTTCTTTTCCATAGGCAAGAGAAGAAAGAATCGCAATTTTACGGCAGGCATCGTAGCCTTCTACGTCTGCTTCCGGGTTGCGCTCTGCGTAGCCAAGGCGCTGTGCCTCTTTTAACACATCGGCAAAATCGGAACCGTCGCTTGCCATTTTTGCTTAAGATGTAGTTTGTCGTACCGTTTAAGATACCCGTTACTTCATCGATCTCATCTGCAGTCAGGGAGGAGTTTAACGGACGGATGATCGGGATACCGCCGCCGCAGCTTGCCTCAAACAGATAGTTTGCGCCGTGCTCTTTTGCAATTGCAAGAAGCTCGGTACCGTGTCTTGCCACCAGCTCTTTGTTGGATGTGCAGACGCTCTTTCCAGCCTCCAGCGCACGTTTTGTGAAGGTGTAAGCCGGCTCAACGCCGCCCATGACCTCGACAACAATATCAACCTCCGGATCGTTTGCGATCACTTCGTAATCATGTACCAGCACTTTTTCCACTGGATCTCCCGGGAAATCTCTTAAATCCAGAACGTATTTGATATTAATCTCGTTCTCTGCTCTCTTGTTGATGCTGTCATGGTTCGTGTTGATGACTTCTACCACGCCGGAACCAACGGTGCCATATCCTAATACTGCAATCTGAATCATCTCTTTTGTCCCTCTCTTGCTTTTTCTTTTTCAGGACTCCTGTCCTAAGATTTTAAAATAATGAACTCCCTGTCTGGACTCAATCTCGTTGATCATCTCCGAGGCGTCTCCCCGGTCTTCCGCGATATCCACGCTGATTGTCAGTGACGCCACGCCGTTTAACGGAATCGTCTGATGAATGGTCAGAATGTTTCCGTGAAACTCGGCGATAATCTTCAGCACATCGGAAAGCAGTCCCGGCTCATCGTCCATCTGCAGAATAAACGTAATCGTTTTTCCTTTTGCATTGTCATGAAAAGGAAGAATATCATCTTTGTATTTATAGAAAGAGCTTCTGCTGATTCCCGCTTTTTCCGTTGCCTGCTGCACGGTAAGCTCCTGCATATCCATCAACCGTTTGGCCTCGATGACCTTACAAAAGAACCTCGGGAACCGTCTTTTTCTTTGATTACATAGTACTTTGTTTTCTCTTCTCTCATGGCAATCCTCTACCTTTATACTCTTTCCAGGAAATACATTTGTTTTCACAGGAAAGATCGTATCATATTCCGACACAATACGCAAGGAATTTTTTTCGAATCGGTTTTCAGAAGCCAATGCTTCCGCCGCCGTGACTGTTTCCGCTCGACGAAGTGTGAACGGTGCTTCCGCCGCCACCTCCGCCGCCAGAAACGCCTCCGCCGTGGTTTCCATCATCCTTCTGGATTTTGTGCATCGATACATGACGGTCGATCAGCGCATCCCTGCGGTCTCTGATGTTTACGCGTTTCAGATCCGCATAGCTCTTTGCACCACGGTTTTCTTTCGTCTGTAGCTCTTCCAGATTCCAAAATAAACAAGAATTCCTGTCGCAGCCGCTGCGATAACAGAAATAAGAGCTTCCGTGCTGTTGATTTTGCGGTAATGAATAATGGAACCGTCTTCTGTAATCAGATAGTCCGCATCGGAAACGCCGCGGTCGAAGCATTCCTGCGTCATCGTAATCATTTTTGCAAAGGTTCCCGCATAGTCGCCGTCTTTCGCGTAGCCCTGCGCCGCCTGCAGGATATCATCAATTTCCGCATCGGACATGTAATACTGCATAATACCAGATGTCGAAATCACAATCTGGCGCTGTCCCATATCAATGAGGAAGCAGACACCGTTTGGCTCTTTCGGATACTTTTTGTCATAAAAATCATCTGCAATCGCCTGACAGTCCTCGGAACCGCTGCTGCGCTCGGTCAGGATGACCATATGAATTTCCGTATTGTTCTCGAACTCCGCGCAGGATCTCTCGAGGTCCTGCTCCTCCGCATCAGAAAGAAGCGATGCATTGTCGTAGATATGCTGGGATTCGGCTTTTACGGTATTCACAGAAAAAAACTCCGCAAAGCAGAAGGGCCGCAAAAAATCCCGAGCAGATATTGTCCTGCTTTTTTCATTCTTCTCATGCGAAATACCCTCCTATCAGCATCACAATCAGGACCAGAAGAGCACTCACAGCCGACGTCAGAAGGGCTCTCTTCCGCTCATAGGGAAAATCGCCGTTGATCGTTCCGGTCTGGCCGTTCATCGCATAGTAGTAAACCTTCCCGTCCTTTCCCGGATACGTCAGCGTCCAGACGGGAAACAGGACGTAACGCCAGTTCTCCTGCTTCGGGGAAAGGTTCATTTTTTCCTGCTCGAGGGAGATATATTCGTTCGCCTCATTCCGCATGGCGCCGCGTGCCATCGTCTCCAGTTCTTTTTTCAGTTCCGGTGCGATCTGCTGCTGTTCGATATCACGCTTTTCCGCCTGAAAGCCGGAAAGGTACCCCATGGAAAACGGCTGCATCTCCTCCAGACGGTATGGCTGTACGCATTCGATCAGATCGCGGTCTGCCTTGTTCAGAGCGTTACGCGACAGACCGTCCACACGGACCTCTCCCTCCCGGCGGACATCGTAGATGCTGGTCTCTGTGTACTCCACATCACCGGTCTGCCAGACTCTCACCTTCCGGCCGCGCGCTATGTAATCCGTCTCAAAGTCTCCGCCGTAAATCCAGTACGGGAAATAGACACCTGTCATCTTCTGTACCTGACTCTTTTCGAAAAAGTCCTTCGGAATAAAGTGTTTCTTCCGGGTAAATGACAAAAATTTACTCGATTGCCTGCTCCTTGCTGATTTTGAACGGCAGCACAAAATCCGGCATATATTCTCCCGAAAGCCGGCCTGAAAGCACCACCGGATTGTGGCAGTAGAAACAGTATGTCGCTACCGTCGTCGCATCGGTCACAATCTCGGCGCCGCAGTTCGGGCAGGTGTAGACAACTGCTTCGCCCTGCTCTGTTTCCCCTTTTGTTTCCTCCGTACTGCTTTCCTTCTGTGCATCGGATGCTTCCTGTGCACCGGCAGCATCGTCCTCCCCGTTCAGCGCTTCCGCTGCTTTCGGGTTCGCCTTTTCGGCTTCTTCCTGTGTAAACGAGGACAGGCAGTACTCGCATTTATACTTTCCGCTTGCCGGATCGAAGGTCAGATCGCCTCCGCAGTTCGGGCATTTGTATGTAATAACCTCCATATTCTATCCCTCCTTCCCCGGAGCCGCTGTTGTATTGGATGGTTATCTGTTTCTTTTACTGTCTTGGTTTTCCGCAGTTCGAGCAGAACTTGCCGGTATTCTCCGTTCCGCATGCGCAGACCCATTTTCCTGCCGCTTCCGGTTTCGGGCTGCCACAGTTCGAACAGAATTTACCGCTGTTCTCGGTTCCACACTTGCCGCAGATCCACACCATCGGCTTTGCACTTCCGCAGTTTGAGCAGAAATTGCCGGTGTTCTCCGTTCCGCAGGAGCATTTCCATACGCCTTTTGCAGCTTCCTGCTGTGCCTTGGCTGCCGCCTGCTGCTGCATCTGCTGCTGATTCGAAGCGGACGCCGATGCAAACGAAGAACCGAAGGCATTCATGCCCATCTGAACACCCATAAAGCCGTTCATGGCTCCGTTTGGGTTGGCTGCTGCTTTCTCCATACTGCGTGCCATCGCTCCCTGTACATAGCCCTCACGGATCGATGGATCAGACATCATCGCACCTTCGTTGCGCATCTGGATCAGTTTCTGGGAAGCTTCATCGTAGGAAAGGCTTGCGATTGCCACGGACTGGATCTCCATGCCGCGCATTGCCCGCCAGCTCTCATCCATCGCATCTGCCATGTAGCGGGACAGCTCGGCGCTCTTGGATGCTGCGAACGAAATGCGGATGCCGTCGGCTGCCATCTGATTGATCGAGGACTGCAGGCCCTCTAAAAATTCGTTCATATACTGCTCGTTGATATCCTCGATCTCTACGCGGGATGCGTTTCTCGGCACAGCCTCTGCGTAGAAGCGGAGCGGATCGACGATGCGGATGGAATAGGAACCGTGTGCCCGAAGGAACAGCTCGGCATTGTAGAACTGGTCGAAATAGTTGACCGGATTTCTCGTTCCGAATTTGATTCCCTTGATTTCCTGCAGATTAATATGAAAACTCTCTGCTCATGCGGGGTCTGGCCGCCGAATTTCAGGCGCTCAAACGTATCTTTTACGGCTGCGTCAAGCGATCCGCTGAACATCGACGGAGACGATGACTGGTCTACGGTAAAGTAGCCCGGCTCTGCGGTGTAATCAATAATCTTTCCGCCGTCCACCAACATCATAAACTGATTGTCATAGACATGGATCACAGAACCGTTTGAAATCGTCTGGCTTCCCTTTTTATTCTGGCCTTTTCTTACCAGAATTCCCTCTGTAAATACCGTATGTTCCCCCATCTCATACGGTTCCACGGTCTCCAGCCACTGATCGGCGAGACTGCCGTGTACTGCATTGACTGCTGCTCTGATAATACCCATACTTTTACCTCCTGTTTGCCTTTGGCTTCAAAACAGAAAGGAGCATTTCCGTCCTCTGTTGGTGAAAATGCTCCTTATTTTACTTGTCACTGTGCTCTGCCCACAGCCGAATTATGCTTCTTCCTCTTTCGCTCCGGTTCCGAGGGCAATCCACTTCAGATATGCGTTGATAAACAAATCAATTCCGCCGTCCATGACTGCATCGACGTTTCCGGTCTCTGCGTTGGTACGGTGGTCTTTGACCATGGTGTATGGCTGCATAACGTAAGAACGGATCTGGTTGCCCCAGCCGATCTCGGTTACTTCGCCGCGGATGTCGCTCAGCTTATCTGCCTGCTCCTGGAGTTTCAGCATATACAATTTTTGCTTTCAGCATCTGCATTGCCTTGTCCTTGTTCTGGAACTGGGAACGCTCATTCTGGCACGTAACCACGATGCCGGTCGGCATATGCGTGATTCGGATCGCCGATGACGTCTTGTTGATGTGCTGTCCGCCGGCACCGCTGGAACGGTACGTATCGATACGGATATCCTCATCACGAACCTCAACATCGATCTCTTTGTCGATATCCGGCATAACATCGCACGATACGAACGATGTCTGGCGTTTTCCTGCCGCGTTGAACGGAGAAATACGGACGAGACGGTGAACGCCTTTTTCGGATTTCAGATAACCGTAAGCGTTTTCGCCGTTGACCTGGAATGTCACGGACTTCACACCGGCCTCATCACCGTCCAGAAAGTCGAGTTCCTCGATCGTAAAGCCTTTGCGTTCTGCCCATCTGGTGTACATACGGTACAGCATGCCGCACCAGTCGCACGCCTCGGTTCCGCCTGCACCTGCGTTCAGTTTGATAATCGCATTGTCCTTGTCAAATTCGCCGGACAGCAGGGTTTTGATGCGGATGGCATCGAAGGATGCCTTGAACTCTTCCATCATTTCCGCGATTTCCGGAACAACAGAATCGTCATCCTCCTCCTGTCCCATCTCAATCAGAGTTTCCATATCTTCTTTGGCGGATACCAGTTTCTGATACGTATCTCTGTCCTCTTTCATGCTGCTCAGCTGTTTCATCTGCTCCTGCGCTTCTTCGGGGTTGTCCCAGAAATTGGGTTCCTCCATTTTACGCTCTAATTCTTCGATCCTCTGCTCTTTGTTAGCGAGGTCAAAGTGAATCCCTCACTTCCACTAATGGTTTATCGTATGTGCCAAGTTCCATTTTGAACTGGTCTAATTCAACTACCACAAGCTTCACCTGCTTTCTGTTTTATATTTTGTATGACACGCAGCTTCTGGTAGGGAAGCTGCGTGCTTTGTCAAACGGATCGTGCTCATCCGTCTCACTGCTGTTCTGCTTTTATCAAACCGGTTTTCTTCCGCAGCACTGTTTGTACTTCTTGCCGCTTCCGCACGGGCATGGATCGTTTGGATAGATCTTACGCTCTGCGCGCTGTACCGGTTTTCTCGGGCCGGACTCGTCTTTGTTGGTTCCGGTCACTTTGGCTACCTGCTCACGTTCTACTTTCTGCTCAACACGTACATGGAACAGGAGACGGACGGTATCCTGCTGGATGGACTCGAGCATTTCGTTAAACATGTCGTAAGCTGCCATCTTGTACTCAACCTTCGGGTCTCTCTGGCCGTATGCCTGCAGGCCGATACCCTCGCGGAGCTGATCCATATCATCGATATGATCCATCCACTTCTGGTCGATAACCTTCAAAAGAACGACACGCTCAAGCTCACGAATCTGCTCCTCCTCCGGGAATTCTGCTTCTTTCTCCTCGTAGAGTTTAACAGCTTCCTCTTTTAACTGCTGTTTCAGCTCGTTTTTGGAAATCTTCTCTACGCGCTCTTTTGTCACTGCCTTCACCGGCATGATGGAAAGCAGCATCTCATTTAATTCTGTCAGATCCCATTCGGACTGCTCGGTGTTCTCGCCGATGCAGAGATCTACGGGTATTGTCGATGGTATCGG
>ENA-OQIP01000188-OQIP01000188.1-human-gut-metagenome-genome-assembly--contig:-NODE-188-length-12973-cov-2.363537_pt1 | contig 12973 bp, 15 predicted proteins | sample MGYA00242585_ERZ504750 | MGnify/ENA primary metagenome ERZ504750 (study PRJEB26092, sample SAMD00036441) | human gut metagenome | host: Homo sapiens | study: EMG produced TPA metagenomics assembly of...
CTTCATGGAGCAGGCTCAAATAGCCGATTACCGTTGTGAGAGGGGTGCGTATATCATGTGCCAGATACATAATAATTTCATTTTTCTTTTCTTCTGCCTGCTTTGCAGCCCGTTTGCTCAACAGAACAGACATTTTTGATTTGATTGAGTTGTGCCTCCAATTCTTTCAGTGAGTCAGACAATGATACGGTATGATTGTTCTGCTCATAGACCGTTTGGGTTGCGTCAATTACTTCATCCAGATAGTCCCACGGCTTTTTCCAATAGTAATTGAAGATACATACAAAGCCTATCACCAGATACAGAATAAACAGCGGACCAAGCCGCCAGTAGAGCCATGCAAAAATACCGTTGTCAAATTTTGAAAAGATGTAGTCCAAGATAAGGGTCAAACCATATCCAACAACGGTATAAACCAGCAATGATAGGTATAGGCGCACTTTAAGGCGCTTTTCTGTTGCCATTTTCTTATTCGACATGAATACACCTCCTACCGATTAGCAAACAGAAGAAAGCCAAGCAGGCCAATCACGACAACACTTACTATGCCTGCCAGAATGGAAAACAGTCTGTTTGCTTTTATTCTATTTCCGATTAACCGGGCTGCTATCGAATATACAGCAAGTCCCAAAAGACCGCCTGCCGTATTTGTGAGTACATCGGTAATATCAGACCGTCCGACTGCTAAGATATACTGCATAGTTTCCAATAAAAAACTTGTTCCAGCAATCAGCATGAACTTCACATATAATTTTGTTCTTGGCAGAAGCATTTGAAGATAAATGCCCATAGGAACAAAAATTAAGAAATTTTCGAGCACCTCTGTTAAGTGAAATGCTGCTCCAATTTCCTTGTCATAGTGAAAAGGAATAAAATTTATACTCCTTACTTTATCCAGATCACTGATTGAAAACTGTAGTTTGAAAAGTATGATCCAAACCAAGAGTGCCAGATAAATTAAAAATAAAATGGTTACGAAGCAATTTGATTTTCTTTTCATAGCGTACTCCTTTCGCTTAAATTTTGTAACCAACACCCCAAATCGTTTTAATATACTGCGGAGTATCGGAAGTATCTTTCAGTTTCTCACGCAGATGCCGGATATGCACAGTAATTGTGCTGCTGTTTTTAGAGTAGTATTCATCTTTCCAAACTGCATGAAACAGTTCCTCAATGCTTACAACATTCCCGGCACTTTCCAAAAGAACCTGGAGGATAGAAAATTCTGTCGGTGTCAGAGAAACCGGCTCACCGTCTAACAGACATTCATGGGTCTGCACATTCAGGCACAATTTGTTATAGGAAAGTTCCGATGGAACTTTCTCTGTGATGATACCGGGCGAATATTTCTTGTAACGTCTTAACTGCGCTTTCACTCTGGCAACTACTTCAAGTGGGCGAAAAGGTTTTGTCACATAATCGTCCGCTCCCAATGTCAGCCCCGTTATTTTATCCGTTTCCTCAATTTTAGCCGTTAGCATGATGATTGGATAAGTGTATTTCTTTCGGATAAGCTGGCAAAGTGAAAAGCCATTCATATCCGGGAGCATAATATCCAGAATGGCAAGATCAATATCGCCGCTTTCAATACACGACATGGCATCCGTTGCGCAGTAAAATTTATAAACGACGTAATTTTCGTTTTTCAAGTAGACCTCCAACAGATCCGCTATATCTTGCTCGTCATCTATAATTAGTATCTTTTCAGACATATTTTCAACTCTCCTTTTTGCTTGTACTCGATTAAGTATAACAAATACAGCATCTAAATTCACAATGGATTGCATGCGAAATTATTAAGATTTTCCTAACTTTTTTTATGCTAATATGATAATGCACATTAGCATATTAGCATGAAAGTAATCACAAATAACACCCATGAACAAATTTAATTATAACAATGTCCCTTTGCAAATGCTTGTTTTATTGCTTTCATTATGGAATACTATCGAAAATAGACATTTTTTTGTGCAAAACCACGAACTTGTCCATTTATAAGAAAAAGAATAAATTACTAGGGATATTTTTGATTTCTGCACGTCTAATAGATGTAAAGAAAATGCTGGCTGGCAAAAAAAGAGGTGGTGTTTAAATGACAAAGGAACAACTTGGATCTCTGATCCTAGATTCAGAAAGACAATTATACTCAACTGCAAAAACAATTTTATTTAGTGACTATGACTGTGCAGATGCTATTCAGGAAACAATTGTGAAGGCTTTTTCCAACGTCGGTACATTAAAAAACGATAACTATGCCCGGACCTGGTTAATCCGTATCTTAATCAACGAATGTTACAGTCTTGTGCGTAAATCCAGTAAATTTATCCCATTGGAAAATCTAGCTGACAGACAGGAACCGGAATTAGAAAAAACAAAGAATTACAGTGAATTATATACAGCCGTAAATTCCTTAAAAGAGGAACTGCGTTTACCCGTTATTCTATACTATATAGAAGATTTCAGTGTAAAAGAAATCGCCCAGATCCTTGAAATATCGGAAGGTGCCGTTCAAAAGAGACTTGCAAGGGCAAGAGGAAAATTAAGGCAGGAATTACAGGAGGTGTCAATATGAGATTAGAAGATATGAAAAACGATATTCCCGAAACACCGGATTTTATCCATAATATGATTCAAAATGAGGTGGCAAAGCAGCTGGCGGATAATAAAGTGGCGAATCTGCGAAGAAGAAAACGATGGACAGCTCCGAAAGTTGCCGCAGTGGCAGCTGCGTGTGTGCTGGCAGTTTCCACGGCAGTATATGCAGGAGTAAATCTGTATCACTGGTTTTTGAAAAAACAGGGTTCTTATGGTGTTTCAGTCAAAATTGATGCTGGTGATGCAGCAAAGAAGACCGTACTTCCAGATGAGGTCCCAGAGGTAGATCTGTCTGCTAAATATGTTCCGGAGGGCATGAGCTGGATTGACGAGTACCATCTCCAATATCCTGAGCATGACCTGACTGGCGGGTTCAGTTTTTCATTTGTCCTGTTGGATAAAAATGATCTGGGACAGGTAGTACAGGATCAGAATGTTATTGATAGTGAAGAGCGTACATTTGGAAAATACCAGGGGATATATCTCAAATATAATAGCATTACCGAAAACGGGGCTCTTAACCAGAGAATTTATCTTATCTGCCCGGATTTATATCGTGTGCTTATGATCTACATCGGAGATGATGTGTCAAAGGATGAAGCCATAAAAGTTGCAGAAAATCTGGTGATTGAGGGAAACACGACTATGGTAAAGACCGCCGGATTACCTACATGGAGCGGAGAGATGATATCTGAAAAGACAGAAGATGATAATGATGAAATAAGTACTTCTGTAAATGAGAAAAAACTACCCATTTACCAAATTGGTGACACCTTTGATCTGGATGTGATTGGTGAAAACACAAATGGTGAATATCTGGAAAAAACGATTTCTGTAAAGGTAGATTCTGTTCAAATTTCTGATGATCTTCAGCTTCTCGATCCGGACAAAATACCACAAGAATGGGCGGAAGCCATTGATGCTGATGGAAAGCTAGCTACAAACACATTGAATTATGTGAAATCTGGCGACGGAATCGATTCCCTGGATGAAATTGTGAAGTCAGAGGAAGTGAATCAGAAACTGGTCTATGTTACAGTTACCTATACCAATCATTCAAATGAGGAAATCGACCATATGCTTTATCTTGGTGCTTTACTGACCCTGACTAAAGAAAATGGAAAAGTACAGCTTTACATTCCAACAGAACAGGCCGGCGATGGTTATGACTACATTAGTTGGACCGGCGTGGCAAAGACTGGAGAAATGGTATATTATAGTGTCTCTGAAAATTATGGCAACGGTGGAAACTATATTTCCTCTATAAAACCAGGCGAAAGTGTACAACTGAACATGGCCTGGATCGTAAATGAAAGTGACCTCAAAAATCTGTATCTGAATGTGACTGGAGACGGAGCTTCATATGAGTTCTCGGAATATATACTGAAAAAGGGACTGGTAGATATTCGCAAATAATATGCTATCGTTTATGATTCCATTTTTTTATATGTCATATATGAAAAAGCGTTTTTCGATTCCTTTTGGTTTCGAAAAACGCTTTCTTTGCTTCTTCAATCTCTGCACATGAAGTGTAATCTGTGGTATCCAATACGATTTCCTCATTCTTTCCATTGCCGGTTAATAATTATAACGACAGTGTACTATATGAAGCAACCGACAACAACAAAAATCGATAGATGAGTTTCGACAGAAAAAGAGATTCCACACTGTAAGTGGAACCTCTTATCTATTAACGCAATGGACAATCAGATACTTTTTATATTTTTGAGCCAGTTTATGCAATCCAAGATGTCTGCAGTAGTTTTCCAAATCTTTTTGGATTCTGGGATGAACGTGGTCCGATAATAATTGAATTGATAATATCTTCCCTGTGCATATTTTCTGTTTCTAAGACTTTTTGTAAATCTAAAATGTAGAACTCTTTTATTATATTGAATGTTTTGTATTCGATATGAGAATCGTTGTCCGTTACAAAATATGGTGCGATTCGGATTTCCTTTTCAGCAGTAAATGTAGGATGTTTGTGAATAAGGGCACATAATGCTAAATTATCAATGAATCCATCTAAGTTGGAAAATCCTTCCAGAATTCCAGTGGAAATATATGAAGACAATAATTTGTATAATTCATGATCCCTGGTCTCCTGAGTATAATACTGTTCGCCAATGATCATCCCATGATAATATAACAAGTTGTGCAATGCTTCGGTATTGAATTCTATTGCAACACCACGTCCATAATCGGCATAGCGGTCCCATTGAGCTGCATCGTCTAATGCCTGTGACAAACAGAACATAAAAAGGTGTTTTTGCGATGTTCTGTCATATATTTCTTTAAATATTTTATCAACATCACATTTGGGTTTTATATTATTTTGGGTAAGACCGTTCTCAATGTTCTGCTTCAGGTTATCAATAAACCCAATCACTTCTTTTGCATCATTCACATTCGTTGCGCTTCCAAACCAAATCTCTTTTTTCCTTAAAATTCCATCCAAGGCTGGAAAAGAAGTGTAATGCCATAAAGTTTTACCAACTTTCTGAACAAATTTGTCAGTAGATTCCTGTCTTTTCTGAATTTCTACTAAATTGTAGGTCATATACAATACCTCTTCTGAAATAATATCATTTGAATATGCATCGATCGGACAAATCCTTTATTCTGTATAGATGTTCCCATTCTCATCCGTCCAGGTGCCGTCACCATTGTCTGTGTATCCGACCCCATCTGCGTCACAATAATAATAATCTCCGTTTGTTGTTTCTATTACATTAACAGTACCGTTACTGCCCTGGAGTTCATGCTGTTCCAGTTGGTTTCCGGAATAATAATCTTCGTCATTCCAGGTACGATATGAATTGCCATTGGCATCTGCCCAGTTTCCATCTCCCTGATAACTGTATCGGCTCCCATAATCATCAGAATAGGTCCCATCTCCGTTATCGTAAAGAACTCTGGATTCTTCATCTCCTCCACCCGGTGCTACAATTGATGCTACACCGGAAGTAGTACTGAATCCACTGGTATATGGTACGCCTGCTGGCAGATTTTCATAAGATGAAACAGACCCGTTGTTGTCAGAGGTAATTCCATCATCGGTCGTTTCACTTACCTGTCCGCTGTTTTCCATGGCAGGTTCATCGTTTGTTTCCGCATCTTCTTTTTCCTCTTCGTCTACAGAATCCTCTGTATCTGTATTCTCTGTCACTCCTCCTTCGTCCTGGGTTTCAGCAGCTTTCTGCATAGTTACCATTTCAGAAAATGGTGCATAATCCGGTACATTATTTTTCTCTGGATCTGCATTTTTTTCAATACCAGACTTCTCCGTCTCTACTGAAACTGTATCTGTCCCGGCAGAGACATTAAATACCAGATTACCGCCTGCAAGCAGCAGCGTCACAAGAATTCCCGGAAGAATTCCTTTGCGGAGTTTCCGAATGTTCACCATATACAGAATCCGATCTTTAAACACCATTTCGCTGTCATTAAGACTTGCTGTCACATATGGAATCTGATTTTCCATGGCTACTGTCCTGAGAAGCAGCTGTCGATATAATTTATGTTCCTTTTTATTAACTCTGCGAACAACTGCTGTATCACACAGATTCTCAATATCCTTATCCGCTTCTTTCAGCATGATAAGAAGAAAGGGATTGAACCAGTATATCGATGCACAGATTCGAAGGAGCATCTTATACCAGAGATCCCGATGACAATAATGTGTAAGTTCATGGTAAAAGATAAGTTTTCTTTCTTCTGCTGAATACCCGGTTGCTGGTAGATACAATTTTGTATGTAAAAGTCCTGCAAGAAGCGGTGTGGTAAGACCTGCGTTTTGCCTGAGTTCCGGTATTCTGCGTACGTGCTTCTTTTGACACGCTGCACGGTACATCTGAATACTCACCGTATCACTTACCTGCAGACTCATCCGTTCCAGATTCCTTATAGAAAAATAATATGCCAGCAATTCTCCCGTCAGTTTAAGTACCGCTACGCTCAGCCAGACAGCAGCAAAAATCAAAGCCACAATTCCCAGCCATTTATCTGATTCGTACCTGACAGTTCTCTTTTGTTCCGGGATTTCTGTCAGATTTTTCATGTCATTGCTCGCAGATGATACGGTTTCTGTTATCTTCTGACTTTCCTCTGGTCTGACTGCGTAATCCGTTATCTTCGGGTTTTGCGTATTCTGTTGACTGCTTCTAAGTACTTTGAAATCCACCAGTGCCAGATTCGCCGGAAGGCGCACCGGAACACAAAGGCTTATCGTAATCAACAGCCAGATAAGGTACTTCCATCTCGCTGATACACGTCCTTTAAACAGAGTCGCAAGCACTTTTACCAGTAAAATTACTACTGCTGCAATAACATTCAGTTTCAGAATGTGCAGAATGAAAACCTCCATAATTCGCTATTCCTCCCTGTCCTCCAGGTTCTTAAGAAATTCACTGAGATCCTGGACTTCTTCCGAGCTGATCTTCTTTCCATGATAAAGTGAAGTTACAAACTTTTTTAGTGAATTCCCATAAAGTTTCTCAAGAACACTCTGGCTTTCATGTGCCTGATAATCTGACTGCGAAACCAGGGGTGTATACAGATTCATTTTTCCCTGTTTCGTCACTTCCACGAAATTTTTGTTCTCCAATCTGGTCAGCAATGACAAAATTGTTGTTGATGCAAGATTTTTCTTCATATTGATCACTTTCTCAATCTCCGGTCTGGTCATCGGCGGAGTATTATTCCAAAGAACGAGCATAATATCCAGCTCTGATTCCGGAAGTCTCTGGTAAGTTTTTTTCACTTTTTCATACCTCCTGTTACATATTTTCTACAAATGTAGGAATAACTCTATTTTACCACGGTTCACGGAAATGGCAAGGGCTTTTGCACAATTTGCAAATGCCCTTGCCATTCCTGCAGCTACTGACCACTATCAGTCTATTTCTGTATAACTGCTGCCATTTTCATCACTCCATGTCCCGTCTCCGTTGTCCGTAAATCCTGTACCATTTTCGTCCTGGAAATAATAATCACCATTTGTAGTTTCCGTAACCGTCACAGTATTACCGTTTGCATCCTGAAGGTCATGCTGTTCCAACGTATGTCCCAGATGATGAGTATCATCATTCAGAGCTGAGTAGGTATTTCCATTTTCGTCGGTATAAGTCTCATCCCCATTATCGGTATAGTTCATTCCATCATCTCCACGATATTCACAAGAATAATCTTTGTGAAGAATGTAATTAATCTCAATGGTATTTCCATCACTGTCAACTAATGTCATTGGTGAGGTAGTAAGGATATCTGAATCTCCTCCTGACTTCTGACTGGCAGTATCTGTAGTTGCCTTATCAGAATCATCAGAAGAATCATCGGTCTGGTTTTCATTCTCCTGTCTGGTAAGCGAAGGATTTCCGGGATAAGAAATATATTCTACAAATTTTCTGACGTCACTGATGTCATCTGCATCTTTTGCATATCCCACTGCCATATACAGGCTATTTCCCTCTGAATAAATTGTCTGATAGCAGGCATCGTATGTGTCATTGCATTTGGCAATCCCTGTTTTGACATCCTCCAGTGAATATTTATAGATATTTACATAATCATTTCCGTTCGTATAGCTTGCATAGGTACCTTCAGTATCTGCTTTTTCCCATTCAGATCCAGCCGGCGGCTGTGTATAGAAATCGTTATTTCCTGCTGCCATAACCGTTGCAGCTGAAAAAATCCCAAGTGTTGCTACTGTCATAAGTGTCATAAATTTTGTCTTCATCGTGGATTCTCCTAGAATTTTATTTTCTACATCTGTAGAAGTTAATTATATTCTACAATTGTAGAATATAATTGTCAATTCTTTTTTCTATATTTTTTTATCATCTCAGTTTAATTTCTATTTTTCCTTCCACTGGGCTATATTGCATATTCCGCAAGAACTGCGCATCCGTTCCAGAGGAACGGAGCGCCATTCCGCTTTAAACTGAGCAAAGCTCAGCACGTTTATTAGTTACCATTATTTACTCTGCGATCCCTGCCAGGAAATTCAAGACGATATGCCTTGGATGTCATTCGGCTTAAGCAGGCATCCGCATAGGTGGAATCCCCAAAAAGTTGATACCATCCGGATACTGGAATCTGAGAGATTATAATAGTTGCCTTGCGGCAGTCTCTGGACTCGATGATTTCAAACAAGTCGCGGCATTTTTCAATGTCCAGATCCATTAAACCGAAATCATCTATCACCATGAGATCATAAGCTGCCATTTCATTCGAATACTCAAAGTAAGTACCTTCCTGTCTGGCATGATCGGATTCCTTTAAAAGTGTGTTCGCACGTATATATTTAACAGTACGATTCTGATGCATTGCTGTGATACATAAGGCGCAGGCGATGTGCGTTTTCCCAGCACCAGCCCCTCCGGTCATCAGCAGGTTATTCGGTTCATCGATCCAATCACACTTGGCCAGAAGTTCTATGACGTGTGTATTCAGCTGACGTTCTGGATCATAGATTGAACTGTCAAGATCAGCTGCAGGATATTTCAGAGATGCTTTCTTCATGAGACGTTTAAACTTTTTACTCTCACGCTGATCCCACTCATGATTTACAATAGCAGCAAAGCGGACTTCAAATGGTTCGAGACCTGTGTTTGGTTCCAGAAGCTGCTTTTCAAAGGCTTCAGCCATACCGGACATACGAAGTTTATACAGCCGGTCCATGAGTATGTTCTGTTCCTTTGTGAGTTTATCGTTATAAAGATAGTCTTTTAATCTGTATGCCATAGTACGTCACCCTTACTTATAGTAGTCCTTTCCTCTGATATTTTCATGATTGGGCAGTGTTCCGGGTGAATGCTCGGGGAGTTCCTTCACATCCATCTTTTTGAGCATCTGCTTGAAGGTAAAATACTTACAGGAATTGATCTCTATACATTTACGGGCAACTTCTTCAGCAGCACCTTTGGGGATTGTTTTTACTTTATGCAGGATACCTGCACAGGCATTATAAGACTGCTCTTCATGTTTTGATGATTTAAGGAGCCTGTCAATCAGTTCTGACATCGCAGGACCAATGGTAGAAGCCCAGCGGCGGTAATAATTACCATCCTTTGAATTGACTTCTTTGTAATAAAGGTGTTCTGGCGGCATATGTTCATCTACCGTGATATACAGCGGAAACTCTCTATAAGACCGCTTATGTGTACAGATCAGCCGATTATACTGATCACAGATTCTGATCTCTGAAGCGGTTGCCTTCAGAATTGCAGGCTTGCCACAGTAAGAGTACAATACGGAGTAGTAGTGGCCGTCATACTCGATGTGGTAGTTGTTGGGAACTTTTAAGACCGCTTTATAGTCGCAAGCCGTGTAACATCCGCCTGGCAGTGGTTTCATACATGGTTTGTCATACTTTCCGAAAGCATCCAGTCTTGAGAAATCCTTGCCTTGAAAAGGTCGTTTATTGAGGACCGCTACTATTTTTTTGATATCATCATTCAGGTCTTCAAATGACACATATATCTTTTCTTTCAATTTCTCAACCAGATGTGTTTCAAGATAACGTACATGATTTTCAACTGTAGGCTTGCCTTTCGGCTTTCTAGCGGGCGGTGGAAGAACTATAGTTTCATAGAAATCTTCCAGATCTGCAAATGTAGACTGCAGGATAAGTTCATCCTTTGTGTGCTTGGTTACAGCAGTTCTCAGGTTATCGGGTACAAAGTATTTCGTAACAGCACCATAAAACGAAACAGCATGGGCACAGCCTTCTATAAAACATGGGAGCTTCTCATTCGGAAAAGCTTCTGCATAGATCAGGCTGCTTACGCCAAGCGTGGTCGCAAAAATATGGCCCTTTTTAATCTCGCCTGTTTCAGTGTCTGTTAAAAGTTCCGGCTGATCGCCGACCCAGTCGATATACATCTTCTCCCCAGGGATTCGGTTTACGGCCATGGATACCTTCTGACCACCATAGTTTCTGCTATGAATCGGTTGAAGTATTCGTAGAACTGTGACTTCTCATATCCATCAGGATTCTTTTCTTTATAATCCAGCCAACAGAACGAAACGTTCATGCGGCTCCCTGGTGTATGGATTCTGTCATAGTAATACTGGAAATCTGGAAGCGGGACATCTTTCCTCTGTAGATTTTTCTGCGGATAGAAAAGATCCTCAACTTCCTTAGGTGCCATCATTCGGAGTTCCTCGATTGGGATCCCGTTGGCATGGTATCGGCTCATGATCAGATTTAATGTACCTGAGCCAATCTTGTAACGGTCCATAACAGACCTAGTCTGGCATCCATTCAAACGCATCTGGATGGAGCCGATAATCGTGTTGTAGTCTTGCATAGTTATGCCTCCTTTCGCAATCATTTGATGACTACGAAAGAACTATAAAGCAAGAACGAAAATCTATTATGTATGGGGATTCTTATCGTCCAGAAAATACAATATTTACGGATATGAGTTTCCCGGAAAAACCATCCGGAAATGAAGGAAATCCTTTCTATCAGTATGCTATATTCAAAGTCCAAAATGCAGGGAAGTACGATCAAGTTAAAAAGTCTGTACAGAAAGCGAATATAGATTGGTCACGATATGACTTAATTGATAATAATGGAAATATTAAAAATATGACAGAAAATTTTGGGCAGATGGATCAGATGAGTATGGGATTATTACTAATAGTTTCAGTGTCAGGTCTTGTGATTTTAGTTTTAGTTTTTCTGTTTTGGATAAAAAAATCGTACGCAAGAAATAGGAATTATGATGTCACTTGGAAAGTGCAAATTTGAAATATGGGTACAGTTTTTATGGGAAGCAGTAATGATAAGTATTATAGGGATGTTGTTATCCTTTGCAATTTCCCCAATTATTGCAGAGACTTCAGCTTCATATTTAGCGAAAGAAACGCAGACCTTAAGGTTAGAACAGCAGGAACAGGAAAATACTGGTACCTATATAGATGGATATATTGCACCGGATTTAAAAATACAAGATGTGGAGGTTCATATAACGAAAGAAATGGTTCTGATGGATATTGGGATGATATCAGGTATTTTGATTATTGCAGTATTAGTAGCAGGAATCACGATAATGAAGAAAAAGGCCGAAGCAGATATTAAGTGAAATGAGCTGAATAACGGGGTAGGAGGTTATAGAAATGAGTAAAAATGCAGGAAACATTGTTCTTGAGGCAAAGAATGTTGTCTATTACTATAAGGCGAATAAAGGCAAAAAAGTTTTAGATGATATATCATATGGCTTTGAGATAGGAAAAATGTATGCCATTTTGGGACCAAGTGGTTCCGGTAAGACAACTTTTTTTATCGCTTTTGGCAGGTTTGGATTCTCCGACGGATGGGGGAATTTATTATGAAGGGGTAAATATAAGAAAAAAAGGACTACACAACTATCGAAAGAAAAATATGTCATTGGTTTTTCAGAATTATAATCTGATAGATTATTTGACTCCAGAAGAAAATGTGATGCTGGGTGGAAAGAAAGACATAGAGAAAATTTTGGAAGCGGTTGGAATACCGAGGGAAGACTGGAAACGGCAGGTCTTACAGTTATCAGGAGGACAGCAGCAGCGAGTGGCTATTGCAAGAGCATTAGCAAGTCCTGCGAAGGTATTGCTTGCAGATGAACCTACAGGAAATCTGGATGAAGAAATTGCAGACGAAATTATTAAGATATTGATGAAAAGTGCGCATGAAATGGGAAAAAGTGTAATTGTCGTAACACATAGCAAAAAAAATAGCTGATGCTGCAGATGTGGTACTTAAAATCCATGAGGGGAAATTGTATCATTTGGTTTAAGTGAATGTAAAGTTATAGTGTTTTATAGCATGAAATAATATGAGGTGAGCTGTATAGGAAAAATTTTATTGCTATCTTTTGATGGAGATGAAGAAAATTTAATAGAATCTGTTATTTCCATTTTGGATGCTGGTAGAGAAAAATTTATATTTCAAAAAATGAATCTAAAATCGAACTTACAACACAAGGGAATAATGCTTGACTTAGAGCGACGAGAGGTTATGCGGAATAATGATAAAATTGCCTTGACTTATACAGAGTTTGAAATCCTCCAGCTTCTCGCTCAAAATCCCGGCAGGGTATTCAGTAAAGAACAGATTTATGATATGGTCTGGCAGGAACCGTATTCCGGTGATTACAACATTGTGATGAGCCATATCAGCCATATTCGGGAAAAAATAGAGGATGATCCGAGTCATCCGGTCTATATTCAGACTGTGTGGGGAGTTGGTTATAAGTTTAATGAAAAAATGTGTGAATAATTAAATCAGATCCAGTGTTGTGTGACTGTCAAAAAATGATAGATATTTCTGATGGTTCGTGGTATGATAAAGACAGAAACATGAGTGCTATTTTAAGAAAGGGTGATGGTT
>ENA-OQIP01000193-OQIP01000193.1-human-gut-metagenome-genome-assembly--contig:-NODE-193-length-12632-cov-2.873011_pt1 | contig 12632 bp, 18 predicted proteins | sample MGYA00242585_ERZ504750 | MGnify/ENA primary metagenome ERZ504750 (study PRJEB26092, sample SAMD00036441) | human gut metagenome | host: Homo sapiens | study: EMG produced TPA metagenomics assembly of...
CTGTATGATGTTAGCCATCGCTGTTATTTGGGGAGAAAAAAATATTTTATGTCCTCAGAGTAATGTAGCAGCGGCGGAAAACGAAGATGACAAAATACAGGGAACTTACGGAGACAATCTGAAGTGGAGTTTTAAAGATGGAGTGTTCATTGTTTCAGGAACCGGAGAAATACCGGCTTATTTTTCGAGAAAGTTACAAAAGCAGGGCAATGAGTTCTATGCTGACCGAGTAAAAGAAATCGTGGTTGAAGAAGGAATTGATCAGATTGCAAAATCAGCATTTGAAGGTTGTTCATGGACAAAAAAAGTAACACTTCCTGAAGGTATTAAGGTAATTGGAGACGAGGCGTTTAGTACAGTTTACAGGCTGACAGAGATAAACCTTCCAGATGGATTAGAAACGATCGGAGACAAAGCATTTTATTATAATTCTTTAAAAAAAGTACAGATTCCAGAAAGCGTTTCAAGTATTGGGAAGGAAGCATTTTCTGAGAATGCAGCTCTTGAAGAGATCAATATTCCAAGAAAAATTACAAAATTAAATGATAAAACATTCTTTCGATGCAGATCATTAACGAAAATAGATTTTCCTAGTAATTTAGAAAGCATTGGAAATAGAGCATTTAGTGGATGTGTAAATTTACAAGAGATAAAAATTCCTGAAAAAGTTTCTGTGATTGGAGTTGGAGCATTTTCATATTGCCAAAAGATCAAGGATATCAGGTGGCCTGATAAGATCAAAACGATCAATGATCGTATGTTTGAAGGATGTGAACACTTAGAAAAAATACATATGCCAGAGGATCTTGAGACAATTGGAGATGCTGTATTTGAAGACTGCGTAAATATCGAAGAGATGAAAGTTCCACAGACAGTAAAGTCGATTGGAGAATATGCATTTGCAGGATGTACAAAACTGCAGAATATAGAATTGCCAGATCGCTTGAAAGTGTTAGAAAGCCATATATTTAATGGATGCACTTCTTTAGAAGAATTTCAATTTAGCAAAGCAATACAGAATATCAAAGAAGATGCGTTTAAAGATTGCACAAAGTTAAAATATTTAGTAATTCCAGATAGTGTAACCCAGATTGGAGAAGAAGCTTTTCAGGGGTGTAAAGGACTGGAATATATTAAATTATCAAGAAATATTGAAGTGCTGAGAGATCAAACATTCATGAATTGTGAATCTTTGACAAGTATTGAAATACCATCTGGCGTATTGACATTAGAATACAAAGTTATCAGCGGATGTGAAAAATTAAAAATGATCATTCTTCCAGAGAGTGTTGTGAGTATACAACAATATTCTATCGGATGGGATCTAAAAGAAGTACCAATCATCGGGACATCTGGATCAGCAGCGGAAAGATATGCACAGGATTATCGAAGAGTATTTAAGAGGTATATTGATTGGAACTGTGATCATGATTATTACCAAAATATTTTAATAAATGGGACAACAAAAAAGGATGGGGCAGAAGCGAAACATTGTGAAAAATGTGGATATACTATTTTACAGAATTTGAGCCGTCCTGTATCTGTAAAACCAAAAGCAGCGGCATTATCTTATAATGGGAGAAAAAATTTCCCTCAAGTTGAGATCAGACTTGCGAATGGAAAAATATTAGATGACAAATATTATAGTTGCTTACATGAAGAAAATAATATTGATCCTGGAACTTATCACATGAAGATTCAATTAAAAAATGGATATGAAGGAATATTAGAATGTACCTATCAGATTGTAAAATCAGATTGTGAGATACGATATCATGGGAAAGATGAAATCGTAGGATCTTATGACGAGGCAATCCCATTAAAAATAACAGCAAACAGACGTAATGCAAAAATGATCTATAAAGTATCAGATCCTAAGAGTTTAACTGTTGATGAAAAAGGTATCATTCGTGCAAAGAATGTTGGAAGGTATACGGTGACAGTATATATTCCAGAAGATGGGAACTATAAGAGATCAAATGAAATAAAGGTCAAAGTACGTATCATACCAGCGAAGATTAAACTTCAATCAGCAAAGGCAAAATTAAGAAGAAAGATCAGTATCAAATGGATTAGAGATACAAAGGTACAAGGTTATCATATTAGCTATTCTACGAATAAGAATATGCTGAATTCAAAAACGATAACGATCAAAAAGAATAAAACAACCAGTGCTGTTTTAAAGAATCTAAAGAGCAAGAAGAAATACTATATTGAAATTTACGGTTACAAGAAAGAAAAGGTTGGAAAACGTTACACAGATGTCATAGGTCCAGTGACAAAGAAAACGATAAAAACAAAATAAAAATATGCTTTATAATAGGAAGGAAAGAGTATTTGCAGGAGGTAGGAACATGAGGAAGATTAAAAGGATCATTATTTGTGTGATAATGGCTTTTGTAATGATATGCGTTGGAAACAATGCGTTTTCTAAGGCAAGGGATATTAAGGCAGAAGAAACTCAAAATAATGAATTGAAAGGAACTTATGGTGATAATTTAACATGGAATTTTAAAGATGGAGTTTTAAAAATTTCAGGGACAGGAGAAATTCCAGAACTATTTTTAGAAAAAATAAATGATCAATATGATGAAATTTCTAAGTATACTGTAAAAGAAATTGTGATTGAAAAAGGTGTTACTGGGATAGGGAATTCTGCGTTTGAAGGCTGCTATTGGGCGGAAAAAGTAACATTTCCAGATGGACTGCAGACAATAGGAAATGAAGCATTTGATAGGAATGGATTAAAAGAACTGGAAATACCAGAAAGTGTTTCATACATTGGAAAATCTGCATTTTCTTGGTGTAGAAAACTTGAAGAAGTCAAACTTCCAGAAAACCCTACAAAATTAAGCGATAAAATATTTTATGAATGCAATGCTTTGGAGAAGGTAGTGCTCCCAAATAACTTGGAGAGCATTGGAGATGAAGTGTTTTATGAATGTGGATTGAACAAACTGGAAATACCAGAAAGCGTTTCAAGTATTGGAAGTGATGCATTTTCTCAATGTAGAAATCTTGAAGAAGTCAATATCCCAAAAGGTATTACGAAAGTAAACAAAGGAACATTCTTTGGGTGCAGTTCTTTAAAGAAAATAGATCTTCCAGAGAATCTCGAAAGTATCGGAGAAAAATGCATTTAGAGGATGTATGAAATTTCAAGAAATAAAAATTCCAGAGACAGTTTCGAGTATCGGGAATTGGGCATTTTCATCCTGCGTAGCAATAAAAGAGATTAACTGGCCGGATAAGGTAAAAAATATCAATGATTACATGTTTGATGGTTGCAAGCAATTGAGAAAAGTCAATTTTCCAAAAGATCTCAAAAGCATTGGAGATTCTGCATTTGGAGAGTGTGTAAGTATGGAGGAAATGAAAGTTCCGCAGACGGTAAAGACGATTGGGAGCTGTGCATTTGCAGGCTGTACAAATCTGCAGAATATAGAATTACCAGATCGTTTGAAAGTGTTAAAAAGCAGTATGTTTAATGGATGTACTTCCTTAAAAGAATTCCAATTTGGAACAGCAATACAGAAGATCGAGAGAGCTGCATTCAAAAACTGTACAGGTTAAATATCTGGTGGTTCCAGATAGTGTGACACGGATCGGTGATGAAGCTTTTAAGGGATGTACAGGGTTAGAATATATAAAGCTGTCAAGGAATGTTGAGGTTTTGGAAGATTGGCTGTTTCAGGATTGTGAATCACTTACAAGTATTGAGATACCATCCAGTGTACAAAGGTTAAGATATTGGATTGTTGATGGCTGCACAAATCTTAAATTGATCATCATACCAGAAAGTATTGTTGATATGGAGGCTATTGGATGCAATGTAGAAGAGGCACTGATCGTTGGAGAAGCAGGATCTACGGCAGAGAAATACGCACAAAAATATCAGAGAGCATTTAAGAGTTACGATGACTGGAATTGCAAACATAGTTATGAACATAGTATTCTAAAAACAGCAACGATCAACAATGATGGAGCAGAAGGATGGGATTGTAAAAAATGTGGATATAAGATTTTGCAAGAATTAAGCCATCCGGTTTCTGTACAGTTAACGAATGAGTCACTTCCATACATGGAAATCAAAATTTTCCAGATATTCAGATCAAACTTGCAAATGGAAAACTGTTAGATGATAAGTATTATACTTGCGTATATGAAGGTGACCATATTTATCCAGGAACATATAAAGTCCAGATCGTATTAAAGAATGGGTATGAAGGAACCTTAGAAAGTTCTTATAAGATTGTAAAAGCAGAGCGCATATTAACATATGATGGCAAAAAAGAAGTGGAAGGGTCATATGACAAGCCATTTCAGATAAAGGCCAAGGCCGATGGAATCAATCCAAAGATCAGTTATAAAGTGTTAGATTCAAAGATTCTTGCAATTGATTCAAAAGGTTTGATCAAAGCAAAAAGCGTTGGAAGCTGTACGGTGACAGTGTGTGTACCAGAGGATGATAATTATAAGAAGTCGAATGAGATTAAGATCAAGATAAGGATCATACCTGCAAAAGTCAAAGTAAAATCTGCAACGCCGAAATCTGGAAGAAGGATCAGCCTTAAATGGACAAGAGATTCAAAAGTAGATGGTTATTATATCCGATATTCTACAAATAAGAAGATGCGAAATTCAAAAACAATAATGATCAAAAAAAATAAAACGACTAGTGCTGGTTTGAAGAATTTAAAGAGAAAGAAAAAATACTATATTGAGATCTGCGGTTACAAGAAAGTAAAAGTTGGAAAACAATACAAGAATGAGTTGGGAACTGTAACAAAGAAGACGATCAAAACAAAATAAAAAATTGCAAAACGAGTTCTTTCTATATATAATAAGGAAAGAACTCGTTTTCATTTATGCAAAAAAACATAAAAAACAAGATTATCTTGTGCCCAAAACGGTAATACTCATACAGAAAACACTACATTTTGTATTTTATCAAAAACATGCAAAAAAAATCGAAAAACCCCTTGCATTAATTTGAAACATCATATATAATAGCAAATGTTGTGACCTTGATAGCGTTGAAGCGTGAGGTTGCTGTAGAGGCAAAAGCCTTTGCAGGTTTTCCGTGGAGCGAATGTCAAGTTGTTAAAACTGGCGACAAGTCACTGTACGAATATACAATCTATTGAACACCGGTGTAGTCCGGAATAGAGACGCAGTGTGTAGATTTCACGATACACACGGAGGAGTGTACAGTCACCACTTGTCGTGCTACAAAAACATTTATAGTACGAAAAGGAGGCGGCTTTTTTTATGGCAGCAAGTCAGGTAATGAGAATTACATTAAAAGCATACGATCATCAGTTAATCGATGCAAGCGCAAAAAGCATTATTGAAACAGTTAAGAAGACAGGATCTAAGGTGAGTGGACCAGTTCCAATGCCAACTAAGAAAGAAATCATCACAATTCTTAGAGCGACTCACAAATATAAAGATTCCAGAGAGCAGTTCGAGCAGAGAACTCATAAGAGACTGATTGATATCATCACACCATCACAGAAAACAGTTGATGCATTATCTAAATTAGAAGTACCAGCTGGTGTGTACATTGATATCAAGATGAAAAACAAATAGGTAATCCCTACAGGGTTATGAGTAAATGAGGTATCCCCTTAAGCTTGTAGCGTCTAGGATGATTACAACGTTAAGCGTTATAATCCGCTGTAGATTAAATAGGAGGAACAATCAAAATGAAAAAAGCGATTTTAACAACAAAAGTTGGAATGACTCAGATTTTCAACGAAGATGGAGTTTTAACTCCAGTTACTGTATTACAGGCAGGACCTTGTGTTGTTACTCAGGTAAAGACAGAAGAGAATGACGGATACAGCGCAGTTCAGGTTGGTTTTGTTGACAAGAAAGAAAAAGGAATCAACAAACCACAGAAAGGACACTTCGATAAAGCAGGAGTTGCACCAAAAAGATTCGTAAGAGAATTCAGATTTGAGAATGCTGAAGAATACACAGTAGGTCAGGAAATCAAAGCTGACATCTTCGCAGCAGGAGACAAAATCGATGCAACTGCTACATCAAAAGGTAAAGGATATGCTGGTGGTATCAAACGTCACGGTTTGAAATCAGGTCCATCTGCCCATGGTTCTAAATATCATCGTCATGCAGGTTCTAATGGTATGGCTTCTGATCCTAGCAAAGTATTCAAAGGAAAGAAAATGCCAGGACAAATGGGAGCAGAAAGAGTTACTATTCAGAATCTTGAAATCGTAAAAGTTGACGCTGATCAGAACATTATTTTAGTTAAAGGTGCTGTACCAGGACCTAAAAAATCTTTAGTAATGTTAAAAGATCAGTAAAGGCGTAGGTCTTTAGAAGAAAGGAGGACTATATAAGATGGCAACAGTATCTGTATTAAATATGGAAGGCAAAGAAGTTAGAGAAATTAGAATTAAATGACAACATCTTTGGCGTTGAAATAAATGAACATTTAGTACATCTGGCAGTAGTAAAGCCAGTTAGCAAATAACCGTCAGGGAACACAGAAAGCAAAAACACGTTCTGAAGTTCGCGGTGGTGGAAGAAAACCTTGGAGACAGAAAGGAACAGGTCATGCAAGACAGGGATCTATCCGAGCTCCACAGTGGAAAGGCGGAGGAGTTGTATTTGCTCCAACACCAAGAGAGTACACAAAGAAATTAAACAAAAAAGAAAGACGTATTGCTTTAAAATCTGCATTAACATCTAGAGTACAGGCAGACAAATTCGTAGTGATCGACGAATTCAAATTCGATGAGATCAAAACTAAGAACGTAAAAGCAATGCTTGACAGCGTTGGTGCTAAGAAAGCATTAGTGGTTATGGGATCTAAAAATGATAACTTAGTATTATCTGCAAGAAACCTTCCAGGAGTTAAAACTGCTTTAACAAGCACAATCAATGTATATGACATTTTAAAATATGACACTGTAGTTGTTTCTAAGGAAGCAGTTGCAAATATCGAGGAGGTATATGCATAATGGCAGATATTAAATATTATGACGTTATCTTAAAGCCAGTTGTAACAGAAAAAAGTATGAACGCAATGGCTGAAAAGAAATATACTTTTTTAGTTCATCCATCTGCTACTAAGAATCAGATCAAAGAAGCAGTGGAAAAAATGTTCGAAGGAACAAAAGTAGCAAAAGTCAACACAATGAACAATGATAGGAAAAACAAAGAGACGTGGAATGACTTTGGAAAAACTGCAAAGAACAAAGAAAGCTATCGTACAGCTTACTGAAGAAAGTGCAGATATCGAAATCTTCGAAGGACTATAGGCATTAACCACTTAGTTCGACTAAGATAAAGACTTGAAACTATACGCAACAAAAGCGTGATATTAAATCAGATTTGAAAGGAGACTGACATGGGAATTAAATCATATAACCCATATACACCTTCCAGAAGACATATGACTGGACTTGATTTTGATGTTATCACAAAATCTACACCAGAAAAATCTCTGGTAGTTTCTTTAAAGAAGAACGCTGGTCGTAACAATCAGGGTAAAATTACTGTAAGACACCGCGGAGGTGGATCTAGAAGAAAATACAGACTTATTGACTTTAAGAGAAATGATAAAGATGGTATTCCAGCAACAGTTGCTGCAATCGAATACGATCCAAATAGAACAGCTAACATCGCTCTGTTAGTTTATGCAGACGGTGAAAAAAGATATATTATCGCTCCAAACAAATTAGCAGTTGGAACAACTGTTATGAATGGACCAGAAGCTGAAATTAAAGTAGGAAACTGCCTTCCATTGGCAAACATTCCGGTAGGTACAGAAATCCATAACATCGAGATGCATCCTGGAAAAGGTGGACAGTTAGTTCGTTCCGCAGGAAACTCAGCACAGTTAATGGCAAAAGAAGGAAAATATGCAACACTTCGTTTACCATCTGGTGAGATGAGAATGGTGCCTGTAGTATGCCGCGCTACTATTGGTCAGGTTGGAAACATCGAACATGATCTTGTGAACATTGGTAAAGCTGGACGTAAACGTAACATGGGAATCCGTCCTACAGTCCGTGGTTCTGTTATGAACCCTAATGACCATCCACACGGTGGTGGTGAAGGTAAGACTGGAATCGGTAGACCAGGACCATGCACACCATGGGGTAAACCAGCACTTGGATTGAAGACACGTAAGAAAAACAAACAATCTAACAAGATGATCGTAAGAAGAAGAGATGGTAAAACTGTTAAATAGTACAAGGAGGTAACTTATGGCTCGTTCACTTAAAAAAGGACCATTTGCAGATAAGAGTTTACTGAACAAAGTAGACGCTATGAACGAAGCAGGAGACAAGAGTGTTATCAAAACATGGTCTCGTCGTTCTACAATCTTCCCATCATTCGTAGGACACACAATCGCTGTTCATGATGGAAGAAAACATGTACCGGTATACGTTACAGAAGATATGGTTGGACACAAACTTGGAGAGTTTGTAGCAACAAGAACTTTCCGTGGACATAAGAAAACGGAAAAGAAAACCGGAATGAAATAATTAATTTTGGAAGGAGGTTCCATATAAATGGCAAAGAAATATAGCAGATCTCAGTACAAAAAAGAGAGAAATGCAAATAAAGATACTAGACCAAAAGCTACATTAAGAAACGCTAGAGTTTCTACAACAAAAGCAGCTTTTGTATTAGATGCGATCAGAGGAAAAGACGTAGAAACAGCACTTGGAATTTTACTTTACAATCCAAGATATGCTTCAACATTAATTGAAAAATTATTAAAATCTGCAATCGCTAATGCAGAAAACAATAACGGAATGGACCCAGAAAACCTTTACATTGCAGAATGTTATGCAAATAAAGGACCTACAATGAAGAGAATTAAACCTAGAGCACAGGGTAGAGCTTACAGAATCGAACATAGAATGAGCCACATCACATTAGTGCTTGATGAAAGATAGATAGAAGGAGGCAAACATGGGACAGAAAGTTAATCCTCATGGTCTGAGAGTCGGAATTATTAAAGATTGGGATTCTAGATGGTATGCAGAAGACGCTTTTGCAGATAACCTTGTAGAAGACGATAAAATCAGAAAATATGTAAAGAAAAGATTAATACAATGCTGGAATTTCTAAGATCGAGATCGAAAGAGCTTCCGACAGAGTAAAATTAATCGTATATACAGCAAAAACCTGGAGTAGTAATCGGTAAAAGGTGGATCTTCCATCGAAGAACTGAAAAAAGATCTTCAGAAAATGACAGACAAAAAATTACTGATCGATGTTAAAGAAGTAAAAAGACCAGACAAAGATGCTCAGTTAGTTGCAGAGAATATTGCACAGCAGCTTGAAAATCGTATTTCTTTCAGACGTGCAATGAAATCTTGCATGCAGCGTACAATGAGATCTGGAGCTCTTGGAATCAAAACATCCGTTTCTGGACGTTTAGGTGGAGCAGATATGGCACGTACAGAATTCTACAGCGAGGGAACAATTCCTCTACAGACACTTCGTGCTAACATTGATTACGGATTTGCAGAAGCAGATACAACATATGGTAAAGTCGGAGTAAAAACATGGATTTACCATGGTGAAGTACTTCCATCAAAAAAGGAAGGGGGAAATAAATAATGTTAATGCCAAAAAGAGTAAAACGTCGTAAACAGTTCCGTGGAAGCATGCGCGGAAAAGCATTACGCGGTAATAAGATCACTTACGGTGAGTACGGTATTGTAGCTACAGAGCCAGCATGGATCACAGCAAACCAGATCGAAGCAGCCCGTGTCGCTATGACTCGTTACATCAAACGTGGTGGTAAAGTTTGGATCAAAATTTTCCCTGACAAACCAGTAACAGCTCAGCCAGCTGAAACTCGAATGGGTAAAGGTAAAGGTAACTTAGAATATTGGGTAGCAGTTGTAAAACCAGGACGTGTAATGTTCGAAATTTCTGGTGTAAGCGAAGAAATTGCAAAAGAAGCATTACGTCTTGCAGTACACAAATTACCAATCAAGTGTAAGATTGTTTCTCGTGAAGCTTTAGAAGGCGGTGACAACAGTGAAAACTAAAGATTTTGTAAAAGAATTAAATAATAAGTCAGTAGACGAATTAAATAATGAGCTAGTAGCTGCGAAAAAGGAATTATTCAACTTAAGATTCCAGAATGCAACAAACCAACTTGAGAATACAAGCAGAATTAAAGAAGTTAGAAGAAATATTGCACGTATTCAGGGTGCAATTACAGCAAAAGCAAACGCTTAGTAATCATTTCGAAAGGAGGAATTTGTTGTGGAAAGAAATTTAAGAAAAACCCGTGTAGGGAAAGTCGTTAGTGATAAAATGGATAAAACAATCGTAGTTGCAATCGAAGACAACGTAAAACATCCTTTATATAAAAAGATCGTTAAAAGAACTTACAAATTAAAAGCTCATGACGAAAATAACGAATGTAACATTGGAGATAGAGTAAAGGTTATGGAGACAAGACCTCTTTCAAAAGATAAGAGATGGAGACTTGTTGAAATTATCGAAAAAGCAAAATAATTTTGCTTGGTTGGAAAGGAGAATAAAGGCATGATTCAGCAGGAGTCAAGACTTAGAGTAGCCGACAACACAGGAGCAAAAGAAATCCTTTGCATTCGTGTGTTAGGAGGATCTACAAGAAGATATGCTAACATCGGTGATGTTATTGTTGCTACAGTCAAAGATGCAACACCAGGCGGCGTTAGTAAAAAAAGGTGACGTAGTCAGAGCAGTTGTTGTTCGTAACAAAGAAAGGTGCCCGTCGTAAAGATGGTTCTTATATCAAATTTGACGAAAATGCTGCTGTAATTATTAAAGATGATATGAATCCAAGAGGAACTCGTATCTTCGGACCAGTGGCAAGAGAGCTTAGAGACAAGAAATTCATGAAGATTGTTTCATTAGCACCAGAAGTATTATAAGGAGGAAACACTGTGTCAGCAATTAAAATTAAAAAAGGCGATCTAGTTAAAGTTATCGCTGGTAAAGATAAAGACAAAGAAGGAAAAGTAATTGCTGTTGATCATAAAAAAGGTACTGTAACAGTTGAAGGTGCCAACATGATCACAAAGCATACTAAACCTAGTCCTGCAAACCAGCAGGGTGGTATCGTAAGCCAGGAAGGCCCAATGGATGTTTCCAATGTAATGTTAGTGCACAATGGAAAAACAACAAAAATTGGATATAAAGTAGTTGACGGTAAAAAAGTTCGTGTTGCACGTGCAACAGGCGAAGTCATTGACTAATTAAGAGAGGAGGTTTACGCAAGTGAGTAGATTACATGAACAGTATAGCAATCAGATCAAAGATGCTATGATGAAGAAATTCGAATACAGCAATATTATGCAGGTACCAAAACTCGAGAAGATCGTAATCAACATGGGTGTTGGTGAAGCAAAAGAAAATAAAAAAGTTTTAGAATCTGCAGTAGCTGATCTTGAAAAGATCGCTGGACAGAAAGCAGTCGTAACAAGAGCAAAGAAATCTGTTGCGAACTTCAAATTAAGAGAAGGTATGCCTATCGGATGCAAAGTTACATTACGTGGTGAAAGAATGTATGAATTCGCTGATCGTTTAATTAACTTAGCATTACCTCGAGTACGTGACTTCAGAGGAGTTAACCAGAACTCTTTCGATGGAAGAGGTAACTATGCATTAGGTATTAAAGAACAGTTAATTTTCCCAGAAATCGAATACGATAAAGTAGACAAAGTAAGAGGAATGGACATCATCTTCGTTACAACAGCGAACACTGATGAAGAAGCTCGTGAATTATTAACTTTATTTGGTATGCCGTTTAAGAAATAGTTAGGAGGGTTCCCATGGCTAAGAAGTCAATGGTTGCAAAACAGAAAAGAAAAGCAAAATTCTCAACAAGAGAATATAGCCGTTGCAGAATCTGCGGACGTCCACATGCATATTTAAGAAAATATGGTATCTGCAGAGTTTGCTTCCGTGAATTAGCATATAAAGGACAGATTCCAGGTGTCAAGAAGGCAAGCTGGTAAGATTAAGGAAGGAGGAACACGAAAATGACAATGAGCGATCCTATTGCAGATATGCTTACAAGAATCCGTAATGCAAATACTGCGAAACATGATACAGTAGAAATTCCTGCTTCTAAGATGAAGACAGCGATTGCAGAAATCTTATTAAAAGAAGGTTTTATCAAAGCATATGACATCAAAGAAGAAGGTTCTTTCAGCACAATCGTAATCACATTAAAATATGGTGCTGATAAAAATGAAAAAATCATTACAGGACTTAAGAGAATCTCTAAACCAGGGCTTAGAGTATACGCAGGGGCTGAAGAGCTTCCTAAAGTATTAGGAGGACTTGGTATTGCGATCATCTCTACAAACAAAGGACTGTTAACAGATAAAGAAGCAAGAAAACAGAACGTGGGTGGAGAAGTGTTAGCTTTTGTATGGTAAGATTTACTGTACATTAACCAGCATTCACTATTCTGAAAACAGAAGGGACACACCCTTGTCCCTTCCGACAATTTAAGGAGGTAACCTATGTCTCGTATAGGTAGATTACCAATCGATATCCCTGCAGGAGTAGAGGTAAAGATTGAAGAAGGAAACAAAGTGACTGTAAAAGGTCCTAAAGGAACATTAGAAAAATGT
>ENA-OQIP01000194-OQIP01000194.1-human-gut-metagenome-genome-assembly--contig:-NODE-194-length-12627-cov-2.478320_pt1 | contig 12627 bp, 12 predicted proteins | sample MGYA00242585_ERZ504750 | MGnify/ENA primary metagenome ERZ504750 (study PRJEB26092, sample SAMD00036441) | human gut metagenome | host: Homo sapiens | study: EMG produced TPA metagenomics assembly of...
CTTATTTTTCTTTTTCTTTTTTTGTTAAGAAATTGCAACAAAAAAAGACAGCATTTTTACAAACATACTATTTTCAATCCAACCATTTTAAGCCATTTGTATAAATACTGTTTTTTATTTATTTGTTAATTTTTCATCAATTTTCACAAATTTCGTATTTCAATCTATTTTACGGAGTCTTTTTCTTTCGTTATACTATTTTTGATATCGCTTCCATATGATCGTGGATAATATCACTGCGATATAGTCTGTCAATGCCTGTCCATAGATGACTCCATGAATCCCTGCAACCGCATTTAAAAGATACAATAACGGGATCAGCTGAACTCCTTTGACCATTCCCATAGACTACGAGAATCTAGTTTAATACGATGGTTGATACACTAGATATGTGTTATATTATCTATATACTTTATAAAACGCAAAAGAAATTATCACGAGGTGAATAAATAATCATGAAAGCTTACGAACGTTTATTAAATTACGTCAAAATTTTAACTCCAAGCAATGAAAACAGCCAAACTGTCCCTTCTTCTGATTGTCAGTTTAATCTTGCCAGGATCTTGGAAAAAGAAATGAATAAACTTGGTCTTACCGATGTCTATCTTGATGATAAATGCTATCTGTATGGTAAGCTGCCTGCCACAAAGGGTTATGAAAACTGTCCCGCGATCGGATTTATCGCACATATGGATACTGTTTCTGATTTCTGTGATCATTCAATCCATCCGATCCTTACGAAGAATTATAATGGAGAAGCTCTTCCTCTTGGAGATAGTGGTCTGGTTCTTGATCCGAAAGTTTTCCCTCATCTTTCTTCTCTCAAGGGTCGTACTTTGATCACATCGGATGGTACAACGATCCTTGGTGCAGATGATAAGGCTGGGATTGCTGAGATTCTTACGATGGTAGAACGTCTGATCAGTAAAGAGATTCCTCATGGTCCGATCAGCATTGCATTTACTCCAGATGAAGAAATCGGAAGTGGTGCCGAGTATTTCGATATCAAGCGGTTTGATGCTGATTTTGCTTATACTTTGGATGGCGATACCGAGGTGAGATCCAGTTTGAAATTTTAATGCCTGTAAAGCTGAGTTTGAAATCACTGGTTTAATGTACATCCTGGTTCTTCAAAGGATACGATGATCAATGCCTCACTTGTAGCTATGGAGATCAACTCTTGTCTACCTTCTATGGAGACTCCTAGAAACACAGAAGATTATGAGGGATTCTATCATTTGATCGATATGAATGGTGATGTGAGTCATGCAACATTACATTACATTGTGAGAGATCATGATCGGGGGTTGTTTGAGGCGAAGAAACAGACATTACGTTTGATCGCGAAAAATATGAACGAAAAATGGGGTAATGGTTGCGTTACTTTAACCATTACGGATCAGTATCAAAATATGACCGAGATTATTAAGGATTGTCCTCATTTGATCAAAAATGCAAAGAAGGCTTGTGAAAATGCTGGTGTGGCTCCATTGGTTCTGCCGATTCGCGGAGGTACAGATGGATGTCAGTTAAGTTTTCGAGGACTTCCTTGTCCGAATCTTGGAACTGGTGGACATGCTTATCATGGACCTTATGAACATATTAGCGTTGAAGGAATGGATATGTGTGTTGATATTGTTGTGGAATTGATTAAATTGTATACTGAAGGTTGTTGATGTATAAATAGAGAAAGAACAATGTATTAGGGTCAGAAAAACGAATTTCATTTCTGACCCTAATAACAATTGTTCTTTCTCTATTTATACACTCAAATCTTTTCAGTATACACTACTTACAGATAAAGATACTTCATTCTTCACTTTTCACTTCTTTACGAAACTCTTCCTGCATCCATATGATACACTTCGTCTGCAATTCCCATCGTGGATTCTCTATGAGATACTAGTACCACGGTTCTTCCTTGACTTTCTTCCTTTAACGATTTTAGAATAATTCCTTCATTTAATGAATCCAAGTTACTTGTTGGTTCGTCTAGTAATAACATCGGGCTGTCGTGTAAGAAGGCTCTGGCGATTCCGATTCTTTGTTTTTCTCCACCAGACAGGGTGTCTCCGAGTTCTCCGACTTCGGTGTCGTAGCCATTTGGCAGGGACATGATCATGTCATGGATAGAGGCTTTTTGAGCGGCTTTTATGATTTCTTCTCTTGCTGCGCCTGGTTTTCCGATCGCTATATTGTTGGCGATGGAGTCGTGGAAGAGTTCGGTTTCCTGAGTTACGTAGGATTGTGTGTTTCTCAGTGTCTTGGTTGGGATTTCTTTCACGTTTTCTTCTGAAATCTTTATGTTTCCTTTGTTTACATCCCAGAAGCGCATCAGAAGTTTCAACAGTGTGGACTTTCCGCAGCCGCTTTTTCCACAGATTCCGATGACTTTTCCTTGTTTCATATTGATATTGCAGTCTTTTAGGATGACTTCTTCATCATAGGCAAAGGTTACATCTTCTACGGATGCACCTTCAAAACTTATATCAGCTTCTCCTTCTGATTCTTCTACCATTGGTTCTTCTTCGAGTAAGGATAACACTCTTTCTCCACTTGCTAATGTCTGGTTTAAATTGTTTGACAGGCTTGACAATGCAGTTACTGGGCCAAAAGAACCCATCATAGCGATCGTTGCAAGCAGCATAGCATCAAATGTGACATTTCCTGCCTGATATAAATGATACATTAAAAAGAACATTCCAAACGAACAGCAAAGGATCACAAGGTCTGTGACAGCTCTTTGCATAGCTTCCATGCGATTCAGGTCTTTTTGCACTTTTCCTAATTCAATGGATTTTTCACTTATTTGTGCTTTTCTCTTTTTACCTTGTCCATACTGAATCGTTTCGTCTATTCCACGGAGAGATTCTAAGACAAAACTGTTCAGTTTTCCGAATCCGCTTCGGAATTCCATTCCTTTTTGTCCGCCTTTTTTTCCATTTCTTAATGGGATCACGCAGCCTACCAGAAGATAAGAACAGACTGCAAAGATTCCTGCATAGACATGAAATCTTCCGATAAATACAACCATGATCAATGAAGTTAAAATTGCGATCATGATCGGAGAGATCGTGTGTGCATAAAATACTTCTAATAATTCAATATCGGTTGTGATGATTGAAATCAGATTTCCCTTTTCCCTGCCGTCTAATTTAGCTGGGCAAAGCTTCCGAAGTACCGCAAATACCTGATGTCTGATGATCGCTAACAGTTTAAATGCAATAAAATGGTTACAATACTGTTCTGCATAATGGAGGATTCCACGCATCACTGCAAAAACAACCAAATTGATCAGATATTTCGTCACACGCTGCCCTTTCATAGCAAGAAGTGCACCATGTCCGGCTGTGATCGTCAGGAAAATGGCACACAGATACCCTAAGGTTCCAAGAAGCACTGCCGCTGTCATAATGTGTACCAGTGGTTTTACAAGACCGATCATTTTCCCCATAATCTTTATGGAACTTCTTCTTTGTTTTGTTGTATTATCCATCTTACACCACCTTCTTCTTTAAAGACTCATTCCATGACATATTTGCAGCATAAGATTCCAGTTCCTTCTGCTTATCAAATAAATGCTGGTATGCACCTTTTTTACGCATTAAATGTTCGTGTGTTCCCTCTTCTGCAACAATTCCGTCTTTCATCATATAAATGCAGTCAGAATCTACAACATTGGATAATCTGTGGGAAATAAACAAGATCATCTTTGTCTTTGATAATTCTCGAATGACATTCATGATCATTTCTTCACTTTCCATATCAATATTGGATGTCGCTTCGTCAAATATGTAGATTGGTGTATCAAACAGCAGCGCTCTTGCAAGTGCCAGACGCTGTCTCTGACCACCTGAGAAGTTTTCCCCGCGTTCTGACAAGACAGTCTGTAATCCATCCTGTTCTTTTAAAAATGCCAGAAGATTTACTTTCTCTAACACTTCTTCCATCTCTTCTTTGCTTGCATCTGGTTTTGCCATACGGAGATTTTCTTTGACTGTTCCTGCAAATAAATAACTGTTATGTGTGATCTTTGTCATATGGGACATCAATTCATTTTCCATAATATCGGAGATATCCACACCACCGATCTTGACACTTCCAGTATATCCACGATTTCTCGCTGTTAAGATCCCTGCCAGTGTACTTTTTCCGCAGCCAGATTCCCCAACAAAAGAAATAAAGCTGTTTGCGGGGAAGTTCATTGTGATTCCTTTTAAGATTTCACGATCTTTTTCATAAGCAAAATGAACATCATCAAGTGAAATCTCTAACTCTCCCTGTGGAAACTTGGATTCTCCACTCTCTCCTTCTTCCAGATCAAGCAGTCCAAAAATCTTATCACTCGCTGCCATACCATTCATCGCAATGTGGAAAAATGCTCCTAACAATCTTAACGGAATAAAAAATTCTGAAGCCAACAATAAAATGATCAATGCTCCGCCAATCGTGATATTTCCAGCAATATACTGATGAATCGCTGTGATCATTCCGACAGCAGCGCCACCGTAGGCTATGATATCCATGACGCTGGTTGAATTTAACTGCATTGTCAAAACTTTCATTGTGATCTTACGAAAATTCTGCGCTTCCTCATCCATCTCGACCGCTTTCATTTCATCCGCCTGATAGATCTTTAATGTTGTCATTCCCTGAAGATTCTCAAGGAAACTGTCTCCCAGTGTCGTGTATAATCCCCAGTATTTATTTAATAGCTTCTTTGCAAGCTTCTGCACCGCAACGATTGAAATCGGAATCAATGGAACGCAGATCAGCAATACCGCACTTGCCTTTAAACTTATAAAAGACAAAATGATAAATAATGTCACAGGCGCTAAAATGCTGTAAAACAACTGCGGAAGATATTTCCCAAAATAAATTTCAAGCTGCTCCACACCTTCGGTACTCATCTGTACGACTTCTGATGTTGAAACATGTTCCCGATAAGAAGCCCCTAAACATAACAATTTCTCATAGATCTTTTCTCGTAAAAATTCTTTTCACATCAACACTTGCTGCAAATGACGCCCTTGTTGCCATCTGATCACATAAGAAACGGATCACTACTGCAACCACCAAAACCATAAATAGTTGTAAGGATCACCTGATCACTCATCTGGTGCATCAAAATAACAGTCCACCATTCTTCCAATGGAAAAGAATCGCTGCGATCTGCCCTAATAATGCGATCCACTGCCACAGGACCATCTGTACAATATTATTTTTTTGTATGGGAAAGTAATTTTACCAATCTTGTTTTAATCATATATTATTTCCTTTGCTTTCTCTTCTTTGACAGTTTCTACTTTCAATCCAAAATATAAGAAATGAAAAATCCACACGATCACAAGAACTACACGGCCAATCGGTACGTTGTTCATCATGATAAAACCGATTGCCATTAAGATCGTTACCATCGTAATGATGGACCTCTTTGTTTTCTTTGTCATTGCTTTCTCTTTTGCAAAGCTTTCTAAATGCTTCTTATAAAGACTTGTCCCTAAAAACCAATCGTGAAGTCTTTTTGAACCTTTTGCAAAGCAAAACACTGTTGCCATGTAAAATGGAACCGTCGGCAGAATTGGAAGTACAACCCCTATCGTCCCAAGCACCAGACATAAAATTCCAAGTGCCATCCACACATATCGGATCGGATTTTTTCTCATATTTTTCATCTCCTTTTCATTAATATTCTATACTGTCAGAACAAATTTCTGTCCATCGATATCTGCTACATTTAAATGAACATCGTAAAGTTCACTGATACTTTCAGTTGTGATCACATCCTTTGGATCTCCCTGTACCAACACTTTTCCGTCTTTTAATCCAATGACTTCATCAGAAAAATGAATGGCCTGATTGATCTCATGAAGTACCATCACGATCGTAATTCCGTATTCCCTGTTTAATTTCTTGACTAGTCGCAGAATATCCAACTGATAACGAATATCCAGATACGTCGTTGGCTCATCAAGGAATTAAGATCTTCGTGTTCTGTGCCAGTGCCATTGCGATAAAGACTCGCTGTCTCTGGCCACCAGAAAGCTGACTTAACTCGCGGTTCCTGAATTCCTCAAGTCCTGTCACTTCGATCGCATGATCGATCAGTTTCTCATCTTCCTCACTTTTGCCGCCCATTAATTTCATATAAGGGGTACGACCATAAGAGATCAGTCGTTCCACGGTGATATCATCGGCCGCCTGATTATACTGATGAACGATCGATACTTTTCTTGCAAATTCATTTAACTTTAAATTCTTGATATTCTTTCCATGCAGAAAAACTTTTCCACGGTTTGGATTCAGATTCTTTGTCATTAGAGAAAACAGTGTTGATTTTTCCACATCCATTGGCTCCCATGATCGTTGTGATCTTACCTTCTTTGATCATTAAGGAAATATCTTTTAGAATCTGATTGCTTCCATATGCAAAGGATAAGTCCCTGACTTCCATCGCTGGCTTCTCTTCTTGTAATCTTGCAAGGAGTTCTTCTTTATTTGCCATATCTTCCAGACCTCCTTAATAGTAAGATAAAGAACGGACCACCGACAACACTCATGATCACGGCAGCACTGACTTCATTTGGTGCTGCGATCGTACGTCCGATCGTGTCTGCCAAGACAAAAATAGTAAATGACCCCAAAAAATAGCGGAAAACGGGATCAGCATCTTATGGTTGCTTCCGACTAAAATTCTTCCGATATGTGGAACGATCAATCCAAGGAAGCTGATCGCACCTGCAACGGCTGTGGAAATACTTGCAAGTAAGACTGCAACAAGTGAGATCACAATTCTTGTGACATTGACATTCACTCCCAAACTTCTTGCGGTTTTATCTTCCAGAGATAACAGATTACATTCCTGTGTAAATAACATTGCAAGGAATAATCCTGCAACCACATATGGAAGCAATGTTGTGACATCATCCCATGTCTTCTGTGTGATATTCGCCTCAACGATTGCTGACACACCAGTTCTGTCCCCGCCGGACATAGAATTTAAGGCACTGGATAACCCAGTAAATAAGCTATTTACTGCCACACCAGTTAAGATAATTCTCATCGGACTTAAGCCACCCTTCCATGACAGACAATACACCATGAAAAATGCGACCATACCACCTGCAAATGCTGCGATTGGTGTGAAGAAATATAGTGTTGGTGCAAATGCCGTAATAATGACAGCGGTAAAACTTGCCCCGCTTGAGATACCGATAAGTCCCGGATCTGCCAGTGGATTTTTCAATACCGCCTGGAATAACACACCAGAAACCGCAATGGCCGCTCCTGCTAACATTGAAATGATGATTCGTGGAAAACGCAGATCATAGATCGTTGCCACGTCTTTGTTATATTTGACAAACAGACCAGAAAGGAGCTCCCCATATCCAACTTTCAGACTTCCGATATTAATAGAGGCAAAGAATAAAAAAATTAACAATATAATGACAACCCCAAAGGAAATCCATGCTCGCATCATTTTATTTTCCTGCCTCTCCTGATCGGCATTCCTCGAACTAACTGCTTCAAGGTCTGCTTTTTTTACCTTCTTGAAAAACATTTATTCTTTCACCTCCTGTGTTCCTTTTGTATTCTGATAAAAATCTTTTTCTAATTCACTTAATGCTTTCTTATATTTGAAGTTTGCACTCATTCCAAAGTATTCATATGTCAGGTCATAAACCCGTTTGTTCTTCACAGCATCAAAATGTTTCCAGATATCGTTCGTTTCAAAGTCTTCGTTAAACATTTTTGTCACCTGATCTGGAAGCGCATGTGCCGCACGGACGATGATATCTGGTTCTTTCTTCTTCATATCCTCAGTATTGACTGTTAAAAACTCCTGATCCGTATTCTGGTAAACATTTTCACCACCAGCAAGTTTGACCAGACTTCCAACATAGGAATTCTCTGTCGCAATGACATAACTTCCTGGAAGTCCCATCAGTACGAGAACTTTGGGATGTTTTTTATTTTATTCGTTTTGTATAACTTTTATAAAATGTTGTAAACTCTTTGGTCATCTTCTCGCCTTCCTGCTGTTTTCCAAAGATTTCCCCTAATTCCTGAACCGAACGGTACATTCCCTGCACACTTCTTAGATTTAAGAATGCATACTCCGTATTCTTCAGTTCTTCAAACTTTGGTTTTAAGTCAGTTTCCAGAGAAGAAGGAGCTAAGATCCAATCAGGATTTAAAGAAGATACGATTTCCATATCGGGACTCATGGCAAGTCCGACTTTCTTTACCTTTTTGTATCTTGACGGAATTTTGGAAACACTGCTCTTTGGTACACCGACAAGATCAAGATCCAGCTTGTCACAAATATCTGCAACAGCCGGAGATGTTGCGACGATCCTTGGATTGCCTGACAATGCTTTGACTTTCGCCTTTGCATTTAACACTGCCTGTTTTTCCTTTGGATCTGTGATCTCAAGCATAGTTTCCACGCTCTCTCCCTGACTGATCTTTTTGCTGTCTTTTGGGTGCTGGTTTACACAACCTGTCAGGAAACAAGAGGAAATTGCAAGCAACAGGATCAAAAAAATGCTCGGATATTTTCTTAATTTAGTTTTCATCGTTGTAAATCTCATCATATTCATCCTGATCACCACCCCATTTATCCCAGTTTTTGCGATAATAGTAAACGATCGTCGCTGCCACTCCAAGTAAGACCAATCCTGAAAATGTCATAGAAACCGTTAAGATCAAAATCCATGTTCCCACAGACTTTTCAGAAGATGTTTTCTTCTTTGTGATCGTCTTCGGTGCCGTAGATAAACTCAGTCCCTGGGCGTTGCTTAAGGAATCGTCACTGCTTTGTGTGTCAGCTCCTTGGGATGCGGTTGTTGTCTGCTGACTGGCTGTATTATTTGTGTCAGCTGTTGTCTGTGTCTGGTTATTGTTTGATGTCTGCGTATCAGAAGATGATGTTGTAACCATCAACGCTTTCATGCCTACGGAATTTCCTGTGGTGTAATTACCTGGATAGAAATAAAAATGACGTTTCTTCCCATTGGTTTTACGTTACATGGAACAGCGGATGATGCTGTCTTGGGATGAAAGTTTGATCCTTAAATCTTTTGTTGTTCCATTATTATCTTTTCCTGTCGCTGTCTGTGTTACAGATTGTGTTTGAAATCTTGATTCTCCTCGTTTCTGCACGGAAAAACTCAGATCAGATGTATAATCTACAAGGCTTATACGAAATGTCAGATAATAATCTCCAGCGTCTGTTACCTCTAATAATCCTTTGGATGATATTGCTCCTTCGACCATTCCCTGCCCAGTTGCTTTCGATGAACTTCCTCCAGAATCTTCTACTTTTCCAGTCACGGGATGCTCATATGTTCTTGCAATCTGACAACTGTAGACATTTCCTGATGCTGCTTTTACATCTTTTGAAAGACCCCCAAAAGACAAGAGCGCCACTAGAATCAATATCCAGTTTTTTAATTGAACAATATGTTTTTTCATTTTTATAATCCCCTGCTCTTCACTTTATAAACTATACCTAGAATAGAAAGTAATACACTCATGATCGATGGTACTATGATCGGTGTTTCTTCCTCATCTTCCTGTAATGTCTGACTTCCACTGTTTGTTGATGTTGAAACCTGATCAGTATTAAAACTTTTTTCTTCCACAGCTGATTGTCCCTGTACATTGGATTGTGTTGTCTCTGGTAATTTTGAACTTTGAATCGTAACTTTCTCATGGCTTCCAACTGAAGAAGTATTTGAAGAATTTGTTGTCATTGTAGTACTGCTTTTTTCTGTATTTTTATCATTTGATACAAATTCCTTTGAATTTTTTACTGCCTTTATAGAATTAAGGTCTAATTTCAGATATACAGCCTGTGTACCACTTCCCGGACTGATCGCATCCATGATCGGAACAAACACTTGTAATGGCACATATCCGTCATTTTTTGCTTTTGATATCAATGGAAATGTTACCTGGTCTGGGTAATCACTTCCATAAGAATCTCTGACTTTCTTTCCTTTTGTGTCTTTTTGATAAGAATCCACGGTTACATTTTTTAACGAACCTGTTGGTACCTTATATTGATTGATCTTATAAGTATTCGTAAAGTATTTGATCTTGCTTAAATAGCCGTAACTTGAACTAATATTCAATCCTTTAAAATCAAGTGTTATATCATATTTTCCATTTTTGACTGTGAGTTTTATCTTGTGATTGATTGCTTCATTTGCCATGGACTCTGTCTTCTTATCTGTCTTTAACATCTTGCCAGAAATACTGTAAACCCCTATCTTCTTAATTTCTTTTATATTTAGTCTTTTGATTTCCTTGTTGTTAGTTTTCTTAACTTGGCTTTTCCTTTGCTGTAGTTGTTGTTTGTTTTGTCTTGCTGCGTTGTAACAGATGACTCAATTTTCGTCTCGTCACTCACCTTCTTTAATGTATTCCAGTCAAATTGAAATCTTGCATATTGAAGACCGCTTCCTTTACTGATTGCTTCCATAACAGGTACATAAACCTGAACCCACATCTCTTCTTGTTGATAATTCACTGGAAAATTCATGTAATGTGGATATAGTTTCCCTTTTACCTTAGAATCTGTCCCTGTCTTAGGATCATTATAGCTGTCATATGTATTTTCAAAATATGATTCTATATTTATCGGGATCGGTGTTTCATTTTCTGGTGCCTCGATCTTTCCAGATGTTGTCTTCCAGTTTGGAAAATAAGACATCTGAGCAAGATATCCTGTAAAATCAAGCTTTCCTAATTTTGTACTCAGTGCCTTGCATTCTGCTCTTACTGTATACGTTCCATTTTTTACGATCACTTGTATTGGCTGAACAATCCCTGCATTTCCCATAGAAGCCTGATCTGATGAGGCACTTCTTAAGAAACTTTGCATAGTATAAGTTCCATCTTCTAATGATTTTTTTCATCCGCTGCTGCCTTATGATCTACAAATGCAGCACCAGCCAGACAGCATAATATAACGGAAATGACACAGCTGATAAAACGAAAATATTGTGCTTTTTTCATGATTTTTTCTACTCTTTTATGGGGACTATAAAGCCCCTGTAGGTTTACAGCGGCTTTATCATTTGTTTCCTGTTACTTTTTAATTTTTACAGAAACTGCTTTTGAATATTTACTGTATGTTACTTTCTTTCCTGCTTTTTTAATTGCACGGACTTTATAATAATATGTCTTTTTCTTTTTCAGTTTCTTATTTTTAAATTTGGTTGTCGAAGCTTTTTGTGATCGTCTTAACTGCTTTGTATTTACCATTCTTCTTTGTCGTACGATATACAACATATCCTGTTGCCCCTTTGACTTTCTTCCATGTTACTGTTACCGTTTTCTTGGAAGAATTCTTAACTTTCAGACCTGTGACTGCTGCTAACTTCACAGTCGTTGTCGTCTGTGTTGCAGTTGGCTTCTGGACTGTTGCAGCTGGCTTCTGAACTGTTGCAGCTGGCTTCTGAACTGTTGTTGATGGTTTTTGTTCCTCTTTCTTTGGTGCTTCTTCTGTTACATCTTCACTGCTAAAATCTTTATCATCTGCTGTTGTTTTAACGACTGATGTAAAATCTAAGGAAAGATTCATTTTCTGAGTTCCCATTCCTGATGCAATGCTGTCCATAATTGGTATAAATACCTGCATTGGTGCGATTCCTGTTTCTACAGCTTCATCTGTCAATGGGAATGTTACAAGATCAGGATAATTGCTTCCAAATTCATCGGATACAATGTCACCATTCGTGTTTTTCTGAATCTGATCAACTGTAACGTCTTTTTCTGTTCCATTTTCAATGTACTGGATCTTGTTTAAGTATCCATGGAATGTCTGTCCACCGAATGGAATATTCATTGCCTTTAAGTTTAATGTGACATAATATTTTCCATCTTTTACTGTTAACTTTACTTTATGTGCGATCGCATCATTTGCCATTGATAGATGTTTTCCATTTGTTTTTAACATCTTTGCATCTACTTTGTAGATTCCATCAGAAAGCACTTCTTTGTCTTTCTTTTCTTTTAATGTATCCCAATATAATGTGATCACAGCATCTGTATCAAATTTTCCATGATCAAATGTAATTCCACCATGTTCACCACTTAAATTGCTCATTGCTGGTACATACATTTTAAAGTTTGCTTTATAAGTTAATTCTGGTTTATCACCTGTTAATGGCATATTTACAGTTGTTACACTCTCTCCATCTTTTGTTTCTTCGGATCCTTCTTTTGTCAGATCTGATCCATTATAATACCCATTAAAAGCTAATACATCCATTGCTTCTTTTGTAACCACTGGATATGATAATGTCATCTTTCCATTTTTATCAACCTTTAATGTTGCTGTTACTTTATTCTCAGAATTTGCTGCAGACAAGCTATGTTCTACTGTACTTGTCATGTTTTTCATCTGAATCCCATAAGTACCTTCTTCCACTATTTCTGGTGCTGGTGCAAGAACTTCCTCTTTTGATGTTAATCCTAAAGATTCCATAACTGCATTTTTTAATCGCGGAAGCACTTGTCGTTGCTCCAGACACTGTATCGACTTTGTCAAAGGAATTCTGATCTGTGATATCTAGACCTTGTATCTGGTCTTTGATTTTATGATCGCTTTTGGAA
>ENA-OQIP01000195-OQIP01000195.1-human-gut-metagenome-genome-assembly--contig:-NODE-195-length-12623-cov-3.570423_pt1 | contig 12623 bp, 17 predicted proteins | sample MGYA00242585_ERZ504750 | MGnify/ENA primary metagenome ERZ504750 (study PRJEB26092, sample SAMD00036441) | human gut metagenome | host: Homo sapiens | study: EMG produced TPA metagenomics assembly of...
TATATGTTATGGGATTCCAATCAGGTATATCAGGCGGCTGATGCGAAGAACTACGAAGCCTATATTCCAACAGAAAACATACGAAATCTTTTGAAGAATTGCAGAAAATACAATCCGGATATTATTGGCTGGATTCGAATAAATGAAACAAACGTTAATTATCCGCTGCTTCAGGCAGAAGATGATGATACTTATATGAATACGGATGCCGAAGGCAAATATTCTTTAAGTGGTTCCATATTTTTGCACTGTGCAAACAAACCGGATTTTTCCGATTTTAACAATATGATTTATGGACACCATATGGAAAAACACATGATGTTTGGAGATGTGGGGCTATTCGCAGATAAGGAGTATTTTGACGAACATCCATACGGAAATCTTTTTTTTGATGGAAAAGATCATGGAATTGAATTTTATGCATTGATTCAGGCAGATGCTTATAATGAGCGGCTGTTCAGTGTCAGTTCAGAGGAACCGGCAGCAAAACAGGCGTATCTGCAGGAAATATCGGACAATGCTTTACATAAAAGAAACATTGAACTTACTGAAAATGACCATTTGGTTCTTCTGATAACATGTACCTCAGACATGACAAATGGAAGAAATATATTAGTAGGAAGGCTTACGGATCAGGTCTATCCTGAGAAAGAGAAAGCCAAGAATCTGGGAACTGGAATTGATAAATTGAAAGAAAAGATGATTCAGGTGCCGGTTATCTACTGGATACTTTTGCTAATTATCGTTCTATTGCTGATAGATAGAAAATTAAAGAAGAAGGGAAAGAAAAAACAATGAAAATTCTTGATTTAAAGAAAACAGCTGTCATATTGGTGACTATGCTCCTTTTTCTGAGCATGCAGATATCAGCGTTTGCATCTGATAACTGTACTGTAGTGAAAATTCCGGTGAGACAGATCTTTGACAGTGAAGTGGAAGGCATTGCAGATGAATTTTCTTATATTATGACAACCGATCAAAGCGACGCACCAATGCCAGCCGGAAGCCGCAATATGCAGTATTCCTGGACAATGGAAAAGAATGCAGCAACAGAGATTATACTGAATGTAAAAACAGCAGGACAGTATCATTATAACATTTATCAGACGACAGAAAAAAAGGATGATTATAAATATGATCAAAACAGGTACTATGTGACTGTCGAGGCTTACTATAATGAATCGAATCAGTTAAAAGTTGTCACAATTGTAGCAAATGAGAAGGGGGAGAAAATAGAAGCGATCTCTTTTAAAAACAGTTATATGGGAGAAGAAAAGCCGAATCTAACACAGCCCTCAAACCCGTCACAACCATCTGGTCCGTCCTATTCGGATGGATTAGGAAAAACCAATAGCGTAAAGACTGGAGATGACAGTCCTGTTATGGGATATTTCTTATTGCTGTTTGGTTCACTGATTTGTCTAAGTGTTTTAATCCATAAAAAACAGAAAAGAAATAAGGGAGAATCACAAGATGAGGCATAATATATGGAAAAAATACATAAAAATTTTATGTTCTTGGATTTTGATTCTTTCTATATGTTTTTTATCCTTAAATGTAGTAGTTGAAGCATCAGGCACAGATATGGAAATGAAAGGTTATACAATATCCCGAATTTATTAGACTTGAGGCGATAAAAGATGAAGCGCAAGGATAATAATTCGGGATTTTTCCTGTTTTGGAGAGGAGCAATTATGCAATTAAAAATTACAACGGATTATGCGATCAGAATAGTATATTATCTGGCTTGTCGTGGTGAAGTAATCACTGCGTCTGAGTTAGCTTACGAATTAAAGATTCCAGAAAGCTATATTCCAAAGATCACAAAAAATTAAAAGAAGCGAATATAATTACAGCTTGCGAAGGAATAAAAGGTGGGTATTCACTTGTGAAAAAACAGAAGATATTTCTCTGTTTGACATAATATCCTCCACGGAAGTAACCATGAAATTAAATCGTTGTTTAGAAGAGGATGGGTTTTGTTCCAGAAATGCAACAGAGCATTGTAAAGTACATAAAATATTGCTGGATGTGCAGCAAACTTATGACAATCTACTAAAGGGCATAAAGGTCTCGGAGATTATAAAACCAGATGCCGATGAGTTATCAGAATAGCTAAGAAAACAAACTAGAGAATATGAAAAACAATTATAGAAATAACTCCACCAATATATTAAAAATAGATATAGCATAACATAATAAGGCAAAATAAAGATAAATCAAATCAATTGTAAAAGGAAGGGAATACAAATGGGGTATACAGTAAAGGACTTGCTTGAATCAAACAATTTCTCGGAAATGCAACTGATAAGTGATGATTCTGGAATTGGTCGTGAAATTAAAGGAGTCCGAATCATTGAAGTGCCAGATATGGAAAAATTCCTGGGGGGGGTGGAGCTGCTCCTGACAAGTATGCGAGCCTATGAAGCCACAGAGGAAGATGTTTTTTTGCATCATTTAAAAGAATTGGATAAAAAGCAGATAAGTGGATTTATAGTAAAGTGCTGTCAGAGAACTGAACACCTGAAAAGACTGTTTGATATTTTAATGGAATTTTCGCAGGAACATCATTTGCCCGTGATAGAAATTTCTGAGGATTTGTATTTTTGGGGGATTATTAAGCATATACTACTTCAGTTGTGTGATATTGAAACTGCAAAACTGAAATATTTTAAGATGACACATGATAATTTAAGTAATATTTTACTGAACGTGATAGATTCAAGGGAATCTATAGAGAGAATATTTTTCTTGATCAGTACCATGCTCGGGAATCCGGTCGGTTTATATAACGCAGATGGAACCTGTCTTTTTTCAAGTAATTCGGAAACACAGGATTTTAGAATTGAAAAAAATATTGCGGAATATAAGTCTGGAATTATAACCAGATATCAATATTTGTGTCAAAAAAGAAAAAATACTAACTATATTGAATATATTAAGAAGCTCAATATATTTGAAAGGACAGGAAATGTATTTTGTTGTTTCAGAACAGAATGAACCATTGAGGGAATTAGATTTTATCGCGTTAGAGAATATTATCATTACATTACAGTTTAGTTTGATCAGACATGTATTAGAAGAGAATCTTGAAAAACGACATCTAAGAGATTTGGAATATCGTATGCTGAATGGTTCGCTGTCAAATGATGAAGAAAATGAAGTTGCAGGTATGCTTGGTCTTAATGATGCAGAGATATATCGGGTTGTCACTTTCCGTATGGATGCAATAAAGAATATGGAAAAATTTACCAATGCCCAGATAAAAGAAACAGAATTGGTCGAAAACGAAATTATACGTTATTTACCGAGGGAGCCTTATTTTTTTGCAAACCAACCAGATTGTATATATTCACAGAGAAACGGAACGGGAAACCGGATTGGAATTTCGTAAAAAACTGGAGAAACTGCAGAAAACGATACAAGAATTTCTAGTTAATAGGGGAGTTGAAATAGATTTTCTGATTGGTATAGGTAAAACTGTCACAGGATACCATGAATTGAAGGAGTCTTTTAAATCTTCTAAAATTGCGCTTAAATATATTAAAGTTATTAGACGAATAATCGGAGACGAGGATAAGTCAGTTATAGATAGTACAAAGGTAGGATTCTTTTATCAGATACTGGAAAAGATGAAAGATATAAATCAGTTGCAAGCGTTTATACCGGAGTCATTGAATAAACTTCGCCAGTACGATATTCAGAAAAATGGAGAGCTGGTTGATACATTGGAATGTTATCTGAATGTCAACCAAAGCTTAAAAAAGACTTCTGAATTAATGTTTATTCATTATCGAACTGTTTCATATCGTTTGCAGAAAATAATAGAAATAACGAATATAGATTTTAATAATCCAGCAGAAGTGCTTAGTGTTCGAATTGGATTGATAGCAATTCGAGTTCTTGAAGTAATGTAGAATTTTTAAGAATCTTTTGGAGAGGCAAAGATGAGATTCATAATATTAAAAATATTGGAATTGTTATAAAAGATAACGAATCACATGGTTAGTGTGGTTCGTTTTTTTGTCCATTAATCGTAAGTGCAAAATAATTCGACGGATTGTGTTGCCCCAAAAAATATCCCATAATAATCAATAGAGAATGCAAGCATTTTACTTCATCTTTTCTTGCTAGAAATGATAGATGCGAGCATTTTACTCTATTAAAGTTATGGAGGTGTGCTCATGAGAAGCAAAAGAATACCTGCCGAAGAACAATACCGTCTCATCATGGAATGCCGTCAAAGTGGATTGACAGATCATCAATGGTGTGTGGAACATGATATCAAGCCAGGAACTTTTTACAACTGGGTAAAAAGACTGCGTCAGAAAGGTTGTGTGGATTTGCCGGCGTCAACTGGACGCACCTATCGCGCACCAGAAGGCCAGGAAGTTGTCAGAGTGGAGTTTCATGATACTGACCCGATTCCTTATGAACAGCCATTAAATGTAATTCCGGCAGCTACGGAAAGGAATAACTTTTCTGTAGCAGAGTCAATGAAGCTGTCTGTAGGCAGCTTTCATCTAACAATACCAAATGGAACAGATCCTCAGCTTCTGGCTCAAACGCTTCGAATTGTGAAGGAGCTGGAATGTTAGGGGATATCACAGCCGCCGATGAAATCTATATCGTAACAGGCAGAACGGATATGCGGAAATCCATTGACGGGCTGTGTGCTATTGTAGAGGATCAACTCCATATGGATCCAAGGCGAAGTGCCCTGTATCTTTTCTGTGGAAAACGTTGTGACAGGATCAAAGCTTTGCTCTGGGAATCTGACGGATTTGTGCTGCTGTATAAACGTATGGAAGTTCAGGGCAGGTTTCGCTGGCCCAGAAATCAGCTGGAAGTAAAACAATTGACCTGGCAGCAATTCGACTGGCTCATGTCCGGGCTTGAAATCGAACAACCCAAGGCATTCAAACCTACGGAATGATCGCGTAAACGGAGGGGCTTCTCACCCTGTATCATGTCTGAAATCCCTTGTAAATGCTGGGGTTTCTGCTTCTTTTTCATTGCTTTTTATGGTATAATAAGAGCAGTGAAAAAGGAGCAGAAAACATATGGCTGGCAATTCAAAAGATTCAAAAATCCTTGCGTACAAGGACATGATCAACCAACTGAATAAGACGATTTCCACACAGACAGAACTGATCCAGTCTTTACAAAAAACATTGGAAGCAGACCGGCTGGAAAAAGAAAACCTTCGTCAGCAGATTGAATATCTCACGAAGAAACTTTTTGGTACTTCCAGTGAAAAACGGAAAGATATCGCTGGCCAGTTGAATCTTTTTGATGAAGCCGAGCAGGAAGCAGATCCGACATGGGAACAGGAACTTCCTGATGACATCACTGTTCCGGAACATAAGAGAAAAGCAAGACGGACACATGCTGATCTCTTTAAAAATGTTCCTTCCTGCGACGAGATCATTTCTCTTCCGGAAGAGGAGCGAAACTGTCCAACCTGCGGAACGCAGATGGAATGTATTGGGAAAGAATTCGTCCGCCATGAATTTCGTTTTACCCCTGCCAAGGGAAAAGTAGTAAATATCTATCGTGAAACCTATAAATGCCCGGAGTGTGCCATATCAGAGGAACATCCGGATGATCAGACATTTGTCAAAGCCCCTGTTCAGGAACCATTGATCCCGGAAAGTTATGCATCGGAATCCGTTGTCGGATGGGCAATGCACCAGAAGTACCAGAATGGTCTGCCGTTAAACAGGCAGGAAGAGGACTGGAAGCAACTGGGTGTCCCATTAAGCCGGGCTACGCTTGCTAACTGGATCATTTACTGTGCCGAGAATTATCTCCGTCATGTTTATAATTATTTTCACCGTCAGTTACGGATGCGTAAATATCTGATGGCAGATGAAACCCGGGTTCAGGTACTGAATGAGCCGGAGCGTAATCCTGAAACGGATTCCTGGATGTGGCTCTTCCGCAGTGGAGAAGATGGACTTCCGCCGATCCTGCTCTACCATTACACAGAGACAAGGGCAAAGTTCCATGCAGCATCTTTCCTACAGGGGTTCAGCGGATATCTGGAGACAGATGGATACCAGGGTTATAATAATCTGCCGGATATCAAACGCTGCTCTTGCTGGGCACATGTGAGACGTTACTTCACAGATGCCATACCGAAAGGGAAAGAGTATGATTACAGCCTTCCGGCAGTGCAGGGAGTACAGTTCTGTTCCAAGCTGTTTGATTGTGAGCGGTACTCAAAAGCAAAAAATCACACTGCGGAGCAGAGAAAACAATTTCGTCTTGAAAAGGAGAAGCCGATACTGGAGGCATTCTGGAATTGGCTGGATCAACAGCGCCCAAACAAAGGAACCCGTTTGGCGAAAGCGGTAAACTATGCCCAAAATCGGAAAGACACCCTGATGACTTATCTGGAAGACGGTCATTGCAGTTTGTCCAATAATCTTAGCGAGAATGCAATCAGGCCATTCACTGTCGGCCGGAAGAACTGGCTGTTCAGTGCCAGTCCGAAAGGAGCTGCCTCCAGCGCTATTGTGTATACAATGGTTGAGATGGCAAAAGCGAATGATCTGAATACCTATAAATATCTGACATATCTCTTATCACAGCGGCCAGACGATAAAATGTCAGATGAACAGTTGGAACAGCTTGCCCCATGGAGCGAGACTGCGAAAACGAACTGTCAAAACTAAACTGGAGTAAAACGCTTGCATCTATCATTTTGGTGCAAGCGTAATTCATGAGTAATGTAGCAATATTTTGCGCTTACGATCGAAGTCCGACTGACTTGCCAGCTCTTTGTACGGTAAGCGCCAAGTATTCCTGCGGATTTTCAAATCCTTAGATTTCCCCTATAATTGCAGCTGATAGATACTTAGATTATTTCACTACAATTATGGAGGATAGGTTATGGCAGGTACTCGCAAGACCCGCGTTCCGATGGTGGAACAGATCAGACTTATCAATGAATGCCGTCAGAGCGGCATGACAGATGCTGACTGGTGTCGTGAAAACGACATTGCAGTAAGCACCTTTTACAACTGGGTCAGCCGTTGTCGGAAAACAGCAGCGGATCAGATCCCAGCGGCGAATTATGGTCATCTTGAGGTTCCACGCCCGAAACAGGACGTGGTTCCCATTGACATTGTTCCGGATCACATTCCGGAACAGCATACCGCATCGCAGATGCTAAATTCGAACCTTGACAATCCACATACGATTGAAGTTTCTATGAAGGATATCGCAGTCCGCATCAGCAATGATGCGGATCCTGTTCTGCTCACCAGGACTTTTCGCATGCTTCAGGAGTTTTCATGTTAGGTGATGTTTCCGGACTTGAGAAGATCTACATTGTCTGTGGCTACACGGATATGAGGAAATCTATTGACGGACTCTGCACCGTTATCGAAGACCAGCTTAAGATGGATCCGTCGTCCAGTGCTCTCTTCCTTTTCTGTGGAAGAAGACGGGACAGGATGAAAGCCTTGTTCCGCGAACCGGATGGCTTCGTTCTGATCTATAAGCGATTGTCTGTCCGCGGCGGTTATCAATGGCCCAGAAAGCAGTCAGAGGTCCGGAATCTTTCCTGGCGGGAGTTTAACTGGCTGATGTCCGGGATTGATATTGACCAGCCAAAAGCCCTCAAAGCAGAATAAAAAGCTCGTGGATCCTGGCAGAAATCCTGCATGGAAAAATCCGGAAATCCCTTGTAAATCCGGCATTTTTCAGGCGTTGTTTTCCTTTAGTAAAAGCCCCCTTTCTGGTATAATAAAGGAATCAAATCCGAGGAGAGAAACGATGGCTTCCAGTGCAAAAGATATCCAGCTTCGAGAGCTGAAAGATACCGTATCACAACTGAAAACAATGATAGCGGAGCAGACGGAACTGATCAAAGCTCTCCGTCTTATTATTGACGAAAAAACCAGTCATGAGAAAGCTCTTCAGGAACAGGTAGATTATCTGACAAAAAAACTCTTTGGTCCCTCCAGCGAGAGAAGATCTGATGATATTCCGGGACAGCAGAATCTCTTCGATGAAGCAGAAGTGGAACAGGATCCATCCCTGTTGGAAGGCGAAACGGTAATCCGGGAGCATACCCGTAAAAAGAAGGCAGCACATGAGGAACTCTTCAAAGGCCTGAAAGTTGAAAAAGTAGTGGTCCCACTTACGGAAGAGGATCAGATCTGTCCGGTATGTGGTACGCAGATGGTCCTGATCGGCGAGGAATATGTCCGCCGGGAACTGGAATTCATTCCTGCCACCTGTAAAGTGATCGAATACTACAGCCAGAGCTATGGATGCCCCTCCTGCAAGGAAGGACTCGGCGATACAGAAAAGCCTGTGATCGTAAAGTCTCAGGTTCCGCCAGCTCTGCTTGGAAAAGGACCTGCATCAGCATCTGCAGCTGCATGGACTATGTACCAGAAGTATGCCAACGGGCTTCCACTTTACCGGCAGGAAAAGGACTGGAAGCAGTATGGGGTGCAGATCAGCCGGACGACCCTTGCAAACTGGATCATCTACTGTTCAAAGAACTATTTTCAGCCAATGTACGATTACTTTCATCGGGAGCTGCTGAAACGTAGTTTTGCGATGGCAGATGAGACGCGGGTCCAGGTATTGAAAGAGGAAGGACGCAGGGCACAGACCCAGTCATTCATGTGGCTGTTCCGAAGCGGTGAGGACGGACTTGCGGAGATCATCCTGTATGGCTATTCCCCGACCAGGAGCGGCAGCCATGCAAAGGAGTTTCTGGAAGGCTACAGCGGATATCTGGAAACGGACGGCTATCAGGGTTATAACAGTCTGCCTGGGATCAGGCGCTGCTCCTGTTGGGCACATATCCGCCGATACTTTATCGACGCTGTTCCCAAAGGGAAGCAGTATGACTACAGCCAGCCTGCAGTACAGGGAGTCCAGTACTGCAGTCGGTTGTTTGCCATGGAAGACTCCATTAACAAAAAGTATCCCGGTAATTATGAAAAAGCGGAAACAACTGCGTCTCGAGAAGGAAAAACCTGTTCTGGAGGCTTTCTGGTCGTGGCTTGACCAGCAAAAGCCCGTCCGGAATACCCGGCTGGATAAAGCCGTGAATTATGTTCTCAACAGGCGTGATATAGCGGAAACCTATCTGGAAGACGGGCGGTGCAGCTTTACCAATAATCTCAGTGAGAATGCGATCCGTCCGTTCGCAGTGGGGCGAAAAAACTGGCTGTTCAGCAGTTCCGTGGACGGAGCGAATGCCAGCGCAGTAGTCTACACAATGGTTGAGATGGCCAAAGCACATGGGCTGAACATCTACGGATATCTTAAATTTCTGCTGGAGAACCGACCGAGTAAAAATATGACCGATGAACAGCTGGCGGAACTGGCACCTTGGAGTGAAAAACTCCAATCTATCAAAAATCGCATGTGAATTATAGTGAATTACTCCAACTCGTAAAGGGCTGGAGTAATCTTGTATCTAACCGCATTATTATTTGGCGCTTACTTTCCACTTCCTTTTCCTTGGTCTTTTCTGCTTTCCCGGCAACTGTGTTTTCCCCTACTGGGTTCGTTCTTATATTTTCTGACGCTTCTTCTGTTTTTTATTGCCTCGATCATTTTTCTTCTCCTTCACTTCTTTCGGCATATCGATCAGTCCGAAGCGATAGAACATCCCATAGATGTAAGTCACACCCCGGATGTCACTCAGAGCCTTTGGTCATTCAACTACTTCTCCTACCTTTTTGATATTCCCCAGTGCCAGCAGCACAGAACTCCACGCCAGGCTTTTGCTCTTCCCTCGGCGGTCGATCCACAATTCCTTTGTATATTCGCCGCTTCTGCCCTTTCGTATTTCATAGGTAAAGGGTAAGCCGGAATAGGTTTTAAATTGCACACCACAATAAAGCAGGACCGTCTCCCACAGGTGCTCCTCTGTCGGCTCTGATCTCAGTTTTCTTATCACTCTGTATCTCCGCTGCCGCTCTGCTCCAACACTGATTTTCTCTTTATCTGCTGTACTCGGGAAGTACACGCCTTTCTGATATGGCAGGTATGAGGTGACGGAGGCTTTGGAGAGTTGAAGAGTATTTGCGGTTGAGAGGATGGCTTCTTTATAGTTCTGTGTTTCTCGATACTCCTCAAAGGTATCCTGTACCTTCTCCGCCACTTCCGATTCATACACACCAGCCGTGATAAGCAGCTTTCTTACTTTGATGGGGTTTAGAGCCAGAGCATCTGCGATGGATTGGAGGGAGCAATCCTCCTCATAAAGCGCCACAGCAGCATCCATCTGTTCTTTCAGATTCTCCCCGGCATCATACTCAGGCTTCAACTTCTTTCGACCGCCGCCAGGCTTTCTGGCGTTATATGCTCTTTTCTCTCCCATAACTCACAGCACCAGCTCATTGAAAGCTTTTTTTCTGCCTTACGAAATATCATTTTTGTCCACCTCTTTACTCATGCAGCTCCAACGGCAGTCCATCCGGGTCATGGAAGAAGGTCATCTTCTTGCCGGTATAATCATCAACACGAATCGGCTCACATTTAATTCCCACCTCTGCCAGTTCTTTCACTGTCTGCTCCACACTCTCCACGCAAAAGGCAAGGTGACGCAAACCACATGCCTCCGGGCGGTTCACACGCTTCGGCGGGTTTTCCTCAGCGAAAATCTCCAGCTCCGTGTATTCATTGACACAAAGATCCAGCTTCCAGTCCTTGCGCTCCGGGCGATAGTTTTCTCTGATGACAGAGAATCCCAACTTGTTCACATAGAAATCCTTTGCGGCTTCATAGTCGGATACGATGATTGCAATATGATGTATTTTAGATAAGTTCATTTTTTGTCACACTCCATTTCTTCTATCTCATTTTATTTCCGTTATAAACTATATATCAGCTCTCAAAATATACCGTGTGTGCCTCAGCTCCGGGGAGAGCCTTGTGTTCCACACACGGCATTTATTTTTTCCTACCACAAAACAATACTCTTCTACAGATGCTTTCTTACCTTCCTGATTCCGTAGTACATCAATCCGCCAATCACTCCACCAACTGTATTATAGAAGATGTCTGACAGCTGAAATGTACCCAGGCGAAGCAGTAATTGCAACGTCTCAATACTTACCGAAAAGATCAACGCTGTCTTTCCGCTATGCCCCAGTATCTTTCTCCAGCCGTTTCCTGTCTTTTCTTCGAATGTCCACATAAGCACACCGGTGAACGGCACCATCATAATGACGTTCTCGATGCCCTCTGTTGTCAGCACCTGCTCGCCATTCACTGTCTTCCAGATGCCCCATCCGTCCAACACATTGGACAGCGGATTCAACCAATCTTTATGGAGTCTGACCCCAATGTGTTATGGTTATTTTACAGAAAAAGTTTCACAGACTCATTTCTGCTCCTTTTTCTTTAAGAAAATCGTAATGGGATCTGACCCCAGGATCTTCAGGATCTTCATTTGGATTTTTCCATTCCATATCATCTAATGTTAATATCTTTTCTGCTGTCATACGTGCAATTTTTTTCAGTTTTCCAGAAATTTCTTTCGAAATTTCTTTTTTTCCAAAAGACCCATCCCTATTATACCAAAAGCAAGAATCCCCTCAATAACATAAATCCTATCAAAAATCTCTACATTGTTATCTTTTGATACTTCCTGAACCCAATTAATTACATTTTCCCGAAATTCACTCGATGAATTTCCGTTTTTAAACAGCTAACTCCATCCGCTGAAATCTTTGATCTTAAATATTTTTTTACACTTTTGTTCTTTCTAACCACAGCCATTTGTAATAATTTTTTTTCCAAACATCAATGCCACCCCCACCACTGTTTAGTAATTTACAATCATCCTTCTCTTCAAGACGATATTGTTGTAATTTTTCTATCTTTTTCTTGTTCTTTTCCTTATTAATCCCCTCACAATACTGAGCAAAGGCTCTATTAGTTTTCATTGTTTTTTCATCTTCAGCAATTGTCACTTCAACACCAATTTCTTCCCCTTGCAAATCCGGGCGCTCCCCTGTAATAACCCGAGAATACTTTATCGGAAATAAATATCGCAGTACTGCCAATACATAATATTCTTGCGAATCTTTCTGTAAAGCACTCTCTATTGCTCCAGTAAACCTAAATTTTTCAACCCTCTCAGTATTTAAATTCATACAGTCCCTCCTTTTCTTTCTTAATGCGGATACTTCACAGTGGGAAGTTTATGTCCTACATGGCCTATGTATATTTTATTTTCTTCGCAGACTGGATGAAAAAAGATCCTTCCAGCATAGCTTCCCGTATATCTGACATGCCACGAGAATAACTGTAAGTTTCCATCCGGCAATAGAAAAGTATGTTCTTCACCATACTGTTGCAATGTAATTCCTGTCTCCGTTGTCGCCTTTGTTAAACTATCTTTTTTAAATTGTTTTGTCATACTCTCCGCTACCCGCTGTAACTCAAGAAGACGCTTATATACCTGCCCTGCTTCTGAAACGCCAACATCTTTTTTACACCCTGCTATTGCATGGTCGCAAAAGACAAGATTCGGAAACACCTCTTCTGCTAAATTCAAAATATCCTTTGCTGACTTAACCTCCGTATATCTCTTATCTTCCTTTTTCTGTTCATAACATTTTCGAAAAAGCTCTATA
>ENA-OQIP01000199-OQIP01000199.1-human-gut-metagenome-genome-assembly--contig:-NODE-199-length-12307-cov-2.639901_pt1 | contig 12307 bp, 14 predicted proteins | sample MGYA00242585_ERZ504750 | MGnify/ENA primary metagenome ERZ504750 (study PRJEB26092, sample SAMD00036441) | human gut metagenome | host: Homo sapiens | study: EMG produced TPA metagenomics assembly of...
CCTCCGGATCAAGAACGCCACCCCCCGGCAGATAACGGACAAACGGCAGATTTTCAAATTCATCCTAAAACAGCAACCATGATAGGAATCATCATACTCATATCACTGCTAATCTGTGCGCTGTGCCTGCTGATTGCTCTGCTGTATATCCGGCAGACAGAGATAGAGGTGAAGGACAAATCCGTGGATCTGGAAAGTGTCTTGCCTATCCAGACCATCACGGAGAACGCCGTCATCAACGGGAACGGTGACATCACCGTCGGCTACCGGCTGCTTCTGCCCGAAGTGTTCACCTTGTCGGAAAGCGAGGCGCAATACATCCACGAGCGGTTGGAGGCTCTTTTGAAGATGCTTCCGGCAGGCACGGTCATCCATCAGCAGAATTTCTACTATACGGGGCGATACCATCATGCAGAATACTCTTCCAATGCCCTGATAGCGGAGAACAACCGTCATTTCAACGGCAAGGAGATACTGAACAGCTACACCAACCTGTATGTGACGTTCACGAACGGCAGCCGAAACGGTAAGATACGCAAAAGCGCATCGGGCACCTCGCTGATGCGAAAGCTGCACTACCCGTTCAAGCAACCTTATAAGGAATATCAGCAACGGCTGACAGAAATGGAAGCCTTTCTGATGAACTTTGAGAACGGTTTGTCGTCCATCCAGCAGTTTGAGATACGCAAGATGGATGATACGGAACTGAACAACGCCATCTACGACTACGTCAACCTCTCTTACGAGACACCGGAAAACGATGCCACGCAGAAGAGCGTCAACCCTATGGCCGTCAGTGAAAGCGGAAGCATGAAAATAGGGCAGCAGCACGTTTCCATCCTTTCGCTGACCAACGAAGGCGAGCATCTTCAGGAACTGGCCGTGCCGCACACCGGCAAGTCGAAGGCATACGGGGGAAACATAGAGATACCGGACAGCATACGGAGCAAATGCTCGATGCTGTACCCCGTAGGACTTGGCCTGCCGTTCAACCACATCGTAAACATCGTGATAGAGATAACCGATCCAGATGCCACCGTAACGGCCATCGGTGCGGAGAAAGACGCGCTGAACTACATCACCAACTTCTACCCTCCGGCGGCAGAGAAGCAACGCGAGCAGGCAGCCTTCTGCGATGAGATTACCCAGTTCGACTACCAGACCGCCTATACCGCCTTCAATGTCGTGCTGAACGATACAGACCGCACCTCGCTCATGCGGAAAACCGCACTGGTACAGCAAGGCTTCAGCTTTATGAACCAAAGTTCGTGCTATGTGGAGAACGCCGAGCTGTGCAACCTGTTCTTCTGCAACATACCCGGCAATGCCAGGGCCAATTACCGGGGGCTTCGTCAACACGACCAAGCAGGCCATCTGCTATCTGCAAAAAGAGGGGATGTACCTTTCGGACGAGAAAGGGCATATCTACCATGACCGTTTCGGTACTCCCGCCAAGATAAACCTCTGGGATTATCCGGCGCTGAACAACAAGAACCGCATCGTTATCGGCCCGTCCGGTTCCGGTAAGTCTTTCTGGCTGAACAATTACATCCTGCAAAGCTATGAGCTGGGCCGGGATGTGATGATCATTGACATCGGCGGCTCTTACCGCTCGATGATAGCCTTGAACCGGGGCAAATACTTCGACTCTACCGAGCAGAAGAAATTTGCGTTCAACCCCTTCTTGTGTGACCGTGACAAGAACGGCAAATACCTGTACATCGACACCACGGATGCCGAGTCCGCCGATGACCAGATAAAAACCATCGTCGCCATTATCAGCTACATTTGGAAGGTACGTGAACCCATGCTGCCTGCCGAGAACGCCATTCTCAGGAAATCCGTCATCGGATTTTATGACTATGTGAACAACTCTTCAATAGGAGAGAAGCATGAGCGTATCTTCCCGACGCTGATAACTTACCGGGCTTATCTGAAGGAAGTGTTCAGCAAACGGATGACCGAGTTTGAGAAACAGAAATTCGAGATAGAGGAGCTGTTGCTTTTGCTGGAACCCTATACAGACGGAGAGCTGTCATTCCTGCTGAACGCCACCGAGAACGTGGATATCGTGCATGACCGGCTGATAGCCTTCGATATGGAAGATGCCTCTAAGAAAGAGTACTTTCCGCTCGTTGCCATCATCACCCTGCAAATGATCGTGGATAAAATCAAGAAACGCCAGGGATTTGCCAAAGAACTGATCATCGACGAAGCGCTCGACTTCCTGCAAGACGAGAAATTCGGAGACTTCATCGCCTACCTGTACCGTACCTTCCGTAAAAAGGAGGGAAGCATCACGCTGGCCGCACAGAACATCCTGTTTTTGAAAAACATGCCGTCCAGTATCAAGGACTCCATCATCATCAACTGCGCGACCAAGATTATCCTCGACCATTCGGAACACCGGCAGAACCTGCCGGAAGTGAAAGCCGTGCTTTCCATCACGGACGAAGAGGCCTATATGATCGAGTCGTTGCAACGCACGGAACGCTGGAGAGAGTTTTTCATCAAGATGTCGAACGATGCCTTCATCTTCCGCAACGAAGTGTCCGACTTCGCCGCCGTAGCCTTCGATTCGCGCCAGGCGACGGTAGTACGGCTGAAGCAGTTGTTCAACGAAAGCGGCTCGACCTATACGGCCATCAACCGCTATCTGGAGGAAAGGAGGAAAAAGTATGGATGACGCCACCCAAGGGCTGACCGCCCTTCTAAGCTGGTCAACCGACTTCAACGGCAGTGCATACAATCTTGCCGGAAGCATTGCCGCCGCACTTTTGGGCGTTGCGCTCATTTTCGTGGTATGGGCACTCGCCACGAAAAAGGAAATGCCAAGAGCTATCTGACAGCCTGGCTGGTATGTGCCATATTCACCTTATTATTCATCACCAACAAATAACCGTCATGAAAAGAATCATTCTCATACTCGGACTTGCCGCCTCGATGGGGCTGACGGGAACCGGCAGTGTTCATGCCCAGTTCGTCGTGCATGATCCCGGCCACACCCTGCTGAACTCAACGGAATGGATCGCCAATGTCAAGAAATGGGTTACACAAATCAATGAAATGATCGATGCCCAGGAACTGCGGCTCGGCCTGCAAAAGATCGACCAGTTGAAGGAACTCAAATCACTGAAAGAGCTTGCCGACCTGCTGGACGACGTAGCCTGCCTGAGCAGCGACTACAGCTTTTACCTGAACGTAGGATCGAATTACCACTGCCTGAAATTTCTCAACTTTCAGCGTGTGACCGTCAATCTGAGCCTGAGTACCGACCTGCTGTTCAAGGTGGCCACCGTGACCAGTTACTTCTCAATGAACTCGGAAGGGCGCATGTCCTTTATCGAGCAGGTGAAGGAATCGGTGGAAAAAGCCGCCGAAGAGATGCGTGAGTTTAACGAATCCGTGCGTTCCACGGTCATTTACAAATCCATGAAGGGGCATAACCGGAAGACCTATTACCAGGGACGGTTGGCCGCTTTCACACGACACACCAATTAAACGTTATGAATCAAGATAATTTTCTCTGGGGACTTCAGATCACGGACGGTCTGACGATGGAACTCGTTTCGCAAATGACGGTCATCGCCTTCGGTGTTGGTGTCATCTGCTTTATCTGCAACCTGGCATACAACTATCTCTATCACGGAGCCAGCCAGCTGTTAAGCCCGAATGAGGACAAATTTCCCGACATGATGGAAATCGCCCGTTGCCTGGTACTGTTCTTCTGCCTAAGCATGTACACCCCCATCGCCCAAACCATCGTAGGCACGATGGAAGTAATCAACGAAGCCACCTCGCTGACCTCCGAGCGTGCGCAGGAATTTGCCCAGTTCATGGCACAAGTCAGCCACCGAACAAGGAGAGATGATTGTCGAATACGACAAACACAGCCTCCAGTCGGAGGTAGCAGCCGGAGAAGACAACACCGGCGCCATGCAGCACGAACTAGGATAAAAAGATGGAAGAGGACGAAATGACCGGTGTACGCTCCAGCGTGGAGAAGATTGTGCAGCTGCTCAACCCCGCCAACCTCGCCACCCTTGTACTTCATGGCATTTCCGCCCTATTGGTAGGAATCATACAAGTAGTCATCTTGGGTATCGGCGTGGTCATTGTCAAGCTATTGGTCATTCTCGGCCCGTTTGTCTTTGCCGTAAGCATGCTGCCGGTCTTTCAGAAACAGTTGAGTATCTGGTTCGGTACGCTCTGCTCCGCCTGTATGGTATTCACCGTCATCAATATCCTGAATCAAATCATGTGGCAGACCTTCAAGGCCATCTATACGGAAAGTGCCGACATGGTAGACGCAGCTACGCAGCAGATACAATATTTAGGAATGGATCTCGCCTTAATCGGTGCTTATTGCAGCTGTTTCTGGCTATCCTCCAAAATCGTAGGACACAGCGATGCCGGGAAAATCATTTCGAAAACCGTGTCAATCGTCACCACGGCGGCCACCATCGCCCTGATGGGAGGCGCAGCGGCAGGCGGCAAGCTGACCAACGTAGGCGGTGCCGCCTCTATTGGGGCAAGTTTCATAAACGACAACAATAAAAAATAGAACTATGAATCTGATGAAATTCAAAGGAGCAGATGATGCGGTCAAGCTGACTATCCGGCTTTCAGCCGGGTACTGCATCATCCTGACTATCGCTTTTGCCAGCAGTATCATCTTCCTTATCAACAAAATAGAAAAAAGCATACGGCCAGGCTCTCGTCATCGACAGGCAGGGAGAAGTCTATGAGGCAAGCAGCCTGTCTGCCAGCGATATGCGGCAATACGAATACATGAACCATGTAAAGACCTTCGTAACCCACTGGTATGCCTTTGACGAAAGCAGCTACGAGAAGAACATTTCGCTTGCGCTCAACCTCATAGGCAACAAGGGGAAGGAGCTGTTGAACGAGTACAACGATGTGAATATGCTGAACTCACTCATACAAAAGAATATCCGTTACGGGGTACGCATCAAGGATGTAGAGATTAACACCCAAACGATACCCGTTTCCGGAAAGATAATCTTCACGCAGACCGGGTACCGGGCACGGGGAAGCATCTCACGTAATATCGAAGCGGAGTTCACCATCTATGATATGCTGTCCCGCAGCGAGGAAAATGCGCACGGAGCCAAGATAGAAGATTGGATTGTCCGCTATTCCGAACCCGTGGAAAGCAACGGCGCCAACACATCGCAGGCAGCTTCTCCGGGCAAGAATGAAAACCAGTCAGAAACCTCTAAACCAACCGACCATGGAACCGAATAAACTTATCAAAGACAAGAACAAGCTGTTGATGGCCATCCCGGTAATCCTGGGCATCCTCTTCCTTTATGTATTCTTCATCCGTGAGGACGGGAACGTGCCGTCAGGGAGTGACAGACAGACCGCCTCGCAAGCCTTTCTGGAACCACAGTCGGAAATGGCCGACAAGGTGAACGACAAGATGGAAGCCTATAAGCAGGACAAACTGGAAGAGCAGGGAGAAGGCACGCATCCTGAAAGAGTCTCAAGTCAAAGGATCTGATTTTTACTTCGAGCTGCAAAACCAGCAGGAACGGTATGACCGTGCCACACTGGAGCGCATCCGCCGTATGCAGAACGATCCGTACAGCGAAGTCATGGCAGAATACGGAGGTGGCCGGAACGGACGCTTCTCTCATCAGCTGGAAAGCCAACTGGACGGACTGGAGGACGAGCAGGCGCTCAACGAGATTATCCGGGAAGCCAAGAAGAACTCACGCATCCGCAAGGAACTGGAAGAATCCGACAAATACCGCAAGCGCATGTATGAACGGATTGTCAATTATGACCAAGAGGGAAAAACGGAGAAAGCCGCTGCCAACCCTTCCGGCCATCCATCCGCCGACAGCCTGATGCAAAAAGGCCCGATCTACCGTGCCGAAAACGGCAAGCGGGTACGCCGCCAACCGACCTCCACACCGGGAAACAGCAACCTCTTCAGGGCTTGCATCCACGGCGACCAGACCGTAGTCACGGGCAGTACGGTACGGATGCGGTTGCTTCAGGACGTAACCCTATCCGGCATGAAGATACCGGCCAACACGCTGTTTTACGGTGTCGCCACTTTGGGAGCCAACCGCCTCGATGTGGTGGTCAGCAACCTGAAGGTAGGAGACAACCTCAATCCCGTATCGGTAGTTGTCTTCGACAATGATGCCATGGAAGGTTTGAACCTGCCCAATAACCTGAAAGCCAGTGCAGCCAAGCGTATGGAACAAGGTCTTGTACAGAACATCGACATGCCGCTCTCTTCCATCGGCACGATGGCCAGCGAAGTGACCAGCGTAGTCAACGCCACCACCCAGGTAGCCAAGCAAATCTTGAACATGAGCCTCTCACAAGTGAAGGTACATCTCAAGTCCAACTACGAAATGTATATCCAGGAAGAGAGTCAGGAATCGAAGTTGCGCAGGCAAGCCGTGCAAGCGGAGTTACAGAAGCTCTATGAGCAAATGGAACAAGAGAAAACGAACAAGAAAAATCATCCCCTTCAAACATTGATAGACAAATTATGATAGACATTCTCAATTACCTGCTTGCGCTGTCAGCGGTCTTTTTCGGCTATCGGATCTACGTATCACGCCGGAACGGACGAGCCTTTAAAGAAATCCGTCCGCTGACCGTTTCTTTCGGCATTACCCTGCTTCTTCTATGGGGCATTACCGTATTCACCGCCTTTTTTTCAAGAACCGTTTAACATATCGACAACATGAAGAAATATATTTATCTACTGTTTTACTGCTTTGTGTGCAGTCTGCCGCTCTTCGCTCAGGAAAACGGCACTCCCCGGCAACAAGCCATCAGCCAAAAAGACATCTTTATCTCTTTCGACTGTGTGAAACACCTGGTATTCCCTGTGCAAGTATCTGATATCGCCATCGGCGAACAGGAGCTTGTCATGGCCAGCCGGGTAGAAGAGGCGCCCCATATCGTCAGGCTCTCGGCGCAAGCGGAAGGATTCACCGAAGAGACCAACCTGACCGTAGTCTGCATCGACGGAAGCGTTTACACCTATCACATCCGCTACCTTCCCGAAAGCGGCACGGATTCGCACCCGAACATTTACGAGGACAACGGGAAATGGCAGCACCATGACTATCAGGCAGAAGTCAGCGACCTCCATCTGGCCGAGTTCTTCTTTCCGGAGGACATCGCTTACGGAACGCCCGGCAACGAGGTGTCCTTCACTCTGGCCGCCTACAACAACCAGTTGAAAGTATCAACCGCCAAAGATGCCGTGGCATATTCCAACCTGTTTGTGGTGGATAAGGCCATGAACACTTACCACATCACCATCAAACGGGGCAATACCTCCGTATTCACCTACAATTTCGATGACCAGCGCAAATATACCGCCCATGTGGATGTGAACAGCGAGGAAATGGAAAGATGCATCCAAGAGCTGCGCACCAAGAAGCGCAACATCTACAGCCTGGGGGTCATCGAGAACAAGTTTGAGTTGTCAATGGCCAATCTGTATGTGCATGAGGACTTCATGTTTTTCATCTTTGACCTGAAAAACAAATCATACATCGACTACGACATCGAGTTTGTCAAATGTTTCCAGCGTGACCAGAAGAAGAGCAAGAACGCCATCCAGCAAGAAACGACCATCGAACCTATTTATCAGAAAGATTTTGATACGAAAATCAAGGGCAAGAGCCGGAACCGGCTGATACTTGGTTTCGACAAATTCACGATACCCGATGATAAGGTATTCGAGATCGAGATTTACGAGCGAAACGGCGGGCGGCACATCAAGCTGGCCGTGTTGAACGAATACATCCTTTCCGCAGAACCCTTATACAAGCCACAGCCATGAAACTGAGAGAAGCATTAGACACCTATATGTTCGACAACGTGGGACAGTTCGGCGGCATCGCCGAATCACTGGGCTATCAGACCGAATACCGGGACGGATATTTCCGGTTCCGCAAAGACGGGGAAGAGCTGAGCATGAGCGTAAGCGAAATCAGGGAAAAAGCCGGAGCAAAGTACGATGAAAGCCTTCGTGACCAATCAAAAGAACGTGTATCCGCCCTTTTTAACAAGGAACGTGCCAATGATCCTAAATATGTCGCCGAGCTGGAGAAGGAGGGCATCAGCATCAAGCGGTGGGAGAACCTGAAGGGACATGACAAGGACGGCTTTACCGTCATCGACCATCGCCTGAAGGTATGCTACACCGGACAGTCGCTCTATGAATACGCCTACAAGCAAGGGAACATCCTCGACGGGAAAGGCACCAAGCTGGAAAAGGGTATCATGTCTGATTTGATGGAGATACACGGCAAACCGGGGAAGCTCCGTTTCAACGATGACGGAATCTCCGTATTCTACCGCAAAGAGGCGTTGGTTATCCCGGACAAGGTGCTGGGAAAGAAGTTGGGCAAGAAAGAGAAAGAACAGCTGCTTGCCGGTGACATCGTACCCATCACCGTAAATAAGAAGGACATCCTGCTGCAAGTTGACCGGGATCTGAACTCCGTCATCCTGCGCACCAACCAGGAAATCAAGATTCCCGACATCATCGGGCAGACCAGCGAATATGGCGGCTACAAGTTAACCAAAGCCGACAAATACCTGCTCGCCAACGGCCATGCACTGGAGAACAAGCTGCTGCACAGTCCGGAAGGCTACTTCATTGCCGACATCCAACTGACGGATGACAGGAAAGGAGTCATGATACAGAACATACAGAGTATCACTCCCGGCAAGGCACAAGAGCTGATCAAGGCCATGACCCCCAAACTGGAAGCCCATGCGGCCAACATAGAGGCTGCAAAGAGCAAAAACACGAAGAGGGGCGCAATATGGAAGCCGAGTTTAAGGAAGCGGTGGGCAAACATGACTTTGAAAAAATCGGGAAGCTCAAAGAGGAAGGATATAAACCCAGTGAAGAGTTTATCAAAGGAATCGGTAAGGAACACGGTCTGGATGAAAGGCAAACCCATGAAGTCATCCAGCTGTTCGGCACCAAGCCGGAAGAACAGGGCGAACATGAAAGGCAGGCCGCACGTCTGTTGGATGCCGCACAGACCGACAACTTTCATGTCATCCAAGAGATACAGAAAGAAGGGTACCGGCTCACCCAACAAGACCTTACCCGGATGCGTGAAACGGGTGTGCAAGCCAACACGCTGATAGCCGTACAAAAGATTTTCGGGATGGAAGGCAGCACAAAGACACTGGGAGATGTCAAACTGGCCAGCACACCCAAACCCGACAACAGCAAGGAAATGGCCCGTCCGATAGCCAGCACCATCAACCGGGCTTTCAATGACTTATAACCTAAAAAATCAGGAATTATGGATTACGATGAATTAGTACAGAAAAACATTGCAGGAGAAATCTGTGACTTAGAGTTTCTACTTGCACAGGAAGAGCTTGCACAAGCCTATCAAGAAGAGATGGCTGCCAAGCAGCAAGAGATAAACAACCAAACGGCCAGAGAATGGCTGCTTGATTACGAGAACAGAAATCTATACCAATAAATCATGGATACAGCAAGTGACAAAGCATTACAGCATTTCGCCGAACTGATGATCGAAAAGATAAAGCAGGTGGAAGACAACTGGCAGAAGCCTTGGTTCGGGATAAAGGGTGGGGGACTTCCGCAAAATATCGAGGGAAGAACCTACAACGGAGTAAATTCCTTCATGTTGTTTCTACTTTCGGAAAAAGAGCAGTACAGCCTGCCGGTCTATATGACCTTCATGCAAGCCAAAGACAGCGGCCTTAACATACTGAAAGGAGAAAAGTCATTCCCGGTCATTTACTGGAATTTCTCAGTAAGAGACAAGAACGGAAAGAAAATACCTTTCGACGTATATAAGAACCTGGATAAAAACGAGCAGCAGGAATATAAGGTCACGCCGTTTCTGAAGACATACAATGTGTTCAACGTACAGCAGACCAATCTTCAGGAAACGAAACCGGAGAAATGGGAAGCATTGAAGGAGCAATTCAAGATACCGGCCATCAAGGACGAGCAAGGGATGCTCACCGTGCCTCTGATTGATGCGATGGTACGGGAACAGCAATGGATCTGCCCCATTTATTCCAAGGAAGGAAATAGTGCTTACCATGCAAGGGGAGAAGATAACCATATCGTCGTACCCCTGAAGGGGCAGTTTAAGGACGGAGAGAATTTCTACTCCACACTACTTCATGAGATGGCGCACTCGACTGGGGAGCCTGAGCATCTGAACCGGGAAAAAGGCGTGATTTTCGGAGACAAGCAATATGCCAAAGAGGAACTGGTTGCCGAACTCACCTCCGCTACCGTCGGGCAAAGCCTGGGCATATCCACCTATATCCGGGAAGAGAATGCCATGTATCTAAAGAACTGGCTGGGAGCCTTGAAAGAAGATCCCAAATTCATCTATAACATCCTTGCCGATGTAGGCAAAGCCAGTAATATGATTCAGGAACACGCCTCACGGATGGAACAGTACCTCACACCGGAGGAACGGTTTACGCTGGCCGTCCTGCAAGACAACCGTCCGGTATTGGAGCAGATGAAGAATGAAGGTTTTATTCCTTCATCCCGACAATTGGAAAACCTCGCCGCCAACCATCCCACGGCAAGCAACCTTGAAACACTATACGGCACTTTCGGCATTTCGCTGCCTGTCATGGAAGCGGAACCGACCATGAAAAATACGAATGAGCCACAGCTCGGATTATAAACTTTTAAAACCATCATTATGTTTACAGGACAAATTATCGGTTATGTCGGTGCGGATGCCCGGCAGAACAAGAACGGAAAAGGATTCAACTTCCATGTATCCACCAAGTACAAGAACGTGAACAACGAGGAACAGACCCTATGGGTATGCTGCTTCGTAAATTACGAGAGTAAGGTCTTTGAGTATCTGAAAAAAGGGACACAGGTATATGTCTGCGGCGATGTGTATGCCGATGTATTCCAGAAGGATGACGGTAGCCACATCCCATCCGTCAGCCTGACCGTCTCACGCATTGAGCTACTGGGAAAGGCTGAGAAAAAAGAGAACGGTGACGGAACGGCAACCGGACAACCCCAATAATTGCAACGGCCATGGAAAGAGAAAAGAAAGACCTGTCATTCATCCTGATCCTGCTATCCACGCTCATCGGGACAGCCGTACTGTTTCAGTGGGCTATCGTTACGGGATTATACGCTCCACTACGTAATCCGGCCATGTGGGAAAGGCTGATGGAAAAGGATGCCCTATTCCGGTTTCTCTACGTCATCCTGATCGGCGGTCTTGCTTTTCTCTTCCCGGTAGGCAAGGTGAAAGACGAAAACAAGAAATGGGTTTACACCAGTATGACATTGGTTTCGGCATCCATGCTGGTTATCGGATTCAGCCGGTTATCAGCGTGGTATAACCTATTTGTGTTTCCTACTGTGTTTGTGGCGTACACGCTGCTTGTCATCAAGACTCTGCCTTATTTCATCCGGCGCCATGCCCAATCCGATGACAGCATTTTCGGGTTAAGCCGGGAAGAATCAGCTTTCTACTTCCGCTTTGAGACCACCTCCGGGCCGTTGGTCATCCATAAGCCGCAGCAGAATGTCTATATTGACGGCGGTCCGGGAAGCGGTAAATCGGAAAGCTGGATCAAGGGAATCATCTACCAGTGCGCCGAGCGCAACTATGCCGGATTCGTGTACGACTGGGAGGGTGATCCCACCAAGGACAAGTCACCCATCCTCTCACGTATCGCCTACGGAAGCATTGAATACTTCCGGGCTAAAGGAGTGGAGACACCCCGTTTCGCCTATATCAATTTCGTGGATATGTCACGCACGGTCAGGGTAAACGTACTCTCTCCGAAATATATGTCAAAGGGCAACGAATCGCTATTCATCCGTAACATCATCATCACGCTGATGAAAAATCTGGAAGCCAGTTGGAAAGAAAAACAGACTTTTGGGCCAACAATGCCATTAACTACGTCTATTCAATCGCCTACAAATGTTTCAAGGAGAGGGAGCTTGGCATCTGTACGTTGCCCCATGTGATAGCCCTTGCCCTTTCGGACAGCAACCTGGTATTCCATTGGCTGTCGGAAGATCCTGAAATCGCATTGAACATGTCCTCGATGCTGACTGCCTGGAAGTTGGGCGCACAACAGCAGACAGCCGGAGCCGTATCATCCGCACAGACTCCGCTGGTACTCCTGAACAACAAATACATCTTCTGGGTGTTGTCACCACTTCCCGAAGAAGAGTTCTCTTTGGATATAACCAACAAGGAACACCCAACGCTGTTATGCGTAGGCAATGCGCCCA
>ENA-OQIP01000201-OQIP01000201.1-human-gut-metagenome-genome-assembly--contig:-NODE-201-length-12241-cov-3.519564_pt1 | contig 12241 bp, 14 predicted proteins | sample MGYA00242585_ERZ504750 | MGnify/ENA primary metagenome ERZ504750 (study PRJEB26092, sample SAMD00036441) | human gut metagenome | host: Homo sapiens | study: EMG produced TPA metagenomics assembly of...
ATATGATTAAAGGGTCAAAAGGTATCATCGATGCATGCTTGCATGCAATTCGATGTATACCTTAGTGACCCGCACTACACCGAGAAAGTAGCAATTTGCTGCGGGGACGCAGAAAATTAGCGGATTTCGAGGTGTAGTCAGATTACGGGAATGCGTAGCATGTAGTAATCTGATTAATCATAAATGAGGGGCAAAATACCTTTTGACCCTCATATCATTTATATCAATAGTATTTGCTCAAAACACAAAGATCTTGTGTTTAGATAAAAAAGAGAGGCAGGAGTATTTCAATGTGGAACACAATCAACATTTTTCTTAAAGCAGTGGACGATTTCGTCTGGGGAGTGCCGCTCATGGTGCTCATCATGGCAGGAGGTATAATGCTCACAGTGCGTCTGGGGCTTCTTCAGATGAGAAAGCTTCCTCTGGCACTAAAGTGGATGGTCAAAAATGAAGAGGGCGGCGATGGCGAGATTACGAGCTTTGGCGCACTCTGTACCGCGCTTAGCGCAACAATCGGAACCGGCAACATAGTCGGTGTAGCAACTGCAGTCGGTGCAGGAGGACCGGGAGCACTTTTCTGGATGGTGCTTGCAGCCTTCTTTGGCATGGCAACAAAGTATTCAGAGGGACTTTTTGGCTGTAAAATATCGTGTCATCGGCAAGGACGGACATAGTCTCGGCGGACCATTCTACTACATAGAGCAGGGAATGGGTACAAAAATGGAAATGGCTTGCAAAGATATTTGCATTTTTCGGCGTATGCGTTGGACTTTTCGGAATAGGAACATTCAGCCAGGTAAACGGAATATCAAGTGCTGTAAACAACTTTTTTGACCCTAAAAACCAGCATACAGTAAAGGTTTTACCGTTCCTTGGTGAGTATTCATGGTCAGTTGTCATTGCTTCGCTTGTACTGGCATTCTGCGTGGCAGCAGTGCTTATCGGCGGAGTAAAGCGTATTGCAAGTGTCAGCCAGATAATAGTTCCTTTTATGGCTGTTATATATATTGTATTTGTGCTCGTGCTTGTGGTATGCAATATCACAGCGGTTCCGGCAGCGTTTGCTACAATAGTAAAGGCAGCGTTTTCACCGAAGGCCATAACAGGCGGTGCCGTGGGAAGCTTTCTTGTTGCAATGCAAAAGGGTGTTGCCAGAGGAATCTTTTCAAACGAGGCAGGACTTGGTAGTGCCCCGATTGCAGCGGCAGCAGCCCAGACAAAGGAGCCTGTACGTCAGGGACTTGTCAGCATGACAGGAACCTTCATTGATACAATAGTTATATGTACACTTACAGGACTTTCCATCGTGCTCACAGGCGCATGGCAGGTTGACGGACTCGAGGGCGTGCAGGTTACTACATACGCATTCCAGAATGGTCTTCCTTTACCGAAAGAGCTATCAGCATTTATACTTATGCTGTGTCTTGTATTTTTTGCCTTTACAACTATACTCGGTTGGGATTATTATAGTGAGCGGTGCTTAGAGTATTTGAGTGGCGGAAGGATGAAATATGTAAAGGTTTATCGCTGGATATATATACTTGCAGTTTTCATCGGACCTTATATGACTGTAAGTGCGGTGTGGACTATCGCTGATATCTTCAACGGTCTCATGGCTCTGCCAAATATGATAGCGCTGTTTGCTCTTAGTGGTGTTGTTGTTAAGGAGACAAAGCATTTCTTCGAGCGACATAGAAATGGAGAAATCGAGGATTAATTATGTTTTATATTTTGCGACATGGAAGAACAGATTGGAATGAGGAGCACAGACTGCAGGGGGAGGTGGATATCCCACTCAACGAAACCGGCAGGCAGATGGCTTACGATGCCGCAGAAAAATATAAGGATATAGATTTTGACATATGCTACTGCTCCCCGCTTAAGAGAGCACAGGAGACGGCAAGGATTTTTCTTGCAGACAGAAACCCTGCAGTAGAGATTATCACTGACAACAGACTTCACGAGATGTGCTTCGGTGATTATGAGGGAGTGAAGAACATCAGGCAAAAGCCCGAATGCCCTGTCTACCTGCTCTTTGAGGAGCCGGAAAAATATGTGGCAAAGGACGGCGCAGAGAGTTTTGAGGAGCTATATCACAGAACAGGCGAGTTTATAGAGCAGGTGCTGAGACCGCAGCTTGAGGCAGGCAAAAATGTGCTTGTCGTGGGACACGGTGCAATGAACTGCAGCATAGTCAATCAGTTTCGCGGCACACCTATAAAGGATTTCTGGAAGGATATGCAGGGAAACTGCGAGCTGCTTAGGGTTGAATAAATTTAGATTATTCTGAATAGCTATATCGTTTGTAATAGATAGGGCATACCGGTTGTGGTGTGCCCTGTTGTTGTCAGAAACTAATTTCAACAGCATTTATTTATAAGTAAATGGATATTATATTATAAGTAATACTAAATTGACCACATAGCCTTATGCTCGTAAAATAATTTTGTAAATTTTTTATTAAATAAGAGTATAATTATTTGGAGGAACCAATGAAAAAGACAACGAACTCTTCACCTTACCAGTTTGAGGGCAGAATACCTCTGTCTCAGGCTATTCCGCTTGGACTGCAGCATGTTATGGCTATGTTCATCGGAAACCTTACACCTCTTATCATTGTTATGGGAGCGTGCGGACTCACAGCGGACGCTGGCTTTGCGGAGCTTAGAACAGCTCTCTTACAGAATGCAATGATTATCGCGGGTATTGTAACATTAGTACAGATGTTTTCCATCGGACCTGTCGGAGGAAAGGTACCTATCGTTATGGGAACTTCTTCGGGCTTTCTTGGAGTATTAAATAATACAGTTGCAGCGTGTGGCGGCGGAGTTATAGCATATGGTGCTATTATGGGAGCCTGCCTTGTAGGAGGTATCTTCGAGGGCATACTCGGAGCCTTCTTAAAGCCTTTGCGCAAGTTTTTCCCGGCAATCGTTACAGGCTCAGTTGTTATAGCAATCGGACTTTCACTCCTTGGAGTGGGAATCAACTACTTCTGTGGTGGAACAGGCAAAAATGATTACGGCTCACTGCCTAACCTTTTTATTGGAATGGTTGTACTTATAGTAATCGTGCTTCTTAAGCATTTTGCACCATCGCGCAGTATTTTTTCATCATCTGCCATCCTTTTTGGTATCCTGGCAGGATATGTAGTAGCAATCATTATGACACTTACCATGTCACACACAGGTGTGACCGCTGACGGTGTTAAATACACATACTCATGGGTTGTAAACTTTGATGAGGTTAAAAAATGCGGCATGGATAGCAGTTCCAAGCTTTATAGGCTTTGGAAAGCTGTCAGATGTGGGAATTTCCTTCCATGCCAATGCAATCATCCCGATCGGCATCATGTTTATCGTTACTGCAATCGAGACAGTTGGCGATATCTCAGCCTGTGTGGAGGGTGGAATGGACAGAGAGGCTACAGATTCAGAGCTTTCAGGCGGTGTTATCTGTGATGGTCTTGGTTCATCATTTGCAGCGCTTTTCGGAGTACTGCCAAATACCTCATTCTCACAGAATGTAGGTCTTGTTTCAATGACAAAGGTTGTCAATAGATTTGCTATTTCAATGGGAGCTATATTCCTCGTTATTTGCGGCTTCTGCCCAAAGATTGGAGCTCTCATGTCAATCATGCCTCAGTCAGTGCTCGGCGGAGCTGCTGTTATGATGTTTGCTTCTATCCTGATTTCGGGAATTGAGCTCATCACAAAGGAGCCAATCGGCAGCCGTGAGATTACAATTATCTCAGTAGCAATCGGTTTAGGCTACGGACTTGGCGCTACAACCGGTGCTACATCACATCTGCCATACTATGTACAGCTTATATTTGGCGGTTCAGGTATCGTGCCTTGCTCACTTTGCGCTATTCTTCTCAATATTATTTTGCCGAAGAAGTCAAAGAACGCGCCATATATGTGGGATATGGACGAGAAAGACGATGTGAAGCGTGTGGATGACTAACGCTTAGGATTTTGAAGCCGTCCGGTGCATTAAGTACACCGGCGGCTTTATTGTTTGTGGGAAAGTATGGAAATATATGGAAAAAGTGATTTCAATAGTGGGCGCAGGTGGCAAGACCACACTCGTTCATAAGCTTGCAAGGGAATATCACAGGAGTGGAAAAGGTGTGCTTGTCACAACAACAACGCACATGTATGTCGAAGCTGACACTGACCTATCCTGCGATTTTTTTGCGTTAAGGGATAAAATAATAAAAGATGGATATTGTATGCGGGGCAGAAAATATCTGAACAGAAAATATCAGAACAGTCAAAGCCAAAGATGTGCGGACTGCCGTATGATTTACTCGATAAACTGATTAAAGACATGCCACAGGCGTTAGATTATGTTATAATCGAAGCAGATGGGGCAAAGCACCATTCCCTCAAATATCCGGCAGCGGATGAGCCGGTCATATATCCGGGTACCACAGATGTTATCATAGTGCTTGGCACATGGGAAAAGGGCAGGTCATGTAAGGACGTTGTATTTCGATATGAGCTTATGCAAAAGGAGCTTGGAACGGCAGAGGATGCAGTGGTGGATGATTCAGTTATAGATACGCTGCGGCAGGTCTATGTCAGAAAGCTTCGCGATAGCGGGTTTGAAGGACGAGTATCGTGCGTTTTTGCGAATGAGCGTGGGTGGTTCTGAATAGTTGCAAATATGGAAATAATAAGGTAACAGGGTAATTAATCAGATGAGCATGAATCAGAGCAATAATCAGATAATAAAGAAAATTTGTTAATAATATGCCGCGGTGCAGGGACGACCTTGCCGGACCGGCATCATCCCACAGACTGCCGACCGGGCGAGGGCATAGGGTGATAGCGCTTGAGACAGACTATCCGGCTGCCATACGGCGCCAGGTGTCCTTTTGCGAAGCGGTGTATGATGGGAGCGCAGCTGTAGAGGGTGTGACAGCCAGACTTGTTCCTGCCTTGGCTGATGCAGAGACTGATACAGAGACATGTTCAGGGATAAATGACACACCGGCAGCTCATATTGTATCAGAAAAGTGGGATAGTTCAGCCATCGAAGCTGTGCTTGAAGCCGGAGAGGTCCCGCTTCTTATAGACCCAAAGGGCGAGTCAATTGCACTTTTAAAGCCGGATGTTGTGGTAGATGCCATAATAGCAAAGAAAAATCTGGGCACCACAATCGATATGGCACCGCTTGTGATAGGAGTAGGCCCGGGCTTTACGGCAGGGCAAGACGTGCATCTGGTGATTGAGTCCATGCGTGGGCACAATCTGGCGCGCATCATTACCGATGGCATGGCACAGCCCAACACAGGTGTTCCGGGAAATATCGCCGGCTTCACAAGTGAGCGTGTGATTCACGCTCCGGCGGCAGGATATATTCATGATGTCAGAAAAATCGGAGACATCGTGCAAAAAGGCGATGAGATAGCGCGGATATATCCGGATAAAGAAAGCTACGACAATGCATTGTCTGAATATGTCCCTGTGAATGCTACAATTACAGGCATCATACGAGGCCTTATCCGTGAGGGATATTATTTCAGGAAAGGCTTCAAGATAGCGGATATCGATCCGCGCGAGAGTGAGCTAACAAACTGCTTTACAATCTCTGACAAGGCAAGAAGTAGTAGCAGGCAGTGTGCTTGAGACGGTATCGGCATTTGAGCACGGCGTAAAGATTTATTAAATAATAAATGAGGGTAACTATTTAGGTGTTTTCAGTGGTTCTAAATAGTTACAGTGAGGATAAATAGATTGACGCAGGAAAACGAATTAGATATCAATAATCAGGAAAAAAATAAAGGAAAAGCTTACACATTTTAATGAGGCAGGGGAAGCTCACATGGTGGATGTGCATGCAAAGGATGACACATACCGCGTGGCGAAGGCCTGTGGCACGATAAAGGTAAATGGCGCAGTATACAGGGCGGTATCTACGGGCACAGCTAAAAAGGGCGATGTGCTGGCAGTGGCGAGGATTGCGGGAATCATGGGCGCAAAGAACAATTCCATGCTCATTCCGCTCTGTCATGCTATTGCCATGACGAAGTGTGATGTTGAGTTTGAACTGGATGAAAAAAACAGCAGTATCACGGCAATCTGCACGACAGCCTGTGTGGGCAAAACCGGTGTAGAGATGGAGGCCATGACAGGGGTCAGTGTGGCGCTTCTTACCATATATGATATGTGTAAGGCACTGGATCGTGGCATGGAAATTGGGCAGATACATCTGCTGGAAAAATCCGGTGGCAAGAGCGGACACTACGTTACTGTTCACAACTAACAATGTGACCGGCAACGATTACAGCCCATTTAAAATGCTGAGAAGTTAAAAATACACAATTAATCAAGGATAACAGGGTGATGTAATGTATACTGTAGGGATTATAACGATAAGCGATAAAGGCGCAGCGGGCCAAAGAGAGGATAAAAGCGGTCCTAAAATAAAGGAACTGCTTCCCAAAGATAAGTATGATGTGGTTTCATATAAAATCATACCGGATGAGAGGGAACAGATTGCAGACGAGCTTGTCAGGCTGTGTGATGCTGTGAAATGCAATCTGGTGCTTACAACCGGAGGTACCGGGTTTTCACCGAGAGATATCACACCGGAAGCTACAATGGATATTGCAGAGCGTAATGCACCGGGTATCGCTGAGGCACTGAGAGCGTACAGCATGAGTCTTACACCTAAAGCCATGCTTGGCAGAGGAGCTTCAGTTATCAGGAAAAACACACTGATAGTCAATCTGCCCGGCAGTGTGAAGGCAGTGTCGGAGAGCATGGATTTTCTGATGGGAAATATAGAGCATGGACTTGATATTTTACTGCAGTATGACAGTGAGTGCGGCCGGTGACGGAAATGCACGAGGTATGGTTTAGGGCAGTAACTATTTACAAAAATAATATTTGGAGTGTGGGATTATATGAAGCTTATGAAGACAACGGAGGCAGTCGGACAGGTGCTTTGCCACGATATCACACAGATTATCCCAGGTGTGAAAAAGGATGCGGTTTTTCGCAAGGGGCATATTATAACAAAAGAGGATATACCGGTGCTGCTTAGCGTCGGAAAAGACACCATATATATATGGGAAAATGATGAGACCATGATGCACGAAAATGAGGCAGCAGAGGTGCTTTATCGTATGAGCGCATGTGGCACAAATAGCAATGAGACCGACGTTGAACGTCATTGTGAAGCCGCAGAATCCGGCATTTTTGGTGGCACCGCAAGTAAAATGCATCCATCCCCTGTAAAGGAAGGCAAGATAGAGGTGATTGCTGACTGTGACGGACTGCTTAAGGTGGACAGCAAAAAGCTGAAAAAGGTCAACTCCTTTGGTGAAATGATGATAGCAACGAGGCACGGCAATACCACTGTGAAAAAGGGGGATAAGCTTGCCGGAACAAGAATCATACCGCTTGTCATAAAAAAGGATAAGCTGGAGGCGGCTTCGCACATATGCGATGACGGACCGATTCTTGATATAAAGCCGTTTGTGGTCAGAAAAGCAGCAATAATCACAACCGGAAACCGAAGTGTACCATGGCAGGATACAGGATGCGTTTACCCCTGTTATTGAGAAAAAAATAGCAGAGTTTGGTGCACATATGATGTTTCATGAGGTGTTTGATGATGATGATCAAAAAATAACAGACGGATGCTTACGTGCAATAGAGGCAGGAGCGGAGATTGTATTTTGCACAGGAGGAATGAGCGTGGATCCTGATGATAAAACACCGCTTGCCATAAAAAATACAGGCGCGCGGATCGTGTCGTATGGTTCACCGGTGCTGCCGGGAGCCATGTTTTTGCTGTCGTACTATGATGCAGGTGACAGGCTGGTGCCGATATGTGGACTGCCTGGCTGCGCCATGTATAACAAGCGCACGATATTTGATATTGTATTGCCGAGGCTTATGGCGTGTGATATGATTTTGGCAGATGAGCTTGCCGGACTTGGAGAAGGCGGACTCTGCCTGAATTGTGATGTCTGCACGTTTCCTAACTGCGGTTTCGGGAAGGGCTTTTAATATGCGCGATAGATTTGGCAGAGAGATTGACTACATGCGCATATCGGTGATAGATAGCTGTAATCTGAACTGTTATTATTGCAACCCACAGGACAATAATAAAAATTGTCAGGTAATAAATACACTTAGCGTAAAAAAGGTGCTTTGCATAGTCCGCGCAGCCACAAGGCTTGGAATCACGCATTTTCGTCTGACAGGCGGTGAGCCGCTTCTGCATCCGCAGATTGATGAGATGGTTTCGCAAATCAAAAAAATACCCGGTGTCAGGAGTGTATCGCTCACCACAAACGCAGTACTGCTTGCGCAGCATGCAAAGCAGCTTAAGGAAGCCGGCATAGACAGTATAAATGTGAGCCTGGACACGATAGATGCGTCAGAATATGAACATATCACAAAAAAACCGCTGCTTCATAAAGTGGAGCATGGAATCGATGCCGCCATAGAGTGTGGAATAAGAGTGAAAATCAATGCAGTGCTCACACCGCAGACAGATGTGGTGGCTCTCACACGGTATGCTTCAAAAAAAGGCACAGATATCCGTTTTATAGAGATGATGCCGGTAGGTGAAGGGCATACCAACGGAGTCGAGCCGTATGAGAAGGTTATTGGTGCACTTTTAGAAATATATGGAACTCCTTGCCATATAGATACTGAAAATAGAGAAGAAATTAATTCGAGATATAATAATGCGGATAACGGTCCTGCAGAGTATTACAGTTTTCATGGACTTGATATCAGAGTAGGGCTGATTCAGGCAATCCATGGGAAGTTCTGCGATACCTGCAACCGCATACGTGTTACGGCTGACGGCAGGCTTATACCATGCCTGGGAAGCAGCGTGACGATGGATTTAGTACCTGATTCATGCGAATTTACAGATGATTTGGAAAAAGATTTTGTAATAGTTCAGGCACTAAAGGCTGCCATAAAGGCAAAGCCGGGGTGTCATAATTTTAATGATAATGCTGTGACATATACAAAAACTACAGAGACAAAGACTGTGGAGACAAGGACTACAGAGCTGAAAGCTGCGGATGCAGCAAGAAATATGAGCCGGATAGGAGGCTGATAGCAAATCATGGGAAAGCTTCTTGCAATCAATATAAGCAAAGAGAGAGGAACTGAAAAGAGAGAGGTGCCACAGGCAGAGCTTGTTGCGGACTATGGCATCATGGGAGATGCACATGCCGGAAAGTGGCACAGGCAGGTCAGCCTGCTTTCCGCAGAGAAAATAGATGCCTTCAGGGCAAGAGGAGCGCAGATAGACAACGGCGCATTTGGCGAAAATTTAATTATATCAGGATTTGATTTCAAGAATTTACCGCTTGGAACACGCTTTTGCATAGGAGATGCTATTCTGGAGATGACGCAGATAGGCAAGCAGTGTCATTCGCATTGTGCTATCTACAAGAGGATGGGCGAGTGCATTATGCCAAAGGAGGGCGTGTTTGCAGTAGTCATAAGAGGCGGTCAGATTCATACCGGTGACGAGGTAAAGCTGATTCCGGCAAACATATATGCTTCGATAAAGGACAGACCGGCGGACAGCCGCTGTGAGCTGTTGACAGTCATAGAAGGAGCACATGCCGGTGAAAAGGCGCTTTATATAGATGGCAGAATAAGAGTGGCATCAGGCAGTGCATGGGCAGATGAAATAAATGACAATGATGATTCCATTGTGATGTTTAAACAACAGATAGGCAGCAGACCACGCCTTATAATCTGCGGAGGAGGTCATGTATCGGCGGCACTTGTACGCATGGCATCACTTTTGGCCTTTGACATATGGGTGATAGAGGACAGACCTCTGTTTGCCGATAATGCAAAGCGCCAAGGAGCAGACCGTGTAATTTGCGGCGATTATAAAAAAACTCTCGCCAGGCTAGAGCCACAGGCGGATGATTACTATGTATGCATGACAAGAGGTCATCGCTTTGATATGGAGTGTCTTACAGAGATATTCAGAAAGCCATACGCCTATGTGGGGATGATGGGCTCAAAGAAAAGAGCTGCCATAGTAAAAAAAGACCTTGAAGAATCGGGATTTTTACAGGAAACCATATCCGGATTACATTCTCCGATAGGCCTTGCAATAGGTGGACAGACACCGGAGGAAATTGCGCTTTCGGTGATAAGTGAGATAGTAAAGTGCAAAAATGAGCGTACCAGTTGCACGCAGGTGGATAACGAAGTGCTTGATGCACTTATTGAGGCATCAGATGAGAAGTATATACTGTGTACCATCATAAAAAGAATGGCAGTGCACCGCGCGGAGTCGGAACACAGATGCTCGTGAGCTCAGACAATCGGATTATCGGAACTATAGGCGGCGGTTGTGCGGAGGCAGAGGTTATAAGCCATTGCAGGAGACTGTTTCGCAAGCAGGAGTTTAAATGCGGCCTGATGGATGTGAGCATGAACACTGACGATGCCGAGAAAGAGGGCATGGTGTGCGGAGGCAGTATTTCGGTGCTGCTGGAGCAGATTGGATGATGAAATTATCATATATTAATAAATCAAGATAAGCTGAATATGAATATTAATCACATGTATATTTAATTTAAATAAGCGAAAATAGAGGTTAAAAGTATGAGCTTAAGAATAGCGACAGGCACTGACGGACCAAGAAAAGTGCGCAAGGGCTTAAAGAGAAAATTTGCAGCATATGCAGGACTTGCGTTTGGACTTATCCTTATAGCAGGACTTTTTGCAGGCTGTGGAAAAAAGGATACAGCAGATGCAGATGTCGATTTATCAGTTTTTGCGGCAAAGAGCTTTAAAACGGTGTTATGGATGAAATTTGTGCAGCCTACACCAAGGCGCATCCAAATGTAAACTTCCGGAACAACTATGACAGCTCCGGAACTCTGATGGCACTAGATTAAAGAGGGTGCGAAGTGCAACATCTTTTTCTCAGCAGGAGTGGCACAGATGGATGAGCTTCAGAATGGCTACGACGGAGGAAGCGTGGTGGACGGTACTCGTGTTGACCTATTAAATAATCAGGTGTGCCTTGTTACATATAAGAATAGTGGCACGGCAGTTACCGGCTTTGCAGACATCTCAAAGGCTAAAAATATGGCACTTGCTGACGGAACTGTTCCTGTAGGACAGTACACCAGAGCAGCACTGGTAAATTCAAAAATGGTTGAAGGTGATGTTTCAAATCCACAGGCTATTTCAGATTCTGATATCTCAAAGGCACTTGATGGTCTGGAAATAAACAGCTGTGCCAATGTAGGTGCGGTTGCATCTGCCGTAGCTGAGGGCGCAAATGAGATAGGAACAGTTTATTACTCAGATACATTCGGATACGAGAACCAGCTTGATATTATAGAAAAGCTTCCAAACAGCTTAACAGGCGATGTCATCTATCCGATAGCAGCCTTAAAGGAAGACAGCACTACATCAGATGAGCTTGAAGCAGCAAAGGAATTTATCGCATACCTTCAGACAGATGAGGCAATGTCAGTATTTGAGAAATATCATTTTTCGGTAAATGAATAATGGGACAGATTGATTTTTCACCGCTTTGGGTAACATTAAAAACAGGAATAGTAGCGTCAGTTTTTTCTTTTTTTATAGGAATAGCTTTTGCTGAGCTTGTCATAAATACAAAGGGCAGAGTGAGGGCATTCTGGGATGGACTGCTGACACTTCCTATGGTATTGCCGCCTACCGTGGCTGGATACATTCTTTTAAGGATTTTCAGCACAAGGCGTCCTTTTGGAAGCTTTTTAAGCCATAGCATGGGGATACAGGTAGTACACACGTGGCTTGGCTGTGTGGTGGCAGCAACCATCATTGCACTCCCTCTCATGTACAGAAATGCGAGAGCGGCATTTGAGCAGATAGATGAAAATGTCATATATGCGGCGCGCACTCTCGGCATAAGTGAGTGGAAGATTTTCTGGAAGATACGTCTGCCGATGGCAAAGCCCGGCATTATTTCGGGTGTCACACTGGCCTTTGCCAGAGCTATCGGTGAGTACGGTGCCACATCGATGCTTGCCGGAAATATAGCAGGAAAAACCTCGACCATATCACAGCAGATAGCAATGGTTGTCCAAAGTGGAGACTATGCCACAGCGGGCTTCTGGTGCATAGTAATCATAGCGACTTTCGTTTCGCATGCCTTGTATCGATAAATATGATATGCGGCAAAAGCAAGGGCATAAAGAGAAAGAGAAAAATAATGTCGCTCATAGTAA
>ENA-OQIP01000202-OQIP01000202.1-human-gut-metagenome-genome-assembly--contig:-NODE-202-length-12181-cov-1.303965_pt1 | contig 12181 bp, 13 predicted proteins | sample MGYA00242585_ERZ504750 | MGnify/ENA primary metagenome ERZ504750 (study PRJEB26092, sample SAMD00036441) | human gut metagenome | host: Homo sapiens | study: EMG produced TPA metagenomics assembly of...
CCTCGGTCGGTCAGCGGCTCGGGCGTGGCGGGTGAAGGTCTCGGCCCAGACGTCATCGCCGATGACATCCTCCGGGGTAGTCGCCGATGTAAACATCAATGGCGTTGTTCGCGGTTGGGCTTTGCCACATCGTCACGGAAGGGCAGGTTCAGCACCTTATCCATGTGGCGCAGCTGCCAGTTGTCGGCCTTCTGACCAGCCAGACGGGTGCAGTGGATGCGGCTCTGCTGGCCGGCACCCACGCCGATGGTCTGACCATTGTAGGTGTAGCACACACTGTTGGACTGAGTGTACTTCAGGGTGATGAGAGCAATGATGAGGTCGCGCTTCTGCTCCTCGGTCACGTCCTTGTTCTCGGTGACCCAGTTGTTCAGCATGGTGTCGGCGTTGATGACCAGCTCGTTGCGGCCCTGCTCAAAGGTGATGCCGTACACCTGCTTGTGCTCGATGGGAGCGGGCTTATAGGCGGGGTCGATGGCGACCACATTGTAGTTGCCCTTCTTTTTGCCGGACAGGATGGCCAGTGCCTCCGGCTCGTAGCCCGGAGCGATGATGCCGTCAGAGACTTCGTGCTGGATCAGCTTTGCGGTGGGCACATCGCAGATGTCGGACAGGGCGATCCAGTCGCCGAAGGAGGACATCCGGTCTGCGCCGCGAGCGCGGGCATAGGCACAAGCCAGCGGAGAGAGCTCGGTCTCCGGGGCAATGTGGTACATCCGGCGCTCCACCTCGGTCAGGGGCAGACCCAGTGCTGCACCCGCCGGGGAAACGTGCTTGAAGGAGGCCGCTGCAGGCAGACCGCAGGCGGTTTTCAGTTCCTTGACCAGCTGGATGGAGTTGAGGGCATCCAGAAAATTGATGTAGCCGGGCTTGCCGTTCAGCACGGTAACGGGCAGGTCGGAGCCATCTTCCATATAAATGCGGCTGGGCTTCTGGTTGGGATTGCAGCCGTACTTCAGTGCGAGTTCATTCATTGGTGCATCCTCCTTATATCCTAAGGTTTACTCTTATTCTTCCTCGGCGTCAAGCTTTTTGAGCAGTTCCAGCTCCTCGGGCAGCAGCTCTGGCTCTTCGGGGTCGTCAAAGTCGCTGCACACCGGATCATATTTATTAAAGATCATATCGCCGCTCTCGCCGGTGTCCAGATCGATGACCCGGGCAAACAGGCTCACCTTGTTGTCCAGATTCAGGCTGTTCCACATATCGTGGGCAAAATCACCGATGGTGCGGGGGGCAGGCAAAGCGCAAAGGCTCGCCCTCAAAGCTGGGGATGGGATTGCCGTTGTGCTTGTAGGTGCTGATGAAGTGGCCCTCGCCTGCAACAGGCTGGGGGTAATCAAAGAAATAGCGCTGCACGCTGTCGCCGTTGCCGTCGGCAGACTTGAGGATGCTCATCTGGTAGCTGCCGTCAGCGTACACCACAGCGGAGATGCGGGGGGTGTAGTTGGGGCCGTCCGGCTCAAAGGTGCGGGTGCGCAGGGCATCGGCAAAGCTCTTGCCCTGACTCATCAGGTCAAAAATGGTATCGGTCTGGTCGCCGTTGGTCACGATATGGGTCTTGCCCAGGGTCAGCACGGGGTTATAGATGATAAGGCTGGGGTCCTCCAGCTTGTCGGGGTCTGCAGCCATGGTGCAGATGCCGCCGCGCTCGGGCACGGGGTCGAACACGCGGTTGCGGCTGTTCTCGCTGCGGCCCATGATAAAGTAGCCGATAAACATCTGCCGTCCGTCCGGTGCCATTGCCACAGCAATGCCGCGGCCGGGGTACTCGTTGGATGCCAGATACTCGTTCAAGTTGATCTTTTTCCATTTGTTGTTCTCCCTTGCATTTTTGTTTTCAAAGAGCAACTCTCGGTCCCCCTTTGGGGGAGCTGGCGCGTCAGCGCCTGAGAGGGCGAACCTCTTTGCGGAGGCAACTTCCCCGCCCTCTCCGTCACGGCTTACGCCGTGCCACCTCTCCCAAAGGGAGAGGCAAGAACAACGCTCTGCAAGCTTTCAGCAGATCTCTCCGCTGCACACCCATAGCCACAGCCTTGGGCAGCAGCTTCCATTCCGCCTGCTCCATCACCCGTTTTTGCAGCACCTCGGGGGTGTCGCCGGGCAGGATGTCCACGGCCTTCTGCAGCAGGATGGGCCCGCCGTCGCACTCCTCGTTGACAAAGTGGACAGTAGCGCCGGTCACCTTGCAGCCCCGAGCCAGTGCAGCCTCGTGGGGACGCAGGCCGTACATTCCCGGCCCGCAGAAGGAAGGGATCAGCGCAGGGTGCACGTTCAGGATGCGGCGCGGATAAGCCGCGATGACGCTGGGGCCCAGCACGGACAGAAAGCCCGCCAGTACCACCAGATCGATCTTGTGCGCCCGCAGCGTTTCCAGCAGCGCAGCGTCAAATTCCTCGCTGGTGGCGTAGTCCTTGCGGCGCACCACGCAGCCCTCCACACCGGCCTTTGCGGCGCGTTCCAGCGCAAAGACGCCGGGCTTGGAGGCTACTACCAGCGTGATTTTACCATTGGGGTTCTCGCCCCGGGCCTCGCTGTCCAGCAGCGCCTGCAGATTGGTGCCGCCGCCGGACACTAACACGGCAATGTTCAGCACAGCTCCACGCCCTCACCTTCTGCGATGACGCCCAGACGGTAAGCCTCCGGCTCGCCGTTGGCGTGCAGGATCTCCAGTGCCTTATCGGCCTGCTCGGCGGGCACGGTGATCACCATACCCACACCCATGTTGAAGGTGTTGAACATATCGTGCTCGGAGATGCCGCCCACCTTCTGCATCAGGTGGAACAGAGCGGGGGTACGCACATCTGCCTTGTTGATGCGGGCGCAGCAGCCCTTCTTCAGGCTGCGGGGGATATTCTCGTAGAAGCCACCGCCGGTGATGTGGGAGATGCCCTTGACCTGCACCTCTTCCAGCACCTTCAGCACGGGCTTGACGTAGATCTTGGTGGGAGCCAGCAGCGCCTCGCCAAGGGTCTTGCCGCCCAGCTCGGCGGGGGTGGAGAACAGCACATCGGGGTCGGCGTCGATGTTGAACACCTTGCGCACCAGCGAGAAGCCGTTGGAGTGCACACCGGTGGAAGGCAGGGCGAGGATCACGTCACCGGCTGCCATGGTCTCGTTGTTCAGGATCTTCTCCTTGTCCACAACGCCCACGGTAAAGCCGGCCAGATCATACTCATCCTCCGGCATCATGCCCGGGTGCTCGGCAGTCTCGCCGCCCACCAGAGCGCAATCGGCCTGCACGCAGCCCTCGGCCACGCCCTTGACGATGTTGGCGATCTTTTCCGGCACGTTGCGGCCGCAGGCGATGTAATCCAAAAATACCAGCGGCTTTGCACCGGCGCAGATGACATCGTTGACGCACATGGCCACGCAGTCGATGCCGATGGTATCGTGCTTATCCATGATCATGGCCACCTTCAGCTTGGTGCCCACACCATCGGTGCCGGAGATCAGCACCGGGTGCTTGTAACCGGTGCAGTCCAGCTCAAACAGGCCGCCAAAGCCGCCCAAGCTGCCGATGCAGTGCTCGTTCATGGTACGGGCGACATACTGCTTCATCAGCTCCACAGAGCGTAACCGGCGGTAATGTCCACGCCTGCTGCGCGTAGCTTTCAGAATAGCTCTTTTCCATGTTCTTACTCTCCTAACTTTTTGGCGTCCTTGGGACGGTCGTTCAGGTGACGGTCGTGAATATCGGTAGAAAGCACACTTTCCGGCTCTACGGCATACTCGCCGGTAAAGCAGGCGGTGCAGAAACCGCATTTTGCGTTCTTGGCCAGCTGCACCACATGCTCGGTGGACAGGTAGCCCAGGGTGTCGGCCCCGATGATCTCATTGATCTGCTCCACATTGCGGCCCGTGGCCACCAGCAGCTTCTGGTCGGGGATGTCGGTGCCGAAGTAGCAGGGGTATTTGAACGGGGGGGCCGAGACCCGGAAGTGGACTTCCTTTGCACCGGCATCCCGCAGCAGCTTGATGATGCGGGCGGAGGTGGTGCCGCGCACGATGGAGTCATCCACCAGCACCACCCGCTTGCCCTTGACGGTGCTGGACACCACGTTCAGCTTGATGCGCACGCTGTTTTCGCGCTGCTTCTGGCTGCCCTGGATAAAGGTGCGGCCGATGTATTTATTCTTGATGAAGCCGATGCCGTAGGGGATGCCGCTCTCCTGCGAGTAGCCGAGCGCCGCATCCAGACCGGAATCCGGCACGCCGATGACCACATCGGCCTCCACAGGGTGCTCCTGTGCCAGGAACCGGCCTGCCTGCTTGCGGGCCTCGTGCACCGAGCTGCCCTCGATGACGCTGTCCGGGCGGGCGAAGTAGATGAACTCAAACACGCACATCTGGGTGTCCGGGCGGCCGCAGTGATCCTTGATGCTGCGCAGCTCGCCGGTCTTGGTATCCACCACTACGATCTCGCCGGGCTCCACATCCCGCAGCAGGGCGGCACCGGTGGCATCCAGTGCGCAGCTCTCGCTGGCAAAGACGTAGCCGCCGCCGGGCAGGGTGCCGATGCACAGGGGACGGTAGCCCCGGGGGTCGCGCACCGCAATGAGCTTGGTGGCAGACATGATCACAAGGCTGTATGCGCCCTCCAGCACGTCCATGGTCTTGCTGATGGCAGTCTCGATACTGCCCATGCGCAGACGGTTGCGGGTGATGAGGTAGCAGATGACCTCGGTATCTGAGGAGCCGTGGAAGATGGCGCCCTCGTTTTCCAGCTGGCGGCGCAGCTCCACAGCGTTGGTCAGGTTGCCGTTGTGGCACAGCGCCATGGTGCCGCGGCCATGCCGGACGATCATGGGCTGGGCGTTGGCGCGGACGCGGGTGCCGGCGGTGGCGTAGCGCACATGGCCGGTGGCCATGTGTGCCGTGGTAGTGGACAGGCTTGCCAGCACCTCCGGGGTGAACACCTCGTTTACAAGACCCAGATCCCGGTGGCCGGTGATCACACCGTCATCGTTGACGGCAATACCGCAGCTCTCCTGCCCGCGGTGCTGCAGCGCATACAGGGCCGAATAAGCCGCTGCGGCTACATCCTCGGTACCGGCACGGTCGTAGATGCCGAAAACGCCGCACTCCTCATGCAGCGGATATGCAAAATCAGACATTGGTTCTCCTTTACAGCTCGTTCAGTTCGTTCTGCAGCTTTTCTTCCTTGGCTGCGATCTGCCTGTGCCATGCTCACCCGCTCGGCCTCCAGCTTCCCGGCCAGTGTGTCATCGCTCAGGGCCAGGATCTCGGCAGCCAGCCAGGCGGCGTTCTTGGCCCCGTTCAGGGCCACGGTAGCCACCGGGATGCCGCTGGGCATCTGCACGGTGGCCAGCAGGGCATCCAGACCGTCCATGGCACCGCCCTTCATGGGGATGCCGATCACCGGCAGCGTAGTGTTGGCGGCAAAGGCTCCGGCCAGATGGGCTGCCATGCCGGCCGCACACAGGATGACGCCAAAGCCGTTGGCCTTTGCGCTCTTGGCAAACGCAGCCGCCTCGGCGGGCGTGCGGTGTGCCGACAGGATGTGTGCTTCAAAGGGGATATCCAGCGCTTTGAGCTGGGCACAGGCCCCCTTGACCACCGGCCAATCGCTGTCCGAACCCATAATGACTGCAACTTTCCGAACCATCGAAATCCAACCTCTCTTTCTCTTTTCCGATCCACGGCAACAAAAAAGGCTGTGGTACACCTGCACCACGGCCTTTATTTCTGCGTATGCTCTCCCAGCGCTTTGCACAAAGCTGCACGATGCCCCTGAACAGCACGAATGGTGTTCTGTTCTGTGAAGCCCGACAGCATCTTCATCTTTGAAGTTCCCCTTTTGCTCTGCGCTTTTTTCAGGCGGCACCCGGCATCCGCCGGGGTACCGTCCCTGTACTACATACAGTTTACGGCAAAAATTCCACTTTGCAAAGGCCCTTGGGGCAATTTCTCCCTTGTGTTCTCCCGCGTCAAAAAACTTTCAAAAGTTTTGTGCAGTTTCGACATTGTTTTTCTTTTTAAGTATGACTTATGCAGCAAGTATATTTTATGTAAAGGCTGTGTTGATGTATCCCAGATATCGCGCCGGATTTTTAAAAAATGATCTTTGCGGTGGCGGCGCGTGCAGCGCGGATCAGATCCGCCGGGGCGCAGCACACCTGCGTACCGATGCGCCCGCCGGAAACGTAGACCTTCTGCTGGGTCAGCACGCTTTCGTCAAAGACGGTGCGGTACTGCTTTTTCATGCCCACCGGGCTGCAGCCGCCCCGCACATAACCGGTGACCTTGTTGATATCCGCCACATGGATCATCGCCACGCTCTTTTCGCCCACGCTGCGGGCTGCGGCCTTTAAGTCCAGCTCTGCCGCCACCGGAATGACGAACACAAAATAGTTTTTGCTGCTGCCCTGCGTTACCAGTGTCTTATATACGCAGGCGGGGTCCTCACCTATGCTGGCAGCTACGGTCACGCCGTCCACCGCCACCCCCTCCTCGTGGGGGTACTCGTGGGCGGTATAGGCCACCTTTTCCCGTTCCAGAATGCGCATTGCGTTGGTTTTAGCTTCTTTTCCCATTGTTATTCCCTCTTTGATTCTATTGAACCCTCTCAGGCCGCTTCGCGTCCAGCTCCCCCGAAAGGGGGAGCTTATGCGCGGTAACCGGCAGATTCTCTTTCCCTGGGAAGTAATACCCCATGGAAAGCAGTAAAAAGTTCGACCTTTGGGTGCGCAGTCATTGCACAAACAATGACTGCACGGGTTCTTTTTTTTATTCTACCACTTTTTCTGAAAAAATTCAAAATTTCTCTTGACTTCAGTTTCATGAAGTGATATCATAGCGTCACGCACTTCAGAATACTGAAGTTTGACACTGCAAGCTGCGGCAAAGGAGCCGGTCTCCCTCGCCGTTTCACAGGATAGAAAAGGCAAAGGAGACAAAGCACTATGATTATCGTACTCAAACAGGATGCCCCCGACGTACAGGTGCGCGAGTTCTGCCACGAGCTGGAGGGCATGGGCCTGCAGATCAACGACTCCAAGGGCAGCGACACCCACATTCTGGGCCTGATCGGCGACACCAAGGCCATTGCCGAGAGCTGGGTGCTGGCCAACCCTGTGGTCGAGACCTGCCGCCGCGTGTCTGAGCCTTACAAGAAAGCCAACCGCAAGTTTCACCCCGACGACAGCGTGATCGATGTCAACGGCGTGAAGATCGGCGGCGGCAACTTCGCCGTCATTGCAGGCCCCTGCAGCATCGAGAGCGAGGAGCAGATCACCTACTGCGCCCAGCGGGTAAAGGCGGCGGGCGCTTCCCTGCTGCGCGGCGGCGCATTCAAGCCCCGCACCTCTCCCTACTCCTTCCAGGGTCTGGAGACCGAGGGCATCTTAGACATGGTAAAGGCTCGCGAAGCCACCGGCCTGCCCATCGTCTCCGAACTGATGAGCGAGGACCGTATCCCGGAGTTTGAGGAGTATGTGGACGTGGTGCAGATCGGCGCACGCAATATGCAGAACTTCCAGCTGCTCAAGGCCGTGGGCAAAATGCACAAGCCTGTGCTGCTCAAGCGCGGCCTGTGCAACACCATTGAGGAGTGGATCATGAGCGCCGAGTACATCATGGCCGGCGGCAACGAGCAGGTCATCTTCTGCGAGCGCGGCATCCGCACCTTTGAAAAGTACACCCGCAATACGCTGGATCTTTCCGCTGTGCCCATCATCCACGAAAAGACCCATCTGCCCATCGTGGTAGACCCCAGCCACGCCACCGGCAAGGCCAATCTGGTGGAGCCTATGATGATCGCCGCTGTGGCTGCCGGTGCGGACGGTCTGGAGGTAGAGGTGCACTACGACCCCCAGCATGCATGGAGCGACGGCGCACAGTGCCTGACCCCGGACGCCTTTGCACAGGCTATGGCAAAGTGCCGTCAGGTCGCATGGGCCATTGGCCGGGATATGTAAGATGGATGTGGTGGTAAAACGCGCCCGCGCAGTGGCGGGCAGGATCGCCGCGCCGCCCAGCAAAAGCATGGCGCACCGCGCCGTGCTGTGCGCCGCGCTGGCTGTGGGGCGCTCTCACATCACCCATCTGGAATTCAGCAAGGACATCTCTGCCACCCTGTCCGCTGCCGCACAGCTGTGCGCCGCTGTGGGCACCGGCGCAGACGATGCCACTGTGCAGGGGCTTGGGCATTTCCTGCCCCTGACCGTCCCGGTGGACTGCTGCGAAAGCGGCAGCACCCTGCGGTTTTTGATCCCCATTGCCAGCCTGACCGGCCAGCCGGTCACCTTTACCGGGCGCGGACGGCTGATGGAGCGCCCGCAATGCGTATACGAAACGTTATATCGTGAGCAGAATCTACGGTTTGAGCAGTCCCTCTCCGGGCTGACCGTGGAGGGTGCACTGACCCCCGGGGATACCGGCTGGCGGGCAACGTGTCCAGTCAGTTCATCAGCGGGCTGCTGTTCGCCCTGCCCCTGCTGGCCGGGGACAGCACCCTGCACCTCATCCCGCCGGTGGAGAGCCGCAGCTACATTGAGATGACCCGGGCCGCGCAGGCGGCATTCGGCGTCACCAGCCATTGGCTGGACGACACCACCCTCTGCATCCCGGGCGGGCAGCAGTACCACCCCCGCGATTACATCGTGGAGGGCGATTACAGCCAGGCGGCTTTTCCTGCCGTGCTGGGCGCTGTGACCGGCGGTGTGGCCATCACCGGCCTGTCTGAGGAGACCCTGCAGGGCGATGCGGCCATTCTGGAGATCCTCCGGCGGTGCGGCGCAAGATTCACCCGCACCGGGCAGGGCGTGGTGTTTGAAAAGACCCCGCTCCACGGAACGGACATCGACCTTGCCGACTGCCCCGACCTGGGCCCTGTGCTGATGGTGCTGGGCCTGCTGTGTGAGGGAACCACGGTCATCCGCAACGCCGAGCGTCTCCGCATCAAGGAGAGTGACCGCATCGAGGCCATGGAGACCGAGCTGCGGGCCTGCGGTGGGCAGCTGGAGAGCGAGGGCGGCACCATTACCATCCATGGCTGTGCCGGCGCGCTCCATGCCCCGAGCAGCCGCTTCCGGCCACAACGACCACCGCGTGGTGATGAGCCTTGCGGTGCTGGCGCTGGCCGCCGGGCTGGCCCTGCCCATCAGCGGGGCCGAGGCCGTTGCCAAGAGCTGGCCGGATTTTCTGGAAGCCATCAAGCCTTTGGGCGCGGAGGTGGAACATGTTGGATAAATCAAAGCGTTATCTCATTGTGGGCCTGGGCCTGCTGGGCGGCAAGTACGCCTTGGAGCTGAGCAGGGCCGGGTTCCATGTGGACGGCATCAACCGCAGCGAGGGCCATCTGCAGTATGCCCTCGACCACGGCTATATCGCCAGCGGCAAGACCCACGATTTTGAGGATCTGGTGCGTCAGGCCGATCATATCATCTTTGGCTTGTACCCCACGGCCCTGATCGAGTGGTTCCGGACCTATGGCCACCTGCTGAAGGAGGGCTGCATCTTTACCGATGTGTCGGGCGTAAAGACCGGTCTGGTGGAGCCGATCCAGGCCATGTGCAGCCGGGCTGGAGTTCATTGCCAGCACCCCATGGCGGGCCGTGAGACCTCCAGCGTGGAGCACGCCGCCGAGGTGAATTTTGCCCCGGCCAACTTCATCGTGACTCCCACAGAAAAGAACACCCCGGAGGCCGTTCAGTGGGCCAGGGAGCTGGCCGAGGTGCTGGGCTTCAAGCATATCTGCACCCTGACCGTGCAGGAGCATGACAGGATGATCGGCTATGTCAGCCAGCTCTGCCATGCCATTGCCGTCAGCCTGATGTGCGCCAACGACAATACCTCGCTGTGCGAGTACACCGGCGATTCCTTCCGGGATCTGACCCGCATTGCACGCATCAACGATAAGATGTGGGCGGAGCTGTTCCTCTGGAACAAGGAAAACCTCATCTCCGAGATCGACCAGTTCAGCGGGGCGCTGAACGAGATGCGCAACGCCCTTGTGGCCGATGACCGGGAAAAAGCTGGAGGAGATGTTCCGCCTGTCCACCCAGCGCCGCGCGGCGTTTGATAAGAAAGCGCCGTAACCTTTTCAGCACACAGCACTGCTGTTTTTTTCCTAGCTCCCCTGCTGGGGAGAGCTGGAAGCGAGACTGAGAGGTTTGGCACAACACGAAAAAATGAGGTGTACCGAATGCCCAAACAGGAAGGCCAGAAATCCAAGCTGCTGGCGCTATTGCGTATTTTTGAGCAGCAGACCGATGAAAACCACCTGCTGAACGTGCCGCAGCTGGTGGAGCTGCTGGAGGCGCAGGGCATCCGCTGCGAGCGCAAGAGCGTGTACAGCGATATTGAGGCACTGGGTGCGCTGGGCTATGACATCAAGCTGCGCCGGGGCCGGGGCGGCGGGTATTTCCTTGCCAGCCGCACCTTTGATCTGGCGGAGCTCAAGCTGCTGGTGGATGCCGTGCAGGCAAGCCGGGTGGTATCCGGCACCACGAGCAGGCGGCTGATCCACAAGCTGGAAAAGCTCTGCTCCAACTACGAGGGCAGCCAGCTGCAGCGTCAGGTCTATGTGGAGGGCCGTCCCAAGACCGACAGCAAGAGCCTGCTGTACAGCATCGATGCCCTGCACGAGGCCATCAACAACGGTAAAATGGTGGAGTTCCTCTACAGAAAAGCCGACAGCCGCGAGAAAGAGAAAAGGACCGTCAGCCCGTGGCAGTTGGCCTGGGAGAACGGGTGTTACTACCTCATTGCCTTTGCCGATGAAAAGGGCATCCGCCATTACCGGGTGGACAAGATGAGCGGGGTCCGGGTACTGGATGCGCCCCGGCGGGGTCAGGAGCAGTTTGCAGATCTTGACCTGCCTGCCTATCTGCGCAAGCACTTTGGAATGTACGGCGGGCCGGAGCATCGTGTTACCCTGCGGTGCACCGCTGATCTGCAAGGTGCCATGCGGGAGCGCTTCGGCACTACGCCCATGTTTCTGCCGGAAGAGGATGGGTCTTTTCCACTTCGATGTCCCCATCTGCGTCAGCGACCAGTTCTACGGCTGGGTCTGCGGCTTTGGCGGCAAGATAGAAGTGGTCGCCCCGCCGAAGTGCGGCAGGGAATGCGGCAGGTGGCCGCCCGGTTGGCAGAACAGCATCAATAACAAGAAAAGGGACTGCGAAAGCAGCCCCTTTTTGCATGTTTACGGTCCTTCAATTCCAGATCACTGGGCAGGATCAGATCCAGCGCGGCGGCGGGCTCGGCGACAAGGCGGCGGCTCTGGTGGAAGATGGCTTTTTCCAGCGTATTCCGGGCAAGGCGGCCATTGCCGGCGGTGCGGGCATCGGCAGCCTGCCAGCGGGCATAATAGCCCAGCAGGGGTTCGGTGCAGCTTTCGGCCAGACGGTACCCCTTGTTCCTTGCCTGAACGTGGGTGATCTGCAGCAGCTCCTCAGCGGTGTAGTCCGGGAACTCGATCTTGTTGGGGAAGCGGCTGGCAAGGCCGCTGTTGGCGGTGAGGAAGGTCTCCATCTCCCTGGTGTAACCTGCCAGAATGACCACCAGCTCGTCCCGGTGATCCTCCATGCCCTTTACAAGGGTGTCGATGGCTTCCAGCCCAAAGCTGTCCTGCTGGCCGCGGTACAGGCTGTACGCCTCGTCAATGAACAAAACGCCCCCCAGTGCACTCTCGATGACGCTGTTGGTCAGCGGGGCGGTGTGGCCGGTGTAGCGCCCCACAAGGTCGGCGCGGGTCACCTCCACCAGCTGCCCGCCCCCCAGCGCGCCGATGGCCTTGAGGTACTTTGCCACCAGCCGGGCAATGGTGGTCTTGCCGGTGCCGGGGTTGGCCGGTAAAGATCATGTGCATGGACAGGCTTGCGGTCTTGAAGCCCGCCGCTGCGCGGCGCTGCTGCACCTGTAAATTGTCTGCCAAACCGAACACATACTCCTTGACCGGGGCAAGCCCCACCAGCGCATCCAGCTCGGCGCGGATCTGCTCCACCGCGCCGGTGTAGGCCGCCGGAAGCAGGCCGAACAGGTCTGCCGGGGCGGCACCGTTCAGCGCAAATTGCAGCCCTTCGGGCGCGGCGGTCAGCGCCACCGTGCCGGACAGCTTTGTGTCGGTCTGTAAGCAGTACTCGCTCAGGGCGCGGAAGATCCGCTCGCAGCAGTCTGCCAGCCCCTCTGCGCCCTTTTCCTTGGAGCACTGCGCCGC
>ENA-OQIP01000208-OQIP01000208.1-human-gut-metagenome-genome-assembly--contig:-NODE-208-length-11982-cov-2.504260_pt1 | contig 11982 bp, 12 predicted proteins | sample MGYA00242585_ERZ504750 | MGnify/ENA primary metagenome ERZ504750 (study PRJEB26092, sample SAMD00036441) | human gut metagenome | host: Homo sapiens | study: EMG produced TPA metagenomics assembly of...
CATTAGGCAATCATGGCGTCGCTGAAGCTGCGGGCTTTCAGCGGTGCAAGGGAGTTTCCTCGCACACATCCGGTAGATTTCATAGAAATCCTTGGAGCTGATGGACGCATCCGCTTTGCACCGGATATATCCCTCTGATTCCATGAAATCAAAGATATTGTTGTTGTCACGCTTGACCGCTTCCCGATTTTCACGGATGCGGTCACTCTCCGAAAACTTAAAGTTGTTGGCAACGAGCCGCTGCAATCCTTCGAACGCCCACAGGAAGATGCCCTCAGCTTCGGCTTTCATCTTCTCCGCAAGGTCGGGATCGTCGGCTCTGCCCACGGGCTTTTCCTTGGTGGTCAGCACAAGCTGTCTGCGGTAAAAACCATCGCTGCGGTCATACAGAGCTTGCAGATCGCCGTTACTGAACGCAAGTAGCCGAGCAAACATCCAGCCCTGATAACTCTGCTTGCCTTTGCGTTCCAAATCCATCTTGCCCTGTGCGGTGACAATGGATTTTACATAGTTGGTCTGGCGCAGAGCTTCCATCCGCATATCATCATCCACGCACAGGAGAATGTGTTCCAAATCGGCACGGGCGAAGCGGTTTTCAGAAATCTTGCCGATGCTGCCGTCTTTCATATTCGTGCCGAAGATGGTAGACAGTACCGCACCGATTTGAGATTTACCCTCGCCGCCGTTGCCTTTAATCACCATCATGCGCTGCCCCTTGTTGGAGGGAATCAGGCAATAGCCGATAAACTCCTGCAAAGTTGGAATGTCCTCGGCGTAAAGCAACCCATCCAGAAAGTTCAGCCAGATCACCGGCGCAGTAGCATCGGGATTGTAAGCAACCGGCAAACGGCTCCGCACGATAGCCGGTCTGCCCTCGGTAAATGTGCCGTTCAATAGCAGCGTACCGTTGGACAAATGAATCCGATCCTGCTCCGGTGGAAAGTCCGGCACTTGCGCTTCCAGTTTCAGCACTTCCAGAATGTTGGTGATTTTCCGGGGGATATTGTTTACGGCACAGAATTTCAGCTTGTCGTAAATCTCCCCACGCAGAGGAAGATCGTCCGTCACTCGACCATCGGGCGTGAAAAAAGCTCCGTTTGCGAAGATGATTCTGCGCTCCTGCAGAAATTCTTCACAAAACAGAGCTTCGTTGATGTTCTGCCCGTCAAACCACATGGGCAAGTTCATATCAGGCGTTTTCCGGTTCTTCGCCATGGTGCGCCACCTCCTTTTTCTTTTGTGCGGTATACTCTTGCAGAAAAGCAATTTTGCCGTCCTGCATCAGCTTGTCCACCAATGCCACCCGTTCTTCCAGATCACCCACCGTCAGCACATCTGCCATATATTCGATATAGCAGTGCATCTGGCAGGCTTCCACAAAACGGTCATCCAGAGCATCTTCCGGTGTCTTGGGTGCGTATCGTATTTTCCAATCTTCCAGCAGATGCAGATAATCCGTCAGCACCCGGAAACACAGCATTTCATCCTCCCGTAACTGACGGATATAGGGACGCTTTGGCTTGACCATAGCTGCGGCAGTGGGCGGTTTCGGGTCAAGCCCGAAGTCCGCAGCCAGCTTTTGCGCTGCTTCATAACTGCTCAGATCGAACAGCCTTGCCACAAGGTCGATTACGTCCCCCTTGGCTCCGCAGCCGAAGCAGAAAAAATAGTCCTCATTCAGCTTCAAGCTCGGATGCCTGTCGTTGTGGAACGGGCAGCAAGCCATGCCGTTGTGGCTCACTTTCAGCCCGTAGTGTTCGGCGGCTTGCTTGACGCTGATTGCCGCCTTGATGGTTTCATAGATTGTCATAGAAAACCCTCCGTTCATAATATTCTGGAAAGCACGAAGCACCCGCCGTGATTGGCAGGTGCTTCGCTCCTTCTATTATGGTTATGACGGATTTTTCAAAAAACAGGCTAATGACAGGACAATCCTGTTTCAAAAAACAGGACAACTTATCTGAGGACGTAGATTTCTTTACATTTACATGATATAATTAGAAAAATGAAAAAACAGGACAGGAGGGCAAGCATGAATCAAGAATTGATGACATTGGATTTCTGGCAGGATACGGTCATATATGAGAGCAAAACATTTCCTGTCGGTACGCTTGCCTGTGATGCACTGAATGTTCCTGTGAATACCATTGCAAAAATAAACGAGCAATGCGAGAAAATCAATCTGCTGCTTGGAATATTAAACGCCGGACAGGATGCTTCTGCACTCTGTCCTATTGCAAAGGAAGCTGCTCTGACGATGCTTGATATTCTCAGTCAAACCCCGCCGTTCTCCTATATGAATATCTCAAAGCACAGAGAACGGATTGAAAAAGTCTTTACTGTGGACAATGCGCTGAAATATGTGGAGTTTGCCATAAAAGCCGCAACCAATTCTTTGCAATTTGAAGAAATCCAGAACTTTGCCGATGCGATGATGCTCCAACGCTATACCGCAGTTTTCGGGCATCTGGCATACTCCCTTGGGGAATACCAAACGGCCATGCTTGATTTTGCAGAAAAATCAGACGGCAATGAAGCAGACCGCACCGCAGAGGGTTTTGCAAAAATGTTCGGCGACTATTTTCCGCCGGAGTTCTCTATCACGGAGGGCAATGCCTGGATGTCTACCCTGAACAATTCCGTTCAGTATGTATCCGTCATCCGTCCCGGCGAAAAAGTTGCGAAGCTGGTCAAGCGGATGCACTATGTATCCTTTGTAGGGATGTTCCGGTCTGATCTTTTTGAGGGCTTATGTGTTGGTCATGCACCGAAGAAATGCAAAATCTGCGGCAAGTGGTTTCTGACCACCAACGCAAGGCACACCAAATACTGCGGCGGCTATGCACCGGGGGACAAGCTGCACCGCACTTGCCGGCAGATCGGTAATCTGAAAGGTAGAGAACAGCGAGAACTTGCGGACGATCATCCGCTGAAGCAGATTTATGAGAAACGGCTGAATACCATAAACCGCTATGTGAAGCGTGGTACTCTGGACGCTGATCTTGCGGAGGTTATGAAGAAGCTGGCAAAAGATAAGATGCTCCGGGCATTGAGCAATGTAGCCTATGCCAAGGGCGATTACGAAAAGGAAATGGGACAGGCTGCTTTGCTAAATGAGAGTCTAAATTATAGGAACACTTAAACTCGGAGGGTTATACGAATGTTAGAATTAACGAAAGAACAAATGGAGGCTATTCAAAAAGCTATTTCAAAGAAGGCTGAAGAAAGTGTACAGGAATTTGATAAAGAATTAGATGTTGTTGTGAGCAAGCTATCAACAGAAGGGTGGACTTTACCCGCAGAATTAAATATTTACGCAGTCAAAACAATAGCAAACACGAACAAATTGGATGATATCAATGCATTTTTGAAATGGTTTTTTACAACAGAAGATTTTCAGAAAACCAAAGATATGGTGAACGGAATCAAAGCATCTCCCATTAAAGATGGACTGAAAAATCTCACAGACCAGTGCTGGCAAGCATTTCAAAATAAATTGTATGCTGTTTGTGCAACATCGCTTCTCTCGGTTATCGAGGGTATTCTGTCAGAATTTAGCGATGACAAACAAGATGTAAGGATGATGAAAGTTTGTCAAAAGAAGGTCGATACCTTCCCGTCAACAGGAAGTACAATTCAAAAACATGTATGGATTTCTTATAACAACTTCATCCGAAATCTGTATCAAAAAAGCGATTTCTCTGCCGATGAACCTGAAACGATAAATAGGCATTGGCTATTACATGGAAGATCGGATTTTGAAATTGACGAGATGGATTGTATCCGTCTCTTTAATGCAGTTCAAAGCCTATGTATGATTGTAAAAGTAGAAGCAAAAGAAACACAATCTGAGAATTAAAATCAGGCTACTATTCAGAAAGCATTTGTTAGAAAGGAGGTGCGCTATGCTGAATGATTTTACATGGAATATGACCGGATACATACCAAAACACGCTGTCAATCCGCACGGTGACGGCATCATTCCTTATGCGGCAGAGCGCATCTTCCAACTGGAACCGGAGCCTCCAGCGGTGGGCAATCTGACGATATATCCTGTCTGCCTTGCAGGAAAAGAATTTGATATATTTCTCATTCTTCCTACACCACTACGAGCCGCAGCTTAACAAGCGCATCAAAGACTTTCTCGGTGTGGATGGCGGCGATCTGTACGACACAGACCGATTTATAGATATAAAGCTCTCCTGCCGGGAGCAAATGCTCCAAAAGCTGATGGACTATGACCTTGCCAAGGGTGCAGAGTATGCTACATACATTTTCCCGTTCATCCGGGATGCTATGCTCCGTTTTCGCATGGGCGAAGAAAAATGGTCGGTGTCCTCTCTGACCAATTACAAAATGGTGCGGTCAATGGCTTGGCTGTACCACAATACCAAGGATGCGGTCAACGAATTTTCCAAGAAATACAACTGCGATCTTGCCCTTGCGGAAGAATATCTGAAAGTTGTCCGTGGAATCCGCAATCAGCAGCCTTTCTATGTCACAGACGAGGACGGCGAAGAAACAGGCGAGGATGTAGCCCTTGTCGATAGCTGGAACTATACCGATATCCTCTGGAACGGCATACAGGCAGAAAAGGTGCAGCGGGCATTTGAGAAACTGAATTACCGGGAACAGACCTTGCTCGAAAAACGGTTAGCAATTTGCATGACCTGTGGGCGTGTCAGCTCATGGAAAGACCGCCCCACCTTTGAAGAACTGGCGGTTATGTTTGAGGGCAGTACAGCCAGCGGTGCAGAACGAGCTTACCGAAAAGCAGTGGACAAGTTGACGGAATTGTTGGTTGCCGAGGGCGCAATCCATGCAGTCCGGCTAAAACAGGAATCCAAGACCAAGCGAAAAAAGAAAATCGCCGCCGCAATCTACGAATATCAGGCAGACTGCGACGGCGAATGGGGCGAAATATCATTAGATTTTGAGAACGGCAAGGCAGAGGTCATTTTGCTTGCCGATTGGGATACAGTGAAAACAAACAAATTTGCAAGCAGAGCAATCGCCTATCTTCTGAACTGTGAGAACGAAAAATTACCCAAGGAAATAATGGTGGCCTTTGAATAACGAGGGAGTGAGATACATGGAACAATTATTGATTATTGAAGATGATATAGGGTTGAATCAGGGTTTAAGTAAAGCACTGAAAGCAGATGACCGTCAGATCATTTCCTGCCAAGACCTAAAAGCGGCGAAGGAACAGCTGCTTTGCGGCGGTGTATCCCTGATCCTGCTGGATATCAATCTGCCGGATGGCAGTGGGCTTGAGCTGCTCCGGGAGGTCAAGGAAAACCTGCCCGGAATTCCTGTTATTCTGCTGACTGCCAATGACACCGATCTGGACATCGTAGACGGACTGGAGAGGGGCGCTGATGATTACATTACCAAGCCCTTTTCTCTTTCGGTTTTGCGGGCAAGGGTGAATACCCAACTGCGAAAGCAAGCGTCAAACCATAAAAATGCGCCGTTCCATATGGATCTATTTCACTTTGACTTTGAGGCTATGACCTTTTATGTGGGAGATTCAAAAGTGGAATTGAGTAAAACAGAACAAAAATTACTGCGTCTGCTTGTTGAAAACCGAGGCCGAACCATGACCCGTGGAGACCTTGTCGACCGGATCTGGACAGATGGCGCAGAATATGTGGATGAAAATGCTTTGTCTGTTACGATCAAGCGTCTGAGGGATAAGCTTGGCGCACAGAAATACATTAAAACCATCTACGGAATCGGTTATAGCTGGGTGACAAAAGATGAATAAAACCGGCATTGTGATCATACTGCTGTGTTTTCTGGCGGCGGCAGCTGTTGTGTTATTGGAGCGGAGAAAGACCAGAAAAACGATGGAAGAAATCGAAAGGATGCTGGACGCTGCCATGACCGGCTCCTTTTCTGAAACCAATTTTGATGAAAGCCAGCTGTCTGCATTGGAAACGAAGTTTGCGCACTATCTTTCCGCAGCAGAAGCATCTTCTCAAAATATAGCTCAGGAAAAAGACAAAATCAAAACCTTGATTGCGGACATTTCCCACCAGACGAAAACGCCAATTGCAAATCTGCTGTTATACAGCGAGCTTTTGATGGAGGAAACTCTGCCTGCATCGGCGAAGGCAAATGTGGAGGCGCTGTACAAACAATCGGAAAAGCTGCGATTTCTGATCGATTCTCTCGTAAAGCTTTCCAGACTGGAAAATGGGATCATTTCTCTGTCACCGCAACGCACGGCATTACAGCCACTGCTTCAAGGTATTGTAGAACAATATGCCGCCAAGGTTTCTGAAAAAGGATTGTCTTTGCAACTGCAAGATACCGATGCTTTTGCTGTATTCGACTTCAAATGGACAGCGGAAGCGCTGGCTAATATCGTAGACAACGCCATCAAATATACAGAGCATGGCACCATTACTATTTCTGCCGTAAGCTATGAAATGTTTGCAAGGATCGATATATCGGATACCGGTTCAGGCATCCCGGAAAATGAGCAAGCGAAGATATTTGCTCGCTTTTACCGCTCAAATAGTGTGCAGAAACAAGAAGGGGTCGGCATCGGCTTATACCTTGCCCGACAGATCATATCCGGTGAGGGAGGTTATATCAAGATTGCTTCCGTTCCGGGAAAAGGAAGTACGTTTTCCATATTTCTGCCGAAATAACAACAATTCTATCAAAACTGTTAGATTTCATTTTCCGCCGGAAAGAATGTGGAAAGATTCCTATGCGATAATCTGTATGTATCAAAGGATCATTTCCTTTCATACATACAGATTTTTTCATGGAGGTACTCATTTATGGAAGTTTTACAGGCAAAAAACCTGAAAAAGATTTATGGCTCCGGCAATAACGCAGTTCATGCGTTGGATGGAGTTGATTTAAGTGTAAAGAAGGGCGAATTTGTTGCAATTGTCGGCACATCCGGCTCCGGCAAATCCACGCTGCTGCACATGCTGGGCGGGCTGGATCGCCCTACAAGTGGCACGGTCATGGTGGACGGACAGGATATTTTCTCCCTGAAGGAGGAAGCGCTGACCATCTTCCGCCGCAGGAAAATCGGCTTTGTGTTCCAAGCATATAATCTTGTTCCGGTGCTGAATGTGTATGAAAATATTGTTCTACCCATTGAGCTGGACGGTGGCAAGGTCAATAAGGATTTCGTACAGCAGATTGTACAGACACTTGGGCTGGATGATCGTCTGGATGCGCTGCCCAATCAGCTCTCCGGCGGTCAGCAGCAGCGTGTGGCAATCGCCCGTGCGCTGGCGGCAGCACCCGCTATCATTCTGGCAGATGAACCCACCGGCAATCTGGATTCCAAAACCAGCCAGGATGTATTGAGCCTTTTGAAAGTCACCAGTCAAAAGTTCGCCCAGACAATCGTAATGATCACTCACAACGAAGAAATTGCGCAGATGGCAGACCGCATTATCCGTATCGAAGATGGTCGGATCGTCTCCCAGAACTAACGGGAGGTGGCTACGATGAATGTCAAAAACAGAAAATGTATTCGAAAGCTCAGCTTAAAATCTCTTTATGCGAACCGTCGCCGCAATCTGATCGCTATTTTTGCCCATTGCGCTGACAACGCTGCTATTTACGTCCACTGTTCCACCATTGCCTTGTCGTTGAACGCCAGCTATGAAACCTACCAGTTTCGGCAGGTAGGCGGCTATGCGCATGGCACCTTTAAGGATGTTTCCCCCGAGCAGGCGGAACGCATCGCTGCCCACCCAAAGGTGAAGGCTGCGGGGGCACGGAAGGTAATCGGTATCACTGCGGAGGGGGTCTTTGCCAAAATACCGGCAGAGATCAGCTACATGGATGCCAACTGCACTAAATGGAGCTATGCCACCCCTACTACCGGACGGATGCCCGAAAGCGGCAAAGAGGTAGCCATGGATACGGCAGCGTTGCAGCTGCTTGGCGTAACGCCGGAGCTGGGCGCCGAGGTCACGGTTTCCTATTCCATCACGGACAAGGATCAAACCGCCTTTACTGTAACAGATACCTTTACGCTGGTGGGCTATTGGGACTATGATGAACTAATGCCTGTTCATTACATCAACATCAGCCGTGATTACGCAGATGACATCGAAGCGCAGGCAGTGAAAACAGGTTTACAGCCCTTCCGCACTGACCTGAATGTCATGATGGCTTCCAGTACAAACATTCAAGGGCAGATGGAGCAGGTGGATACCGATCTCGGCTACACATGGGACAGCTATACCGATCCCAACAGCGTCCGGATCGGCGTCAACTGGGGATATACCTCATCCCAGCTGGAGTCGCATCTCGATCCGGAACTTGTGATCGCCATAGCAGCTTTTTTGCTGCTGGTGATTTTCACCGGGTATCTTATCATCTATAACATTTTCCAGATCTCTGTTGCGGGGGATATCCGGTTTTACGGACTTCTGAAAACCATTGGCACAACGCCCCGGCAGCTCAAACGCATCATTCGCCAGCAGGCACTTCTGCTTTGTCTGATCGGCATTCCGGCGGGGCTGCTGTTGGGCTATGGCATTGGCGCTGTTCTGGTGCCTGTTGTCTTGCGCTCCACCCAGTTGGATGCAGGCATCACCACCATCAGCACTTCGCCTGTGATCTTTGTTGGCTCCGTGCTGTTTGCCCTGCTGACGGTGCTTTTGTCCTGCTCCAAGCCCGGGAAAATGGCAGCCAGGGTTTCTCCGGTGGAGGCTACCAAATATACAGATGCGATGCAGACCAAGAAAAAACAGCGCAGCACCCGGGGAGCGAAGCTCCATCAGATGGCCTTTGCCAATCTGGGACGAACAAAAAAAAGACGGTACTGGTGGTGGTGTCTCTGGCACTGTCGGTGACACTGTTCAATGCACTGTGTACCTTTGTGGGCGGCTTCAGCATGGAGAAGTATGTATCCGCCAAGACCTGCGCCGATTTTATCGTCAGCACGCCCGACTATTTCCGTTACAACTCAGCAGATGAATTCATCACGCCAGAACAGATCGGAGAGATCGCAGCAAACACAAAGGCCAGTCTTTCCGGCACGGGATATGCTGTGCGAAAACCCGCATATCTGTGGATGACGGAGGATGCTCTGCGGCAGGACTATGCATGGTTCGAAAGCGCCGAGCAGTTGGACAGCCATATGAGCCGTCTGGAGCACCGGGGCAATATGGTGATGGGAAAGACCAGAATTGAGGCTCTGGATAACAGTCTGTTTGACAAGCTGCAAGTGTTCGACGGAGATATTTCTCCCATGTTGGAGCCGGACAATAACGCCATTGCCATTGCGGTTTCCTTAGATGACTACGGTAATCTGCCCAATCTTGAATACTACCCCAAGGTGGGAGACACGATCACCGCTACCTATGCGGACGATGTGAAATATATCGACAGCCGCACCGGGGAACTCTGCACCGAAGATACACCGGAGGAGTACTTTCAGGAAAAACTGTATGGAGCCAGAGATGTAGAGTACACGGTCTGCGCCTTGGTAGAGCTTCCGTATTCCATGAGTTATCGTTATGGTGGTATTGGATATGAGACAGTTTTGTCTGTGGATACCGCACAGCGGGACAGCGGTGGTGCGGCCATTCCGCTGCTCTACCTGTTCGACACAGCGGACGAAGCGGACGAGGCCGAAGCAGAGCAATATCTATCGAAGCTCACTGCCGGTGAGTTTTCACCCTTGATGTATGAAAGCAAGGCCACGGCTCGCTCTGAGTTTGCTCAGTTCCGGCAGATGTTCCTTCTGGTAGGTGGTATCCTCTGTGCTATCATCGGGCTGGTGGGACTCTTAAATTTCTTCAACGCCATGATGACCAGTATTCTTTCCCGCCGCCGTGAATTTGCTGTGCTTCAGGCTGTAGGAATGACGAACCGGCAGCTCAAAACCATGCTGATCTACGAGGGATTGTTTTACGCAATGTCCTCCGTATCGGCGGCCTTTATTCTGTCGCTGGCGGTGGGACCTCTTGCAGGAAAAATGCTGGGCAGTATGTTCTGGTTCTTTGAGTATCGGTTCACCGTTCTGCCTGTCCTGCTGACAATTCCGGTATTTCTTCTGCTTGGGTGGCTGATTCCCTGCATGATGTATGATAACGCAGCGAAATGCAGCATTGTAGATCAGTTAAGGGATGCTCAATAATTGTTAAGCCAAAATTAGCCCTCTGTCAATGAAAAGGCTGAGGGCTGGAATTCAAATAATAATCAAAGTGACCATTACACTGGCCAGCGGCAAGAAACAGGTCATTTCCGTTACTGTGCAGAAAACAACGGTAAGAACAACAAAGATCACCGGACTGAAATCAAGCGTGACTGTTGCAAGGAATAAAAAAACTTACGCCGAAACCAGTCATCAGCCAGATTACTTCCCAGGAGAAGGTTACCTACAGTTCTTCGAATAAGAAGAGCGTGACGCTAAATTCCAAGGGCGTGATCACCGGAAAGAAAAAGGGAACAGCTTATATCACAGTGAAATCTGGAAAGATCCGTAAAAAAGTAAAAGTAGTTGTTAAATAAAAATGATTCAAGCAGGAGCTGCCTTTCATGAATACACATGGAATGGCAGCTCCTTTTTTCATTTTTTGCATGTAGTTTTATTTGCAGAAGTAGATTACGATATTAATAGTTGACCAAGAGAGAAGAATGTTTAGATAATATGTTATAGTGATAATGGAAGCATGGTAAACAAAAAAAAATTATAAAAATAAGAAAAAAAGTAGCAACCAAACAGAAAAAAATACGTTCTATATAATAGAAAACATTAATATGGCACACTGCAAATAACCTATCTGCATAAAAACACTAATATACAGGGGAGAAATGTGATATGGAAGATATACATATTATAAATTATTTTTTAGAAAAGATCAGAAGATGCAATTCGCCAGGTAGAAGTAAAGTACGAAAAATTTTGCTTTAAGATTGCATGGAATATTTTATATAACACAGAAGATTCAGAAGAATGCGTAAATGATACGTGGCTGATAACGTGGAATAAGATTCCGCCCAAAACGCCAACAAAATTATCTGCATTTCTTGGAAAAATAACCAGAAATTTGGCATTGGACAATTTCAGAAAGAAAAATGCTTCAAAAAGAGCAGATACACATATGATGGATATTTGTGGTGAAGTGGAAAAAACTGGAAAAATACAATAAAGGATTATGTGGAAGAGGATATAAAGAAAAAGGAAATTTTGAATATTTTAGAAAAATTTTAAGTGATTTAAAAGCAGGAGACAGGGATATTTTTGTCAGGCGATATTGGTATATGGATAATATTAAAGACATTGCAAAAAGACATGGATGCTCTGAGACTAAAATTAAATCCAGTCTTTTTTCGAAGCAGAAACAGATTATGGGAAGAGGTGAAAGAAATCATATGAAAAAAGAAAACAATTTTTTGGATCTGATGGGAGAAATAGATGAAAAATTTGTTTACGAAGCTTCCTTGCCATGGAAAAAGCGAAATGTTAATTTGAAATTAAAATTAGCAAAGATTGCAGCAGGAGTTGTAATAGCATTATTGTTAGGAGGCTTGGGACATCCGAATGAGATAAAGGCGGCCTGGGAACAGATTACTTCGTGGATTCAAACGGCATTGGGGATTAATGAAAATGTAGAATCATATATAGATAGTGTTGGAAAAACGATTACTAAAAATGGAATTTCTATTACGTTAGATGAAATTGCTGCTGATAAGGAGAATTTATGGGTGGCAATATCTGATAATATAAATGATTCAAAAGAAAAAGAGACTATTCTACTAACAGAAGTGGAGATAAATGGAAAAGCGGCACAGTTAGATGGAACATATGCTCTGGAGAAAAAGGAGAACGGAGCAGATGGTCAGGTTTGTCATTATAGGTTGGAAGATACAACTATTAAAGATAATACAGCAGATATAAAAATGAAAGTATGGTTATTGATCCAACAAGAATGGAATACTGCAGATAACAGAAGATACGGATGACTATATTTTTGAATTTTCATC
>ENA-OQIP01000209-OQIP01000209.1-human-gut-metagenome-genome-assembly--contig:-NODE-209-length-11942-cov-3.481507_pt1 | contig 11942 bp, 12 predicted proteins | sample MGYA00242585_ERZ504750 | MGnify/ENA primary metagenome ERZ504750 (study PRJEB26092, sample SAMD00036441) | human gut metagenome | host: Homo sapiens | study: EMG produced TPA metagenomics assembly of...
AACATTCTTTTGACTTCATCCAGATCATTAATGATCGTAGCACGGCTTACATATAATATATCTGCGATTTGTGATAATGTAATATGATCTTTCGTATTGATCAAAATTGCTGCTGCAAGCATTCTTCGTTCTTCTTTTGATAGTTTGTATGTATAAAAATCTTCCTGCTGTGTTGTCTCTCTCGCCTGACTTATATCTTCTTCCATCACGATTAAGCCGTTACTTCCAAAACGGATCGGTTTGATCTCTTGTTCTTTGAGGTAGTCATTGATATCTTTAATATCATTACGAATCGTGCGTTCTGAAACCTCAAATTTTGCTGCTAGTGTTGAAATCGTGTGATCATTTTCTCTTCGGCCTAACAAATCTAATATTTCTTTTGATCGCTTTTTCATATGATTTTGCCTCCTGTGTAATGTATATATTATAATACATTACGCAAGAGGCTTCAAAGTATTTTATAAATTCAACGCTTCGATTGGTTTTAAATTCGCTGCCTTATTAGCAGGATATAATCCAAACACGATTCCAAGTATCGCTGAAAATGCTAATGCGATCAGACTAATTCCTGCTGATATCGTATAATCTGCTGACATTAACTGATTCATTCCAAAAATGGTTGCTGCACTTAATGCGATTCCGATCACACCTCCCATACAGGACAGAACGGTTGACTCGATCATAAATTGAGCCAGGATATCTTTCTTCTTCGCCCCGATGGCTTTTCGGATTCCGATCTCTTTTGTTCGTTCTGTAACGGACACAAGCATGATGTTCATGATTCCGATCCCACCTACCAGAAGTGAGATTCCTGCGATTCCTCCGATCATATATGTCATGGAGTTTGTAACGTCGCTGACGCTGTCTGCGATATCAGACTGATTTGTGATCGTATAGGAATCTTCATCTCCTGTTTTTTCTAACAGGAAGCTATCTACTGCACTTTCTGCCATGTTAAGCATTCCTTCATTTGTTGCAGATACATAAAAACTGCTGATCGTGCTGTTTTGCATGATCCTTTGTGCTGTTGTAAATGGAGTATAGATTACTGAATCGTTGGAGTCTCTCTGAGATGATCCATCTTCTTCTAAGACTCCTATGATCTTGAAGTTTCTTCCTGAGATTCGGATTGTTTCTCCTTCTACATCGGTATGTCCAAATAAGTCTTTGGCTGCTGTGACTCCAATGAGGCAGACTTGCAGCCGGTTATCATTATCTACATCTAAGATATAACGTCCTTTTTGTACACTGATATTTTGAATATCTTCGTATTCCCCTGTAATTCCTTTTAATGTTACACTGGATGAATTTCCAGATGCTTTTGCTGTAGAGCTTCCTGAAATGATCGGTGATACACTCTCGATCGCTGGGTTATTTTCAAGGCTTTTAAGGTCACTGGTTGTGATCTTATTGCTTCTTCTGCTTGTTACCGTTGCTGAGATCACATTGCCGCCTAATTGTGATAATGTGTCACTGACGTTATTTGTCGTACTTTGTACAATTGATACAAGAACTGTAACACTCATCACACCGATAATGATTCCAAGCATGGTTAAGAATGATCTTAATTTTGTTGAACATATAGAAGCAAATGCCATTTTAATTGCTTGTGTGATCTTCATATTCTGCCTCACCTCCTGAATCTTTTATGATCTTTCCATCGCTAATCTGTACCTGTCGCGGTGCTTCCATTGCCACATTGTTGTCATGTGTGATCAATACGATCGTATTTCCTTCTTCATAAAGGTTGTGTAGCAACATCATGATCTCTTTCCCTGATCTAGAATCTAAATTCCCAGTTGGTTCGTCGGCAAGGATCAGGGATGGTTCCCCAACTAACGCTCTTGCGATCGCAACCCTTTGCTGCTGACCTCCGGAAAGCTGATTGGGTTTGTGATTCATTCGTTTTTCCAAACCTACTGCTTTTAAAGCTTTGACTGCTTTTTCTCTTCGTTTCTTTGTCTGCATTCCCTGATAGATCAGCGGAAGTTCTACATTCTCCAGTGCGGAGAGTTTTGGCAGCAGATGGAACTGTTGAAAGATAAATCCAATCTTTTTATTGCGGATCACTGATAATTCTTTTTCTTTACATTTTAAAATGTCTGTTCCATCCAGTGTTATTTCTCCAGAATCTGGGCGGTCAAGGCATCCTAGCATATTCATAAATGTTGATTTCCCGCTTCCTGACTGTCCAATGATCGCCACAAACTCATGCTCTTTGATTGAAAGTGACACATCATCCAATGCATGAACTTCTTCTCCGCCAAGAAGATAAGTTTTCTTTAAATTTTTCTACGGATATCATGAAGATCACCTCCTACTGTTTTCCACCATATGGCATTCCACCGCCTTGCCTATTTCCACCTTGCATTCCACCACCGGATGGTGCATCCATTCCGCCTTTCATATTGGATTTTTCATCAGAGTTGCTACTGCTTCTTGTGATGGTCTTAATCTGATCTCCTTCGCTGACTCCTGATGTGATCTGTGCATAAGTATCATTGATGATCCCTGTCTCTACTTTGGTCTGTGTTCCATTTTCGTTGTCATCCATTACGACTGTTACATAACTTTCCCCGTCTTTTGTCTGGATTGCTGATACTGGGACTAAGACTGCATTTTCTGCTTTGGCTGTTGTGATCGTTGCTGTGACACTCATGGATGGCAAAAGGTCAGCTGCATTACTTAACTGGATCGTGACTGGATATGTCGCAACTCCATCACTTGTTGATCCAACTTTCGATACTTTTGTTACTTTTCCTGTAAATGTCTTATCTTCCACTGCATCTGCTGTTACTGTAACACTCTGGCCTTTCTTGACACTTTTGATATCTAATTCATCAACATTGATCGTTACTTTATAACTGCTTGTTTTCAGTACTTTGCATACACTCTGGCCTTTACTGATCGTTTTTCCTTTTGTGATCGTGCCACTTACGATTCCATTATATTTTGATGTAACTGTCAGGTTACTTCTTTCTGTTTTCAAGGTTGATAACTTCATTGTCAGATCTTTATATTTTCGTACATTACTTGCATAATCATCATCGGATGAATCACTATCTTCGATCGTATCTTCTAGAGTTTCAATCTGGCTTTCTAACTGTGTGATCGAATCTTCCAGATCAGAACTTGTAAGCTTAGCGATCACATCTCCTTTTTTGACTGTCGCTCCGTCTTTTTTAAGAACTGACTGTACGGTGACATCACTGGAAAATGTGACATTTTGCGTTGTTGCTTTTACAGAACCACTTCCTTCTACTGTCTTTTCAATCGTTCCTGTTGTTGCTTTCTGTGTCTGTACCGTTTTTTGTGGCTGCTTTTTCTGGAAGAAAAATTTATAAATTCCAAATCCTCCGCCACCAAGTAATGCTAAAATGATCACAATACAACATAGTTTATGATTCTTTATTTTTGATATCATATTTTTCTTTTCCATATATGCCTCCAATTCATGTGCTGTTTTTGATTTTCTGTTTGTTATTGTAGAAAATCTTTTTGAACATCTCATGATAGTTTTATGAACAGTACGTATTAATGTTATGAACATTTTGTGACTTGAAAACACTGGAATTTCCACATTTTTCGTGCTATCTTGTAGATAACAAACTTGTAGTTAGGAGTTATGATCATATGAATTGGCATGGAAAACGTTATTATTCGTTTGATAGTTTTTTAAAGAATTATTTCGGTGAGAAAATTTATAAAGTATCCTTAGATGGTGGTTTTACCTGTCCAAACAGAGATGGAACACTTGGAACTGGTGGTTGTATCTTTTGCAGTGAGGGCGGTTCCGGGGATTTTGCTTCTTCAGCTGCTTTGTCTGTGACAGATCAGATCACCGCTGGAATTGAGATGGTTTCTAGAAAGATCGAGAATGGGAAGTATATTGCTTATTTTCAGGCTTTTACGAATACTTATGGTCCGATTGAAAAACTGGAAGCTTTGTATATGGAAGCGGTCAATGATCCGCGAATCGTTGCTCTTGCGATCGGTACCAGACCGGATTGCCTGCCTGCCGAGGTTTTGGAACTTTTAAATCAATTAAATAAGATCAAACCTGTATTTGTGGAACTTGGTCTGCAGACGATTCATGAAGAGACCGCTTCTTTTATCCGGCGTGGGTACCCTTTGTCTTGTTTTGATGAAGCAGTTATGACTCTTCATAAGATCGGTGTATTGACCGTTGTTCACCTGATTCTTGGGCTTCCTGGTGAAACGGATGATATGATGCTTGAGTCAGTTCGTTATCTGAATCGCCTTCCGATTCATGGGGTTAAATTTTCTATGCTGAATAATCTTGGACTGATTGAGCCATCTGTCCGACATGGTTGAGCCTCCATTCCATTTTAGGCTGAGCCACTGTTCCGGATTCATTGAGCCGATTCCTTTATAATAGTTTTATACACTTTTATTAGGTGTAAATCTATTATGAAGGAGGTCCTAACGATGACCAAATATCGTGAGATTCTCAGACTTTCCAGTCTGGGATTTAGTAATCGGAACATTGCTTTAAGTGTTCCATGTTCTCGAAATACTGTTTCAAAAGTTTTAAAACGTGCTAAGGAGTTAAATCTTTCCTGGCCATTATCAGATGATCAGACAGATGCAGTATTAGAGCAGTTGTTATATCCAAAACTACACAACAGATCAAACCGTCGGATGCCTGATTATGATTACATCCGAAAAGAACTACTCCGCAATGGTGTCAGTAAAAAACTTCTCTGGACAGAATATATTGAAGATTGCCGTGCAAATGGAGATGAACCATTGATGTATTCTCAATTCTGTTATCACATTCAACAGGATGAGCAGAAACATCGTGCTACCATGCATATCAAACGTAAACCTGCAGAGCAGATCGAAGTTGACTGGGCTGGTGATCCTGCAATGATCATCGATCCAGATACAGGAGAGATCATCAAGGCACATATCTTTGTTGGTGTGATGACATACAGTCAGTATACTTACGTTGAAGCTTTTTTGGATATGAAACAACGATCATGGATCAAGGCTCATATTCATATGTATGAATATTTTGGCGGTGTTGCAAAGATCCTCGTGCCAGATAATTGTAAAACAGCAGTTATCCATAACGGAAAACGGAAAGATCAACAGATCAATCAAATCTATCAGGAATTAGCTGAACATTACGGAACTGCGATCATACCTGCTCGTGTCAGAAGTCCTAAAGATAAACCGAATGCAGAGGGAACCGTTGGAAATATATCTACGTGGATCACAGCAGCACTTCGCAATGAACAGTTCTTTTCACTTGCGGAATTAAATCGGGCTATCAGAAAAAAACTTTTGACTTTTAACCAAAAACTCTTTCAAAAAAAGGAAGGTAGCCGGTTGGAGCTATTCCTTGAAAATGAAAAGCCTTTGCTATCCCCATTACCTGCTACCCGTTTTGAACTAAGCGACTGGAAAACCGCCACAGTTCAGTTCAATTATCACATATCTGTGGATAAAATGCTATATTCAGTTCCTTATGAATACATCAAAAAGAAAGTTGATGTAAAAATAACAGATAATACAGTTGAGATCTTTTATAATCACAATCGTATTGCTTCTCATCGTCGACTAAAAGGACGTCCGGGTCAATACAGTACTGTTACAGCACATATGCCAGAGGATCATCAGAAATATCTTGAATGGAATGGTGATCGTTTCCGTAAATGGGCTGAACAGATTGGAATAAATACATATCATGCAGTCAATGCAATCTTAACCTCCAAACGTGTGGAGCAGCAAACCTACCGAAGTTGTATGGGATTACTGAAGCTTGCTGAAAAGTACTCTGATACTTTATTGGAAACTGCTTGTAAAAAAGCCTTATCCTATACTTCGTCACCGAGTTATAAGAGCATTAAAAACATTCTTGTGACCAGTTCAAAAAAACTGAAATCGGAAGCTGATCATACAGAATCCACACACAAAGCACACGGCATCACAAGAGGTGCTGATTATTATCGGAGGTAAATAACTATGACAAATCAAAGCACAATTGATAAATTAATTGAAATGCGACTTAGCTGCATGGCAGATTCATTTCGTAATCAGTTGAATGATCCTGAATTTAACGAAGTTCCTTTTGAAGACCGGTTCGGTATGATTGTAGATATCGAATATAATAACCGAAAAAGTAATCGATTAAAGAGACTGATCAAAAAAGCTGAGTTTGATCAGCCAGATGCAAGTATCATGGATGTCGATTATACATCCGGACGTAAACTGAACAAGGAATTGATCACTCGTCTTGCTACATGTGAATATATATCTGAACATAGAAATATCTTTATCACAGGTGCAACTGGTTGCGGAAAAACGTACATGGCATGTGCCTTTGGTATGGAAGCATGTAAACAATATTTTAATACCAAGTATGTTCGGTTACCTGATCTTTTGATTGATCTTGAGCTGGCTCGTGACAATGGCAATTACAAAAAGATCATGGCTAAATATGCAAATCCGGTTCTTCTTATTTTAGATGAATGGCTTTTATTAAAGCCAACTGAATCAGAACAAAGAGATATTTTTGAACTTTTACACAGAAGACGTAAAAAATCATCTACCATCTTTTGTTCTCAGTATGAATTTGAAGAATGGTATGATCAACTTGGAGGTTCAGACAGTCCATTGGCAGATGCTATATTAGATCGTATTGCATATGACAGTTATCGGATCAATATCAGAGGTATTGATATTGAACATGATATTTCTATGCGCGAAGTTTACGGACTAGATAAATCATTACGCGAGTAAACTCGCAGATATTATAGTGGCTCACTCCGCCTGGACAGATGGCTCAGTCTAAACTGGACAGGCGGCTCTGCCGCATAAGAATATTCAATATTAGCAAATCAAAAGAAAATAACTGTCAATAATTATATATTAGATGAGAATGTTTATATAGGAAAAACAGCTTTAAAGATTATTCTATCTAATTTGATTAGTAATGCGGTAAAATATACTGATGTAAATGGGGTAATTAATATTGGGATGGTTAATGATTGGTTATATATAGAAAATTCATACGGTAACAATAAAATTTCGAATATGGATGAAATATTCGATGTTAAATTTGATTTAAATAAGGAAAATAGTAATGGATTAGGTTTATATATTGTAAGTAATATTCTGAATAATTACAATATAGAATATAAAGCATTGCAGGATGAAGAATTTTTTTATCTTTAAAATTAAAATATTATCTTAAGTAAGATATAATTTTTTAATAGTTATTGAAAAATAGAGACTTATTAATTGTGGAAATAAAAATTTTTTTCTTATTGAAAGTGAACAGAAAATAATTGATACAAGAAATCCTAGTTTTATAAATGAAAGTAAATCATCGGACAGATGATAAAAAATAGGGATACTTTAATTACAAAGTATCTCTATTTTTTATACAAAATTTACAAAGAAGGAGAATTGAATACACGTTGTGATATGTTTTTGCGATATTCAGAAGGCGATATTCCTTTTGTCTTTTGAAAAACACGGCTAAAATACAGAGGATTGTCATAACCAATAATCTGTGCGATTTCATTGATATTATATTGTGTATTTTGAAGTAATGCCTCTGCATTATATATTCTTTTTTTTAGAATATACTGTTTTGGTGTAATCCCAGTGTATAATTTAAAATTACGGATAAACCAACTAGTACTAAAATGATTTTCTTTGGCATAATCATCAATATTAATTGGTTCATTATAATGTTCACAAAAGTAAGAGATTGCGTTATCTATTTCTTCGAAAGCATGTGAATTATCAGAATTGAGAGATGATTTAAAATGTCGCTGAAGTCTGATAAAAATCTGTCGTAAATATATTTCAAGCATTTCTTCATAACCATCTTGGCACATTTGCAATTCTTTTATCATAGAACAAAACAGATTTTTGATATTCTGTCTACCGGTATCCACAGTTGAAAAACTTTTTTATTAGTAAGTTCCATAAGAACGAAGCAGGTTCGTTGACATTGTGTCCAGTAAAGTGAACCCAGTAAACTTCAGTTTGATCTTTTGCGTAATATTCGTATTTTTGTGGTTCTTTTGGACGATATAGAACCATATGACCAGCATGAACAATAGTTGCTTCATCATTGTTATCAAAATGAAAATGTGCTTTTCCAGCAGCAATATAGAGTAATTGAAAATCTAGTCTACCACGAGGTCGCCATGTGGGGAGTTTGGGACGTGTATATAATTTATAAGTTCCACACATAGTTATGACAAGAGGTTTGGATTTGTCTTTTCGGTCAATGGTTGAATTGTTTAGATATGCTTTATTTGTATACATTATAGCTCCTTACATATAGAATGAATCGAAAATATGAAAGATCGATGCAAAAATTCACTTATATTTACTATATAATTTTACCATTTTACAACTATACTGTCTATTTTAATTTGAAATGATAAAAAATATCTCTATATTTATGTAAATTTGATAGAATTTCAATGAAAGTTCAAAAAAGTGTATGTTAAAAATAATAAAAACAAAAAAATATATACATTTTTTTGTTGATAGCGTTGTTTTGTGTATGTTTTGAATAATTTATGAAATGGTCTTTGACAATAATTATATATATACTATGTATAAAGAAATTGAGAAAACATTATGGTAAATGAAAGGAGAAATTTTTACATGGAAGAGAGGAAATACCTAAAATGGTATAACAAAGTGGGTTATGGATCAGGCGATATTGCAGGAAATGTTGTATATGCATTTCTGACATCTTTTGTAATGATTTATTTGACAGACACCATAGGCTTAAATGCAGGTATTGTCGGTACATTAATTGCTGTATCGAAATTATTTGATGGTGTATCAGATATTTTCTTTGGTTCTATGATTGACAGAACAAAGAGCAAGATGGGAAAAAGCCAGACCATGGATGTTTTATGGATTCTTTGGATGTGCTGTAACATTGTTTGGTGTATTTGCTATTCCAACCAGTCTGGGCAAGACTGCACAGTATGCATGGTTCTTTATTGCATACACATTATTAAACGCAGTATTCTACACAGCAAATAATATTGCTTATGCAGCATTGACATCGCTTGTAACAAAGAATGCGAAAGAGCGTGTTGAAATGGGTTCATTTAGATTTATGTTCTCATTTGGTACCAATCTTTTGATTCAGTCCATTACATTTGGACTTGTAGCATCATTTGGCGGTGGGGCAGCAGCATGGAGAATTGTAGCAATCATATACTGTATCGTTGGTATCATATCAAATACATTGTCATGCTTTTCGGTTAAGGAACTTTCTGATGCGGAGCTTAGAGATGGAAAAGAGGAAGAAGACAGTAAGCTTACATTGGCAGAAACATTTAAGCTACTTATATCTAATAAATATTTTGTCATGATTTGCGTTGTATATATTCTTCAGCAGTTAAGAGCAGCTATGCTTAGCGTTGGAACTTACTTTATGACGTATGTGCTTTTTAATCAGAAACTCTTCGGTGTATTCTCGTGGGCAATTAATATTCCATTGATTATAGCACTTGCTATCACACCTACATTGGTTGCAAAAGCAAGAGGAATGTACAAGCTTAATAAGTACAGCTATGTATTTGCTTACAATCTGTCGTTTGGGAATTGTTGTAGCTGGATATTAGGTAAGCATTCCTTCTTATGTTAGTGTTTACCGTATTAACATCTCTTGGTGAAGGACCTTGGCAAGGTGATGTTGGAGCAGTTATCGCAAACTGTTCAGAGCATACATATCTTAAGACTGGTAAGAGAATTGATGGGTCTATGTTTTCGTGTACATCTTTGGTACAAAGCTTGGTGGTGGTATTGGTGTAGCACTTTCAGGATGGTTACTGGATGCAAGCGGATATGTTAATAATGTAGCTGTTCAGTCAGCAAGCTGTATCAGTATGATGAATGTTATGTACTTGTGGTTACCATTTGCGTTTGATTTGATTATCACAATCATTCTTTCATTCATGAATATTGAAGGTGCAAACGAACAGTTAAAAGAAAGTATGGAATAAAGAAATAGCCTCCAGAGTGAATATTTACTTTTGGGGCTAAATGTAAAATTAGAAAGCGAGGTATGAAAATGAACGCAGATATCAGATGGATTGATAATCCGGAAATATTCAGAGTGAATCAGATTGCAGCACATAGCGATCATGACTATTTCACAAATTATGAAGCGTTGAACAGCAATTCACACAACTTAATACAGTCATTAAATGGACAGTGGAAATTTTGTTTTAGCAGAAATGCGATGAGCAGACCGGCTGATTTTATAAAGAGGATTATGATATATCATATTTGATAAGATTATGGTTCCGGGTCATATTGAGCTTGCCGGTTATGATCAGATTCGTTATATCAATACCCTGTATCCTTGGGAAGGTAAGACCTACAGAAGGGGTGCTTACAGTATAGAGAGTGCAGGAGATGGAACAGGAATGTTCAGCGAAGCTGAGTATAATCCGGTTGGTTCTTATATTAAAAAATTTGACTTGGATAAGGAGCTTTGTGGTAAGAGAGTTAGACTGTTCTTTGAAGGTGTGGAGCAGGCGATGTATGTATGGTTGAACGGTGAATTTATAGGCTATGCAGAAGACAGCTTTACACCATCCGAATTTGATCTGACACCATATATCAGGGAAAAGGATAATGTGCTTGCAGTTGAGATTCACAAGATGTGCAGTGCAGCATTCTTAGAGGATCAGGATTTCTTCCGCTTCTTCGGTATCTTCCGAAATGTATCTCTTAGAGCACTTCCGGAAGCACATGTGGAGGATATGTGGTTGAATCCGGTGCTGAATGAGGATAATGTGAGCGGAACATTAAATACAAATATTCGTGTATCTGCTACAGAAAATCAGGATGTGTGTGCACGGATTATATTAAAAAATGTGGATGACCAGGTTATCTTAGAAAGAAATATTGAATTAGAAGATAAAGATGGAGACTTTGTTGGCAGCATATCAGACGATATCAAAGACATTAAAAAGTGGGATAATCATACGCCATATCTTTACAAGGCTTACATCGAATTATTAAAAGCAGATGGAGAAATCATAGAAGTTGTTCCGTACAGAATTGGATTTAGAAGAATTGAAATCAAGAACAAGGTAATGCTTTTAAATGGAGAACGACTGATTATCAATGGTGTTAACAGACATGAGTGGAATCCAAAAACCGGAAGATGCATCGGTTTGGAGGATATGGTTTCTGATATAAACTGTATGACAAGAAACAACATCAATGCAGTAAGAACCTGCCATTATCCGGATCAAATTCCGTGGTATTACATGTGTGATGATGCTGGAATCTATGTGATGGCGGAGACAAACTTAGAGAGTCATGGCTCATGGCAGAAGCTTGGTGCGGTTGAGCCGTCAGTCAATATCCCAGGATCCATTTCACAGTGGAGAGAGGTTGTAGTAGATAGAGCCAGAACAAATTATGAGACGTTTAAGAATCATACATCTATTCTTTTCTGGTCACTTGGAAATGAATCCTATGCAGGTGATGATATTAAGGCTATGAATACTTACTTTAAGGAGAGACAGGATGGAAGACTAGTTCATTATGAAGGCTCCTTCTATACAAGACAGTATGAGGATACCATATCTGATGTAGAAAGTCGTATGTATGCAAAGCCTTATGAGATAAGGGAATATCTGAGTAACCATCCGAAGAAGCCATATCTTCTTTGCGAGTATATGCATGATATGGGAAACTCCTTAGGAGGATTTGATTCTTATATTAAACTGATTGATGAATTTGAAATGTATCAGGGTGGATTTATATGGGATTTTATTGATCAAGCAATTTTTAGTAAAAGATCATGTAACAGGAAAAGAAGTTCTACGCTATGGAGGAGACTTTTGATGACAGGCCATCAGACTACGAATTCTCAGGAAATGGAATCGTATTTGCTGATCGAAAAGAAAACC
>ENA-OQIP01000214-OQIP01000214.1-human-gut-metagenome-genome-assembly--contig:-NODE-214-length-11791-cov-3.927212_pt1 | contig 11791 bp, 11 predicted proteins | sample MGYA00242585_ERZ504750 | MGnify/ENA primary metagenome ERZ504750 (study PRJEB26092, sample SAMD00036441) | human gut metagenome | host: Homo sapiens | study: EMG produced TPA metagenomics assembly of...
CTTCGATGGAAATTTAACTACTCTTGTATTCATCGTTAAGCCATCCATCACAAGCATCTTGCCTGTCAGCAATTCCCCGATTCCTAACAGATACTTGATCGCTTCTAATGCCTGAATACATCCAATGATTCCTGCGACTGCACCAATGATCCCTGCCTGACTGCAGTTTGGCACAGAACCGCTTTCTGGTATCTCCTCAAAGATACATCTGTAACATGGCTGGTCTTCTTCTGGAACATAGGTCATAACCTGACCCTGGAACTGTAAGATTCCTGCATGACAAAATGGTTTCTTTAACAACACACATGTATCATTGATCAGGAACTTTGTCTCAAAGTTATCCACAGCATCAATGATAAAATCGTATTCTTTGAACAATTCTTCTGCGTTATCCGCATATAAATATTCTGGATAGGTGTTTACCTTGATATGCTCATTTAATTCAAGCATTGATTTCTTTGCTGATTCTGCCTTATTTGTTCCTTCCCTTTTGCTTGTGTGAATGATCTGTCTCTGTAAGTTTGACACGCTGACATCATCTGCATCCACAATTCCGATCGTTCCAACGCCTGCTCCCGCAAGATATAAAGCCGCTGGTGCACCTAAGCCGCCAGCTCCGATGATCAGAACTTTTGATTTCTTTAATTTCTTTTGTCCGTCACTTCCTACCTGTGGCAGGATGATCTGACGATCATATCGTTTAACCTCGTCTGGTGTTAATTCTTCTGTAGACGAAAACAGATGCAGTCCGTCCTTTGAAACGTCCTGCATCTGTTCTTTTTGGGATGTCACATGTAATAACCATTCTCGGTAACCGCCGGATAAGTTCAAAGCTTCATACCCTTCTTGTCTTAACTGTTCGGCAATTGGGGCGCTTTTCTCTCCATAGTTGCAATATACGATCAGCCTCTTATCCTTTGGAAGTTCCTCGATGTGAGAGAAATCACCAGCCCATTCGTAAGCCTTCGGTATATGTCCATGCTGGTATGCGATCTCACCTCTTACATCTAGGTAGATATAATCATCATCGGACAGTAATTCTACTTGCTGTACCGTGATTTCCATATTCTTTCCTCTTATTCTAGTCTTCAGCGAATAATGCTGTAGATAAGTATCTGTCTCCTGAATCTGGAAGTAATGCTACAATTGTCTTTCCTTTGTTCTCTGGTCTCTCTGCAAGGATCGTAGCTGCTTTTAATGCTGCTCCTGAAGAAATACCAACTAAGATTCCTTCGCTGTGTGCGAATGCTCTTCCTTCTGTAAATGCATCTTCATTCTCGATTGTGATAACTTCATCATAAATCTTTGTATTCAGTGTGTCAGGTACGAATCCAGCACCGATTCCCTGAATCTTATGTGCTCCAGCTGTTCCTTTTGATAATACTGGAGATGTTGCAGGTTCAACTGCTACTATTTTAACATCTGGGTTCTGTTCTTTCAAGTATTCACCAACACCTGTTAATGTTCCTCCTGTACCAACACCTGCTACGAAGATGTCTACTTTACCGTCTGTCTGATCCCAGATCTCTGGTCCTGTTGTTGCTTTGTGTACAGCTGGGTTTGCTGGGTTTACGAACTGTCCTAAGATGACTGCTCCGTCAATCTCTTTTGCAAGTTCATCGGCTTTGGCGATAGCACCTTTCATTCCTTTGGCACCTTCTGTTAATACTAATTCAGCACCATAGGCTTTTAATAAGTTTCTTCTTTCAACACTCATTGTGTCAGGCAGTGTAAGGATCGCTCTGTATCCTTTTGCTGTTGCAACTGCTGCAAGACCGATTCCTGTGTTACCACTTGTTGGTTCGATGATCGTTGATCCTGGTTTTAACTGACCTTTCTTCTCTGCATCTTCGATCATTGCCAATGCGATACGGTCTTTGACAGATCCTGCTGGATTTAAGTACTCAAGTTTTGTAAGGATTGTTGCGTCTTTCACTCCTGCTTTGTCTGCATATCTATCTGCTTTAAGAAGTGGTGTTCCTCCGATTAATTCTAATGCGCTTGCTGTAATCTTACTCATAATTCTAAACCTCCATAAAAAGTTGTTGTTTTTATTCCGTTTTATTTCCTATTTTTCTACTAGGTTTTCTATGTTTTAGATTATACAACCACATATCTTTATTGTCAACATCTTTTGCATTATTTCTGTTATAGGTTTTTCTTTTGATTTGCTATAAGTTCTCTTTATATTTTTAATCCACAGATTCTTATGATCTGGAGATCAAATGTTCTTGCAGAAACACTCCAATTCCATCGTGATCATTATCTTTGGTAATATAATCTGCAACACTTTTTGTTTTTTCACTTCCATTTGCCATGACGACTCCGACTCCTGCATGCAAAGTCATATCATAATCATTATCTGCATCTCCAAATGTGCAGAGATTTTCCATTGTAAATCCATGCATCTCCATCAGTTTTTGTAATCCAAAGGATTTTGAGATTCTAGGATCCATAAATTCAAACAGGTGTTGCGTCGTTTGAAGACTTGCACATTTGAAACGTTCATTTTTAAAGGTTTTTGCTCTCTCAATAACTGCCGGCATAGTTTCTGGTTTGCAAACAATAAGAAGTTTTAAACGATCTTCTTTTAAATACTCGTCAAAATCAATGACTTCATATGGAAGCTGATCACCTTTAGATAAAATTTTAATAAGTTCATCTTCTTTCGGAGTATACAAAACTCCATCCCCATGAATTGCAAAATTCACATCCATATCTTTATAGTGCTCCATGATATTTGCGATCAGGTTTCCTGGAAGGGCAAAATTTTCTTCATAATAATCGGTTTTGTAATCATAAATCTCACCTCCGTTGCTTCCAACGACCATATCAACAAGCCCGCCAATTCCCCATTTTCCAAACAACCTTTTTACACTTGGAACGTCTCTTCCTGTTGATATTCCAAACAAGATTCCTTGTTCTCGAACTTTCTTTATCGCATCAATTGTTTTGGTGGTAACGATTCCCTTGCTATTTAACAGTGTTCCATCAATATCACACATTATAACTTTTATATTCTTCATAACGTTTCTCCCTTGATTTTGTTCATAAATATTATTTTCTACCAATTTAACATATTCTTTCAAACTAAATAAGTCCCAGAACAAAACTTTACGCTTTTTCTGAGACTTATGAATTTTATATATTTAGAAATCAGATAACAATTATTTTAATTGTAACATCGCAAACATACAAATTCCAGCAAAAATTAGAACTACGATACTTCCTGAAATATCTCTCAGAAAATGATTTTTTAGGCTTTTTTCTACAGAGTCTTTCACTGAAATCTGGTATGTTTTAACCGTTTTATAAAGAAGGAAAGCTAACGCAGCTACATATAAGAAATTCTGAAGCATTACTTCTGCAACGATCATCAATGCCATATTCACAACCGCATATCCATAATCAGCTTTATTCAAATGCTGTTGTAAAAAGCCTAACAAGTATGCGATAAATGGATTAACCATGGCAACTAAAAACATAACGGTATAATGTGGATTCTGACTTAGGATTGTCTGTAAATTAGCACCTGCAGTTCCTTTGGCCGTAAGATAACCTAATGCCATAAATGGACTTACTGCCAATAATACTTTAATGATCGTAAATATGCGCTCAATTGAAGAATTTACTGTTACATTCTTCTGAATCGTTTTCATCATGATTCTTTCCTCCTGTACTGCAAAATCTTTATTACTTTAATTCTGGCCAATAACCCTTGTTAGCTTCGATCAGGTCATCTAAGATCTGTTTTGCTACCTTCGCACTTGGTACTGTCTTAGATAATGTCAGTGCCTGCCATAACTTCTGATAGCTTCCTTCGATCCATGCTTCTACTGTCAGTTTTTCTACGCTTACCTGCTGTTCCATTAATCCTTTCTGGAACTGTGGGATCGCTCCTTGACAGATCTTTTCATATCCGTTGCTTCCTACGATACATGGGATCTCTACCATTGCTGTTCGGTCAAAGTTCTCTACTGCTCCTTCGTTTGGTACGATCAGTAAGAATCTTTCCTGTGTATTTTCTGCGATCGCACATGCTAAGTCTACGATATATGTTGCATGAGCATCTGGTTCGAATGCACTTCCGACTGCTGTTCCCTTTTCGATGATCTTTCTGCATTCTCCGAAGATGAATTTTTCTCTTCCATCCATGACTTCGTTCGCTCTTGTGTATTCTGGATTTGATGTTTCTACAACGTAATCTGGGAACAGATAGTATTTTAAGTATGTATTTGGAATTGTTTCTGGATCAACTGCATATACATCTCTTGCTTTCTGGAATGTATGTACCCAGCTTTCATCTACATGCTGGTTGGAATCTGATAATGCATCTGCATATCCGTTTGCTGCCATATGTTCTTTGATCTGTGGCATTAAGTCATTTCCTTCAGAATCATAGATCTTGTTCCACCATCCGAAGTGGTTTAATCCATAGTATCCGTACTGCATTTCTTTTCTGGATTTTAATCCGACCATGTTTGCCATCTTTTCCATTAAGTCGATCGGCATATCACAGATATTTAAGATCTTGGAATCTGGTCTTAATCTTCTTGTTGCTTCTGCAACGATCGCTGCTGGGTTTGAGTAGTTTAACATCCATGCGTTTGGTGAATATTTTTCCATGTAATCAAGGATCTCAATAACTCCACCGATGGAACGCATTCCGTAAGCGATTCCTCCTGGTCCACATGTTTCCTGTCCGAGTACTCCGTATTTTAGAGGGATCTTCTCGTCTTTTTCACGCATTGCGTATTTTCCTACACGGATATGTGCTAATACGAAGTCGATGTCTGTGAATGCTGTTTCTGGGTCTGTTGTATAATCAAATGCTACTTCTGGTGCATTTTCTTTTAAATAGATCTCACATGCTTTTGCAACTGTTTCCTGTCTCTCTGCATCGTTATCATAAAACTTGATGGAACGAATTGGGAATCTGTCCATATGATCTAGAAGCATCAATACGATACCTGGTGTAAATGTACTTCCACCACCTGCGACTGTGATTGAATATTTTTTCTTTGCCATTTCTTCTTTCCTCCGAATTTATACTATTGATTATAATAATGTTTCAAATACTTCTCTGATACTAGGAACTTTTAATCCAATGATAACCTGATATGCTTTTCCATTGATAGAACATCCATGTGTTCCGATTGCTTTGAAATAAGGATCGTCTTTACATAATGTTTCATCTTTTACGTTGACACGTAATCTGGTTGCACAGTTTGTTACATCAACGATATTGTCTTTTCCTCCAAGTCCTTCAAGGATCAGTTCGCATAACTCAAGCTTAGGATCTCCTGCTTTTCCACCTTTTTCTGCCTGTTTGTTCCTGAATTTTTCTTTTGATCCAAATTCGATCTCTGCTTCGTCTTCACGTCCTGGTGTTTTGAAATCAAATTTTAAGATCAGGAATCTAAATACTACAAACCAGATAGCTGTAAAGATCAGACCAATAACCAATTCTAATAAATACTGCTGCCAGTGATTTCTCATTAATGGAATCAGGTTCAGTGATGCGATCTCGATCAGACCACCTGAGTTGATACCAACGATTCCTGCAAGCCACATGGTTGTTGCCAGTGTTGCTGCTAAAAATGCATGAACTACGAATAACATAGGTGCTACGAATAAGAATGTAAATTCAATTGGTTCTGTAACTCCACATACGATTGCTGTTAATGTGATAGGTAATAACAGTGCAAATACTTTTTTCTTTTTCTCTGGTTTTGCTGTGCTGTAGAATGCTAATGCTGCTCCAAGACATCCGAACATTTTTGCAAATCCACTTGCTGTAAATCCTGCTTCTGGACAGAAAGATTTTAAAGATGCTGTAGATGCTGCGATCTGTGGTAATAATTTTTGCCCAGTAAGCATATAATCCGCCAGGTACAACAACGTTATCATAGTAAAATGGTGAGTATAACAGATGATGTAATCCAAATGGGATCAGTGCTCTTTCAAGGAAGTTAAATACAAAGATTCCGATAGCTCCTGCACTCTTTACAAATCCCTGGAATGCTGTGATTCCTAACTGAACTTTTGGCCAGAAGGCACATGCTAATACTGCAACTGGGATCATTACGAAGAATCCGATCATGAATACGAATGTTGATCCTGAGAATGAACCAAGCCATTCAGGAAGTTCTGTATCAAAAAATCTGTTATGTAGATAAATTACGATTCCGGATACTGCTAAAGCTCCAACCATACCCATATCTAATGTTTTGATACTTGCGATCATTGCAAGTCCGCTTGTTCCACCGACTTCCGCATTCATGTTAACTCCGAATACTCCACCCCACTGAGTTAAGATCGTGTTTACAAAATAATGGAAAGTCATATATAAAACTAATGCTTCCATGCAACATCTTGCATTTTGTTTCTTTGCCATTCCGATTGGCAATGATACTGCGAATAACAATGGTAACTGGTTAAATACTGTCCATCCACCTTGTAGAAATACGTTCCAGCATTTGTACCACATGCTTGTTGGTGCTGCCAGACCTCCCATGATCGCCTGTGTTGTAAACAGAGTACCTATTCCTACTGAGATACCTGCAAATGCGAACAGAAGTACTGGTGTAAACATCGCACCTCCAAATTTTTGAATCTTCTGCATCATTTTTCAAATCACTCCTTTTCAAAAGTTTATCCATACAATTCTTTGATTTATCTTGTTTTAAATACCGGTATTTCTTAACTACAAGCAAATCATAACAGGATGGCAAATTTTTCTCAATAGATTGTACGTCTTTAGAAACAGTGCACATTACTTTATGATTTTTAACATTTTGTGTGATTTGTCACACTTGCTTGTAAAGCACGTATTTAAGCCATTTTTTGTGCCTTTTTATTTAATCAGATTGCTAAAAAGTGAAAAAAGGAACCAAATGTGAAACTTGTTCACAACTGGTTCCTTTTTATATATTTGAATCTGATCGATCACATTTGCATTGCTTCTTTCATACGATCTAACGCTTCTTTGACTGTACTTCTTGGACATGCTACATTGATCCTCTGGAAGCCTTCTCCGTTCTTTCCAAAGATTTTTCCGCTGTCTAACCATAGTTTGGCTTTATGAATGATCAGATCTTCTAATTCATCTACTCCAAGTCCTGTCTCTCTGAAGTCAAGCCATACGAGGTATGTGCCTTCATGATCGATCATTTTGACTCCTGGAAGATTTTCTTCTACATACTGTTTTGTAAATTCGATATTCGCCTGTACATAGGATTTCATGGCATGATACCATTCTTCTCCTTTTTCATATGCAGTCTGGCAGGCAACTAGTCCCATAACTCCCATCAATCCTGTTCCGGCTGCTTTTAATTCTGCCTTAAATTGACGTTTTAATTCCCTGTTTGGAATAAAAATATTAGAAAGTGACAGTCCTGCGAGATTAAATGTCTTGCTTGGCGCAGTGCATGAGAGCGTGATATCTTCATATTCTTTTTTGATCGCAGTAAATACCTGATGTTGTCCTTTGAACACAAAATCTGCATGAATTTCATCACTGACAACCAATACATTGTGTTTTAAACAGATATCTCCGACTTTCTCTAATTCTTCTTTTGTCCAGACACGCCCAACCGGATTATGCGGATTGCATAATAAAAAAAGTTTCACATTATTTTCTATGATCTTTTTCTCAAAATCTGCATAATCCATATGATAACGATCATCCGCACCCAAATAGAGGTCACTGCTTACAATATTCCTTCCGTTATCTGTGATCACTTCCGAAAAGGGATAGTATACCGGGGACTGAATGATCACGCTGTCTCCCGGATCTGTAAAGGCTTTCACAGCCATAGCAAGGGCAAAGACAACGCCCGGTGTTTTTACCAGCCATGTTCTTTTGACTTCCCAATTATGATGTATTTTCATCCAATTGGCTACTGCCTGAAAATATGGAGTCTGCACTTCACTGTATCCAAAGATTGCTTCTTTTGCACGTTCTACTAAAACATCTTCTATATAAGAGGATGTTTTAAAATCCATATCCGCAACCCATAATGGAAGCACATCTTCTGGCATTCCTTTACGCTTCGCAAAATCATATTTTAAACAATCTGTATTTCTTCGATCCACAGGTTCATCAAAGTTTAAGTTTCTCTCAGGCATCTTATTCACCTCGTACTTCTGAAAATACCTCTTCCAGTTCATTTAATAAATCTTTGACATTCTCAATTCCGACAGACATTCTTAACACACAATCCGTGATCCCGTTTTGTTTGCGGATATGTTCTGGAACGTCTGCATGTGTCTGTGTCATTGGATATGTGATCAGTGTTTCCACCCCACCAAGACTTTCTGCATATTTGATCATTCTTACTTTTTCAAGGATATTGATCGCATATTCTTTCTTCGTAAGTTCAAATGTAAGCATTGCTCCAAATCCTCTTGCCTGTTTTTTCATGATCTCGTATCCTGGATGTTCTTTGAATCCTGGATAGACAACTTTCTTTACGATATCCTGTTCTTTTAACCATTTTTGCGATCTCGATCGCATTTTTCCTGTGCACGGTCCATACGAACTCCTAAGGTTTTTGATCCCTCTCTGGATCAGGAAACAATCAAATGGTGCTAATCCGGCTCCTGTTGTCTTGATCAGGAAACGAAATCTTTCGCTTATATCTTCTCTGTTTGTAACTAAGAATCCAGCTAGTGTATCGTTGTGGCCTCCAAGATATTTTGTTCCGCTGTGTACAACAATATCTGCTCCGAGATTTAATGGATTCTGGAAATATGGAGATAAAAATGTATTGTCAACGATCAGAAGAATGTTATGTTTCTTTGTGATCTCAGCTAATGCTTTGATATCTGTGACGTTCATCATTGGGTTGGTTGGTGTCTCGATATAAACTGCTTTTGTGTTTTCTCTGATATATGCTGCGACATTTTCTTTGTGGCAGTCCACACTGGAAAATTCGATTCCGTTTTTCTCAGATACGTGATTAAATAGACGGATGCTGCCACCATACAAATCTGCATCCACGATCAGATGATCGCCCGGTTTGAATAATTCCATCATCAATGTGATCGCTGCCATTCCTGAGGAAAATGCCAATGCATCGATTCCATTTTCCAGAGAAGCAACTGTCTTCTCCAGATGTTCTCTCGTTGGATTCTGCAGGCGGCTGTAATCATAACCTGTACTTTGTCCGACTCCTGGATGTGCGTATGTTGCTGACTGATAGATTGGATATGCCATTGCACCAAAGTGGTTTAGTGCCCCTTCTGCTTCTTCTAAATGAATACATTTTGTCTCTATTTCTCTTGCCATATATATCTCCTGTTTCATCCTATGTTTTATTCTATCTCAAATTTGTTCTATCCAAAAAAATGTAAGAACAGCATATAACTCACTGTTCCAAGTAAAATGCTGATCAGCGTATTATGTTTCCATTTATAGCTGACTGCGGTAATTGCCGCTGCGATCAGTTTCCATAAGCCATCTGCCATAAAGTCATCCCCGACATCTTTCAGGCAATACACGATCAGTACTGCCATGATCGAAGATGGCAACACCATTCCTAATCGTTTGATCTGATCTGGAAGCTCTTTTCCTTCCTGAAATACAAGAAAAGGGAGGGCTCGAAGTCCAAATGTGATCACGGCAGAAACGAAAATTGCGATCAATGCCATTTTTGTGTTCATTATTTTCCCCTTTCTGCCTAAACTTCCTGTTTTTCACTATTCCAAAAGATTAAAACTCCTGAAACGATCACCAATGCTGGCAGCATAAATGCCCGCTGTCCAAAGAGCAGTAATGCGATAATTGCAATCAGAATTCCTGCAACCGCTGGAAAATGTTTGTCCGCTTTCTCCCATTGATCGATAAAAATGATGATAATAATGCAGTCATGCAAAAATCGATTCCTGTTAATTCAAATGGGATCAGCTGCCCGATCAATCACCCATCACTGCTCCAAACATCCAGTAACATCTGCTGAAGAATGCAACGAGAAACATCTCTTTTCTGCTGTTTTCATCTTTGTCTTCGATCGTGCAGTTTACTGCATATGTCTCATCTGTCATCGTATGGATCATATAAAATTTCTTTCTTCCCATCTTACGGAATGTCTCCAAAAATGAAAGGCTGTAGAAACTCTGTCTGCTGTTCATCAACAAAGCTGTCACTGCGATCGTGACGATGGATGCCCCGCTGCTTAAAAATGTGATCAGGACAAACTGAAAAGCTCCTGTATACACGGTAAGGCTTGTAAGAAGCGAATAATACCATGCAAATCCAACATTCTCCATCATCATTCCATATGCCATACTGACAAATACATAACTACACATGATCGGTATGGATTTCATAAATGCCTGTTTTGTTACATTTTTTACGCCTTGCATAAATCCTTCACTACTTCCCCTGCGATGATCAGTCCTGCGACAGATGGTACAAATGCTGTACTGCCTGGAATCGCTCTTTTCTCTGTACATTTGTGCTGTGCTCCTGGAGGACAAATACAGTTTGTTCTGCAGCTGTTTGCCATATCATCTTTTGGTTTGATCGGCATTTCTTCTGAATATACAACTTTTAATTTCTTAACTCTTCTCTTCTTTAATTCTCTTCGCATAACCTTTGCAAGAGGGCATACTTTTGTCTTATAGATATCTGCCACTTTAAACTGGCTTGGATCTAATTTATTTCCAGCTCCCATACTGCTGATGATTGGTACATTCTTTTCCTTTGCTGCCATAACTAATGAGATCTTTGCTGTTACTGTGTCAACGGCATCAACAATGTAGTCATATTCTTCAAATGGAAATTCCTCTGCATTTTCAGGTAAGAAGAAGCATTTGTGAACGTTGACTTTCGCATCTGGATTGATCTCTAAGATACGGTCTCTCATCACTTCTACTTTGTATTTTCCGATTGTTTTTCTTGTTGCGATGATCTGGCGGTTTAGGTTTGTTAAGCAGACTTTATCATCGTCAACAAGGTCGAATTCACCGACACCGCTTCGTACTAAGGCTTCGCATACATATCCACCAACACCACCGATTCCAAAGACAGCAACTCTGCTGCCTGCTAATTTATCAAGTGCTTCTTTTCCAAGTAATAGTTCTGTTCTTGAAAACTGATTTAACATTTCTTTCTCCTTTTATTTAGAATAAAAAAGCGGATGCTTAGCATTTCTATTCTTGTTATGCTGCGCTTCCGCTGGTATTTTTGTATTTCCTACTATTTCTATTGGTTTTATTATATGCAAACGATGATTGGATGTCAAGACTGGTGTTACTATTTCAGAAAAAAGCTGCTGATATACCCATTCTTCCAAAATCCTTTGATAGCGATTTTACTGCTTGCTTCTAAATGCATTTTTTCTCCATCAAATTTATATTTATCGATACTATCATTACTTAGTATATACAAATAGTCCTCTTTTGTTTGACATTGAATTACATTATGCTTGAATTTATAAACTTTGCTTTCTCCTGTTTGTGGGTTTAACAATGAAATTGCTTTTCCCATTCCACTGGTTAGATCACAGTGTGTAACAAACAATTTATTTTTATACGGTAAAATTTGCTGTGGATTTATTTCTTTTAATTTGAGCTTGCTGATCTTGTCTTTTTTAAATCCATCTGATACAAGATTTTATCTGTATTTCCTGAAGAAAAATAGAGATTTTTATCATCTGAGTGAATTACCCCTCCCATGCGGTACAGTAGTTCCTATGGAAGTGGCTTCTAACAGTCGTGACAGTTACCCATTTCTGACCAAAAGATTGGCTGTCCGTACCAATCAAGGCATATTCACTTATGCCGC
>ENA-OQIP01000215-OQIP01000215.1-human-gut-metagenome-genome-assembly--contig:-NODE-215-length-11777-cov-3.306781_pt1 | contig 11777 bp, 11 predicted proteins | sample MGYA00242585_ERZ504750 | MGnify/ENA primary metagenome ERZ504750 (study PRJEB26092, sample SAMD00036441) | human gut metagenome | host: Homo sapiens | study: EMG produced TPA metagenomics assembly of...
CTTAAAGCCGGCACTTACAGACGAGCAACTTGATGCAAGACTTTTACGAGACTTCTCACAGGAAAAAATAAGCAGTTTAAAAATGCATTAAATGGTCTGTTCCCGGCAAGACTAGCAGAGCAGATCGTCATTTTGTCAGGCATTAATCCAGACAAGGAAGTAAACGCCATCACAAAAGAAGAACGTGCCCATCTTGTTTTTTAACCAAAAATCTCCCATTGACCATTCTTAGTGTCAGGAGTTATAATGAAGCCATTATCACGCAGGGCGGCGTCAAAGTGCAGGAAGTACAGCCAAAGACCATGGAGTCAAAGCTTGTACAGGGACTGTATTTTGCAGGCGAACTACTAGACATTGATGCCCTCACAGGGGGCTACAACCTGCAGCTTGCATGGTCCACGGGAAGCCTTGCGGGGGAAAGTATTGTGTGACCCGAAAGATATCAATACGAGAAAAAGGAGAGAAAAATGGGTTTTAATATCGCAATTGAATGGCCCGGCAGGAGCCGGAAAAAGCACTATAGCAAAGAGACTTGCAAAGGAACTTGGCGCAATTTATGTCGATACAGGTGCCATGTACCGTGCCATGGCATACTATTTTATCCAAAAGGGTGTGGACAAGAATGATATTGACACCATCACGAAGCTGTGTAAGGATGTTGAGGTTTCAATCAGCTATGAAAACGGTGAACAGCAGGTTATCTTAAATGGTGAGAATATCACAGGCTTTATAAGACAGGAGACTGTCGGCAATATGGCATCAGCTACCAGTGTCTATCCTGTAGTTAGAGAAAAGCTTGTTGAGCTTCAAAGACAGCTCGCTGCCAGAGAGAATGTGGTGATGGATGGAAGAGATATAGGAACTGTTGTGCTTCCTGATGCCAATGTCAAGATATTTTTAACAGCAAGCTCTAAAGTACGTGCAAAGAGACGCTTCGATGAGCTTACTGCAAAGGGCGAGAAATGCGATATTGATGCAATCGAGAAGGATATTATAGAGAGAGACCACAGGGATATGACAAGAGAGACATCACCTTTGAAGCAGGCAGATGATGCTGTGCTGCTTGATTCGTCTGATATGACAATCGATGAGGTGGTAGATAGAATGAAACAGCTTGTGAAAGAGGCATAGCGTATGGGAGAGCTTACTATCGCAAAGAGCGCCGGCTTTTGTTTTTGGAGTGACGAGAGCAGTAAATATGGTCTATGAGGCAATTGAAAAGGAAAATGTGCCTATATACACCTATGGCCCGATTATTCACAATGATGAGGTCGTAAAGGATATGGAAAAAAATGGCGTAACCGTCATAAACGATCTCGATGAGCTTTATTCTCATGAAAAGGGTGTGATGATTATCCGTTCACACGGTATAAGCAAGGCTGAGTATGACAGGATAAAAAACTGTGGCTTTGAGGTGCTTAATGCAACCTGTCCTTTTGTATCAAAAATTCACAGATATGTGGAGGATTACAGCTCAAAGGGCTATGATATTATAATTGTCGGCAGTCCAAAGCACCCTGAGGTGTGCGGGATAAAGGGTTGGGCAGACGAAAAATGTCATGTAACCATCATAAATTCGCCTGAGGATGCCGAAAATTACATGAAAAATAGTACAAAAAAACTATGCATAGTGTCACAAACGACATTTAACTACAATAAATTTCAAGATATAGTTGAAATTATTGCAAAAAAAGGTTATGATATAACTGTTTTAAATACAATCTGTAATGCTACAGAGGTCAGACAGACCGAAGCAAGAAAGGTAGCACAGTGCTCAGATGTCATGATTGTCATAGGCGACAGGCACAGCTCCAATACACAGAAGCTATTTGAAATATGTAAAAACGAATGCAAAAATACTTACTATATACAGACAAGTGACGAAATGGATTATACACAAATCAGGTCCAACAATAACGTAGGTATTACAGCAGGGGCTTCAACCCCAAATAATATCATTGAGGAGGTTTCAAAGAATGTCAGAAATGAGCTTTGAACAAATGCTGGAAGAATCTTTTAAAACTATAAGAAATGGAGAAGTGGTAGAAGGTACCGTTATTGATGTTAAACCTGACGAGATTTTCTTAAATATTGGATACAAATCAGACGGAATTATTACTAGAAACGAGTACACAAATGAGCCGAACGTAGATCTTACTACTGTTGTAAAGGTTGGCGACAAGATGGAAGCCAAGGTAGTTAAGCTTAACGATGGCGAGGGCCAGGTTATCCTTTCTTACAAGCGCCTTCAGGCAGAGAAGGGCAGCAAGCGTCTTGAGGAGGCTTTTGAGAACCAGGAAGTATTAAAGGCAAAAGTTACACAGGTATTAGCCGGTGGGGTATGTGTCAGTGTTGATGAGACAAGAGTATTCATCCCTGCAAGCCTTGTATCAGATACTTATGAGAAGGATCTCAACAAGTTCAAGGATCAGGAGATTGAGTTTATCATCACAGAGTTCGATCCAAGAAAGAGACGTATTATCGGAAACAGAAAGGTATTACTCGTTGAGCAGAAGGCTAAACAGCAGGAAGAGCTTCTTGCAAATCTTCACGTTGGCGATGTAATCGAAGGAACAGTTAAGAATGTTACAGATTTCGGTGCATTCATAGATCTTGGCGGAGTAGACGGATTACTTCATATCTCAGAGATGTCTTGGGGCAGAGTAGAGAACCCTAAGAAGGTATTCACTGTTGGACAGACTGTAAGAGTATTTGTTAAGAACATCAATGGTTCTAAGATTGCTCTTTCAATGAAGTTTGATGATGAGAATCCATGGAATGGTGCAACAGAGAAATTTGCTCCTGGCAATATCGTAAAGGGCAAAGTAGCCAGAATGACAGATTTTGGTGCATTCATCGAGCTTGCTCCTGGTGTTGACGCACTTCTTCATGTTTCACAGATTTCAAAGGATCATGTTGAGAAGCCATCAGATGTTCTCAAGATTGGTCAGGAGATTGAGGCTAAGGTTGTTGAGTTCAATGAGGACGATAAGAAAATCAGCTTAAGCATGAAGGCTCTCCTTGATTCAGAGGATGATGGAGCAGATGTTGCAGATGTAAATATTGACGAGGTTGCTTCTGATAACGAGTAGTTTTTGATTTTAAAGCTGTCATATATAATTATATGACAGCTTTTATTTGTATCGGGTGGCACATATTGGAGAATTTCAGGAAGCCATGATATCTTATCAGAGATTAAACAGATGGTCTGTTATGTGTTTTACATATGACAGTACCATCTGTTTTGAATTTATAAAATCGTCAGTCAGCAGGAAATAGCTGTGCTTATCCTTTATATCGAATCGAAACTCGGGCTTCATGAAGTCAGAGTACTGTCTGATGAAGGTACCGGTTTTGCGCACATAGCAGTTGTATGCTTTACATTTTTCGCGGTATTCGTGGTCGACATATGCTGCGACGCTCTTGTGTATGGCCATGTCCTCCTTTGGCAGATAGTAGTAGTTTTTGTAATCGCTGTAGAAATGGCGCAATTCCCCCTCGAATATCTCTGCACGCACATAGCTTTTTGTAGTGCCGATGGTCAGATAAATGTCATTGTCATGGAAGCTTACAGATTTTGGAACGGAGAATTTATTTTCAAATGATATGATAAGCTCATTCATCAGACTGCCGTCGTAAGCTGTATATGGGTTTACGGATACACCGGTGATATCTGCAATGTCATGTATGCATTCTTTATACGAAAGTATACTAAGGAGCTTTGTCATGCCAAGGACATCCTCGTAGTTATGTGTCAAAAGCAGGGATAGCTTTTCATCATCCTTTTGGGCAAGATATTCATAATAAACGTTTATGAGCTCACCACCGGAATATTTATCATCCCTATCTATACCAAGAAATGCTTCGATGCTTTTTTGCTTGTAGTTTTCGAGGCACAAAAGAGGCTTTATCGGGGAAAGCTCCTTAAAGATATCGAGTATCTGCACATTACAGAAGGGGTCATCCTGCTTATATTTCTTGTATTTATTCTTTAAAAAGGGTATATCAAAACCGACACCATTGAAGGATATGATAGTGCTGCAACCGGACAAACTTCCTGCGAAGGCTTCAATTACAGCTGCTTCGTCATCGACAGATTCGGCAAAATACTGGTCTATTACAATACGATTTTTGATGCGCCTTGCACAGCCTATCATGTAAACAATCGCTTTCACCGGTGAAAAGCCTGTTGTCTCAATATCAAAGAACATAGTGCTTTCTTTAAATATGCTGTCTGAAAAATTATCGGTTTTTATGTAAATTTCTTCATTGTGAAATAGTTTCATTTTTCGATTCCTGCCTTGAATATCATTTGTATAAACATTATAACATAAAGTATTAAAAAAAGTACATAATATACTATTTAACTAAAAATCATAAGTGGTATAATAGGAATAGTAATGTGCAATAGCATTTCCACGTTATTAATCTAAAAGAAAGAGGGACACAAAAATGGGTCATAAAACGTTTATTGGCGGTGTTCATCCATATGATGGCAAAGAGCTGTCTAAGGATTCACCAATTAAAGAAGTTTTGCCCAAGGGCGACATGGTATATCCGGTTTCGCAGCATATCGGCGCACCGGCTAAGCCTGTTGTTGCCGTAGGTGACACTGTGTTGAAGGGACAGATGATAGCAGAGGCCGGTGGCTTTGTTTCATCACCTATCTATTCATCAGTGTCAGGAAAAGTTAAGGCTATTGAGAAGCGACGTGTGGCGGTCGGCGATATGGTTGACAGTATTGTTATCGAAAATGATGGCATGTTTACTGAGACAACATATAAGAGCGTCGAGGATGTCACTGCGCTTTCAAAGGAAGAAATCATCGAGAAGGTCAAGAATGCGGGAGTTGTCGGCATGGGCGGTGCCGGTTTCCCTACACATGTAAAGCTTTCTCCAAAGGAGCCGGACAAGATTGAGTATATTATCGCAAACTGCGCAGAGTGTGAGCCTTACCTCACATCTGACTACAGACGTATGCTTGAGAATCCTGAGGAATTAATTGGCGGCATGAAGATCATACTTCAGCTTTTTGACAATGCAAAGGGTATCCTTGGTATAGAGGATAATAAGCCTGACTGTATCGAAAAGCTCACAGAGCTCACGAAGGATGAGCCACGTATTGAGGTCTGTCCGCTTATGACAAAGTACCCACAGGGTGGTGAGAGACAGCTCATCTATGCTACAACCGGCAGAGCCATCAATTCTAAGATGCTCCCTGCTGATGCAGGCTGTATTGTTGATAATGTAGAGACAATCATTGCTGTATATAATGCTGTAAAGAATGGACAGCCTGTCTTGAAGCGTATTTCAACAGTTACAGGAGATGCTGTGAAGAATCCTTCCAATATATTATATAGCATCGGTACCTCATATCAGGAGCTGGTTGATGCTGCAGGTGGCTTTAAGAGCCAGCCGGAGAAGATTATATCAGGCGGTCCGATGATGGGCTTTGCCATGTTTAGTCTTGATATCCCTACTACAAAGACCTCTTCATCAATACTGTGCTTCACACATGATGAGGTGGCAGCATTTGAGCCACAGGCCTGCATTAACTGCGGTCGTTGCGTTGAGGCATGTCCTGAGCAGCTCATTCCAAGCCGTCTTGCGAAGTTTGGTTTGCGTGGACAGATGGATGAGTTTGAGAAGTGGCACGGACTTGAGTGTATTGAGTGTGGAAGCTGTTCATTTGCATGTCCGTCAAGGAGACAGGTGGCTCAGCCTATTAAGACAATGAAGAAGCTTGTTCTCGCTGAAAAGAGAAAACAGGCCAGCAAAAATAAAGAAAGAGGTGGATTAAAGTGAGTGATTTATATCATGTTTCATCATCACCACATGTACGTGCCAAGGATTCCACTGACAGAATAATGCTTTATGTCATTATAGCATTACTCCCGGCAAGTCTTTTTGGTATTTACAATTTTGGATTTAGGGCGCTTTTTATCATTCTGCTTACCATCGCATCGTGTGTGGCATCAGAATGGGTGTTTGACTACATAGTTAAGAAAAAGAGCACAATTACAGACCTTAGTGCGGTAGTTACAGGACTGCTTTTAGCACTAAACCTTCCGGTTTCACTTCCGTGGTGGGAGGCTGTACTCGGTGGAGTATTTGCAATCATCATTGTCAAGTGTATGTTCGGAGGACTCGGACAGAACTTTATGAACCCGGCACTTGGTGGAAGATGCTTCCTTCTCATCGCATTTGCGGCTGACATGACTAATTTCAATGTCACAAGAAACGGTGTGGATGTATACTCAGGAGCAACACCACTTGCGCTCATCAAAAATGAGGGACTTTCAAGTGTCAATGTAAGGGATATGCTTATAGGAAATACTGCAGGAACTATTGGTGAGACATCAGTTATAGCTATTTTAATAGGTGCTATCATCATGATTTTACTTGGAGTCATTGATTTAAAGATTCCTGCATCTTACATTATTACATTTGCCGTTTTCATGTTCCTTTTCGGAGCACAGCAGTTTGATATCAACTATGTTGTTGCAGAGCTCTGCGGTGGCGGACTGATGCTCGGTGCATTTTTCATGGCGACCGATTATGTCACAAGCCCGATTACGCCGATGGGCAAGATAATATTCGGTATCTGCTGTGGTATATTGACAGGAGTATTCCGTTGCTTCGGTGCCAATGCAGAGGGAGTTTCCTTTGCTATCATCTTAAGCAACTGCCTTGTTCCTATTATTGAGAAGGTTTCTATCCCAAGAGCCTTTGGTATGGTAAAGGAGGCAAAGAAGAATGAATAAACGTATTGTACATGACGCTTTGATTTTAACTGCCTTTACTCTGGTGCTTGGTTTTATTCTTGCCCTGGTTCAGGGAATCACGGCAGAGCCTATCGACAAGGCCAATAAAGCAGCAGCACAGAAAGCATATCAGGCAGTATTTTCGGATGCAAAATCATTTGAAAAATATGATTATGATGCCGATGAAGCTGATAAGCTTGTATCTGATGCGGGCTACAAGGATACAATCGATGATATTGAGACTGCCCTTGATTCAAACAAGGAGACATTAGGCTATGTCATCACAGTTACAGCCAAGGATGGTAGCCAGGGAAGTATCACATTCTCTGTAGGTATCAAGAATGATGGTACTGTAAACGGCTACTCGATCACAAGCATCAGTGAGACTCCGGGACTTGGAATGAAGGCCGAGGAGGCTGATTTCTACAAGCAGTTTGAGAACAAGAAAGTAGACAAGTTCGACGTTGTAAAGGCCACACCTTCAAAGGATGATGAGATTGAGGCCATTACAGGCTCAACCATCACATCAAAGGCTATGGCCAACGGCTGCAACGCAGCTATTACTTACTTCCAGAATAAATTACAGGGAGGTGCCAACTAATGAACAAATATGTAGAGCGTTTATATAATGGTATCATTAAGGAAAATCCTACCTTTGTACTTATGCTTGGTATGTGTCCTACACTGGCTGTTACATCAAGTGCGGTAAACGGACTTGGAATGGGACTTTCCACCACGGTGGTACTTATATGTTCAAACCTTTTGATTTCACTTTTCAGAAAAGTGATTCCTAACGGAGTGCGTATGCCGGCATATATCGTCATAGTTGCATCTCTTGTTACAGTAGTACAGTTTTTAATGCAGGCTTATCTGCCTAGTCTTTCAGCAGCACTTGGTGTATACATCCCACTTATCGTGGTTAACTGTATCATCCTCGGACGTGCCGAGAGCTATGCTTCAAAGAATCCGCCTGTAGAGTCTATCTTTGATGGAATGGGAATGGGACTTGGATTTACCATGGGTCTTACAATTATCGGACTTATCCGTGAAATTTTAGGTGCAGGAACATTCTTCAACATCAAGATTTTCGGTGACTGGTTTACACCAATCACAATCTTTATCATGGCACCGGGAGCCTTCCTTGTACTTGGCTTCCTCGTTGCAGGCATGAATATCATCCGTAAAAAGATGGAAGCAAAGGGTACACCTCTTGCTGAGCCGGCAGGCTGCCTTTCAGGAGATTGTGCACATTGTGGAGCATCATGTCCATCAGCAAAAGCAGCACATGCCGCTGTTGCGCCTAAAACTACAGAAGGAGGGGATAAATAATGGGTACATTAGGTCATTTACTGCTCATTGCAGTAGCATATGCAATAGTTAACAACGTAGTACTTAGCCAGTTCCTTGGTATCTGTCCTTTCCTTGGCGTATCAAAGAACACAAAAACTGCTGCAGGAATGGGTGGTGCGGTAATTTTCGTTATCACAATCGCCACATTCGTTACACAGCTTATTTACAATTTTATACTGTATCCGCTTAATCTGTCATATTTACAGACTATCGTGTTCATTCTTGTAATTGCAGCACTTGTTCAGTTTGTAGAGATGTTCTTAAAGAAACAGATGCCGCCTCTTTACAAGGCACTCGGTGTGTATCTGCCACTTATACACAACAAACTGTGCCGTACTCGGTGTAGTCACTTAACAGTGTAACAAAGGGCTATAATATCTTAGAGAGTGTAGTTTACGGCTTTGCCACAGCTTTTGGTTTCTTTATTGCCATCGTGCTTATGGCAGGTGTTCGTGAGAAGATTGAGTATAATGATATTCCAAAGCCTTTCCAGGGAACAGCCATCGTGCTTCTTACAGCGTGTCTTATGGCTATCGCCTTTATGGGATTCTCAGGAATGGTTTCTGTATAGGATTGGAGGAAAAGTGATATGAATGTTACTGCGATTATTATTGCAGCTTTAGTTGTTGGAGCTGTCGGTATAATTCTTGGATTTTTCCTCGGTATTTCAGGAGAAAAATTCAAAGTAGAGGTTGACCCGAGAGAGGAAGCAATACTTGAGGTGCTTCCGGGCAACAACTGTGGTGGCTGTGGATATGCCGGATGCTCCGGACTTGCTGCCGCCATCGTAAAGGGAGAGGCACCGGTAGGACAGTGTCCTGTTGGTGGAGACCCTGTTGCAGCAAAAGTCAGCGAGATTATGGGTGTAAAGGTTGAGGCCGGAGTAAAGAAGGTTGCATTTGTAAAGTGCGCCGGCACATGCGATAAAGCAAATACAGACTACGACTACACAGGAGTAGAGGATTGTGTTGCCATGTCATTTGTACCGGGCGGCGGACCTAAATCATGTAATTATGGCTGCCTTGGCTATGGAAGCTGTGTGAAGGCATGTCCTTTTGATTCAATCCATGTGGTTGACGGAGTTGCATGCGTCAATCCGCTTACATGCAAGGCCTGCGGCAAATGCGTAGAGGCTTGTCCAAAGCACCTCATCGAGCTTATTCCATATGACACAAAGCACGTTGTAAAGTGCAGCTCAAAGGACAAGGGCAAGGATGTCATGAAGGCATGCTCGGTTGGATGTATCGGCTGTCATCTGTGCGAGAAGAATTGTCCGTCAGATGCTGTCCATGTAGTAGACAATGTAGCTTATATTGATCAGGAGAAATGTACAGGCTGCGGAATCTGCGCAGAGAAGTGTCCAAAGAAGATTATTTTATAATGCATAAAAGCTGTCACATATCATATGATATGTGGCAGCTTTTTATAAGCTTGCAGCTATTCTGTGCTTACGTTATATTCATCTGATGTCGTGATAATACTATAATCATTTGTCACAAATATTGCCTCAACACCGGAAAGAGAATTGATAAGCTCCTTTGCTTTATCAATGCCAAGAGCAAAGCATGTGGTGCTTAAGGCATCTCCGTCGCAGGAGGAGTCGCTTATGATGGTGACAGAGTATAGATTATTTTTTACAGGATAGCCGGTTGTGGTGTCCAGTATATGGTGATATAGCTTGCCATCTACTCTGTAGTACCGCTCGTAGATGCCGGAGGTTACGACGGATTTGTCCTTGACTTTGACAGTACATATTGGCTCACCGCTCTCGTCAAAGGGCTTTTGTATGCCGACTGTATAATCACTTCCGTCGGATTTTTCACCGACAGTGAGGACATTGCCACCCAGGTTTATGATGCCTGAGGTGATTTTTTTGGACTGTAAATAAGCCTTCATCTTATCGGCGATAAAGCCCTTTGCGATTCCACCGAGGTCAAGCTTTGCATTTGAATCGGTTAGCATCACATCGTTTCCGTTAATCTGTATATTGCGGTAATTTACATGTGACAGCTCACTTTGTATCTGCGCATCAGACGGAACGACTGATGCATCCACCTCATTATCTTTAGAGTCGGTATTTTCAGCTATTTCGGAAAAATTCCACAAATCAGACAGCTTTCCTATAGTGATATCAAACCTGCCGTCACTTGTGTCGCCGTATTCGATGCCCTTTTTGATGAGCTCAAGCGTATCATTGCTTACTGTGACATATTCTTTGCCGGCAGCGTCATTTATTTTGCTCACCTCTGAGTAACTAACTGTGTTTGACAGCATATCTTCATATTTCTTTGCCATATCAAAGCAGTCGTCTATGTATTTCTCGTCGGTAGTGCCATAAAGCGTAATCTGTATTATCGTGTCAAAGTAGAAGCCCTGTTTTGAAACCTTCTGCTGAGCCTTGGGCTTTAATTCACATGCAGACAGGCTTCCTGTTATTGTGGCAAGCACCAAAAGGACAGGGACAAGGTGTTTTAGTTTATTTTTCATAGTGCATCCTTTATTAATTTCCTAGTTGTAAATTATTTATAGTTAAAGCTTACATAGTAAAAGCATAAATATAACTTTGCGTCCGGGCTTTATGAAATTTAAAGCCGAAAGCAACAGAAATATAATAACACAAAATAAAAAAATGAGACAGTAGTAAAAATGATTTTGTATTTTGCATGAATATATGGTAAAGTAGTAAATGTATGCGTAATGTAGTTATGTATGCATTTAGACTTACAATAGGAAAGATGATAGAAATGAGTTTTTTAGACAATTATAAAAGAGTGGTAATAAAGATAGGTTCATCGACGCTGACACATGCAGAGACGGGAAGCCTCAATTTTTCAAAGATGGAGCGTCTGGTGCGCTCGATATGTGATTACAGAAACAGCGGTATGGATGTGTGCCTCGTAAGCTCCGGCGCCATCGCGGTTGGACGTGATGTGATAGGCATAAAGGAGCGCCCGAGCGATATTTCAATAAAGCAGGCATGCGCCGCAGTGGGACAGGGCAGGCTGATGATGACATATCAGAAGCTTTTTTCTGAGTATAATCAGAATTCCGGACAGGTGCTCATGACAAAGAATACCATAGTCAATCCTGTTTCCAGACGCAATGTTATGAATACATTTGAGGAGCTTTTTGATTTGAACGTGGTGCCTATTGTCAATGAAAATGATACGGTAAGCACATATGAGATGCAGTTTGGTGACAATGATACGCTGTCTGCTATTGTTACATCAATCACGAAGGCTGATCTGCTCATACTGCTTTCTGATATAGACGGACTGTATTCCGACGATCCTCATGACAATCCGGATGCAAAGCTTATCAGAGAGGTTGATACGCTTGACAGGAGAATACTTGGCATGGCAAAGTCATCAACCGGCAGCGATGTCGGAACCGGCGGCATGGCGACAAAGCTTACAGCGGCAAAGATTGCCACATATTCCGGTGCCGATATGATTATCGCAAACGGCGGCAATATGGGGATTTTATATGACATTATGAATGACAGATATACAGGAACACTTTTCCACAGGGCAAAGGATGCAGAATTTGTGCTTGCGGATTATATACAAAGAGAGATGGCACCTACATCTACAGGCGGCCAGTAATCAGCTATAAATTTGAAATCAGGAGAGTGCTATGACACAGGAAAATACAGCGAATCAA
>ENA-OQIP01000219-OQIP01000219.1-human-gut-metagenome-genome-assembly--contig:-NODE-219-length-11583-cov-2.569309_pt1 | contig 11583 bp, 16 predicted proteins | sample MGYA00242585_ERZ504750 | MGnify/ENA primary metagenome ERZ504750 (study PRJEB26092, sample SAMD00036441) | human gut metagenome | host: Homo sapiens | study: EMG produced TPA metagenomics assembly of...
GGTATCTTTTTTCACTACTATGCAATTCTCAAGGACTTTTAAGGCCTCTTGGAATGCTATGGTTACATATTATCTAAAATCTCGGTTTAAGATCTTATTAACGATTCCAGGGTTTGCTTTTCCCTGTGTTGCTTTCATTGTCTGTCCTCTAAAAATCCGATAGCTTTCTTCTTACCAGCTTTGTAGTCTTCGACAGATTTTGGATTATTTTGCTACGATCTCTTTCGATTGTTGCTTTTAATGCTCCTTCATCATTCATGGATTTTAATCCATGTTCTTCTACGTATGCTGCAGGATCAATATCTTCTTTGAAGACTTTCTCGAAGACTTCTTTTCCTACGCTTCGGTTGATCTCATTGTTCTTGATCATCTCGATCAGTTTCGCAAGATGTTCTGGCTTAAATGATACATCATCGATATCCATCTCTGATTCATTGACCAGACGGATCGTCTCTCCCATTAACCAGTTTGATACTTCTTTTGGCTCTGATCCAAGTGCGATCGTTGCTTCAAAGATATCTGCAAGGTGTTTTGATCCTGTGATGATGTCAATATCATAATCTGGAAGGTCGTATTCTTCTTTATAACGGACTTTCTTCTCATCTCTGAACTCTGGCTGGGCAGCTCTTACTTTGTCCATCCATTCATCGCTGATCTCAATCGGTACTAAGTCTGGATCTGGGAAATAACGATAATCCTGTGCGTCTCTTTGGAACGCATTGCATAAGATGCTCCTTCGTGTCATCCCAACGTCTTGTTTCCTGTACGACTTTCTCACCTGCTTCGATCAGGTCGATCTGACGTTCCATCTCTCCTTCAATGGCTCTCTTGATAGCTTTGAAAGAGTTTAAGTTCTTCATCTCTGTACGTGTTCCAAATTCTTCCGCTCCCACTTCACGGACAGATAAGTTCACGTCAGCTCTCATGGAACCTTCCTGTAATTTACAATCTGATGCTCCTAAGTACTGAATGATCAGACGTAACTTCTCAAGATATGCGATAACCTCATCTGCAGAACGCATATCTGGTTCTGATACGATCTCGATCAGTGGCACTCCAGAACGGTTAAAGTCTACTAAAGAATCTCCTGTCCATGGATCATGCACTAATTTCCTGCATCTTCTTCCATATGGATCTCATGGATTCTGATATCTTTCTTCTCTCCATCTACATCAATCTCTACTTTACCATTTCGACAGATTGGTAAATATAACTGAGAGATCTGATAGTTCTGTGGATTATCTGGATAAAAATAGTTCTTACGGTCGAATTTACAGTTCTGTGTGATATCACAGTTTGTTGCAAGTCCAACTGCCATCGCATATTCTACCACCTGTTTATTTAACACTGGTAATGATCCTGGCATACCTGTGCATACAGGACATGTGTGTGTATTTGGTGCTCCTCCGAATGCTGTGCTGCATCCACAGAAAATCTTTGTCTTTGTTGCTAATTCTACATGGACTTCAAGTCCGATGACTGTTTCGTAATTCTTGCTCATCTATTTAGCCCCTCCTTTAGCAATTGCTGGAGCTTCATATGCTCTTGTCTGCTCAAATGTATATGCTGCCTGAATGATCTTCTTCTCATTGAAGCAGTCTCCGATCAGCTGAAGTCCGATCGGCATTCCATTTTTGTCCTTACCACATGGAAGAGAGATTCCTGGAAGTCCTGCAAGGTTGACAGAAATCGTATAGATATCTCCTAAATACATCTTGATTGGGTCACTTAAGCTATCTCCTAATTTTGGAGCTGTTGTTGGTGCGACTGGTCCTAAGATCACATCGTATTTCTCAAATGCTTTGTCAAATTCTTTCTTAATCAGTGCTTTTGTTCTTAATGCTTTTAAGTAGTACGCATCGTAATATCCTGAACTTAATACGAATGATCCTAACATAATACGACGTTTCACTTCGGCTCCAAATCCTTCGGAACGAGTCTTCTTGTACATGTTGTGAAGTCCTTCGTAGTCTTTGGCTCTGTATCCGTATTTGACTCCATCAAAACGGGATAAGTTAGAACTTGCTTCTGCTGCTGCGATAACATAATATGCTGGAATTGCATATTCAACTAATCCAAGGTCGAATTCTTCTACGATTGCTCCCTTTTCTTCTAATGTTTTTGCTGCTGCTAAAACGGCTTCTTTGACTTCTTCATCAAGACCTTCTCCAAAGTAATCCTTTGGAATACCGATCTTCATTCCTTTGACATCGTCTTTTAATGCTGATGTAAAATCATAAGATTCTAATCTGACAGATGTAGAATCTTTCTCGTCGTGAGATGCGATCGCTTCTAATAATGTTGCACAGTCTGTCACATCTTTTTGCTAATGGTCCGATCTGATCCAAGGATGATCCGTAAGCGATCAGTCCGTAACGAGATACTGTTCCATAGGTTGGTTTGATCCCTGTAACACCACAGTAAGATGCTGGCTGTCTGATAGATCCACCGGTATCAGATCCTAACGCCATGAAACATTCGTTAGCTGCAACAGCTGCTGCTGAACCACCTGATGATCCACCTGGTACTTTCTCTAAATCCCATGGGTTCTTTGTCACACCATATGCAGAAGTCTCTGTTGTACTTCCCATGGCGAACTCATCCATGTTTGTCTTTCCTAAAAATACAACTCCTTCTTTGATCAGGTTCTCAACTGCCTGTGCGGAGTATGTTGGTACAAAGTTCTCTAAGATCTTAGAACTGCATGTTGTTGTATATCCCTTTGTACAGATATTATCCTTAATTGCCATTGGAACTCCAGCTAATGGTCCTGTGTAAGTCCCGTCATCGATTCCTTTCTGTACTTCTTCGGCTCTCTTTAATGCACTTTCTTCATCGTAAGAGACATATCCATGTACATCACTTTCGACTGCCTTAATCTGTTCAAGTGCTGCCTTTGTTGCTTCTACAACTGTGATCTCTTTGTCTTTGATCTTCTTGCCTAATTCTACGGCAGTTAATTCTAAAATGCTCATCTTCTGCCTCCTATATGATCGTCTTTGGCACGACAAAGGCGTTGTCCTGCGCTTCTGGTGCGTTCTTTAATGTGTCTTCGCTTCCGTCTCCATTCGTTACCACGTCTTCTCTGAATACATTCTTCACTGGAAATACGTGAGACATTGGTTCTACACTGCTTGTATCTAGTTCGTTTAATTTATCTACATAGTCGAGCATGCTTTCCATATCTTTCTTGGCCTGTTCTTTTTCTTCGCCAGATAATTCAAGCTTTGCTAAAATTCCGACATATTCAATCGTTGCATCATCAATATGATTTGCCATAAGTCTTCCTCCTGTTAAATTGCCTATAGAGTTAATGTTACCATAATTTTTATCTTTTTAAAATATAAAAATGAACAAAAGTCTGTCCGTTTTTTCTTAAAAAATGACAGACTTTTGCTTACTTTTTTTAAAAATTTAATCCATTCAGGATCTGATTTATAAAATCTTCTATGTGAGTGAATGCCTCTGGTACAAGATCTGCTAAAAATGACAACAGATAAAGAACAAAGACAATCACCGCCCACTTTCCTTTTTTGATCTCTTCTTTTCTTTTTATTTTTATAGGTTGATGTTTTCCTCTGTGTCTTCATTGACTGCGTCTTTGTATTCTTGATATTTTTAAAATCTGGATGTCGTTTTTCATCATGAATATATTTTGGCTGAGAAGTCTTTTTGTCAGTCGTTAATATATCCCAATGGCCATCTTTTAATATTCTTGACCGGCCTAAGCGATTAAAATCATAACCACACATTGGACAGACACCATTTCTTAACTTTTCTTCACAGATTGGACATTTCTCGTATTTCATAGGCCCTGCTTTCTTACTGATTCGTTTTTATCTTATGGAAATGGTATCATATAATCTTAGTGTTTTCAAGAATTGCTCGACTTTATCTGTTATATATCAACAAAAAAAATATGGCAGATTTCTCCACCATATCTTTTCTAAATTAAATTAATTTCCACATTTTCTGGAAATACACGAAGGGTCATTGTATCTTTTCCATCATTTAGATAAATTTCAATAAATGTATTATCATAATATATCTCAATGTTTTTGAGTTCTTCTGACATTGAAACTTCTCTTTGAATTCCGTATTCTGTACTAAACTGATGCTTAAGTGTACTTCGGTCTGCAACTATATGTCCTGCTGCCCAGTCAATCTTAATACTTAGATGATCTTCTTGATCTCCGATCTGAATTTCTGAGATCTGTTTATCTGTCAGATTGATATACCATGTATCTTCTTCTGGTTTAATTCTTTTACTGTCTATATCAAGATGTGCATATTCATTCTTAATATTTTCTGGCACTTCCTGGCATAACTTTCCTTCTTTGATCGTTAAGAACCTTGGCATTGTCAGACTATGGATCCACATATCTTCTTTTGCATATGGGAGTTCCTGTGCCCCACACCCAAGCCACGCAAACATCATTGGTTGTCTGCCTTTTCCATAGAATGCCTGTGGTGCATAAAAATCAAATCCTTTGTCGATCTCATCAAATGATTCCACATGAAATGTTTTATCTTCAAGATTTAACTCTCCGATAAAATATACACTGGAAAACTCATTGTGAAAACGTTCTCCCATTGGTGTACGTCCCATTAATGATAAGAATAAAACATCTTTTCCATCTATTTCAATGTAAGATGGACATTCATACATATAACCAAGCTCCAGGTCAATTCCTGTCAGTTCAATATTTCCCTGATATACCCAGTTTTCAAGATCTGTACTCTTATACAAAATCAATCTTGCCTGCCCATCGGTGCTTCCACCACCTAAAAGCATCCAGTATGCTCCTTCTTTTTCAAAGACAAATGGGTCTCTGATCTCCCCGATCAGTCCTTCTGGCTGTTCATCGATGATCGGATTGTTTGGAGATTTAAGAATTGTACCATCACTGTTCATAACTGCCATTGCCTGTTTTGGGATCTTTCCCTGTTCTGTCTTATAGTTTGCTGTGTAATAAAGATAAAGCTTACCATCTGCTTCTATGGAATTTCCTGAATAACATCCATTTTTCTCATATTCCTGATCTGGAATGAGCATCTGATCAGACCATTCCCATTTTACGAGATCTTCCGAGATCACATGTGCCCAGTGTTTCATTCCGTGTTCTGGTCCAAATGGAAACCACTGATAAAACACATGGTATTTTCCTCCAAAATACGCCAGTCCATTTGGATCGTTCACTAGTCCACATGGGGGATGAATATGATAGGATGGATGCCGTGGAGTATCTTTACAATACTCCATAAGCTCCTTTAAATATGCTTCATGGCTTTTTTGGATCGGTGTATATTTTTCTACATCTAAAAATTTCATATTATTCCCCGATCACGTCTTTTCCTGCTTTGACATTGATTCCTGTCTTAAATGCCACAGGTGTCTGGTTACCTTCATCCGTTTTGACAAATACGACGACTGGATTTAATCCTTTTGCTTCAATCTTCGCTTTGTCAAATTTGAGAATTGGCTGACCTTCCTTCACGTGTTGTCCTTTCTTTACAAGATATTCAAATCCTTCTCCCTTCATGGATACTGTTTCGATTCCTACATGGATCAGAAATACACTATTGTTTGTTGTTCGGACACCGATGGCATGTTTTGAAGCTTCCATCACTGTACAGATTTCACCTTCTGCCGGCGCTAAGACTGTTTCATTTGTTGGGATGATCCCCACTCCGTCTCCTAATACTTTTTCAGAGAAGATTCCATCTTTTACATCTTCAATCGCAATAACTTTTCCGTCAACAACTGCTTTGACTGGTACTTTCGCTGTCTCATCAATTGTTAATGCAGATTCAGCTTCTTCCTCTTCTTCACCATGTGGAACACCTTTTGTTTTATTATAAATAACGATCAGTACGATTGGTACGATAAATGCGATCAGGTTTCCAATGACATAAAATACTAATTTATTTGGTACTACGATCAGAAGTCCTAATATTCCTGTTAATCCCTGTCCAATGGCTCTTACGCCTGCAAGTTTCATGAATGCTCCTCCACATCCAGCTCCTAAGCAAGAACATACAAATGGGATCACGGAATATTTTAAGTTTGCAGCAAAGATGGCTGGTTCTGAAATTCCTACTAATGTTGGAATGAAACTTGACATTGCGATATCTCTGTCTTTAGAATGTTTCTTCGCTAACAAGTACATTCCGATGGCTCCACCACCCTGTGCAATGATCGATACAGACCAGATTCCCTGAATGTAGTTAAATCCTGTCGTAGCGATCAGATTTGCTTCAATTCCCTGAATCGCCTGATGTGTTCCTGTAACTACTAATGGCTGTAATAACGCTGCAAAGACAAATGCTCCAAATGCTCCGAAACTGTTGTATAAAACATCGATCACTGCTGCTAATCCGTTACCGATCATATTTCCAACTGGTCCGAATACTGTAAATAATGCTACGTTTGCAAAGAAAATAGTAATTGTTGGTACGAATACAAATGATACCACAGCTGGTACATATTTCTGTGCGATCTTTTCTACTTTAGACATAAACCATGCGGTTAAGATTGCTGGGAATACTCCACCCTGGAATGCAACTTTTGCAATTGCTAATGGTCCAAAATGCCAGTAACTTGCGGCAGATGGGTCTAATACGAATGTATTACGGTTTACAAGATCTGGATGTACCATAACGATTCCGACTAAGATACCAAGGATCGGATTCCCACCGAATCGTTTGACAGCACTATACATTACAAGGATTGGCAGATAATTAAATGTTGTTGCCATGATCGCTAAGAATTCTGCAATATCTGCAACAAGTTTGCTCTGATCTGCTAAGGATCCCTCTAATCCAAATAATCCATTGGCTGTCAATAATGCTTTGACACCAGTCAGGATCGCTGCTGCAACAAATGCTGGAATGATCGGAATAAATATATCAGAGAATAACTTTGAATCCCTGCTGTAATTTTCCCATCTTGCTCATTCCTTCTGCCTTGGCATCAGACTGAGACATTTCTTTGACACCTGTTAATTCAATAAATGCATCATAGACATTGTTAACTGTTCCTGTTCCGAAAATGATCATCAGCTGCCCACTATTAAATAAGACACCTTTAACACCTTCGATATTCTCTAATGCTTTACGGTCATATTTTGTTTCATCATTTAAAATCAGTCGAAGTCTTGTCACACAATGTGTCGCACCTTTGATGTTACTGATCCCACCAACGTGATCTACCACATCTTGTGATATTTTTTTGTAATCCATCTATACTTGTCTCCTTTATTTCTCTCTTTTTATTTGTTTATTTTTGTTGCTATTTTTGTGTTTTTCGCTTCTAGTGTACCATCTGTCACTGTCAGTGCCAATCCATTTCCTGGATGATCACATAATCTTGCATTTAATGCCGTTCCATTAATATATAATGTTGAAATATCCTGGTCTATGATCAGACAGATTTCATATTCTTTGTCTGCTTCCAATTTGATCGGACGCTCAAGTCCAATGTTAAAGCACTGATACCATGGATAATTTGGACATTTGTTAAAGACAACTTATTTTCTTCCACATAGAATCTGTATTCATATGAAACTTCTGTTTCTTCATCTTTGTAAAAATCTGATAGAAAATTCTTTCGTTCCTTCTTCAAATTTTACAGTTGTTTTGAATGCCGCGATGCTTCCTGTATCTTCACAAAGAAGTGTTTCTTCTTTTGTGTCAATCGTTTTCATACAAGGGTTAAATAAATCTTTCCAACCATCGAATGCTTCCATCATCTGGTCTACCGGTTTTACCCCAAGTGTTCCATCTTCTTTCTGGAATACTTCGTGTGGCACGAAAGTTCCTCCCCACAAGTATGCGTTCTTGTCATCGTTATCTATTCTTGTTGGCACCCATCCAAAAAGTACTCTTCGTTCTCCATCAAATGCTGTACGTCCTGCATAGTATGCTCTACCGTCAAATGCATCATCAAATGGTGCTTCCCAAGGTCCGTATAGGTTCTTGCTTCTTCTGTAATGGATTTTATTACCCTCACTGTATTCTGAGAATACAAGATACCACCAGTCTCCCATCTTAAAGATCTCTGGCATCTCAAACATTGTGTAGATTCCTGGTGCCCAGAAATCTCCTTTAAATTCCCATTTCTTTAAATCTTTTGATGTGAAATGTACGAGACGTCCTGTCTGTTTTCTCTTATCTTCTCCCTTTCTTGCTCCAAGGATCAATAGATATTCTTCTCTTTCCTCATCCCATAGGACAAATGGATCTCTCCAGTTTCTCTTATCATATCCTTCCTGTGGAGGAATCTCTAATGCTTCTTTCGATTTCTCCCATGTGATCCCATCTTTGCTTGTAGCATGAAGCAATGTCTGTGATGTCTTTCCTGCCTTTAAGAATTCTCTATTATATCCTGTATAAAATGCATGAAATCCTGCCTCTGTTTCAAAAACACTTCCTGCATAGATGAACTGATCTGCTTCTTCATCCGTTCCACGCTTTAAGCTTTCTCCATAGTCTTTGTAATCTACAAAATCTTTTGTTGTTGCTAATGCCCAACCGAATGGTTCTCCAAAAGGTCCTGGATTTCTTGTATCTCTCTGATGATATACATAAAACTGACCTTCTTTTCCATAAGGCATAATATCTCCTACCCAAATACCTTCTGGCTGATAATATAACTGATACATAATTTAATCCTTTCTTTGATTTACCTTGTTGCTTTCTATGGCTTTATTATATGTCAAACGTTTTCATATGTCAATCGTTACCACATTTATTTTTGCATAAAATATTAGGAAGATTTTTGGTAGTTTTGCACAAAACTCATTTTATTTTGTACGTTCTAACATATTTTTAGGCATCAAAAAAAAGGAAGAGTAGTATTTTCTCTTCCTTTTTTATTCTCCGTTATGTTGTCTGTCCTTCCAGTAATTTTACTGGAAGATCCATGCAGCTTTCTGCTGTTTTTCCTTCGATCAGATCGATCAGCTTATCCACCGCTACCTTTGCAATCTGTTTAACTGGCTGCTGGATCGTTGTCAGTTCTGGAACAAATCCTAAAATCTGCTTTGTTCCATCTACTCCGATGATCTTTAGATCTTTCGGAATATTCGATCCTTTTTGCCTTGCGACATGAAGCGCGATCACTGCAAGCGAATCATCTCCTGCAAAAATACCGTCAATCTCAGGGTGTGCATTTAACATATCATAAATAAGTTTTTGCTTCTCCACATTCTCCATGATGAACGGTACTTCTAAAATCATCTGAGGAAGCCCTACTTTCTCCATCTCTTGAATATAAGCCTGACTTCGATTGTTACCTGGCATCTTTAATTTACTGTTTCCTCGAATACATAAAATGTGTTGACATCCTTTATCGATCAAATGTCTGGTTGCCATCTGCCCTGCTGCATAGTTATCACATGAAACGACTGGAATATGTTCTCCAAGATAACGGTCAATTCCTACGACTGGCATCTTTAACTTGGAGTATGTCTCTACGACTGCGTTATGTGTTCCAACGATCATTCCATCTACCTGATTGCGTCTTAGCATATCAATATAGGCTTTCTCTGTATCCATCTGATTTTTGCTGTTACACAGAAGCATCTTATAATTTTTCTGTGATAAATAATATTCTATCTGTTCTACAACTTCTCCATGAAATGGTGATGTTACAGTAGGAACGATAACCCCGACAAAATACGTTCTGTTATTTAACAACGCTCTGGCAATCTCATTTGGATAATAATTGATCTCTTCCATAGCATCATATACTTTTTTTCTTGTTTCTTCGCTGATGTATCCTCGGTTATTTAATACCCTGGATACTGTTGTGGGAGAAACTCCCGCTACTTTTGCCACATCTTTTATTCCAGGTTTCATTCCATACCTTCCATTTCTTACTGATTCTTAAAGTATCCCATCTTCTCGAAGCAGCTTTCCTACTTCTACATATTCTTCTCTGCTTCCCTCAAGATATTTGATCTCGTCCTCTGTCAATGTACGTTTGACTCTTGCTGGACTTCCCATAACTAAAGATCTATCTGGGATCACTGTATTTTGTGTTACAAGACTTCCTGCCCCGATCAAGCAGTGATTACCGATCTTTGCTCCATTCATAACAACAGATCCCATCCCGATCATGGAATTATCTCCGATCTGGCATCCATGGATCACGCTGTTATGTCCAACTGTCACTCCATCGCCGATTTTTACACTATTCCCTTCATCTACATGGATCGTACAATTTTCCTGTATATTACTCTGATTTCCGATCACAATAGACTCTTCTCCTTCACAGCGCATTGCTGTAAAGAACAGTACCGTAGATTCTTCTCCTATAGTAATATTCCCAACTAAAACAGTTTCTTTTGCTACTTTTGCTGAATCAGCGATCTTTGCCTGTTTGTAATTCATGTTCTATCTCCCGATATTCTTCTTATTGCTCTTCTGAGAGTAGTTCATTCTTCCTTCTTTCCAACCCTTCTTGTCTGTCTTATCCCAGTCTAGGTTGTCTCCGAAGATATATCTTGTCATCCATAATAAGCTGACCGTTGGAACCACTACCCATAATACTCTGTATTCAAGTTCCATTAAAAATGGTAAAAATGCCAGTCCTGCTGCGTGGATCAGTAAGATCACTGCCCATGCGATGATCAGCCAGTAACCGATCTTAAATGCTTCTGGCATATCTCTTCCCATTTCTTTTCCAAAATAAAAACGTTCTGCTGATAAAATGGCGGCAGCTAATACTGTCATGATCACACACATTTTATAGAATACGTTACCATCCATATATTGTCCTAAAAACATTCCGATCAATGATACGATAAACATCAGGATCAGAACAGCCCAGAGAACCTTTTCAAGCTTACTTGTTACTTTGTTTGTTGTTACTTTTTCTTTCTTCATCTTGTATAACCTCAATCTCTACTTTCTATCAGAAGCAGTTTTCCTTCACTAAATGAAATGATTCCTTCTTCTGCTTCTAATTCATTACTGATCGCGAGCGATTGCTCAAACACTAATGTATGGTCTTTTAATGGATATTTAAATCCTGTTAGTGTGACACCTCGTGCCTCATATATTGGTATCAAAGATACATATTTACCAAACTGGTCTTTCTTTGATATTGTATCTTCATGATTTAAAACCCTGATACGATTGTTTGCATCAACAAGTTCTGCCTTCACACCCTTTGCTGTGTGCCGTAAAACACTGTCCGAAATTGCCCATAACATGATCGAGTCTTGTTCCAGTTCCACCTATCATAAGGATTTCATCTGCACCTGTCTCAATTGCTTTTTTGTATTGCAAGTCCTGTATCAGTATCGTCTTTTTCACATGGTACGATAATCTTCTTGTCTGTTGAAAATTCTTGCATTATATCCTTACTGCAACTGTCAAAATCACCTAAAATAATATCTGGTTTTATATTCAGTCTCTTAGCATAAAGCAGTCCTTTATCAGCTGTAATAACCTGATCTGGGTTCCATTTACTGATATAGTCTTTCGCGAAATTTTCTTCGACTGTTCCGCCTGTTAAAATCAATACTCGCATTACCATTTTCTCTTTTCTTTTAGTTCTGTATAAATATTTACATA
>ENA-OQIP01000220-OQIP01000220.1-human-gut-metagenome-genome-assembly--contig:-NODE-220-length-11559-cov-2.155441_pt1 | contig 11559 bp, 13 predicted proteins | sample MGYA00242585_ERZ504750 | MGnify/ENA primary metagenome ERZ504750 (study PRJEB26092, sample SAMD00036441) | human gut metagenome | host: Homo sapiens | study: EMG produced TPA metagenomics assembly of...
GATGCCTGCGATGAATTTCTCTGCAGTGCCTTCTCCAATGCGCTCCTCGCTCTTGTAGCAGACTCTTCCGATTTTCTCGATCCGGCGCAGCATATCCTCGTAGGATTCGGTGCTCAGGATTTCAATTTCCGGCTGTATTGTAATCATAATTTTCCTCTTTCTATTATTTCCTGGTAAATCTGCGCAGCATCGGCAGTACCTCGCGCAGCGTATCCAGGGTATAATCAATCTGTTCCAGTGTCGTAAATTCGCTGAAGCTGAACCGCACGGCAGACTCCATCTCGGCTTTCGATGCGCCGATGGCAGTCAGCGTCGGGCTTCCGGCTCTCTTGTGTGATGAGCAGGCGCTTCCGGCGGAAACGTAGATCTGGCGGTCCTCCAGCGTGTGTAGCAGCACTTCACTGCGCACATTTAAGAATGATGCATTGACAATCTGCGGCGCACCCTCTTCTTCCGGCATGCCATGGATGACCACATCGTCCAGCTCCCGTAAGCCTTCGATCAGACGGTGTTTGCAGGCACGCATCTGCGCGGTCTGCTCGTCAAAATGCTTGTAAACGATCTCAGCGGATTTCGCAAGGCCTGCGATGCCCGGCACATTGTCGGTTCCGGAACGCATGCCGTTCTGCTGGCCGCCGCCTAAGATCAGCGGACGGATTTTTACTTTCTCATCAATATATAAAAAGCCGCTTCCCTTCGGTCCGTGGATCTTGTGGCCGCTCACGGAGAGCATGTCGATGCCCATCCGTTTCGGATAAATCCGGTATTTGCCGAACGCCTGGATCGCATCGACATGAAAATACGTTTTCGGATTTTTCGCCTTGATTCTGCGTCCGATCTCCCCGATTGGCTCAACAGCACCGATCTCATTGTTGACATACATAATCGAAACGAGAATCGTCTCCGGCGTGATCGCTTCTTCGAGTTCGTTCACATCCACAAGGCCTTCTTTATTTACCGGCAGGCGCGTAATACGGAACCCCTGCTCCTCCAGAAATGCCAGCGGTGCCGACACGGCCGGGTGCTCGATCGCGCTTGTGATAATGTGGTTTCCCGTTCTCTTATTTGCCATTGCTGTTCCGACGAGCGCCCAGTTGTCGGACTCTGTGCCACCGGAGGTAAAGAAAATTTCTTTTTCTTTGACTTTCAGAATCTTTGCCAGCGTTTCCTGGGCGGTTCTGATATATTGTTCTGCTTCTACCCCTTTTTGATGCATCGCAGACGGATTTCCATAATGATTTACCATCAGATCACAGACGAGATCTGCGGTTTCCTGATAAACACAGGTGGTTGCGGAATTGTCCAGATATGCTTCCATTATCTTGTTCGTTCCCTTCCTTCTAAAAGATACACCAGAATGGAAAGCACGGTCATTCCGGCCGTTTCCGTGCGCAGAATGCGCTTTCCGAGCGTAATCGGCTCTACCTTTTCCTTCATGGCCATTTCCACTTCCGCTTCGTCGATGCCGCCCTCCGGTCCGATCAGGATCGCAATAGATTCACCCGGTTCAATGGATTCCAGAATTCTTCTCGTTCCTTCCATCCCCTCTGCGTTCTCATACGGCATCAGGCGAACGTCTGATTCTGCTATCATTGCAAGCGCCTGCTGAAATGTAACAGGCATGTGTACCGTCGGAATCTGCATCCGTTTGGACTGCTTTGCCGCACCAAGCGCGATCGTCTGCCAACGCTCTGCTTTCTTTTCCGCCTTTTTCCGGTCCAGCTTCACAACGCAGCGTTTCATCTCCACCGGAACAATTTCCGTCGCACCAAGTTCCACTGCTTTTTGGATGATCAATTCCATTTTGTCACCTTTTGGCAGACCCTGAAACAGTACAATTCCGGACGGGAGTTCTCTGTCTGCTGCTGTGACTTCTTCTACTGCGGCAAGAACCTCCCCTTCCGGAAAATCCGAAACGGCACAATGATATTCCTTTTCGCCTCCGGTACTGACCAGTATTTTTTCGCCCGGCCGCATGCGGAGCACATTTTTGATGTGATTAACGTCACTGCCCGTGATGTGGACAGTGCCGTCATAAATCTGACTTTCTTCTACAAAAAAACGGTACATGAATCTGTTCTCTTTCTCTTCTGGTGTTTCGCTTTTCTTAATTTACATCGGTTTTCTTGCTGTAACGGAAACCCATTCGCCCTGATGTGTAACTTCAACCACTTCAAGTCCCGCTGCAACGACTGCCTCTTTGACAACTTCCTCTTTCACATCGAGAATGCCGGATGTGATATAAACAGCGCCCGGCTTCATCTGGTGTACGATTACCGGCGTCAGCGGAACAAGAACATCTGCAAGAATATTTGCGGTAACGATATCGTATTTCTCGTATCCGACTCTGTCCTGTACTTCTTTGTCATCAATGATATTTCCGATCATCATATCAAAAGCTTCTACCGGAATTCCATTGACTTCTTTGTTTTCCTCAACCGCAGGAACCGCACACGGATCGAGGTCTGTTCCGACCGCATGACGCGCACCAAGCTTCAGTGCAATAATCGAAAGAATACCGCTTCCGGTTCCGACATCAAGCAGCTCGGTATCCTTTGTCACATATTTCTTTAACTGACGGATGCAAAGCTGTGTTGTCTCATGCATACCCGTTCCAAAGGCTGTGCCCGGATCGATATGGATGATCATTTTATCCCGGTCTTCCGGCTTTACTTCCTCCCAGGACGGGATGATCAGAATGTCGTCCACATAGAACTGTTTGAAATACTGTTTCCAGTTGTTGATCCAGTCCTTGTCCTCTGTCTCAGACTCTGTGATGGTGCACTCTCCAAGGTCCAGGAACTCCTGCATTTCTGCAAGTGCCGCGCGGACATCTGCAAGAACCTTCTCCTTGTCCTCATCCACATCGAGGTAAAAATTCAGGTAGGCAATGCCGTCGTCATCCGGAATATCCGGCATGATATCCACGAACATCTGCTGTTTGTCGCTCTCGGTCAAAGGCTGTTTGTCCTGAATTTCCACGCCTTCGATTCCCACATCGGCCAGAGTGGAGATCACAATGTCTTCCACTTCCGATCTTGTTTTTAATGTAAATTTATTCCATTTCATTGTTTAAACTCCTTTTTGCGCTTCTCTTTTCCATACGTGCAAAGAAAACCACATTTATCATACACGATATCGTTCCTGTTGTAAATGTTATTTTCGGCTTTTACGGCCCGTCTCAATCCGAAATCTTTGTCAGAAAGCCATCTTTTTTCGCCTTCTGATAACGCCATATCAGCCCGAGTGTGGATAAAATGCGAACCCCAAGATCTATCAGGTTGAACCGGTACAGTGCCGTAAGATCTGCCCCAAGTGCCGTATACAGACGGACACCAAGCAACGGCAGAACACTGTTGGTCAGCGTCGTCATCATCGTAAAGAGGCTGATCAAAAGCGAACGGTTCTTTTCCGGTGCGGCATTTAAAAGAATCTGTACCGTGCAGAGTGCAACGGCACACTGTGGAGCGTTCAGAACCGTCATCAGAACAATAAAAGTAACCCCGCGGTACGCCAACGGTAAATGTGGAACCAAAATCATAATAACCGGGCAGAAGCAAAGACCGATCCCGGCGAAAATCAGTGCAAAATCCGGCGATTTTTTCCGGACAACCTTCGCGATCATTCCAACTGCCGCAAGCTGACCGATATTGAAAACACCGTTGCAGATGGAAAGTGTCATCTCCGACATTTTGCAGTATTTGACCTGTCCTAAATACCACATGCTCCAGTCAAGCTGCCAGGTGATATAGAAAAAGACCACCGGCACGAAGAACCAGCGCAATGCTTTATTTTTCCCACACTTGTGATCGCCTCCAGCAGGTCAGAAACAGAAAAACGTGAGGATGCATTTCCCGCTTCTGCCGGAGCTTTGCCCTCCTCCTGCTGTTTCACCGGTAATTTTTTTGATTGCAGCGGCCTGCAACAAAACGCAGACAGCACACAGATAAAAGAAGCTTCGGAGTACCAGAAGTTTTCCATCGGCCGTGTGGCATCTTCCCATCAGAATCCCGCAGATCACCGGTGCAAGAATGCCAATCACAAACATGAACTGATTCCGAAAGGCATAGACATCGTTTCGCTGCCGCAGTGAAACCGCAGCACCGAACATTGCCTGCCACTGCGCATTGTAAATAGCAAGTGCCCCCGCAGTAAATGCCAGTGATACAAAAAACAGCTCCATACGTCTCTCGCCGAGTGCCGGTACACTTCCAAGAAATGCATAGCCGGCACACATCACAAGAAGCGTAAGCATCGGTATCGTCTTTGTCGACTTCAGACGATCCGCCAGAATTCCAAGCGGCAGCAATGCTGCACACGCTACAATGTTCGGCACCATCTGGATAATGCCGATCTGACTGTCGGTTGCACCCATGTTTGTCGCATACAGATTCAGACCGAAACCGTTAATCGATGTGATATATTGCAGAAATACACCCTCGACGGCAAACAGCAGCATGATCTGCGCAGATGGCGGCATCTTTTTTGCCCGGTAAAACAGACTCTTTTTCATTGCTTCATCCCCCATGCCTTCTTTTGTCATCTTCACGTTCCTGCCCCCTGCCGGATACGTAAAGATTCTGCTTTCATAATGGCAATTGCATGTTCAAATGTCAACAGAAATACCCGGATCCGATGTGAGAATTTTAACGGTCATTTTCTGTCAATATTCACAAAAGAAAAAAAGGGGACATTCTTCCTGTTGAATGCATGGGTTTGGCATAAGAAAAAGGAGCCCCCGTTTTACCGGGAACTCCGCATATTGGAAATGTTTATAGCAATATCAGAAACCAAATTCATCTCCCACCGCAGAACGTGTCTTCTTGCCGGAAGAGGATAAAAAAATTCAGAACTGCTTTTTTGCATTATTTTCGGGGTTTTGCTATCAGAATTCGATCTCGCGCAGATATCTGTGCAGCGCATCCTGCCAGGTCGGCAGTTTTTCGAATCCGTTCTCGGTCAGTTTCTCTTTGCTCATGCGGCTGTTGGACGGACGTTTTGCTTTTGCCGGGTACTGGTCAGAGCTTACCGGTGATACACTTACTTTTCCGTAAGCCGGATCGATCTCAGCGGCCTGTTTGAAAATCTCGCAGGCGAACTCATACCAGGAGCAGAGTCCCTCGTTTGTTGCATGGTAGCGGCCGTAGTTCTCTTTCTCTGCCATGTCAACAAGCAGGCGGGACAGGTCGTAGGTGTAGGTCGGGCTTCCTACCTGATCATCTACAACAGTCAGATGATCGTGTGTCTTTCCAAGGTTCAGCATGGTCTTGATGAAGTTCTTTCCGTTCACGCCGAATACCCATGCGATGCGGACGATGTAGAATTTTTTCACCCATTTCTCTACCGCGAGCTCTCCCTCGTATTTCGTCTGGCCGTATACGTTCAGCGGATGACGCTCATCATCCGGCTCCCACGGGCGGGTACCCTGGCCGTCGAATACGTAGTCGGTGGAGATGTAGATCATTTTGCAGTCAAGGTCATGGCAGACTTTTGCGATGTTCTCGGTTCCGACTGCATTGACCTGATGTACTTTTTCTTTTTTGTCATCATCCTCAGCAAGGTCTACAGCGGTCCATGCTGCACAGTGGATTACGACATCCGGGTTTGCTTCGGTAATGACTTTTCTTACGCTTTCTGCATCGGTGATATCCATTTCTTCAATATCAACGCCGATTCCTTCATGACCGCGTTTTGCAAGTTCATTCATGACGTCATGGCCGAGCTGGCCTTTTACACCTGTTACAAATACTCTCATAATGGTTCTCCTTTTTTCTGATTTTGTTATCGTTATGTTTTGTCTGTCTCTTGTTTTTCAGTCTGATTTTCTGTTTGTACCATGAGTATAAAGGATGACGTTATGTCATGGTCAAGCACTTTTTTTCAAAAACTGCCCCGGATTTTTCTTCCGGGGCAGTTTTCTTCAACGCTGTTCGCTTTTATTTGTCGATATATTTTCCGTTCATCACGTCCATCAGGTACTGGCCGTACTGGTTTTTCTTCAGCGGCTCGATGTCGGTCAGAAGCTGGTCTTTGCCGATCCAGCCGTTCAGGTAACCGATCTCCTCGAGGCACGCAATCTTGCGGTGCTGATGGGTCTCGATGGTTTTTACGAAGTTGGTTGCCTCTACCAGGCTCTCATGTGTACCGGTATCCAGCCAGGTGAAGCCCTGTCCGAGAAGCTCAACGTTCAGGCTGCCGTCTTCCAGATAGATCCGGTTCAGGTCGGTGATCTCAAGCTCTCCGCGCGGTGACGGTTTCAGGTTCTTTGCATACTCTACGACTTTGTTGTCATAGAAGTACAGACCTGTAACACAATAGTTTGATTTCGGTTTCTCCGGTTTCTCTTCGATGGAGATGGCTTTTCCCTCGGAGTCAAATTCTACGATCCCGAAACGCTCCGGATCATCTACATAATAGCCGAATACGGTTGCGCCTTTTCCGGTCTCAGCGTTTTCTACTGCTGCTTTCAGGCGTTTGTTCAGACCGTGTCCGAAGAAGATGTTGTCGCCGAGCACCATGGCAACGGAATCATCCCCGATGAACTCCTCGCCGATGATGAAGGCCTGTGCCAGTCCGTCCGGGCTTGGCTGTACCTTGTAGGAAAGCTGTACACCGAACTGATGGCCGTCACCGAGCAGTGCCTCGAAACGCGGGGTGTCCTGCGGGGTGGAGATGATCAGGATGTCGCGGATGCCTGCATTCATAAGAACAGACAGCGGATAATAGATCATCGGCTTGTCATAGATCGGGAGAAGCTGTTTCGATGTTACCATAGTTAACGGATAAAGACGTGTGCCGGAACCTCCGGCAAGTACGATACCTTTCATAATTCGTTACTCCTTTTTCGTATATGATACCTCTAGTATAACCTCATTCCCGGAAACGCGTCAACCCGTATCGTAACGTAACCGTTACTGTTCACCCAGCAGTGAAACACTTGCTGTTTCGCTGCGTAAGAACATGTTTCAGGTGTGAGCAACCCTCCTTTTGCGAAGCAAAACTTTAAATGAGGGTTGCGAATGTTACAGTTCGCTGGGCACCAGTGAACTGTAACACGTAACGGTGTGTGATAACTTTGTGACGTTTCTGTTATCAGCAGCTGTATTTCGTCAGTTTCTGGCGGGAATAGATCGAGCTGTTGCGGTTGAATACGTAGGCCGCGGTGCAGACAATAAAGAAATATGGCAGATAATCGTAGCCAAAAATCTCGCCGCCAATGAAAATAGCCGCCAGTAAGGTGTTGGTTCCGCCGCCAAAAACCGCCGCATAGCCAAGCGCCGCGGAAAGCTCCACCGGAATACCGAACAGATTGCCAAGGACTGCTCCCAGGGTTGCTCCGATGGTAAACAGCGGTGTTACCTCGCCGCCCTGAAACCCGGCGGACAGCGTCAGAATTGTCAGGATAAATTTCAGCGCCCAGTCATATGCATATACCTTTTCCCCATGAAATACCGCTTCCACCAGATTCGTTCCAAAGCCGCAATACCGTCCGCGGTACAGAAGCAGGAACAGAATGCTAAGGATAACACCGATGGAGAAAACACGCACCAGCGGATTTTTGATTTTTTCGCCGAGATATTTTTTCGTGTGCTTTAAGCACCAGGCGAAGAGGCCGCCTGTGATTCCAAAAATAATACCAAGTGTAATCAGACGCACCAGCAGGAACGGTGTCAGGCTTTCGCTGATGTGGACAGCCAGATTTTCTTTGCGGATTCCAAGCAGGGAAGCTACAGCGCTCGCAGAGAAAGATGCGGTAAACGCCGGAAGCAGTGCCTCGTACCGCATTTCACCTGCAGCGAGCACTTCTACTGCAAAGATCACAGCTGCAATCGGCGTTCCGAACATGCCCGCAAAGCCGGCAGCCATACCGGTTACCAGAAAGATACCGGGCGCGTTTTTAAACGGTAATTTTTTACCGGCAAAATAGGAAAACACAGCACCGATCTGAACGGCAACACCCTCCCTGCCGGCACTTCCACCGAACAGATGCGTCAACGCCGTTGAGAGCATTGCCAGCGGAATCATGCGAAGCGGAAGCTCTGTCTCCTCTTCATACGCTACATCAAAAATCAGACTCATGCCTCCTTTTCCCCTGCCACCGAATTTCTGATTGACTGCCACGATCACAAGACCTGCCATAGCGAGAAACGGCAGACACCAGAAAAGATGTGCCACGCGAACAGCCGTGACTTTCAAAAGCAGACGGCAGAACAGCGCCTCAATCAGACCGACTGCCGCACCGAGCGGAACGCCGGTCACACCGAGCAGCAGCAGGGCGCCGTAGGTGCGAAGGGATTTCTTCAGTTCTTCTTTCATTCTCTTTCTCTCCTTTTCGAATTCTGCTGTTATCATATCACGAAGCGGACAGATTGTGAACTATGGATACCTTTTCCTCCATACTCTTTGCCAGTGCGTCGGCAAATTTTTCCTGCATCCGGATTGCTTCTGTCATCTCCTGCTCCGTAAACTGCGCCGCAGCTTCCTCCTCGGACTGAAACAGCGGAAGAACCAGCTCTCTCGCATACTGTTTTCCCGTTTCAGTCAGACTGATGATTTTTTCCCGCCGGTTTGCCGGATTGACTTCCATTTCGATATATCCTGTTTTCGTTTTTAGTCCGTTTTCGTACTTTTTGTTTTAGTGTTTTTTTCTTCCTTTGTCAAGATTTCCAAAAGCCTCTTTTTTCCGTATATTTTCCGGCATTTTTCAAATACTAGCAACTGTCCAGACACTGTTAGGGAAAGGAGATTTTGAAGATGAGAAAAATCAGAAGAGTGTGTATGACGCTGGCATTGGCGGTATTACTGGCCGGGATGACGGCCTGTGGAAACAACACCACGAACGACACCGGAAATGGCAATACCAACACGGAGAGCGACATGGGACAGACGGATAACAGAAACGATGTCAATACGACAGAGATGCCGTCAAACGACAATGTAAATGATGTGACGGAGGGCACCGATGGGAATGCCAACGGTACGAACGGTACAAATACCGGGGATGGAAATACCCTTGGGGATGATGTCGGCGACGCCGCTGAAGATGTGACCCGTGGTGTCGGTGAGGGCGTTGAGGATGTCGGCCGCGCGGTGGACGATGTGGTAAGCGGCGGCGACAATGAGACGCAGAATCCGCAGGAAAACGGAGCAACTACACAGAATGGAGCGGGGATGGCACAGTAAATATGCACTTCTGCTGCTCCCGTATCTAAAAAACTTCCCTTGGCGAACGATATATGCAGGTTCGCCGGGAAGTTTTTTTACTGTCCAGGCACATCAGCACCTGGTTTAATCCGTCAATTTTGATTTTTTCTTTTACAGACCGCATCTGAATTTTCTGCCCTTCGCGCCAAGAATGCTGGCCATCCGATCGCCCCACGCTGCACGCTCTGCATAAATATCAACCCGTTCCAGATCTCCGCTCCGGTCCACAAAGGCAGGGAACAGGAATCCACAGATAGGATTTCCCGGCTCGTATTCTCCAACCAGCGGGCAGACAGCGCAGATCAGATAGGGGAACATCTCCTCGGATTCCCCCAGGCGCTCTTTATCGGAAGCCTTTGCAGGAATATCATACCGGTCATAAAACATGTAAATGGCATAAGCCCCGTGAATCTGCAATCCTTCGATCAGGATATCATAGAACGTTTCCAACAGCGCATCGTTCTTCAGTCCGCATTCCCGCAGCGCCATCAGCATCTGCCAGATACTGCCCGGCCCCTGGGATGTTTCCGGAAAACGGTATTCCCGCAGCTTCTCATTCGATTCCGCAAACGGAATTTTCTTGGCAATCGCCAGATTCCTGGCCTTTTCCGAACCGGACAGTTTCAGAAAATGAATGTTGAAACTGCCGTCATACTCCCCATCCGAATCCGTATAGCAACCCGCCATCCGCACAAACGAAGTCCGCGCCGGCGTCATCCTCCTCGTCAGCTCCAGCATGTCTTCCCGATTAATCATACATTCCCTCCGACAGTAAAGATATTCGAAACTCTCTGCCTTTGATCTTATCACAACATGCTTTTTCTGTCAGCAGGTTTTTAAATTGCGTTCTTTCTCTCCATCTGATAAAATCGAAACAGTATCTCGCATTTTATAATTTTGATATAGAGAGATGTTGGGACAAAACACCTTTTGACTCAATATCACAGAAAGGACGACACATGAAATTAGCAGTAATCAGTGATCTTCACGGGAATTATTATGCGCTCGCAAAGGTGCTGGCATTTCTTCGCAGTCAGGAGATCGACGGTATCATCGGGCTGGGAGATTTTGTAACAGACGGGCCTTTTCCGCAACGGATGATGAGAGTGCTTCGCGAAATGCAGGAGGAGTTTCCCTGCTATCTGGTGCGGGGAAACAGGGAAGAATATCTGCTGGAAATCTCCGGCATCCGCAGAACTGGAAGCAGGTTCCTCGACAAGCGGACTTTTGGATTATACGTTTCGGAATCTTACCGGACAGGATCTGGAATTTTTCGAACATCTGCCGACAGACGGTGTTCTAGGTCGGAAAAATAAATGAATCAGGCCGGCTGATTCCTGTTTTTGTTCCGCAGGAAGAAATCATACCGGATACCTGCCGCGAATCTCTCTTCCCGGCACTTCGTCTCTGTCACGGCGCGCCCGGAGAACTCCGTGGGAATTTCGGTCTGCATCCGGAGCTTTTGCTGTCCCATCTGGAAAATCTCGATGCCGCAATCCTGCTCGGCGGGCACAGCCACAAGCAGGAGCAAAGAGAATATGCCGGAAAAACATACCTGAATCCCGGTTCCCTTGGGCTTGCGCTTGATGGAGTCGGCGGCCATGCCCATTTCGCGATTCTGACGCTGGAAAACAGCACATGGCAGATCGAATGTTTTCAGATTCCCTACGATCTCGAAGGCTACCTCGCCGAATTCGACCGCGCCGGGCTGGAAACGCATGGCAGTGTCCTTGCCCGTTCCTTAAAACGGACATTGACCTGCGGCGTGAATTATTTTTATCTCACCGTAAAACGAGTGCGTGAACTCGCCGATGCACTGGCACTGACCGATCTGGACGAAGAGGTCTGGAAAAAGGCGGAACAGGAACTGAAATAACCGTCCATTCAAAAGACGGCAGGCTGTGTACTCACACACAGCCTGCCGTCTGTTTCTATTCCCTAACTTCTATTTTTCTTTTCGAAACACAACCGTCTCAAATCTTCTGACCACTCCATCATACTCTCCCGTCATCGGCTGGTATGTTTCCGTATCCATCGGAAATGCAGCCGGTTCAGCTCCGTAGTTCTGTACAAACAGATACTTGTATTTCTCATCCTCCCTTGTTGCAACATCGAGCCCTTCCGGGATTTCGGCTGCCGCGCGTTCCAGGCCTTTTTCTTCTGCCAATTTCCGGCAGAAGTCATCGTAAAATGCCTGTTCAAAATCTGCGCAGACATAATACGCCTCGCCCTCTCCAAATACATTTTTCGTCAGTGCCGGATATCCCGCATAGAAATCGTCACGGTATGCCAGCAGCGTTTCGGCACCGTTCGTTTTTACCAGGTCGCAGAAATTTCGGATTTCATATGTCTTTC
>ENA-OQIP01000221-OQIP01000221.1-human-gut-metagenome-genome-assembly--contig:-NODE-221-length-11531-cov-4.340670_pt1 | contig 11531 bp, 13 predicted proteins | sample MGYA00242585_ERZ504750 | MGnify/ENA primary metagenome ERZ504750 (study PRJEB26092, sample SAMD00036441) | human gut metagenome | host: Homo sapiens | study: EMG produced TPA metagenomics assembly of...
AAGTTCCATACTTTCTTTTTCTTTCGGTTCACATTTCCATACATTCCACTTCACATAGCGGACATTTCAAGATTCCGGATAAATATGTTCATGATCTAAGCTATGGATCTTCTCATATTTCACTCCATTTTTTACCCTTTTCTGATGTGCCAGTTCCCAATCTGTCTCTGAGATAATCCCTTCATGAATACCATCATATAACATATAATTCTCCTGTTTTACAATACGGTATTCATTTCGTGTTCCAGCAACCTTTTCATTCTTTCTTCGTCCGTAAGCCAGTTTTCCACAGTAAACCGGATTGTCCAAAACACCTTTTATAAAAGAAGCGGCAAATGCATCCAGTGTATTATTCTGTCTCTTTTTCTTTTTATATCCATGCTGATTCAGCCATATGGCGATCGCAGCAATTCCCATATTCGTATGAATAAATTTATCATAAATCAGACGTATGACCTCTGCTTCATCCTCTGCAATCTGTAATTCTCCATTTACCAGTTCATAGCCATATGGAGCAAATCCACCGTTCCATTTCCCTTCTCTGGCTTTCTGTTTACGTCCCTCCATTGTCTGGACAAGGATATTTTCCCTTTCAATCTCTGCCACCGCAGACAGAACGGAAATCATCAGCTTTCCACTATCTTTGGAGCTGTCAATCCCATCCTCAACACAAATCAGATTCACTCCAAAATCCTGCATTCTTTGCAGAGAGTTTAACACATCTGCCGCATTACGACCGAATCTGGAAAGCTTGAACACCAGTACAAACTGTACCTCATCTGTTCCATTCTCAATATTATCCAACATTCTCTGAAATTCCGGTCTGCCCTCTACGCTCTTTCCAGACTTACCTTCATCGGAATACTCATTTACGATTTCCATATTCTGAAATTCCGCATATCTCTTGAGTTTTTCTTTCTGAGCATCCAGACTGTAGCCATCTACCTGCATGGTTGTGGATACTCTGGTATATATATCGCATTTAATCTTTTTATTCTTCATAATCTTCCTCGCAGTATAACTCTGTTTTATTGTCCCAACCTTATTTTAGTACTTGTTCCAACTATTTTCAATACTTATTTTCCGTATTGACGCATTTCTTCGCCAATCGTATAATTAAGTTAGATACAGAGCATTTCTGTTATCAAAATATTGCCCGCCCACCATTGGCGACTTATAAATGATTGGCTCGAAAATATTGTTCGCTTACCGGAAGCGTCTAATAAATGTCCGGCTTGAAAATTATTTAGAAATAATTTCTGTTTTTGATATTGTGTTTTTATCACACATTGCATATACTATAAATACACAAAAAAGCCAAAAAAGAGGAGGTGTTAGTATGGCTACTTCAAGTATTACTCATAATTTTGTCGTATCCAATCCAAATAGCGTAAAGCGTTTTGTCGCAGCAATTGACGAAGCCGACCGTGACCGCACACCAAAGCAGACACTTCCCGGACGTCAGTTAACGAACCCACAGGAAATCTTAGCTTTAATGTCAAAAAGGAAGAAAAAACATGTCTGATAAATATTTTACCGTTAATATTCGGGCATATTTGGATAAAGACGAACCGACATATATCGGAGAGGAAAGTCTTTACGACTTGCTCTCCGATTTTTCTTGTCCCAAAAATCCCGATGTGGAATACTTTTTATTACATAATGCGGTTGAGTTTACCAAAAAAGATCAATCTATCACTTATCTGGTATTCGATGCCGAAGATGCTTCACTGGTCGGCTATTTTTCTCTTACAGTAAAGCCAATATCTGTCCGGGCTTCAAATATCAGTAAGACGATGGCAAAGAAGCTGTCCCGTGTCAGTATTCTGGATGAAGAAACACAGTCTTACAACACAGCAGCTTACCTGATTGCACAGTTAGGAAAGAACTATTCTCTACCAAAGGAAAAACGAATCCCTGGAAACATCCTGCTGGGATTTGCACTGGAAACCATATCCGGTCTCAAATATTCCGTAGGCGGCGTTATGGAATTTCTTGAATGCGAAGATAATGAATTTCTTCTGAGCTTTTATACACAAAATCATTTCAAGCCATTTGATACCCGTATTACCGCTTCCCAAAACAATGAACCTCACACTCTATATCAGCTTTTGAAATTCATCTGAAAACACATAAAAAGCGGCAGTCTGATTTACATTTAGTATTTCAGGAAACTGCCGCTTCTTTTTCTTCTTTATTCTGTTTTTCTTCCTCCAACTCCCGGAGGACTTCATCGCCGTACTTATCAATCATCCGTACCAGAAAATCAATGCACCGCTCAAATTCAATATTCTGTTGCATAAGCTCCTCCTGTCATTGTTTTAATCTGAGCTTATTTTACAGAATTTCTTCATAAACAACATTGAACCGGAATTGACCGTAAATTGAGAAAATCATGTAACGAAAATCTCTATTTATCTTGAACCGAATATATGTTCGTGATATGATATACTTATTCAAACCTGTTCACTTAATTTAATCTATAGAAAAGAGGAAATGCCTATTGGATCGTTGTGATTTTAGTTCGATAATGACATATTTAAAAAACCAAATCAGTGAAAGCAATCAGATGAGCCAGCCTGAGTTTTTATACGAAATATTTGAAGATTTTTTAGACAGTCCTGAAAACAAAGAATTTACTTTGGATAATGGTCTGGTTTGCCGCTGGATGACAGGTCAGGCGAAAATCAGTCCCAAAATATCTTCTTTTTATGCAAAACCAAGCAATCAGGAAAAACTGGCAAAAAACATACAACAAAATATTCTTCCACTAATGGCAGACTACAGCAGAACACTTCAAGATATTTATACCTTATTTATCCAGGATTCTTCAATTTCTGAAGCCAAAAAAGCAGAACTTGCTCCTCTATACAAACCTGCCGATTTACGTCTGCTGTTTTTGGCAAAACTGATTTCTTTCGGTATGGAACGCCCGTTTATTAAACGTGATACCAAAAACCAGAAATTGATCGCAGGTGGTTCCCTCTCACCAATGGTACTGGATTATATTATGGATAGTGAAGTCCCAAGACCATGCCGCCATTTTGTAGGGAGAGAAGATGAAACAACAGAATTACATTCCCTTCTGGAAGATAATAGCAAAGCATTTCTTTACGGAATTGCCGGAATCGGGAAAAGCGAACTGGCAAAATCCTATGCAAAGTACTATAAAAAGCATTACACAAACATCCTGTATTTTGAATATGCCGGAGATTTACATCAATCTGTTACGGATATGGATTTTGCTGATGATTTACCGGAAGATACCGAAGAAGAACGTTTCCGAAAACACAACCGTTTCCTTCGTTCTTTGAAAGATGATACTTTAATCATCATAGACAACTTCAATGCAACCGCAACACAGGACTCCTTTTTGTCCGTAATGTTAAAATACCGCTGCCGGATTCTTTTTACAACAAGAAGCAAATTCGATAGTTACTGTACCCTGCACTTAAAAGAGATTAAAGAATCATCCAGCCTGTTTCAACTGGTATCTTCCTTTTATTCGGAAGCCGAAGAGCACCGGGCAATCGTAGAAAAAATCATAGAAACTGTACACTACCATACTTTTGCTGTAGAACTGGCAGCAAAACTTCTGGAAAATGGAATTTTAGCTCCGCATCAATTATTGATAAAACTTCAAGAGGAAAAGGCTTCTCTTCATAATGAAGATAAAATTAAAATAATGAAAGATGGTCAGAGCAGTAATGCCACCTATTACAACCATATCCATACCCTGTTTTCGTTATACTCCTTATCACGGAAACAACGGGATATTATGTGCAATATGTGTTTTTTGCCTTCATCTGGTATTTCTGCCCGTATATTTTCCAAATGGCTGGAGCTGTCTACTTTAAATGACGTGAATGATCTGATCGAGACAGGTTTTGTACAGTCAAGCCTCCGGCATACTATTTCTCTGCATCCAATGATTCAGGAAATTGCAGTTTCCGAGACCGCACCTTCTGTTACAAACTGCCACACGTTATTGGATTCTTTGCAAAAAATATGTTTGATGCATGGCATTGAAGTTAGCTATTATAAAAAATTATTTCAAACAGTAGAAAACATCATGCTTTTCATTGAAAAGGACGATATTCCCCAATACCTGTTATTTTTAGAAGATGTTTTTCCATATATGGAGAAGTACCACTATCAAAAGGGTATGAAAAAAATCATCCAGGAACTACAGCATTTTATAAAAGCAAATACTTACGGGACTGCATCTGACCGTGCCTTACTATTGGATTATCAGGCAACTCTGGAACCCAAAACAGAAAAAGCGATAAAATTAGAAAAAGAAGCACTTGCTCAAATAAAAGAAACTACAAAAGAAAATAGCACACCTTGTTTCCAACCTCCATTCCAATCTTGGGGACTTTACCGAATAAACGGACAGCTTGATCTGGCTAAAAAACACATGAAATAGGGAGTTTCTCTTTTAGTAACAATACCAGCTTCTTTATACTAATGACAGTATTCCCCAGATTACTAATTACGCTGTCCTATTAACTGAAATGCAAGAACCTGCCCTTGCCCTGTCTGCTCTTCGAAAATTAGCACAGATTATCAAAGAATATAATTCAAACCACTGTTTGGATTATGCCCAGGTACAGGAATCCCTTGGAAGTATCTGCCTGATCACTGCAAATATTTCACAAGCGAAAACCCATTTTAAAAAAGCCTTGAAAATTTATGAGGATATATGGGCAGACGAACCCGAATTGATTGAAAAAAAATATAAAGAAATTCAGGAATTGTATCCACAAGCCGGGATTGCTCTGGCTAAAAAGTATTCTACTAACCAAACACTGAATAAATATATTCATCTATTACATGTACTACAAACGATTCTAAAATGAATTACTAATCTGTTTTCTATTAAGTAACGATTGTAGCAGAAGATACGAAAAACTCCGTATCTTCTGCTCGTTCTCAGTTAAATGTTTTGTGCATCTAAAATGGCTGCTAAATACTGCTCCTTGCCTCTTGCTCCTTTGTATAGTTCATAAGAAATTTTTCCATTTTTCAAGAAAAAAATATGATTACAATAGCTAACGGAAAACGGATCATGTGTAACCATTACAATTGTCGTTTTAAATTTTTCATTTATTTCTGTAAACATCTCCATTAGTTTTTCCGAATTCCGTGCATCAAGTGCTCCAGTTGGCTCATCTGCTAAAATCAAACGACTATTATTGACCAATGCTCTTGCACATGCACACCTTTGTTGTTGCCCACCAGAAACTTGATAGGGATATTTATTTGCTATTGCTTTAATTTCCAAAATTTCCATAATCTTATCTGTCTTCTGCATAACATCCGTCCCTTTTTTCCCAGTTAAAAGCAACGGAATATAAATATTTTCCTGTATTGTCAGCATATCTAATAGATTGAAATTTTGAAATACAAACCCTAAATTCTGTTTTCTAAATTCTGCACGTTCATCTTCACTCATTTTAGTAATATCTTTTCCATCAAAATAAATGTGTCCAGCCGTAGCTGTATCTACCGTTCCAAGTATATTGAGCAAGGAAGTTTTGCCTGATCCAGACTCACCCATTATTCCTATAAACTCCCCTTCCTTGATTTCAAAACTAATTCGATCTATAGCTTTTGTAACATTTCCAGAACTTTCATAATATTTCTCTATATTATCCATTTTTATAAATGCACTCATCATAAATACACCTCTAATAATTTATTTAGAATTACATTCTATTACAATTTTTCATCACAAATATTCAATACTCTTTTATCATGGGATACTATAATGAATATATGATCTTTTCTTTTCCAATAAATGAACCAATCTCTTTACAGTTCAACATCCAAACCATTTGTAGGTTCATCCATTATTTTTACTGTACTAATTTTTTTGAAAATTTCTAACCAATTCCAATTTTTGCATTCACCACCGGAACAATGAATAATATTATCTTCTTGAATTATATTGGAATCAATATCTAATGAAAACAATTCCAGTATTTTTTTTTCTTTAATAACATCATAATTCTCAATTCCAAAAATGCAAATATTCTTTCGGGGAAATGTTAATTCTCTCAATCTGTTGACTCAAAAAAGCAATCTCTCTTTTTCTAACTTCTTCACAGTTTAGTGTTTTTATATTTTTATTATCATAATATATATTACCTGTGTATTTTTCAGGATATAATCCAACTATAACATCTAATAATGTTGATTTCCCAACACCTATTTTCCCCAACTATCCCATAAATCTTTCCTTTTTCAAATTTTGCAGAAAGATTTTTAAATAATACCTTTTCCCCATATGAAAAATGATACTTTTTCTAAATTTATACTTTCAATTGGTAGCTTATCTTCTGTCAATCCCTTGTTCTGCTCAATACAATTGTAACACTCCGCTAAAACCTTATTCATACGATCAAGAGCTACTCTTACTTTGGGATAGTCTCCTGAAAAATCTATAACATCTGTCGCTGCGGATAAAATCATATTAACGTAGCTCGTTATAATAGTAAAATATCCTATGGATATTTTACCACTTATAACATTATATCCACCTATTGCAAGCACCATTAAATAACAAAATACCATTATAAGCCGATTGATGTTTGCAAAAAGATATTGAATTTTTACTTGCCCAATAGCACCCTTCAGCATTCTTCTAAATGATATGGCAAATCTATCTTCCATTTCTTTTGAGACACTATTTTCTTTAACAAACCGAGTACAACGAATTTGCTCCATTCCCTTTGCTGTATATTCATTCCCTGCCAATTTTATACTCTTGCTCATTTTGATACATTCTATTTTCTAATTTCTTATATACAACAAAATATATCGGAATTGTCACAATAATAATTATTCCCAATAATATGTCCGCTTTTATAACAAACAGGGCACTAATTACAAGTAAAATTATATTATATGTAAAATCCGGAAGCCCATTTAATAAAAATCCACTAATTGTTGCTGCATCTCCAGTAATTTGATCTGTCAAGAAAGCTGCATCTTTATTCTGAAAAAATGTCAAAGAACTTTTATATATCGTTTGAAATATCTTATTACATAATTTATATAAAAATGTATTATTTAACTTTGTCATAAAATATGTCATACCAAATTCCAACATAATCGAAAATATATTCAAAAATGCAATAGCTACGACAAATACCATAATTGCAGAATGTTTATCGACTAAAGAATCAATATATATACCGCTAACATAAGGAACAATAAGTTGTAATATCATTGTACAAACAGTTATACAAATATAGGCAATAATAGTCTTTTTTAAATTTATTATTTCATTTTTTAAAAGTTTTTTAATATCCATTCTTTCTCCATTTATCAAATAGTTACAGGTCAATGCCCCTTATGAAACATTGACCTATAAGTTTTTTCTATTATTTATTTCCCAATTATATGATAGAAGCATGTATATTTTTTGCAACCCTTAGTATGGCATGATGCTTTTCTTGTTGCTTCTAATGGTTCTGATAATACTTCCATTATTATTGACCTCCGCTTTCTTTCATTGACCTTTATTTACCAAAAATATGGTAAAAACATGTGTATTTTTTACAACCTTTTGTATGACAAGCTTTTGCACTTGTTGCCATTACTGGACCATTTAATACTTCCATATACTTTCATCCCTTCCTGTCAAATTTTCTCATATTCTGTCATATTATAAAATATCAGCAGGATATATCTCCAATATGTTTTGAGAAATTTTCATTTGATTTATTTACCAAAAATATGATAAAAACATGTGTATTTTTTACAGCCTTTTGCATGACAAGCTTTTGCACTTGTTGCCATTACTGGACCATTTAATACTTCCATTAAAATTACCTCCTTGTAGTATTTTTCATAAAGTAATTAATTTCCATACCAGCAAACTTTTCCTCTATGATTTTCTCCTTTATGTATCTTTTTAGCTAACTTCTTAATAAGTTCTTCTAATCCTTCAGCACCTGTATTATATACTGGACAGGTATAATTACAAGAATCCGAACTACATTTCCGAGTCGCAGGTTGCACTAAAATTTTCATGATGCATTCCCCTTTCCTGTTTCAATACAGCATCTGCATATGCCTGCATAAACTCACCGACATTATAACGATACTGCTCACATAATTGATTATTTTCTATTCTGCTATGAGGACATCCCCCAAAACATATTGGCATAAATTTACATCTACTACATACGGCATCTTCTGTTGGATCATAAAGCATATATTCTGCCAGTACCTTTTGTGTTTGAGCTGCACTAACCTGCATTTTTTTTGTTGATTCCACCCAATCTCGAACCGTTCCAATTCGTCTATCCATAACGCCTACATCACTCCAGCATTTATATATATTGCCTTGTGCATCTATAACGTAGCCTTGTGCATAATCCGCACCACAGTAATTTCCCATTGGCTTAGGATATAAAGATGCCAACGGCATATCGTTCTTCAGCCAAAAATTCAAATTAAATTCTGAATATTTCTCAGAAGACATACATGCACAATTTGAGCATGAGCCATTTGTTGCTGTAACTAATCCAAGATAGCAAAAAACGTCTTCATATATTCCCTTTCTTTTAAGTTCATCAACAACTGCCTGTACTTCATTCTGATTTTCTTTGTCAACATTGATGCGGATAGCAATTCCGATTTTCCCGTGAATTTTATCCAAATTATCCACAATTTTTTCGTATGTACCTCCTCCATTTGCTAAAGGACGTCTTGAATTATGAATCTTAGCATCTCCGTCCAACGTTATCTGAGCATCAGTTATATCCAAGTCCAATAGCTTGTTACACACGTCCTCGGTCAACAAATATCCATTTGTAATAATACTTGCTGAATATTCGATATTAAAGCGTTTGCAAATCTTCTTAAACTTCTTTGTCAATCTTTCTATTGGAGAAATAGCTAATAATGGCTCTCCACCATACCATGTAACAACCAACTTTTCCAAATGAGACGCTTCTTGTTCCACCATTTTACATATGTTTTCTTCTGTGTCTTCCGACATATGGCCATTGCTATAGTGCCCACTTTCAAAACAATATGTACATCTGAAATTACATGCCATTGTCGGTGTAATCGTTAATGATAAAACAGATGTATCATATCTTGAATTTAACATCCGAATTTTTATATCCTTTTTTTCATCAAAATCATCTTCAATTAAAAAGCCACAATATTTAAGTTCCTCCAAAAACTTCTCATCTGATATTTCTATTCCAGTTTCAATAAACTGTACAAATTCCTTGTGATGTTTTGCTTCCATATGCGCTAAACTTCCGGTTCGCATATTATAATATAAAGCATCTCCATTTCCATTTTTATTTTCAATAACGTAATTATAATATGATGGTTTCATAATTTATCTTTCCTTTCCATAATTTATATTTCTTCTGAAAAATATATCTGTTATTATAAAATAAACAATATATACCGTAAGTATCCACAAAAGAGACAGCCAAATATAACGCCCGAATGATGTACGTAATCCTGTATCAAGTATAAACTGAGTACTTATTTTTACTGATATAAGCCATCCCGGAACAATCGAAATTACCAAAGGAATTAAGTAATCTATCGCTAATTGCTTATGAATAATAATATCAATCTCCTTTTGAGTCATTCCAATTTTCATCAGCAGTTCATAACGTTTTTTACTTTCTTTTGTTGTACTCATCAAATGTGCAGCTAAAAGTGAGATAGCAACACAGAGGAATACAAGGCTAACATAAGCAAAAGGAAATAACACTGCTGTAACTGTAGATTTTAAGGTTATTTCTACCTCTTTTTTTGCCAATACCGGGCTTGTATACAAGATACTATGATTGCTTCCATAATGAAAATTTCCACCATAATCATCTAATTTTTCAGTAATATCCTCAGTTACAGGTCTTTTTGTTGTAGCTGCCATTACAGAATAATATGGAGTCATATTATCAACAATTTCATCTGGAAGAACTAAAATGTAATCTGCTCCATTATGTCCATTTTGTTCAAAATCAACAGTACATATCTTTTTACAATGTAATTTATGGTTTTCACATGTAATTACTCTATTGCGAATAGCATCCGACAATTCAGGTTCCAGCCTCCGCTTGATTTGAAGCACATATTCATCTTTATTCAATGTAATCTCTTTTTCGCCGATCATTTTCAATAAATAATTATAATCGCTTAGTTTTATATAAGTATCATATTTATAATAAACATCAAAATCTTCTTCCATTTTCAATTTATTTTCATCAAATTCCCCTTCCTTATTTGTAAGTTCATTGCCGAAAAATTTTAAGTTGGTATATAACCACTCATTCATATAACTACTTTGATTTTCATAAATAACATATTCATGATACATCTGCATTCCAACAGAATCACTTAATATATCTTTTTCCTTCTGGAAATCCAAATTCGGATTCTCATGATATATCATAAAATCATAAGGGTATTCTGCATCAATTTGCTTATTTTCATAATCTGTATACATCATGGCAATTGAACTACCAATTATTGAAATCATCAAAAGGAAGGCTACAAAAAAAATCACTCTTTTTATAGATTTTATTTCTGCCTCTACCGATCTCCAGATAAACAAACGATTTCCAGACAAAATCCACTTTCTTGTTACATGTGCTTTTATTTCTTCTTTTCTCTCGGTGATTTTTTCTAATTCACAAAGCTGGCAGATAGTTGAATTTAAAAATTTTTTCCGTATTTTGACCAATGCAATTCCGTAACAAAAGAAATATATTAGAGCAGTCAATATAACTGCTTGAAAATAAAAATTCATTTCAATTACATAATCCAGTCGAAACATTCGATAAAAAATAACCATTAAAAATTGTTTCAGTAATTCTCCCGCTGCTACTCCCAAAACAAATGCTATAAGAGCCATTAATATTGTTTCTTTTGTGTAATTTTTAAATATTTCTTTTTGTTTAAGTCCAAACAGCATATAAAGAGACATTTCTTTGCTACGATATTTAAACGACTGACGCATCATATAAAAAATCAGCCAAATCATTACAGCAACAATAAAAATTGTTACAAATCCGATTAAAACATCCATAAAAAAACTTTGTTCACATATTTGCTGAACGTCCTTTGAAAAAAGCATTGAATCAAACGCAAACATCAAAGCCTCTATTAATATCATAGTAAAAAAATATACTGGTTCTCTTGCTATGTTTTCCTTAACATTACGGTATGTTAATCCAGTTAAACTTAACATATTCACCCTTCTTCTTTTATCCTATCTTTGTTGACAGCATCATTATATCAGTAACATAATGAAAGTCCTATTGATTTTTCTTACCTCAATCTTACATTTTTGTCACTTTATCTGACTATATTGAAAGTAAATTTAATAGCTGTAAATTCTCCATAAATAGACTCTGCTTTAATATCTATATCCAACTTTTTACATAGTTTATAGACTAGATACAATCCCATACCCGTAGACTTTTCATTTTCTCTTCCATTACTTCCAGTAAACCCCTTATCAAAAATTCTTGGCAACTCTTCTT
>ENA-OQIP01000222-OQIP01000222.1-human-gut-metagenome-genome-assembly--contig:-NODE-222-length-11482-cov-2.981506_pt1 | contig 11482 bp, 10 predicted proteins | sample MGYA00242585_ERZ504750 | MGnify/ENA primary metagenome ERZ504750 (study PRJEB26092, sample SAMD00036441) | human gut metagenome | host: Homo sapiens | study: EMG produced TPA metagenomics assembly of...
GGTCCATGATTCGTGCATAAACTACCTGGTACATAGATTTGGATTTTTCTCTTTAAAGGTTTCAATGATCACCAATCCTGTATCTTTTCTATAATCACCTTCAACTTCTTACGGCTGTCAGTGATCTTGCACATGGAATCTCTCCATAGAAATAATCAGCATGTGTTGTTCCATATGCAGGAATACTTCTTCCTGCCTGTGCCCATGAAGTTGCCCATGGAGAATGTGTATGAACGATTCCACCAAGGTCTTCATATGCTTTGTATAACTCAAGATGTGTTGGGGTATCAGAAGATGGGTTCAATTCTCCCTCGACTTTCTCTCCAGCCAGATTCATAACAACCATATCTGATGGTTTTAATGTCTCATATGGAACTCCACTTGGTTTGATTACAAATAAACCTTTTTCTCTGTCAATTCCGCTGACATTCCCCCATGTATATGTGATTAAACCTTTGGCTGGTAATTCCATATTTGCTTCATAAACCTTCTGTTTTAATTCTTCTAGCATGAAATGACCTCCTCATAGAAATCATAAAATTTTAATAAACGCATAAATGTGATCCTTGCACGTACATATGGTGATAATCTTGCTGTCTCAGCCTGATAACTTTCATCAAATCCTAGATCTTCTAATGATTTTACTCCCTCTACTTTATTGATCATCGCAATCAATTCTTCATCTGTTGGAATTTCATTAATGATTGCTGCAATTTCTTCTTTATGTTCGATCAATTTCTTAGAATCAACCTGTTCTAACAGATTTGGAGTATTTTCTTCCATGATGATATCAACATTCCTGGTTTATTGAATTTCTCACGAATCAGATCTTCCTCGATTGGCATTTTATCCTTTACTTTGAATTCGCCTGCAAGCATCTTGTCAGCTGCTTTGTGGTAAATCTTAGAAGATAATACCAGACCAACTCCTACTTTCTCTCCATGATAGAAATCAATATAATCATTTAATACTTCCATCTCCCATAAATGAGACATATGATGCTCTGCACCAGTATGCTGGTCTTGAGTTTCCTGTCATCTGCATAGCTAGTCCTGATAATAATAATCCGTACATCAGATCTTCATATGCTTTTGTGTCACCTGTTTTCAGTCCATCCAAACTTGAGATCAAACTGTCTAATGCCTGATATTCCATATCACAGATTTCTTTACAAATGTATTCTCCTGTCAACAAATGTGTGATCTTCCAATCTGCTAATGCAGTATATTTTCCAAGAAGATCTGATACCCCAGATGCTGTCAGGCGTAGTGGTGCTTTTTTGAAAATATCAGTATCTGCAATTACTACAACTGGAGATACCGCTGTAAAACTTTTCTTAAATCCATGCCATGTCATTGCTGCTACTGTAGATACAAATCCATCGACACTGGCTGCTGTTGGTACTGAGAAGAATGGTATCTTCATCTCATATGCATGGAATCTTGTAATATCATGAACTGTTCCAGATCCCACAGCGATCATCATATCTACATCACCAATCTCATCCAATCCTTTTTTCGCTGCTTCTACACCATGTTCATTAGCATGAAGATTATCAGGATCTAATACGATCTTTTTCAGTCCTGGAACCAGTGCTTCTACTTGTTTACCAGCTGCTTCATAAGTATTCTCATCACAGATCATAACCAATGATTTTTTATCAGCATACGCTGGTCTTTTTAAGATTTCTGGCAACTGATTGATTGCACCGCTGTCGATGATGATATCATCGACAACGATCTCGTGTTTTCTTCCGCAACTACATGGTTTTAAAAACTGATTTACATCTATTTTCATAATCTATTACGCTCCTTCTGCCTCATTTGCTGCATCGTTTTTGTCTGCCTGACGATCAAGATATGCTACGATCTGTGCATTCTTTGTCTTAAAGATGAAGAATGCTACTGCATATACTGCAACTGCGATTCCAATAAATAATGGGTTTCCTGATAAGAATGCAAGGAATACGAAACCAAGCATTGGTTTACCAAGGATGTTGAAACTTGTGATCATTGCTGCTCCGGCTGGAATTGCGAATCCTGCACCTCTGGCAACGTCTGTGAATAATGGTGCTGTGTATGTACACATTAATAATCCTAAGCTGAACCAGATAACACCGGCTACTAAGATCTTAGACATATTTCCTTTGTATACTGCTACAAGTCCCTGTACCATGTATGGGATAGCTAAAAGGTCAACAACTGGAAGTACCTGGTTACCAGGAAGTACTGTTGCGATAACTACCATGATTGGGATTAATAATAATCCACTTGTTAATGTTGCTGGTTCACCATATCCTACAGCATCGTTTACTGCGATGTACCATTCTCTGTCTCCAGAATTCTTCATGAATACTCTGGCTGCTTCTGTGATAGGTGCGAATGCCTGAGCAAACATACTAGCGATTTTAGGGAAGATAGCCATGATTGCTGCTGTAGCGATGGCTGCTGTAAATACGCTTCCCCATCCTGCCATAGATGTTAATTTTCCTACGTTTCCAAGGATACCGATGATTCCACCAAGGATGAATCCTAATGTCATTGGTTCACCGATGAATCCTAATTTCTTTTCGATTGATTTAGGGTTTAATTTAACTTTGTTTAATCCGAGTAAGTTTAAAATTGGGTCGATTGCGATAGCAAAGATTGCTGGCTCTACGTTATGCATAGCGATGATTGTACAGTTTGGATAGTTATAGTATTTAGACCAACGTTTTGCTACAAGTTCTGAAATTAATAAGCTGTATAAGTTTAATAAAACCATACATGCGATACCTAATGCAAAGTTGTGAGTCTTGAAGATTACCATAGCACCCCATACAATGTATGAGTAGTTGTTCCATAAGTCAGATGGCTGGAAAATGTTTGTCCATTTTACAAGGAATAAGATTGTCTGCAATGCGATACCAAGTCCTAAGTAGATCATACCAGCACTTGTTGCAAATGCTACGACAGATGTTGCCTGCCAACCTACGTCAAATGTGTTTAATTCAACACCTGTTACATTTGACATTACTTTTGACATATTTTGTACCAATGGTGTGATGATTGGTGTATATGCCCCGATGATCAGTGAAAAACCTTCCAGAGATACACCTGCATACAAAGCCGATAAGAATGCTTTTGCTGGTTTTACTCTAAAGATCAATGCAATGATAAAGATGATAAATGGAACGACGATTGCTGATCCAAAGTTATCAATGATCGCTTTCAAAAATTCTAATACTACCATAAGTTCCTCCCTTTGTTCCGAAGAACACACTCATATAATTCTCTTTTCTCTTTTAATACACTCTAAAACACTTTTATTTTCCTACGGATTTTAATGCCGCTACGACATCTTCAAAGAACTGGTCTTCTCCCATTCCTGTAATGCATGCGAAAGCATTGACTGTTGGAATTGTGTAGTCTCCATCTGGAAGTGGGCTTGTATGTGTTAAGATATCAAATCTTCCGGAAGTTGCTAAGTTTAAAGCTTCTGTTGGACGAGCTTCTGTTGTAGAAACGCTGTATCCTCTTTCCCCAAGCTTTTCTTTCAGCTTTGCAGCTACCATAGATGATGTTACTGTTCCTGATCCACATACTGATAAAATATTTACTGCTGCCATAATAAATCTCCTTTCTTTTCAAGATGTTATCCTGAAATATAGCATGAATTATTTATATAAAATTTATAAATTACTTTCTTTTTCTTTAATGATTTCTACAATCTTTTTTTTATCGCCAGTTTTCATGATATTAGCTAAAACATCCTGATCCTGAAGTACTGCAAGAATTCTCTGTAAAAAGACTAAATGTTCTTTTGGATCTTCCACTGCAAGCATAAATACTAATTTTACTTCCACTGGTTCATCGGTTGTTCCCATCTGGTAGAAATGTACTGGTTCTTTTAAGACTCCGATCGCCACCCCACCTTTGATCACATGTTGTTTATCGGTATGAGGAATTGCGATTCCGATACTTCCCATATTGACTCCTGTTGGAAAATCTTTTTCTCTGTCTTTTAAAGCATCGACATAAGTATCTCTGCAATACCCTTCAGCTATAAATAAACCTCCAAGTTTTTCAAATACTTCATCTGAACTTTTTGCCTCCAGATCAGGCACTATCAAGTTTTCATTCAGGTCTTCCCAAATCATTGTATCTACCTCGTTTCATACTCAAATTGTTCTATAATCTTGTAAATTTCTTCTCCCGTCTTACATTCTTTAATCTTCACACGAAAAGACTGGTTATAAAAAAGGTTTACTAATTGAAACATCGCTTTTAAGTGAGTTTCTTTGTTGATCGCACTCAGACAACATACCCATTCGATTGGATCCATCTCCTCCTTTCCAAAAGGAACTGGAGTCTTTAGCCTGATCAGACTCATTCCAACTTTGCTGGCTCCTGCATTTAATGCTTCATGTGGAAGTGCAAATCCTGGAGCAACAACAATATATGGACCATTTTCCATGACATTTTCAATCATGGCATTTACATAATGTTCGTTGATAGCACCCTGTTCTAGAAGATACTGTGCGGCTGCTTTGATCGCTTCTTTCCAGTCACTGCATTCAACTCCGATTTGGATTGCCTGTGCTGGAAGAAGATCACTTAGCATGGTTTCTTCTTTTTTCTGAAAGAATGAATCAACGACTGTTCCTATCTTTGCCAGTGCATCTTCATCATTTTCATCATCTAAGATCTCTTTTATCTTTTCCAAAGATTTAAATGAATCTGTTGTTTCCTCAGAAATGGTTTCCTTTACTGTTGTCTTCGGAGTGATCTTTGATAATTTCTCACCAACTCTAATGCAGTCCTCATCGGTCAGTAATGGATCAACCTGTATGTATTCAATCCCTTTTCCTTCCAATGAAATCGTTGAGATTACTGCATCAACATCTTCCATATTCATATTTTCAATGTCGTGTGCCGGAATAATGTCAATCACATCCAAGTGGAAAAATTTCTCCAGTCTTGCAAGAAGTAACTGAGATGTACCGATTCCTCCGCTGCACACTAAAACTACGGAATATCTTACGGTTTCATTCTTATTTCGCTCAATCGCTGCACAAATATGAACTACAATATAAGCAATTTCTTCTTTTGATAACTTTCTTCCAACATATTCTTCCAATACATGAACATTCTTTTCTGTGGCTTTCTTTACTCCTGGATATCTCTGAAGTACTTCATCAACAACAGAATTAATTGCAAATCTATCACCAAGCGTTGAAAACGTTGACTCCAAATGGTTGATCAGATTTTCGTAAAAGATGTAATCTCCCTGAAGATTTATATGAATATCTTTTGATATATTCTGGATGAAATTTCTTGTGATAACCTGCATCTTAACGATTTCTTTGTTACTAGTCGTTTTCTTGATGTATTTCATCCGGTTTAGGACATCTGCTACATAATATATTTCTGTATCTGGTATTTCTTTTACAATAAACTGCTGAATCTGATCGATCATTCCCTTCGCCATTTCCCATTTGCTGTTCTTTTTACCACCATATTCCACATAATGTGATTTTCTTAAGCGGTAAAGCGAAAGCTGAAAGTAATTTCTTAACTGGGCAAATGACCGATCTGTCAAAAACCTTCCATAAATATGTTCTGCTTCATTAATGATCTTCTCGATTATCGAAATATCTTCCAGATCTATCTTTAAGTTCTTTGAAAGACACTGTGTTAAATGCTGAAAAATTGGCTCAACCTTAAAAATACTATTTCCTGACTGAATCATATCGAGCAATAAGTTTCGCTTATCGATTTCTCTTCCTTCAAGCAATAACCCTTTATTGGAATGAGAAAGTACATATAAATGTCTCTCTCTGCAAAAGTTTTTGATATGTTCCAAATCCTGAATGATCGTTGATCTGCTTACAAACAGCTGATCTGCAATCTCTGACAATGTAATGTAATCATCAGAACCGATCATTAATACAACTGCAAAACTGACCCTTTCTTCTCTTGAAAGTTTAAAAGAATAAAACCCTTCTTCCGAAAGAGATTCTCTTGCCTTTGTGATATCTGGTTCTGTGTTGATCACACCTCTTTTTCCAAGATTTAATGGTTGTAAATGATTTTCTTTCAGATAATCATTGATCTGATCAATATCGTATCGGATGGTTCGGCTTGAAACTTTAAATGTATCTGCCAACTCTTGAATCGATATTGTCTGATTATATTCTGTTTTTGTAATTAGCTGAGATAATATTTCTCGAGATCTCTTATTCATATGTTCACCTCATCTGTAACTAAAGTATAGCATCGTACTTTTTCAAAAAACAGTTTCAAGTATTTCAAAAAAAATGCAAAAAAATAGTCTGCTTACAATTTCTTTCACATTTTTTTGAAAATAATTGTTAAAGCAGCTATTTTTTATACTTTGTAATTGTATTTTTTATTCTAAACTATGTTTTTAACATATCGAGAACCATCTCTGGTGCCTTCACATATGATTCTACGGTTGCTCCTCCCTGATGATTTGTCACTGTAATATTGTCTAATTTCAACAATGGTTCATCTTTTGAAACAGGTTCTGTCGGAAATACATCGATTGCTGCTCCCATGATCTTATGCTCTGAAAGTGCATGATAAAGTTCTTTCATATCAACTGCGACTGCTCTTGCTGTATTGATCAAATAAGCAGTTTCTTTCATCTGATTAAATTCCTCTTTTCCGATAATTGGTGGATCACCAGCCTTAATCCTTGCATGAATCGTGATCACATCTGATCGTTTGATCAGTTCTTCTTTTGTAACTGGTTTGCATCCTTCTTCTCGAATCTTATCTTCATCTGCAAATGGATCATGAACAAGGATAGTTGGATGAAAACCTTTCAGACGTTCAATGACGAGACGACCAATCGTTCCAAATCCAATGATTCCGATCGTCTGGCTTCTTAGTTCTGTCAGTGTCTCAGAATTTTGATATTTTTCTCTCCACTCACCATTCTTTAATGCTGTACAAGATCTTGTGATATTTCTTAATTCATTTAAAATCATTCCAATCGTATATTCTGCAACTGCATATGCATTATGAGTTGGGCAATTAATAACTTTCACACCCTTTTCTTTTGCCGCTTCCATGTCAATATTTTCTACACCACCACGACAGGATAAAATATACTTTAGATTTTCTGCTTCTTTGATCACTTCCTTACTAACCGGACACTGATGTACAAAAATAACATCCGCCTTTTTCATAAGCTCTGTAATCTCATCTTCTACCTCAAATGCACATGCTCCCTGTGTTTCTATCTTTCGGATAACTTCCCTGAAATCATCTTTACTACTGTTTTCTTTCCAGGATTTACATATAAACTCATCAATGATCGAACTTTTTTCTAATTCCCTCCTAAAATATATGGACGGAATCATCATATCTCCTACTGCAACACATTTCATAATAAAACATCCTTTCTAACACTTATATTTGTTTCATATTAACATTTTTATGTTCGTTTTGTCTATATAAATGTTCGTTTAGAACTTTTTATTATTCTCTTATTTCTTGAATTTTCCTTTTCTGTAAAGTATAATAAAAGATAATTATATAGTATATAAAAGGAGCTATTTCGTTAGAAAAAAGATATACGTCAACAAAAAATATTAGATTATTTATCTCATTTTGAACGGATTTCAATTTCTGAAATCTGTGAAATATTTGACATCGTGCCAATGACTGCACGAAGAGATTTAAAGGAACTTGAGAATGACCATAAATTGATCCGTACACATGGAGGTGCAACACTTCCTTCTCTTTCGATTCACGATACCACTCTTCCTTTTCATCAGCGTATGACGCAGAATATTGAATTGAAAGAATCTATTGCAAGAGCTGCTCTTCCTTACATTCAGAATCGACATCATATTTTCCTTGCCTCTGGAACAACAGTCCATATGTTTGCTACAATGCTCAAAGATTCTGGCACCTTAAATATCGTTACAGATGCAGTCAATATTTCTTACGAATTAAGTTCATATCCTAATATTCATCTAATTTCTCTGGGTGGAGAAATACGTCATAATTCACTTACTACAACTGGTCAGATTGCCGAATCGAATCTGAATTCATTCCAGCTTGACTGTGCTTTTATTGGAGTTAATGCTGTTGATGAAGAAGGAAATATCTTTTTAGGAAGTATGGCTGAGGCATCAATTGTACGCCTGCTCTGTCACATGGTTCCTGAAATCTATTTTCTCGCAGATGAAACCAAACTTATGAAGAAAGATTTTATCTACATCTGTCAACTTGGAAAAGGTCGCAATCTTATTACGAATCCTTCAATCTCAGAAAAATGCATTCATACATATGAACAACTCGGTGCCTGTGTGATCACGGAATAAGGCAAAAAGACCGGAGATAACTATTCCCGTTATCTCCGGTCTTTTTATTTCTTGTAATTATTTACTCTCTTATAATTATTTATTCTTCGCAGCTGTTGTTGTGTTCTTAGCTGCTGTTGTAGTAGTTGTTGTTGCTGCTGTAGATGCTGTTGTAGCTTTATATTTGAACTTAACTTCTTTCCACAGATCCTGATCTACAGACTTCTTGTCATCCCACTTCTTGTCTGCATCTTTTGTCCACTTCTTGTAGACTTTCTCGTATGCTGCCTGCTGTTTTTCCTGAAGCAGTGTGGATTTGTTTGATGCAGCTGCTGTTGTGTCGTTTGGATTTAACATCTTGATGATCACGTATGCATCGTCTAATTCTACGACTCCGCTTACCTGGTTCTTCTTAAGTTTTGCTGCTGCTGTTTCGAATTTTGTTCCTAATGCAGCTTTTCCTTTTGTATAGGATTCTTCGTTATCAGAATTTACGCTGAACTTCTTAGCTACAGAGCTGATACTCTGGCCTTTCTTGATCATCTTTAATGCGGATTTTGCTTTCTTTAGCTGATCTTTCTTCTCAGCGGCTGTCATGTCTTTTTCTTTTCCTGTCTTACTGTCTGTTGTCTTTGTTGTGAAAACAAGTTTGTAGACTTTGACAGTTTTGGCTTCGTCATCTGTTACTGTAACGTTTGCTTTCTTGATGATCGCCTGCATAACTTTACTTGCGATCGTGCTTTCTTCGTACAGTTTCTGGATCATATCTTTATCTGCTTCTGTCTTCTTCATGACTTTCTTACCTGTTGAGTCTTTTGCGAAGGCAGTTACGCTTTCTTTGATCTGTTTCTTCTCAGATTTTGTTAACTTCACGTTGTAGTCGTCTGCGTGTGCTGCTAAAACTTTGATCTGTTTTAACTGGTTGATAACGCTGTCTTTGACAGACTGCTGCATTGTGATCTTCTTTCCTTTGCTGTCTGTTCCGACCTGCATAGACCACATGCTGTCTCCAAAGTATGCTCCGTACTGAGCTTCTGCCTGATACTGCATGATTCTTGCATATACATGAGCTTCCTGGAATGTTACTTCTTGTCCTGCATATTCAAATAATGTCTTCTCATTCTTGCTTTTACATCCTGTAAATAAAGAAAGAGTTAACGCAAGAACTGCAGTTAAACATAGCAACTTCTTTGCTAATTTCTTCATTTCCTTTTCTCCTTTATATTATGATTATATTAGGCTAATGTCTGGCGATATTATAGCACAAACTTATCGGATTATCAATGAATTGAGCGAGTTCACACAATGTTCAATCTTTTCTAACTGCTTCACTTTCTTTGTCTTTGACAGATCCAGTACAAACGTCGGATTCTTGCCTGCCTGGAAAGATAATTCACGTTTGTATTCTTCTAATATCGCTGGGATTTTTTCTACATCCACGGCTGCATCTGGTTTCATTTCAAATGAGACTTTTTCTCCTTTTTGTTTCACATCTGTCATATAAGCATGGTGAGCTAATGATTTCAAATATGCAACATATAACAGATTGTAGACTGCTTTCGGCATTTCCCCAAAACGGTCGATCAACTCATCTGTCATATCTTCCATTTCATCTTTGGATTCAATGGATGAAATACGTTTGTATAATTCCAGTTTTTGATATTCATTATATACATACGTTGATGGAATAAATGCGTTGATATCAAGATCGAGTGTTGTATCAAATTCATCTTCGTCTTTTAATTCGCCTTTTAATCTCAAGACTGCTTCATTCAGCATCTTGCAATACAGATCGTATCCAACTGCTTCCATATGACCGGATTGCGCCTGTCCCAAAAGATTTCCTGCTCCACGGATCTCCAGATCTCGCATTGCGATCTTATAACCGGATCCCAGATCTGTAAATTCACGGATCGCCTGTAATCGTTTTTCTGCGGTTTCTTTTAACAGTGTGTTCTTTTTGTACATCAAAAATGCAAATGCATTTCGATTCGATCTTCCAACACGTCCTCTTAACTGATACAACTGGGACAGCCCAAGCTGGTTGGCATCATGAATGATCATTGTATTTACATTCGGAATGTCTAATCCTGTCTCGATGATCGTTGTGGATACCAATACATCGATCTCATGGTTCATAAATCCCATCATGATTTCTTCCAGTTCCCGCTCTTTCATCTGCCCATGTGCAAATGCAACTTTCGCATCTGGAAGCAATCTCTGTAATTCGGCTGTCACTTCTGCGATATTATTGACACGGTTATACACATAATATACCTGCCCACCACGTGTCATTTCGCGGTAGACCGCTTCTTTGACCAGTTCTTCATTATATTCCATAACATATGTCTGGATCGCTCTTCGGTCATGCGGTGGTTCTTCTAATACACTCATGTCACGGATTCCGATCAGACTCATATGCAGGGTTCTTGGAATTGGTGTAGCAGATAATGATAAGACATCGACATCTTTTTTCATTGTCTTGATCTTTTCTTTATGTGTCACTCCAAAACGCTGTTCTTCATCAATTACGAGCAGTCCCAGATTCTTATACTGCATGTCTTTGGACAATAAGCGATGCGTTCCGATCACGACATCTACCGTTCCATTTTTGAGTCCTTCAATCGTCTCTTTCTGCTCTTTTGCTGTACAAAATCTGGACATCATGCGTACGGTGATCGGGTAATCATGAAATCTCTGTGCAAATGTATTGTAATGCTGCTGTGCAAGGATCGTGGTTGGTACGAGATACGCCACCTGTTTTCCATTGTCTACTGCCTTAAATGCTGCACGGATCGCTACTTCTGTCTTGCCATACCCGACATCTCCACAGATCAGTCGGTCCATGATCTTCTTGCTTTCCATATCCCTTTTCGTATCATCGATCGCATTTAACTGATCCTGCGTTTCATCGTATGGAAATAATTCTTCAAACTCTTTCTGCCATACAGTGTCCTTGTCATAGACATATCCTTCTTTTGCCTGTCTTAGTGCATATAACTGCACGAGTTCTTCCGCAATATCTTTGACTTGACCTTTGACACGTGTTTTCGTCTTCTTCCATTCATTTCCACCTAATTTATGAAGTTTCGGCTTTCTTGCATTTGCACTTGCGTATTTTGCGATCTGGTCTAGGGCTGATGCTAAAATAAATAAATTATCACC